>ODAK010003542.1_pt1 | contig 16137 bp, 8 predicted proteins | sample 1539591 | NCBI WGS metagenome assembly ODAK01 (sample SAMEA3539303, study PRJEB22396) | soil metagenome | biome: tundra; feature: field; material: soil | place: USA | collected 2010-05 | depth 0.15 m
CGGACTCGGAAATTGAATGCCCTCTTGGGACCGGCGACATAGTCTCGTACACCACCGAAACGCGAAATCTCCCAGAGGAACAGGCCGGTGCGCGTACCGCGGAGGTTGTGGCTGCCGTCGCCTGTGCCGGGGAACAATCCATCCTTTTCAAGAAGGTCGACTCGGCTGCCCGAGGCAATCTTGGCGCGGAGACGATGGCGGCTCTCGCGGCCTGTAATGCCGTGCTCGCTCTGGTCGCGCCCGCCTTCCCCCAGGCCGAACGCACTGTGCGCTCTGGCATCCTCAGTGTGCGGGACTGCAGTGGACAGGATTCCAGGATCTCGCTTCGCGATCGGTTCTCAGGTGTGGACTCGGCTCGCGTCGAGGTCTTGCAAACTGCTTCTGAGACAGAACTGCTGCTGAGAATTCGCCGGGCGATCGCGAATGGCATCTGCATCCTGCTCTGCGACGCTGACACCCAGGAGGACCTCGAGAGGCTGGCGGCGGCGGGCAGCCAGTTGCAGCAATCTCTGCTTTGGGTAGGCTCAGCGGGACTGGCTCGGGCTCTCGCCGGCACGCTCCCGGTTTCGATTCCCGAAGCAACTTTACCGAGGGCCGGCCAGCGAGGACGAACGCTTCTGTTCACCGGTTCGCCCCACCCGGTTACGCATCTTCAACTGTCCCGCCTCGAGCAACAGGCGCCCATTGAGGAGCATGCAGTCGTTCGCATTGCCTGCGGAGCCACATCGCAACCAGAGATACGCAACGCATTCACCGCCGGCCCGGTCGCGGCGCTGATCCTCACCGGTGGCGACACCGCGGCATTTGTGCTGAAATCGCTGGACGCGTCGAGCATCCTGCTCGCCGGCGAACTCGCTCCCGGCATTCCATGGGGGTTCGTCGAAGGCGGCATGGCCCATGGCTGCATGGCCGTCACCAAGTCCGGCGGCTTTGGGGACCGCGACGCGCTCATACGTGCCTTGGAGTTTTGCACCCGGAGGTCCTCGTGAGCCTGCCCAGGATTGCGGTGAGTATCGGCGATCCCGCAGGCGTTGGCGCCGAGATCGCGTTGAAGGCCCTCGCCGATCGCGAGTTGCTCGACGTTGCCGAATGGATTGTCGTCGGGGACCACGCCGCGCTCGAAGCAGCAATGGCTGGCTATCGCGAGAATGTCGATCCGCGCATTCGCTTCGTCATGGCCGGCGCGCTCGATCCGGCGAAGCCAATCCGCCTCGGTGAATTGTCCGCTGAGTATGGCGTCGCCGCGATCGAGTACGTCCGCCGTGCCACAAAGATGTGCCTTGCCGGCGAGGCGGACGCCATGGTCACCGCACCGTTGAATAAGGAGGCGGTCACTCTGTCGGGTCTGGATTTTTGCGGCCACACGGAGTACATCGCCGAGCTTTGCGGTGCCGCCGAATCGAGGATGCTGCTGGCCAGCGAGAAACTTGCCACCGTGCATGTTTCCACGCACATCGCGCTCGACCAGGCATGCAAGCTGGAGCGGGCGCGGATTGTGCGCACCATTGAGCTAGGGGCCGAAGCGATGCAACTGATGCTCGGGCGAGCTCCGCGAATCGGCGTCTGCGGCCTCAATCCCCATGCCGGCGAGCACAACTTATTCGGCCGGCAGGATTCGGAGATCATTGCGCCGGCGGTCGAAGAGGCGCGGCGGCTTGGCTTCGATTGCACCGGGCCACACTCGCCGGACACAATTTTTATTCGCGGCTTGCGCAAGGAATTCGACCTCATCGTCGCGATGTATCACGATCAGGGACACATCCCGATGAAGCTCATCGACTTCGAGCGGACAGTCAACATCTCGCTGGGAATACCCATCATCCGCACGTCGGTCGATCACGGCACCGCCTTCGATATCGCCGGCCAGGACCGCGCCGACTGCCGCAACATGCAGGCGGCCATGCGCATGGCGGCGAAGATGGCTGCAGGCAGGTTGCTCCGGCCATCCGCGGCGCGCACCTCTGCCCCCCGGGAGGCCCGCTAGCATGCGCACCCTCGACGTCCTGGTCATCGGCGTCTACTTGACAGTGCTCGTCGGCGTGGGTGTGCGTGTATCGCGGCGGCAGACTTCCACCAGCGAGTATTTCCTCGCCGACCGTGCCATCCCAGGCTGGGCGATCGGCATGTCGCTGCTGGCGACGATCATCACCAGTGTCACGTTCATCGCGTATCCCGGCGCGGCCTATGCCGGCGACTGGTCGCTGTTGGTGCCCGGGATCATGTTTGTTGTGGTGATTGCGGCGATTGGCTTTGTCGTCGTGCCTTTCTTCCGGCACGCCGTTGCCATGAGCGCGTACGAGTACTTTGGCAAGCGCTTCGGCCCCGGAGTGAGGATGTACTCCTCCTTCGCATTCGCCATGGGTCACTTCTCGAAGATGGGCTTCGTCTTCTACCTGCTCGCGCTCTCGGTCGGAGGAATTACCGGCTGGGGCCTCACCCATGTCATCGTGATCCTGGGCCTGATCACCATCTTCTACACCCTCATCGGCGGACTTGAGGCCGTTATCTGGACCGACGTCCTGCAAGGGTTCGTTCTATGGGCCGGCGTGGCCGTGTCGATCGGTTTGCTGCTGTTCTCGCCCCGTGTCCATGCCGGCGCAGTCATGCATCTGATCGCCGTCAGCCACAAAACCAGCCTGGGCAGCATGAGCTTCAACCTGCGCGCGCAGACATTCTGGACAATGGCGATCTACGGCCTCTTCTTCTATCTGCAAAAGTACACGGCCGACCAGACCGTGGTGCAGCGTTACCTGGCGGCAAAGACCGACCGGGCAGCGCTGCGCGGCATCGGCATGGGAGCGGCACTCTGCCTGCCGGTCTGGACTGCGTTCATGTTTATCGGCAGCCTGCTGTGGGCGTTCTACCGCATTGCGGGCGAGCGTCTCCCCGCGACCATTACCAAGCCCGACCAGGTCTTCCCGCACTTTATGGTTACGCAAATGCCGGCGGGGGTTGCCGGGCTATTTCTAGCTGCGCTCTTCGGCGCTGCCATGTCCATGCTGGCATCGGACCTCAACTGCCTGGCCGTCGTCATCGTCGAAGACTTCTACGGTCATTTCGCGCCCCGCCGCACCGACCGGCAACGATTGCGCGTCGGCAAGATCTCGGTGGCTGTTTGCGGGCTGCTCGCCATCGCAGTTGCTCTCCGCCTGTCGAAGACCCAGGGGGCGGCGTTATCGCTCTATTACCTGGCAACGGCGGTCGTCGCGGGTGGGCTGGCCGGCCTGTTTCTTCTGGCGTTCCTGGTTCGACGGGCCGGCCGCACGGCGGCGTTATGCGCGATCGCGGCGAACCTGATCTTTACCGCCTGGGCGACGCTGACCATGAACGGCGGCCACACCTGGGACCTTCACCAATGGAATTATCCATGGCACGAGTTCACCATCGGCGCCGTGGGCAACACCCTCATGTTCATGATCGGTTGCATTGCAAGCGTTGTCGTACCGGCGGATCGCGTGGCTGGCCCCACATTGTGGGATTGGCTGGCAATCGACAGGCCGTCTGCTCGCAACCAGGCCTTAGGAGGCAGAGATGAATCGATTGCGCAAAGCAGTTGAACAGAACCATGGCAGGACCCTTCTTGGGGCAGCACTTTACTTCTATGACCCTATCTTCCTCGAGGTGGCCGCGCGCCTCGGCTACCAGGCCATCTGGATTGAGATGGAGCATGCCCCAATCACCTTTGCCGAAGCTGCCGACCTCTGCCGCATGGCTTCCGGATCGGGCATGCTGACCATGATCCGCATCCCCGACTCGCGGCGGGAAAACATCTTGAAGGCTGCGGAGTGCGGCCCCGACATCATCGACGTCGCCATGGTCGACGAACCCGCTCAGATGCACGAGATGCTCAAGCATGGGCGCTTCGCGCCCGCCGGAGGCCGCGGTCACTTCGGCGTTTCGCGCGCCGTGAATTATGGTGTTCGGAACTCGGTCACCGAGACGCAGCAAAGCCTCAACCAAGAACTCTGCTTGATGGCCCAGGTTGAAACCACGGCGGCGATGAAGAATCTGGATCAGCTTGCCTCAGTGCCCGGGGTCGATCTCTTTGTCGGTCCGGCGGACCTCGCCGCGAGCCTTGGTTATCCCGGCCAAACCCTGCACCCATCCGTACAGGAGGCGGCTGCTCGGGTCATCGCGGCAGCGCGCGCGAATCGCAAATGCATCGCGTCGGCATGTGGCCCTTCGGACTTCAAGTTCTGGCTCGACCAGAGGATCGACCTCCTCTTCTGCACCAACGATATTGCCTGCCTCAAGCGGGGGGCCGCGCTTGCCCTGGACGAGGCGAGAGTTCTGCTTCCTCACCTCCGGCAAAGTGTCGAGGTATCCAATTCAAGCGGGAACGGTCAGCTTCGGGGCACGATCGATCGAACCACCACGCCGACCGTATAGTGACTGGATCGCGATGGAGTGCAAATCGCATGATTGACCTGCGCGTAAGAGTTCGAACGGAAATCACGGCGTGGATCGTGGCCCCGCTGTTTCTCGCCCTGGCCCTGCACGCCCAATCGAGCCCGACTCCCCATAGCGGGGCCGCGGTGCTGAAGCCTGCCGACTACAGTCACTATGTCGATCTGTTTCACCAGCAGGAGCGCGAAGCCACAGGCACACTCTACGAATCGGGGTCCCCGGCCAGCTCCGCTGGCGGGGGTGGGGAAGGGGAAAGCGGCGAGGATTCCTGGACCTGGATCGAGCGCGAGGTCCCCTGGTTCGACTCTTCCGACAAGCACTTTGAGGAGATGTACTACTTCCGCTGGTATGCCTGGAAGAAGCACCTCGTGAAATCGCCGCAAGGCTACCTCATCACCGAGTGGCTGCCCAAGCCCGCAATGGCCGACTATGGCGCACTACCCGACGCTGCCCCGTTCCACATCGCTGAAGCCCGCTGGCTGCGCGAGCCTGCGATCGCAGAGGACGACGCGCGCTACTGGTTCTCTCCCGGCGTCGATTCCCACAAATACAGCGACGCCATGGCCGCGACCGTCCGCGACCTGACTCTGGCGAACGGCGACCGCGCGCTGGGCAAGTCCCTGCTGCCCGCTATGAAGGCCAACTATAAGTCTTGGGAGGACACGCAACAGGACCCGAACGGACTCTTCTGGTCCATCGACACTCGCGATGCAATGGAGAAGAGCATCAGCGGAGATGGCTACCGCCCCACGCTGAACAGCTACATGTATGGCGACGCTCGCGCCATCGCGGAGATGTCCGAAGCCGCAGGCGACAAGATCTCCGCGGACGAATTCAATCGCAAGGCGGATGCGCTGCACACGCTCATCGAGGCGCGCCTGTGGAACCCGAAGGACCAGTTCTACGAGGTGATGTCGCCTGCCGCCGATTCAGGGATTCGTAAGCAGAAGAAGTTTGTCGATCCGGGAACGACCATGCAGCTTGCCGGCGTTCGCGAGCAAATCGGCTACATTCCATGGCAGTTCGACATCCCGGCAGCATCTCATCGAGCGGCGTGGAAGCAGCTCTTCGATCCCCAGGGATTCGACGGCAAGTATGGCGCGACCACCGCCGAGCGGCGCAGCCCGCGCTTTCGCTTCGCCAGTTCCGATCAATGCACGTGGAACGGCCCCGAGTGGCCTTTCGCGATGACGCAGACGCTGCTCGCGCTGGCTGCATACGAGGACCATCCCGGCGCGGCGGTAATGACTCACGCCGACTACTACAAGCTCTTTTCCCGCTATGTCCTGGCCCAGCACCAGACGCTGAAGGACGGACATGCCATCGATTGGATCGATGAAGACCTCGACGCCGACACCGATGAGTGGATCGCCAAGGACATGCTGATCGCCAAGAACAATCAGGTGGGCCGCGGCAACTACTATAACCACTCCGGCTTCGCCGACCCGCTGATCACCGGGCTCATCGGCCTGCGCCCGCGCGCGGATGATCGCATTGAACTGCGGCCGCTGCTGCCCGCTGGCGAATGGAGCTACTTCGCCATCGATGCTCTTCCCTATCACGGCCACCTGCTCACGGTTCTTTGGGATTCCACCGGCGCACGCTACGGCAAAGGCAAGGGGATGAGACTCCTGGTAGACGGCAAGCAGGTCGCAGCCCGCGTGGACCTCGGCCCGCTGGACTACGACATGAATCGCGCGCGCGGTCAGGGAGGAAAAGATTGATGCTCACGATTTTCAGGTTCCGGCCGCTGGCGATCGGCGCGCTGCTGCTCGGTGCTTTGGGCCTCGGCATCGCGCAGAAGGATGGCCGCCCAGCCGCAACGACCGGAGTAGCGCCGCCGCTGGCGAAAGATGGCGTGCCGGCCGTCGTCGAGATTCCTCCAGGAAGCTTCGCCATGGGCGCCGACGCTGCTGCCTTGCCGGACCCCGTCACCAAAGGGTTCGGCGTCATGTCGACCCGGCCCGAAAATGGCGATTTCGACGAAGTGCCCGCGCATCCGGTGCGCATCTCGAAGGCCTTCAAGATCGGCGTCACCGAGGTCAGCCCTGCCCAGTACCGCCTCTTCGACCCCAGCTACAAGGCTGGCGAGGCCACGCCTGCCTACGCTGCAGGAGTGAGTTGGACGCAGGCGATGGCCTATTGCGCTTGGCTGACGAAGCAGACGGGCAAGCCCTGGCGCCTGCCCACCGAAGCGGAGTGGGAGTACGTGGCGCGCGCTGGCGGCAAGGACATCTTCGGCAACTCCAACGAGATGCCCAAGCCCGATTTGGCAAATGCCTTCGGCGTAAAGAACCTGGGTGTCGGGCGGCCTGAGTGGACAATGGACTGGTACGCACCGTATCAACCGGGCGAGCAGGCGGATCCTGTCGGCGCGGTTGCCGGCTATACCAAGGTCGTCCGCGGCGGTGGACTCGACTTCCGCAAGTCTGCAACCAAGACCACACCGGACCTCAACCTACCCGCAACTGCCCCTTATTTTTCCCGCGCCGCCAATCGCGCCGGCATGGCGCCTGCGTATGCCTCGAAAGACGGCAATATCGGCTTTCGCGTGGTGCAGGCGCCGATGCCCGCGACCAAACCCGGCCCCGCGCAGAAGTTCTTCTTTGAATCCGCCGTCCTGCAGCAACCCATCGCGCCCAGCGCCCTCACCACCGGCCCCGATCCCGCCAAGCCCTGGTACCACACCCACGAACTCTTCCCCAATCTGGACAGCCACAGCATGTCTGGCGTTGGTTGGAAACTCGGAATCGCTCCCGGCATCGGCATCAACTATCACAACTCCGCGATCCAGCAATTGCCCAACGGCGACTTTCTCGCCGCCTACTACAACAACCCGCAGTCCGAGGACGACCCCGACCAGACCATCCTCATCATGCGCCGCCGCGCTGGAGCCGAAGACTGGGACATGCCCGAGCCATTTCCCATGTTCGCCGACGCGGCGTTGGCGGCTCCCGTAATCTGGAACGACCAGGCCCACCCCGGCAAACTCTGGTTGTTCTTCGGCTTCCCGCGCCTCATCGGCGCGCCGCCCTTCGCCTACATGACCTCGCTCGACAATGGCGTCACCTGGTCGCCGGTCGAGTTCCCGCACTTCCCGCATGAGATTGGCCGCTACGTTTCGCAGCCCATCAACTCCATCGTCCGCGGCCAGGATGGCACCATCTACATCCCCACCGACTCCACCGGCCAGAACTCCGACGGCAACGGCTCCATCAGCGTGGTGTGGGCCACCAAGGACGAAGGCAAAACCTGGTTCGACACCGGCGGCCGCACGGCCGGCCGTCACACCACCATCGTCTTCGCCGAGAACGGCAACCTGCTCGGCTTCGGCGGCAAGAACTCCAACATCGATGGCCGCATGCCCCTCGCCACCAGCCCCGACGACGGCAAGACCTGGGTCAAGTCGAAGACTCCCTTCGATCCCCTCCCCAGCGGCCAGCGCCCCAGCATCCTCCGCGTGGCCAGCGGCCGCCTCTTCTTCGTCGCCGACTACAACCCTAAGAACGAAAAGCATATCCACAAGGACGGCGCATACGTCGCGCTCTCCGACGATGACGGCAAAACCTGGACGATGAAGCGCCTGCCGCCTGACATTCTCACTGTTGGCTACACCACCGCAACCCAGGACGCCGGTGGCACCATTCACATCGTCACGTCCAAGAACAGCCCCAACTACGAGATCGAACTCAACGAAGCCTGGGTCCTCGACAAGGACGCCTATGGCGATACCGACCAATGCTTGGGCGTGGGCGGCGCCAGACCCTCAGTCTGCATGACCGTCCAACTCAGCCAAGGCCGGCAAGCCAAGAACGCCGAAGGGAAAAAAATCGCAGACTGGTCGGTCACCAGCAACGATGGACGCGTCCTGCTCCAGGACGCGGAACGGTTCTTCTATCCCGACGGCAAACTGATGTACTCAGCAAACTTCTACCTCGGCCACAAGGTTCGCGACGAACGCTACCTCCGCGAAGACGGCACCCCCATCTGGGAGAAGCACTACGCCGCCAACGGCACCTGGACCTGGGATAACTTCGACGCCTCGGGCAAGCAGATCGCCGAATCCCACTGGCTCAACAAAACCCTGCTGTCGAGCGACGTGCCCGATCCTCCGGCCCGCAAGAAATCCGCCGATGAGAAGCCCCCGGCGCCGGACTCCGAATGAAGCGGCTGGTCTCCTAGTTTTCGAACAGCCAGTCCAGATTGGGAGGCTGGCCGTTGGCGCCCGTAGTGCTGAAGTCGATGTGCGGTGAAACGTGGGCGTCCTCAGGGATGAATCCGACGACAACATAAGCACCCTTGCCCAGATCGAGGTCGTTCCGCCCCGCCGGCAGCGGCTTCGTCCAGACCGATACCGGCAGCCCCTTTTCCGTCGTCAACGCGTCGGGCAGCAGAATGTTCCACTGCTCGGTCGCGGGCGAGACGTTGATTGCCTTGCTGGAGGATGACTTGAAGAAGCCGACGAGGATTTGTGCCGGTTGCGCCAGCGTGAAATGGATCGGCGTCTCCTGCTGGGTGGAGACGCGAATGCCCGTCAGTCCGTCGATCTCGGGCGCGACGCTCACGATTGGCGTCGGCGCATCTGTATACAGCTTTTCGCCAGGGCGCACGGCGAACGTCTCGCCCGCCCCCGGCGCAAGCGTAAACGCGACCTGGGGAAGCTGCGCAGGAACTGTCCCGGCACTCGCGGGTTGCGCTGAGCCGAGTGTTGCGATTCGCTTCTGAAACGTCGCCAGCTCGGCTTGATAGACCGGCAGCAGGTCGCGCCAATGGTTCGTGGTGGGCCCTCCGCGCACCGGAATCTGGCGCTGTGAGGTCTGCATGCCGGCGGCGTTACGATAGGCGGTCTCGGTGAGTTGCGTGAGGCGGGCAAAGTCGTCAACGCTGGCGGCCAGCAGCGGTTCAGCTGTCTCCAGATCGGCCTGGCTGTGGTCGTAGCCAAACTGCATCACCAGCGCCGCGGCCTGCGTCTTGTGGTTGTAATACGCCATCAGCGCGGCGACCGCGCGCATATCGTTGACGATGCGGTCGTACTCCGGCCGCGCGGCAAAGGTGATGCCGGGCGCGGCGGCTTCCGCTTCCGTTGCGGCTTTCGCGGAACTCGCGGCGACTTCCGCGGCGACACCCAGCGGGGTCTCGCCGTGATGCGGCTTGTGGCTGACCTGGTTGGCCACGTACTCATCCAGACGCTCACCGTCCGGCGCGTCGCCGGTCCATAGCGTCTGCGCGGGGGCGAAGCGGGCCGCGTCGATCAGTTGCGGCATGGTCATGCCCAGCGACAGCACCTCGCGGTTGCCTTCGGTGATGCCGACCCGCGGCAGCAGTCGTGGCGCGCAGATGCCGGAGAGCTCATACGCTGCAAGCAGATGTTCTCCGGCCTCCGCGGTGCCGAAACGCCGGGCAAACTGGCTCACCCAGTAGGCGTGTTCCTTCGCGGGGTCACGCTCGGGATTCCAGGCGTAGCGGGCCCAGGCCTGGTACCAGATCCAGTCGCGGTCGGTCTGCATCAGCCGCGGCGTGGTGTTGTCGGCGGTGTAGGGCCAGTCCCAGTAGCGCAGCGGATAGAGGTGCAGGCCCTCGATGCCGATGCGCACGAAGTTCGATTCGGTCTGGCGAATGAAGTCCGGATCGCCCCAGCGGAAGGGCTCGAGGTTGGAGAGCAGATGGATGTTCGCGATCTCGACGTTGGAAGCGGCGACCAGTTTGTCGAACTCGTCCTCGACCGGGCCGCGAACATTGGTCCAGGTCAGCGACTCGCCGTTCCACTTGAACATGGTGTCGATGTTGGAGTAGAGCGGCTTGGCGGCGGCCATCGCGTCGTAAATGTCGGTGGCGTGCGCGCGCACCACGATCGGCGGCTCGGGGACCGAATGGCCCAGCGCTTTGGCCTCTTCGGCGAGACCGTCCTTTACGCCGGGAATGATGGTTTTGGTCAGCCACTCCGGCCCGTAGTGCGGGCCCATCGCTTCGCCCAGCGTCATAAACAGCCCGACGTTGGGATACTGGCGGATGAACTCCGAGATGCAGTAACGCGTGTATTCGCTGGCCAGCGGTGTGGGCGCCGAGAGATGAAAGGGCACGCCGTGCGCCTTGGCAAAGGTGTGCGACAGATGGATGTTGTAGAAGCCCTGCAGCACCCAGATGCCGCGCTTGTCGGCCTCCGCGGTGAGCCAGCGGAACATCGCAATGTTCCGTTCGAGTTGCGCCGCGGGCAGTTCCTGGGCCTCCGGGTACTTCGGCAGCTTCAGCAGCGATGTGAACGGATGCCCGTTCCACAGATAGAGCGTGTTGTAGCGCTCCGCCACCAGCTGATCGAGATACTTTGTCCATTCAGCCTTGTCGTAAAACCAGCGGAACTCCTCGGGCGTGTAGCGATAGTCGTACTCGGCGCCCTCGTAGGTGATCTCTGGCTTCTGCATGCCGATTGCAGTGCCGCGCAGCTTCAGTTGGGGATGGTCTTCGAAGTCGAGCGTGGCAGGCAGTGCGTGCGCCGCGCGGATGCGATCTGCCAACTCCAGCGCGCCATACAGCACGCCCGATGGATCGTATCCGGCGACGATGACGGTGGCTGGATGCGTTCCGGGCAGCCGCCGCAGCAGAAAGGCTTCCTTCGCGTCCGCCCCAAAGGCGGGAATCAGCTTGTCATACGGCTTGAGCAGCGGATCGGGCCGGGTCGCGAGCAGAATCTGCTCCTCTCCCCTCAGGCCCGCGACCGCCTGCTGCAGCCGCTGCTCGGCGAAAAGTTCGCGTGGAGTTGGATTCGCTGAGACACGAATGTGCGGGGCGGCCAGAGCGCCTGTCGATGCGACGGAGAAGAATAGAACGGCGGTTTGGAGTCTCATCGGAATCAACCCGGCTCGTTGGCAGGGACCTGCGGCCCACCGGCGGGCGCCGGCTTGCCCTTGGCATCCGAGGTCTTTTGGAAGAGCACCCCCCAGTACGGCTTGCCCGGCAGCAGAAGCCGCGACGTTCCGGTAAACGATCCTGGCACCGGAGTCGCCGTCATCGAGAAGGGATCGATCAGGGTCGCCGAGAAATTTGCCGTCGTTGGCAGCGGAAAGTCGTAGCGCGCCGGCCGGTGGTAGTCGAGGTAGTAGAGATACAGCTCGCCCGGCGCGCCGGCTGAGAGATAATATGCGCCCTCGTACTCGTTCAGCCCCACCTTGGTGATGCGCTCGATCAGTGCGCGCAGAAAAGCGATGCGCTGGCCGGACTCACCCCGCAGGCGGCCGGCGTCGGACCAGCTCGACTCGCCCGTGTCCGAGTTGAAGACTTCGCCGTGGGTCGCGTAAACGCCGCGCACCGCTGCCAGCCAGAAGCGATGTGTCATCTCCTCGGCGGAAAGATTGCCCCAGCGGCGGTCGATGTCGCCCTCGTACTGAATCTCGTCGTAAACAATCGGTTTACCCCACGCCGCGCGACGCTCCTGGGACTTCTCGAAGTCGTAACTCTGCAGGCTTGCGTGCGTGCACCACGGCTTCGAATGGTCGTAGATGACGCGGCTATGATGGATCGAACGCAGATGCGAGTACGGGTCCTCGGCCTGGGTAATGCGGAAGAAGCGGTCCCAGTCGCTCATGGTTTTGGCGCGGACCAGGTCGTACTCATTCGCGATCGACCACCACACATTGCGGAACGCGGAAAGCCGCGCGATTGCATAGCGCAGGTAGAAGTCGTCGGCCTCGGCGCCCATGGCTTTGTAGCCCCACGCGTCGTAGGGATGGAACAGGATCAGGTCGGCCTGGATGTTGGCGTTCTGCAGGTCCTGCAGGCGCCGTTCGAGCTGTTGAAAGTACGCCGGATTGAAGCGCGTGAGATCGGGAGCGCCGCCGCGGCCGTTCGCATCGGCGGTGGGGTTGGGGAACGGCAGCAGCTTGGGGCCGTTGCCCAGAGGCTTGGGCAGCACGCAGACCCGGCTCTTGTTGAAGCGCGCTTCCTGCATGCCGCGCAAGGACGCCTTCGCACTGTCGTCGGCCGCGAACAGATACGCGTAGGTCGTCGTGCCGAAGGGGAAGTACGGGGTTCCGTCGGCGTGCTGGAAGTGAAACTGATGCGCCGTTCCGACGGGTCCGTGATTGCCGGGAGTCGTGGGCGAAGTGCACTCAAACTCACCCGCGTGGCCTGCCAGCTCGTGCGCGGAACTCTGCGTTTCGAAGGTCCAGCGGCCGGGCGCATCCGGCATGAACCGCGCGCGGTAGGTGCCGTCGCCATCGTAAAAGCCGGTTACCTGCACGCTGCGATGCTCCAAGGTGAAGCGTGCCGTAAACGTAACGTCTTTGTATGGGTTGCCGCTGGAAGGGCCGGGGAGCGCGAACTCGAAGATGCCCCACTGCTCGGCTTTGGCCGGCGCGACCGATCCGGGCGCGGCTCCGGCAATGGGCGCAGGCTTGCCGCGAGCAGCCGCGGAGAGCAGCGCCGGCTGCAGGCTGGCTGCCACGGTCGCCGCGCCGAAGCGAATGAGATCTCTACGATGCATGGGGTCCTTCCCGGTATCTTCCCGGAATCGATTCGCAACTCGTTGGGCGTCGGCCACGTTTCAGATCGACGCGGTCGGATCGAAGAGCCTCCGTTCTACCCAACCAAAGCTGTGTGTGTCAACGTCATTATGGAAGTTAAGGACAAAACCTGAAACAACTCCATCGTCCTGCTGTTATAGTCAATCCGAAACGGCACGAGGGGAACATGACGACGGAAACAGTGAAGGCGCCCCCGACCGGCGCGAAGAAGGCGGTTCGGCGGCGCATTCCAAAGTGGGCGATGCAGTCCGATGCTTGCTCGACCGGCCAGCAGTACTACCTTCGCACCATCGGCCGCGCGCTCGAAGTTCTCGATTGCTTTGACGGCCAGGTGCCCCTCTCGCTGAAGGAGATCGGCGCCCGGGTCGATCTTCCTGAAACTACGCTGTTCCGCGTGCTGCTGACGCTGGAGAAGCACAAATATTTGCAGCAACATCGCGACGGCGCCTACCAACTCGCTCCCAAGTTGATCTTCGGCTGGCTGGTGCAGGCCGCCGACCAGGTGCGCACCATCGCTCGGCCTGAGCTGGAACGCCTTTCCAGCACGTTCGACGAGACCGTCAGCCTCTCGTATCTCTACGACGACCGCATCCATGTTCTGGACTGCATCGAGACCTTTCACGAGATCCGGATGACCAACAAGATAGGCCGCGTGCTGCCGCCGCATTGCAGCGCCATGGGCAAGGTGATTACCGCCTTTCAGGAGCGCGCGCTGGCCGACCGCATCCTGGAAGTGTATGGACTGTTTGCGCGGACCGAACACACCCTCGTCGATCGCCATAAGCTCTTCAAGGACTTCGATGAAATACGCCGGACCGGCATTGCGGCGGACCGCGAGGAATCGATTCGCGGCGGGATCTGTTTTGCCGCCGCATTGCGGTCCGAGGCCAGGCCGGTCGTCGCGGCCATCAGCATATCGACACCGACCACGCGTATGACCAGCGAACTGGAGCAGAACATCAAGGCAGCGATCCTGGTCGCTGCGGAGCGTATCGCCAATCAACTGAAAGAAGCCGGCACCGCAGGCGCTTCAGAATAGATCGCTCTGACTGCAGAACTTTCGCAAACTGCCGCCGGCTCGGCTCGCGCCCTCTCGTTTCCCTCTTAGCCGGGCGGATACCTGGGTCTCACCGCCGGAAACAGCGGCTAACGAAAGTTATTTGCAATCGCCTGCCGAGGCATTGCGGCTAGGTGAAGTGGAGCGTGACCGCCTCGCCGGCCTTCATCGTGAGGGTGATCTCCGCTGCGGCTTCCGCGTCGACGCGGTTGCGAGTTCCCGGCGCAGCCGGGGCGATGGTCTGGTTGCGCGGAGCAGCGATGCGGTGGACATGATCGGTTGCAGCCCGCAGCGTGGCTTTCGTCGCGCGTCCATTCTTCCACTCCAGGTCGACCTCCAGGCCGCCGCGCGCGCGCAGGCCGCGAAAACTCCCTTCGGGCCACGCCTTCGGCAAGGCCGGCAGCAATCGAACCACTCCCGCGTGCGATTGCAGCAGCATCTCGATCAGGCCGGTGGGCCCGCCAAGATTGCCGTCGATCTGATAGGGCGAGTTCGCCTTGAGCCCGCACACATCCAGGAGATTGTGCCGCGTCGACTGGCGGATGAGTTGCAGCACATTCGCGTACGCAGCCTCGCCGTCCTCAAGCCGCGCCATGCAGTTGATGATCCAGGAGCGCGACCACCCTGTGCTTCCCCCACCCGCCGCCAGCCGCTGGTCGAGCGTCTCGCGCGCCCCCCTGGCCAGTTCCGGTGTTCCGCGCAGCGTGATCTGATCGTCCGGAAACAGCCCGAAGAGATGGGAGATGTGCCGGTGGCCGGGCTCGAAGTCGGCGTAATCCTCGGGCCACTCCTGCAGGCGGCCATCGTGGGCGATGCGGAATGCCGGAAGCCGCTCGATCGCAGACTTCGCCCGCGCAATCGGCTCGGCGTCCTCCGGCGGGTTGCCCAGCAGCTCCGACGCCTTGATCAGCCGCGTCAGCACCGCTCTGGTGATGGAGATGTCCATGGTCGGCCCCATGCACAGGTTGAACGATCGTCCGTCCGGCAGCTTGTACTTGTTCTCCGGCGAGCACGACGGCCCGGTCACAAGCTGGCCCGCGTACGGAGTTCCCGGCGGCGCCGCAGTCAGATAGTCCAGCAGAAAGAGCGCGTTCTCGCGCAGCAGCGGATAGGCGCGCGTCCGCAGGAATCCAATGTCGCCGCCGTATTCGTAGTGGTCCCAGGGATGCTGCGAGAGCCAGGCCGCGCCCATGGCCCAGATTCCTCCGCCCAGCCCGTCGATCGGCGCCGAGTCGCCCCAGATATCCGTGTTGTGGTGGACCACCATGCCGCGCGCGTTGTAGTACTTCTTCGCCGTCACCGCTCCCGGCCCGCGCGTCACGTCCTCCAGATCGAACAGCGGCAGGTGGCAATCCGCAAGGTTCGCGCGCTCGGCCAGCCAGTAGTTCATCTCGGTGTTGATGTTCACCGTGTACTTGCTTCCCCACGGCGGATCGACCGACTCGTTCCAAATCCCCTGCAGGTTCGCGGCCAGCGTCCCCGGCCTGCTGCTTGAGATGAGCATGTAGCGGCCGAACTGGAAGTAGATCCCAAGCAGCGCGACATCCTCGCCGCCATCCTTGATGTGCTGCACGCGCTGGTCCGTGGGCACGGCTGCGTTGGCATCGTCGCCGAGCCGAATCTCCGCGCGGCGAAAGAACCGCTGATGGTCGGCGATGTGGCGGGCCTTGAGTTCTTCGTAGGAGCGCGAGGCCGCAGCTTTGAGGTTGCGCTCGACGGCGGCCTGCATGGCGGCGGGGCCTGCGGGGTAGCGGTAGCTGGTGGCGCAGTCGATCAGCAGCGTCACCGCCGTCGCGTTCGCGACCGTCAACACGCCTGCGTCGCTCTTCACCGTGCCGCCCTCGGCCAGCGCCAGCAACTCGCTGTGGAAGCGGACCCCAACCGGGCTCTCCTTTACCGGCTGTCCCGAATTGTCATTCACCGGAATTGCCTCGCCCGCCAAGATGAGCCGGTCGTTCCCCTCCGAACTCGTCCGAAAGTGCGCAGGCCGGTCCATGCGCGCAGCAAAGCTGAGCCTCCCCGGCCCCTGCGCCGTCATTCGCACCACAATCGCCTGGTCCGGGGCCGAACTGAACACCTCGCGCACATAGCTCGTGCCTGCGTGCGTGAAGCTCGTGGTCGCGGCCGCTGTGTCGAGGTTCAACTCCAGGCGGTAAT
>ODAK010003543.1_pt1 | contig 16136 bp, 28 predicted proteins | sample 1539591 | NCBI WGS metagenome assembly ODAK01 (sample SAMEA3539303, study PRJEB22396) | soil metagenome | biome: tundra; feature: field; material: soil | place: USA | collected 2010-05 | depth 0.15 m
CACTTCTGACAAACCCCTCCACGCGCTGCGTCCCTTCCATAACCCTCGCCACGGCCATTCTTGTCAGTTGGTGTTCCGCTTCCACCGCGATTGCTACCGGGAATTGTCGCGCCCCATTCGTGCTCGCAAGCCGGATCGCCGCCCCAAACCTGTGGGTCGGACTTATAGTCCCGCAGGCCCCAATAAGGAGGCGAGGTAACGCAGCATTGAATGAAGTTACTTTCCATCTCCCGCAACCTGTGCAGTACGTGCCCCTCAAAAATTTTCATCGTTCTTTCCAAGGCTGGCCCGGTGATTCGTGCGCTGCCTGCGCTCTGAAGTGCGCTTTTTCATCCTGAGAAAAAATGAACTCCAACATAGTGTTGAAAGCCGCGGCAGCCAAATGCCCCTGCGTTGTACCGAGCGTGTCGTGCTTGACCCCAAGCAAATAATTTGTGATGTGTCCGCGAGCGTGATATAGAATCGCGTCTTTCTGGTGCCTTGGAATCTGGCGTTTGGAACTGGCTACCTCAAAAGCCTGGGTGCCGAACTTCTCGTGTCCCAGGCGGCCAATGTCATTCATCAGTTCGAGGAAATCTTCGTCGAGGAATTCGTATTGCTTTGGCTTGGCAGCAACTTCGCTCTCCAAAGCGGCAATACGCGCCCTCTGCTGATTGCAAATCTTGAACGCTGAAGCCACATCCTCGCGCAAAGAGTCCGCAACTTCTTCGTCAGTTGCGCCGAGATTGTCAGTATGTTTGTTCAGTCCCATTGAGTCCCTTTCTTCGGGTCCGGCTTGATCTTTTCCCCGCACTTGCTGCACCTGGCTTCACGCTCTTCGAAGTCAAACAGAATGCGCTCGCCTTCGTCGATGTTACGAGTGCAGGAGACGCACTCTGAATTGAATTTTGCAGTGATCCAGTTCATTATTTGCGGTATCTCTTAGCGTAAAATCCTTCCGCAGCCAGCGGCAATCCTTTGGCCCATGCCGGAGTCTCCGACATAATTGCAGTCATTCTTTCCAGTGCCCATTCGGCACGAGACGCCTGAACCTCAGCCACGGCTTCGTCGTGAACGTGAAAAACGACGAAAATGCCCTCGGCTTCAATGAACCGCATCGCATCCGCCAGCAAGTCACGCGCTATCGCCTGGGTCATGTTCTCAGCCAACGATCCGCCATAAGTCGAGACCCGCTGCCAGCGGCCCCGGCTGTTCGGATCGGGCAGAACCTTGGCTTTCTTTTTCTGAGTCTGGTCGACCACCGTCATGAAGGTGAGCTGCTCTTTCTCCTCGCCCCACGGAGTCATGACCATTCTCAACTCAGAATAGGGATAGCAGAGAGCGCGTCCAGAGGGGAGCAGAGCCCACAGGAAGGAACCGGCCTTGCGGAACTTCACTTGGCGGCCGGCGGCCCCGGCGTAGTGAACGCCGCCGGAGCGCATCGCTCCAAGAATTGCATCCTCAAGATCACGCCAATACTGAACAATTTTTTGATTGGCTGCGCGCCAGGCCTTTTTGATGTCGTCGGCTTCTTCATCGGTGATCTTGACGTTGTAGGTACGGGCCATTGCTTGAAAGCCGCCGACGCCGGATTGATACCCCAGAGCGAGTATCGCGACCTTACCTCTTTGGCGCTGGTCCTTTGTGACCTCATTCAGAGACACGTGATAAATTTCCGCCGCAGCGTGCTCGTAGATTTTACCGTGCGTGCGGAAGATATTAAGGACTGACTCCTGCCCCGCCAACCAAGCAAGGCCACGAGCTTCAATAGCGGAGAAGTCACAGGCCACTAACTCGTTTCCCTCTCCTGCAATCAGCATCCCACGAATGCAGTCTGTGATGGCATCCATGCTCGGCCCGTAGAACAGGTCGAGCATAGCCTTGTCGTCTAGCAGCGAGAACATGGCGTCTATGTCCGCCGGCTTCATCCCTGGACGACCCCTAAAAAGGTTTTGGGGCTGTACCCCCCGCCCGCCCCACCTTCCCGTCGATGCAGCATGGAACTGGTGCATGTTGCGGATGCGGCCGTCAGTGGATGCCTTCTCGCGCATAGTGACCAGTTTCGCTGTAGAGGACTTGGCAGCCTCTTGGCGGAGTTCCAGCGCGCGGCAAACCGCTGGAGGAAGACCGATCCCGATGCCAAAAACATCTTCGTCTTCGGCCAAAGCCTCGATCACATCTGCCTTGGCCAGGCCGTCCATCTGAACGCCTTGCGCAGCGATCCACTTGCCGAGGACCTGCACTTCGTTACAGGAGCCGACCACACCGCCGGTCACACGAAGCATCTCGGCGTTCAGTCGCTTCTGCTCGGACTGGATAATTGCAATCGCTTTATCGGCGCTGGCGAGATCGCACATGACTCCACGGTTGTTGATCTTGTAGTCCAACTCCCACAGGGCGCATTCGGACGGGGACAATTCCATCAGACGCTCAAGGCAGGAAAGCTCGGTGCGCACGTCCTGCGCGTTGTACTCGTAGAGCCTGAGAAACTTGTCGAGGGATTCCGGAGTGCGGCGCCACATGCTGCCGTCTTTCTTCGGCTTGCTTAGCTGCAGCATGATCCGGTGGCCTTCGGCATCCTTGCGCTGATCGACGCCCAGAGCAGGCGCAGCGTCGTCCAGAGCGCCGGGCAGGGCCATCGCGTAGGCCCGCACCATGGAGCAGCGGACCTGACGGATGGGGAGGGGAAGCCAGCCATACTTACAGACGCAACAAAGATTCCAGATGGCAAGTTCAAATGCCGCGTTCCAGGCGGTGAGGATGCCGCCGGCTGCGATGTGGGCTGCGAGATCCTGCGGGAAGGGCTCACCTTCTACCCAGGTTCTCACATGCTGTGGATCGGGACCGTAAGAGAGACAATGTACACCGGTGCTCGGATCGGTCGCATAGTTATGCAGGCCTGCTTTCTTCAGGTCTGTTTGAGAAAAACTCTCGAAATCAATACCGAGGGAGATCATGAAACACCCTTCAAAACCTTTCGACCATAAGCCTCAAGCACCAGATCGTCGATGAACTCTCGATCCGCAGTTTCTCTCAGCGTAGACTTCTCCGACGCCGCCTCAACCTGGGCCAACAGGCCCTCGATCTCTTCGGCTACCACCGGATATGGGACTTTAGCATGCTTGATCTCCAACACATGCGTGGCGTTGGGTAATGGAAAAGTAACGACTCCGGTCTGGAGAAGTTCCAAAGCCTCATGACCGACTCTGACCGCGTGGCTCAGTGCCTTCCAGTCGATCCCGTCGTTACTCTGCGCCCGCCGGGCACGATCGCCGTACTCTTGATATATCCGCGCGTAAATCGCCGCTGCCTCTTTCAAAGTGTTCTTGAACCCTACCATTCGATTGCAGCACTCGAAGTAAGTCTCCGTGTGGCCCGCCGTAGTCTCTTTGGTGACAACTTTAGTGTGGTCTCCAAAAAGGTCTGAGAGCAACAGTTCCAGATCACCCACCTTGGCGGTTGCCCCGTTCGAAAGCATGTGCTCGCTGAAGAACTCCGCCGCGCATTTTGCTGCTTCTACCCGGCTTTCCTTTATTCCATATTTGTTGGCCTGCTGCCGGCAGTACCCGACAAACGCAGCACTACGCTTGGTGAGAAGGCGATCCTTGTTGAGCTTGATGTAATCCCACAACGGCGTTGTCAACTCCGGCGCAGGAGCAAACAGCATGTCCACCGCCACGGTCTGACCTTCGGCCAGGAGGGAAAGGTAACGCTGCAATGAGTATGCCTCGTCATCCACATCGCCCGGAAGATTCCTTTGGCCCTCAACCTTGTCTTTGCGCACACCGAATGAATCCCGGACGCGCTGTAGCAGGATCTCGCGGGCCTCGGGAATGCATACCGACTTGTAATCGAGATCAGATTCGGGTGTGCTGGTCCCATAAAGGTGAGAACCGAATTTAATGCGAACTATACGATCCATGGTCGTTCTCCGCAAAAAAGCAGAGGGCGGCTTTGAAACCGCCCTCGTTCACTTATTTCAGCTATCCGAAGATCGACGTTGCCGTCTTGCCACTCACTGCGTCCTCGACAGGCTCGAAGGCCTTGGACGCAGGGATGCGGCCATTGCCCAGGGGATCGTCATCCCTCAGTTTCTGCACGTTCTGCAGGCCGAAGCTGACGCCCTTGTTGCCGGCGTTCTCATAAGCGAACGCATGCACCTGGCAGCGATACCATGCGCCGGAGTAGACGTCCGAGTCGTCGATGATGTCCTGCAGCTTGGCGTCGACGATGCCGGGACGCCGGTCTTCATTCGCGGAGAAGGACATGATCACCCAGTCGTCTCCGATGCCGATGATCGGATTTTCCAGTTCCTCGTTCAGACGGAACGGAGAGCGCAGAGTCTTGGGAATTTTGTCGCCCCATTTGTCGACTGCGGCAAACTGCGCTTCCTTCTTCAGCGCGTCGAGTTTCGCGGTCGGCGGGAATGCGGCGCGAATGCTGTACTTCGGTTTGTTGACTGAGCCATCCGCGTTCTTCATGCTGGTGGCTTTGAAGACGCTTATGAACGCAGCGCGGAATTCTGGCGTGATTAAATTATCGGCCATTTGGTGCTCCTTTGTGGGTTGTCGGGTTTGAGTTGTGGTTGTCGGATATTGGCTTAGGAGCGTGGTGCTCGGGCCTTACGAATGAGACTATCCCGTTAAAAATCCTTGGTCTTGAGCTTCACGATCAACCGTGAGCCCTTCTTGTCGAAGAGCGCCTCAGAAGGGCGCCCAACCATTCCCTCTGCCTGGGCTTTTCCGCCGTTAAGTAAAGAAGGAAATCCCGCCCGTACTTTTTCTGTGGCGTCAGCGAGGCTCATCTCACCAAGCAAAGGAACCGCATCCAAACTGAGTTTACTGGCCACGTCGCGCATGTTCTCGTCTGAGAGCCACCATTCACCAACACGCACATCAAACACGATCAGTTTCTTTTTGTCAGCGTACAGACCGCCGCCCTTTTGTATTCCAGGACCGTAGCCTTCGCCATAGATCACTGCACCAGTTACATCAGGTGGAAAGGCAACAGTTAGCGCCTCCGGCGTGACATGCGCATAAAGCCACTTCACCAGCTCAGCGTGGATTTGCGCGTTATCGGTCCTGCCTCCGAACGATAACTTGCCATCCTTCCAGATCACACGGATGTTGGTGCCGTCAATCTTCTCGGTCCACGTCCAAGGATTAACGATCCCATAGACTCGGTTTTTCAGGATCAATTCTGGTTTCAGCCGATGAGTTGCCTCGTCGCGCTCATAGAGAGTTTCGATCTTATGGTATTCACTCATTCCAGTATCCCCGCAATCGTTGCTGGGCCTGCGGACACAGGCACCGCAGTAAATGCAGCCTTCGCATCGATCCTGATCGGATCGCGCTTGTCGCTGACGTGTACCAATGTGTGGCCGTTCGATTTGCGCTCCACGAACGGTTCCAGCATCGCGGCGCGCTCTTTGGCGTTTTTACCCGGAGCGAGTTTCTCGGCGTCGCCGACATTGATGAGTTCCCTCGGCTTCCAAACGTCGGCCTCGTCGCAGCCGAGGGGCTTCGCCAAAGCATAGCCTGGAGCAGGAAGCCCCTCTTTCCACTTGCGGGCGGCTTGCTTGTCCACCAGCTTGTAATCGGGGATCTCGATGCCCTTTTCCGCTTCCCCGTAAGCGAACTCGCGGGTGTTTTTGATCCAGGCTTCGAGGATCGGCATGAAGTCGAGAGCACGTGCCAGCGCTAGTGAATCGTAGGCGGGCTTGGCTAAAGCGGAACCCGGACCCGCATCTGGCGGTAGAACTTCTCCAAATACCTGCTTAGCCAAAGCTTGTGCCCTGTTTTTGATCGCAGGACACTTGGGAGACGCGGCGCACCACCGGCAGCCCTTTTCTGAAGGCTTGAGAAAATTGTCTTCCCACCCCTTCGAGCCTTTGGCTGTCTCCGCGTCATCCACCAGCTTAGCAGCGTCCACCACATCGGCATGAAGGTCCAGGAGATCGGCAACGTCGAAGTCCACGCTGCGGATAGGACCGTCGGGACGATCGTACCTCGGTTGAACGATACCAATGTTGATTGTGCGCGCCGGCAGCTTCATGGTGAGCAGCGTGGCCAGGGCGTAAATGCGGAGCTGGATGTTGCGCTCCACGTCGACGACCACTCCGGCGCCGTACTTCAGGTCGCGCACGTAGAGAGTGTGCGTGTCGGGATGCCAGGTGATGAAGTCGGCGGTCCCGTAAACGTCCTGGTTGACCGCTACCTGCTTCTCCACGTAGACCTTGGAGCCTTTAACTCGAATGCACTCGTCAATGTAAATTTTGACGTGATCGTGTATCTCGATCTCTTCACCGGGGTGCGGGGTTGGTATCGAGCCGTGCTGCGCGAAGTGCAGCAGCAGCCACTTCTCCGCGTAGGCGTGGGCTCGTGTGCCCTCATCGGCGTATCCGGATTCGCTCTCAGGCATACCTTCGGAGAGCACGACCGAACCGGGGCAGGTCATCCAGCGTTCTGCCCCTGACGGCGGGAGTTTGGAATGAAGACTGGGGCTACCCATTGAGAGTGGCTGCAAGCCCATTCAGCTTGGCGGACTCCAGAGCAAGAGCCTCGGTAACCCGATTGCAGCCGAAGGCGCGCAGTTTCTCGATCGCCTCTTCCATGCTGTGCCGCGCGATATATCCGTTCAGCAAGGCGCGTAGCTCGTCCGCGGAGAGCTTGGCTGAGCCGTTGACGGCTTGTGTGGTTGTGGTGGTTGTGGGGGACTGAGCAGCCTCAGCAGCAGCCTTCCGCGCAGCCTCGGCGGCCATGAGCTGATCTCCGGTAGTGGGGGGCCTGTCAGCCTGCGCAGCAGCAGCATCGGCGGCCATCTCAGCCTTGGTGCGACGCTTGCGCGTGGTGGTCTCGGTTGCGGAAGTGGGGGCATCTTCCGTTAGCTTCATGCCTGCGCCAACGATAGCCAAGTGCGACGGCTCCGCGGCTGCTTCGGTTGTGGAGTCGATTGCGGTCTGAAGTGTGGGGGTTGGAGCCTGGGGCGCGATGGATACCTGGTTGGATTCAGTCTGACCGTAGAGAACGGACAAGAGCGCGATGAGGGCCTGTCCGTCTCGTTTGTTTGCAGATGCAGTGTCAAAATTGATGATCATTTTTTACCTTTCAAATTTGTTGAAAACGAATGTCCGAGTTCACTGTACATAACGTTGGTTGCGAGGTCAAGTGGAAAATTTAGAGAATTTTTGAAAGCTGCAGACGCAATGCGAGCGTAACCGAATCTTTCCCGCTGGAGACGTGTCTCATAGGATTTTGGAAAGCTCTTTCACTTTCCTCATAAGTGCCTCGTCAACTGCCTCATCCGAGCTATCGTACAAAGTAAAGGATCGAACGCGAACAGGCCGAGTCTGACCACGGCGATGGCATCTTTTGAGAGCTTGAACTATGTCTCCGGGAACCCAAACCTTTTCAGCAAACCCAACCTCACAACCAGCGGTCAGAGTGATCGCAATACCCGCAGTTTGAATGTTCCCGATTAGCAACCGGCAATCCTTAGTATCTTGGAAGGTATCGACCACCGCTTGCTTTTTGTTCGCGGGAGTTTTTCCGTACAGTGTGACAGGATTGAATTTCTTCAACTTCTCAGCCAGCCACTCCACTGCACCGACATGGACCGCGAACAGAACCATCTTATCCATTCCGGCTTCAAAGTTTTGTTCCAGAATATCCGCGATAGCCGGACACTTTGCGAGGACCGTGAACCGCCGTAAAGTTGAATAACTCGCGGCGGTCGATTCGAGAACCTTGAGCGCATTGTCGCCGGGCTTAGCAAGTGCGCGTTTCAACTCCTCGTCACCTGCAGCGATAGCCCCGGTCTCATCGCTAAGAAAGGATTTCAAAAGCTCGTCCGAGCGCTCGACAGCCACGGTTTCAAAGCAAAGTGGTGGGAGTTCGGTTCCTTCCATGCGCCTTAGCATAAAAGGCTCAAGCCTGGCTCGCAACTCCGCCTCATTTTTATGGCCCGTCACTTTGAATCCGAAATTTGAATCAAAGCCTTGGCAATATCTAAAAACCCAATCCCAGTACGGCTCCGTGGCTAAGCCAGCACTTTTGAAATGCGTGTACAATTCACCAGCGTGCGAAGGAGCGGGCGTGCCGGTGAGACGCCACGTTCGAGCCGCACTGGCGATGACGCCGGGGCAGTTGGTACGTGCCCCATATATGGCCCTGGTGCGCTTGGCACTGCGTTCCTTCAGGTAGTGAGCCTCATCCAAAATGACCACATCGTAACGGCGGCGCTTCAGCTCATCGGCCGTAGTCGTAGCCATTTCATAACTCAGGATAAGAACATCTGCTTCAGGAAGGACTTTCGTACCAGGCATAACCGCGCAACAAGAACGATCCATTGGACTGAATCTCTGAAATTCCCTCTGCCAGTTCACACGCGCATTCCCTGGAGAAATTATCAAAATCTTGCGAGCAAAAATCAGATCACAGGCACGCACCGCCTCTGCGCTTTTCCCAATTCCCATGAAATCCGCACAGAGAGCCTGAGTCTTGGACGCGAGCCAGGCGGCGCCAGTGGCCTGATAAGGATCGAGTTCGAGAAGCGGAGGGTAGTAGGTCATTTTTCCGCCGCTGGAATCTCACTCAAAATCGCACCGACACTCTCCCCAAACAACCTCATCCTCGCATCGTGCCACGCCTTCGCGCCGTCTTTCCCGCTGCCCATGATTCGCCCCTCGGGGTGCTTGCGCACGAGCCAGGCGTCATCGATTCCCCTCTCGATACAGGCATGAGGCTCGGTGGTGCGAACTGCTTCTTTGTCGGTCACTTGAACACCTTCCTCGCCGCGGAGTTCAATCTCGCGGTCGCGCAGACATGGATGTTGCCAGCGGAGTCGAACAGCCGATAACGGCCACTCGATATCCCCCATTCGAGGCTGGATACTTTGCAGTGCCGACAGGTCTTCGGGCGCAGGACGTAAACGCCGCAGTCTCCGCTGTCGTCATACTCACTGGAGAGCCACTCGTCCATACCCCGGTCAATTGCATCATCCCCAGCTTCGCCCATCTCACAACCACCCTTTGCTGCTCGCGTAGTGACGTGAAATTAAACACGCCTCAGCGCGCCCATCATCCTTCACCCGCCGAAACTCGGTCCCATTCGCCGGCCACAGTTTGATCGCCAGTTCTCGCGCTCGGGTCTTGTTCTGGCTCTGCGATTCACCGACCAGTTTCCTCAAACCGACAGCGCCTTTCCAGACATTGGGACTGACTAATTCGTAGCCCACGCCCATGGCGCCCAACACTCCATGCAGTACACCGGCGCTGCGGCCGAAATTAAATACCCCGGCCTGCCTGGGCATACTGGAGACCAATTCGACCGCAGCGACAATATACCCCTGCATCTTGCACATCTCCACAATGCCAGCCAGTCTCGCGGGGTCTACAAATCCATCAGTCACAGGCATATCGAAAATTTCGATTCGCTTGTTGGCCAGGCGGAGCAAACAGAGCGCGCCAGAGAGCCCCGGGTCACAACCCAAAATGAAGTCAGGCCTCACTTTTTCTTCACCCAAAGAAGTTGATAGCCGAGTCCCGCGGCGACCTTCAAACTGATTGCCCGGCCGCCGGATTTCATTTCCCTCAAGCGCCTCGGCTCCACACCCAACTCCCGCGCCGCGCGTTCTCCGTTGCCGTGGCCGGCCATGCGCCGGTCCAGCTCGTGGAGGAGTTCTTCGTCATTGATGGGGCGCATCAGTCCTCTTCGATCCAGGCGCACTTCGCCTGGGGCGTGTCCAAAAGAACACCGAGGAAAACCAGCAAGTCAGCTACACGCTGTTTCCGGTCCCTGGGCCACTCGTCGCGATAGCCCACGCCGAAAGACCTGACTGCCGCCAGCGCCAATCTTTCCAGCTCCTGCTCACGTTTGACTCGCTGTTCCACGGTTTGTCGCCTTGACAAAGTGATCATAAAACCCTCAACCACTTCAGAATTGCGTATGTGATTCCAAGCGCAAAGCCAATGATGATCGTGCCATTGCGCACGCCGATGAAGAACTTTCTCCACTCATCGTCCTCGGTTTCGCTTACGTTCGCGCCTTCGCCCTGGATGTTGGCGTGCATGTAAGGCGACACGGCGTCAATGTTGCAGTCCAGCGATTCGGGCAGGTGGGAACGGTCGTAGGCCTGATTCGGGAAACCGATGCCCAGGTCCTCCATGCCGGTTTCGTACCAATCACGGTCAATCTGCGCTTTATTGCGTGCGGCGGTCACTTGGCGGCCGCCTTACGGAGAGCTGCTTGAACCTTCTGCAAGGACATCACAATATCAAGCTGCTTCATTGCCCAGCCTTCTTCGTGGTCATGGCTTGTATCCCGCACCAAGCGCCCATTATCAATCAAGTCAAAGAGCGTTTTCAGCGCCGCGTAAAGCTCCGGCGCGGCGCTCCACAGCTCTGCATTCGCCTTTGCTGTGGAGAGATCGCCGATACTACCTGTATTGGCACTTCCCGCGATAACCCCATCCGCACGGGCAATAAAATACGAATCGCCCGTTGGCTGTTGAAGTGCGGACAGTGAACCAGGCGTAAACGTTGCTGAGGGCTCTTTCGTGTCTCTGGTGCTGCTCACGATTTGCTCGCTTTCATCTTGCGTAAATGGTGGATGGCAAGGTTCCTGATCTTGGTGCGTCGCTGCCGGTTGCTATCCATGCGGCGATTGCGGCAGGTAAAATACTGGACTGCGCGCTTGTTTCTGGTCATGCAGGCTTCTCCACTTTCATCTTTGCCGGCCGCCCGGCTGAGTTGCGCCGGCGCAAGCCCTCAGATCATGCAGTAAGTTCTGGAATCGTTGCGCACTCACAGAGTCTTCTTTCATTTCGCGGCCTCTTTCTGGCGGCGGGGAGTTGCCCAGTACGGCGTCTTGCACTTTCCGCAACGGATTGGCGCAAGCGAGTGCGAGGTAAAACTTTTCGCGCACCGCTTGCACTTATGCTCGTACATCGTGATTTGTTTCATGTATGCACCATAAGGTAACCGCGCGGTGCATGTCAAGAAAAATTCGAGGATGCTCGAAAATAATTTGTGGGCTATGTGCAGGACGGCCAGCCCCTTTGCCGGGAGCGGAGAACAAAAGCAAAATATTCATGATTTCCTTCGATTTCCATTCGCAAGATGTTTAGAGGTCCGGGTGAGGTCAATAATCCACAGGCCACAGGCCAACAAGACGGTACAGGCCGCGCCGATGGCTGCGCCGAGTACAAGAGACGCTGGATCAATCACCAAAGCCTCCAGGAGTCAATACGCGGGGCGTAGTGGTGGACGAGGTAGGCAATACCACCGACGACAGTCCAGAAGATTGCGCAGAAGACAACGGCACTGCGGAGGGTATCAATCGGGGATTCGTCTTCCTCGAAGGATTTCAGGACGGCTTTCACGTCTTCAGCTTCGTGTGCGAGGGCTTCGAGCAAGTTTTCGCGGTTGGCTTCATCGACTCCGGTACAGTCACTCACTGTTTGATGGTACGTGGTTGTCATCATGGCTCTCCTTTGTACCAAGGACACGCGAAGTAGGATTGATCGCACGATTTATTTTACGTACACCTTCCCGGCCGCCCGGCTGAGTTGCGCTTCAGGAAAAGATATCGGGGGCTTGGGTGTACACCTTCCCAGCGCCAGTGTAGAATTCTTGCTTTTTGGGGGTTGGGGTTTTGAGAGACAGCTTGCCTATGACTGTGACTTTCAGCCAGGGACCTTCCTCATCAATTCGGACGGTGAAGCCGGCCTCGGTAGCTCCTGCATGGATCTGCGTGTGGGAGAAGCGGGCCTTTGGAGTCCGGAAGATTCCGCCAATGCCCATCAGCTTGTAATTGTCCTTAAGAAAGGCTGTGTTCCCCTTAGGGCCTTTCAGCGGATCCGTCTCATCCTCAAAGTGCCAGTGCCGAGTTTGCTTCATGATCATTGACGGGCCTCCTTAGCTGAATATATCGGGTGTATTGCTGGGTGGTGGAACTTCGATCCGCTTCTTCTTCGGCCTATCTTCCGGAGATGGCGGATAGCGCCGGGTTTTAAAGTACCGGACATGCCCGGGGTTGGTTTCAGACATCACACGCTCCCTCTGCGGACCAAGAGATACAACCCGGACTGTATCGAGTGATGGGTGCTCCTCGATCTTTATCCTGACCCTCGCGTTGTCGGCCGCGCCTTGTATCCTGCGCCTGTCCACTCTCACCGTCATGCGGATCAGGAGATCCTGCCCCTTTGCCATTCCAATGAACGTCTTCAACAGGTTCGCCCGGTTGTTTTTGAAGCGCACGACATGCGTGTACGGTCGAGAGTACGGGACCACAACCAAGGGTCGGCGGAGCGCGGTTTTGAACTTGCCTTTGGTCACTTCAAAGGCTCCCCAAAAATATCGAGGCCGTCATCGAAAATACTCTTCGGCGTTCTCATGAAATACATCCTTAGCTGAAGATGGTGTCCACGGTGGCGGTGGGAGCTTTGTCAAGGTCTTCGTACCATACCTTGCAGCTCCAGCGGTCGGCTTGGTAGTATCCGGAGCCTTTAGGCCTGGGGGTTGGGGGCTTGGCCGCGGCGGGTCCGGGCTCCGCTGCGGGCTCCGCTACAGGACTTGAGGCTGGGGTTGGAACTGGGGCTGCGGCCGCTTTCTTGAAAGGCTGGCCAAAGATGTCCAAGCCGTCGTTGAAGATGCTTTGAACGGGTGCGGCCTTCGCGACGGGTCTGGGCTCCGTAGGGACAACCTCGGACTTCACTGTAGGGACGCGCCATGCGCAAACTGTGCCGTCCCCGAGGGTACGGAGAGTCATGCGAACGCCGGCTCTCTTAGCCGCCGGATGGATCGATGACTTTTTCGCTTCCGAGACGACAATACTTTCCCCTATCTCCAGGCTTTTCAACGTCGAGACCAAACCGCACGGAACGGGCCTGTGCTTGGACCGGTCGAATATCTCAATCATAAAGATTCACTCCTGAAGCGAATGATACACTACAGGCGGGGTGTGTCAACGAAAATAGTTTGTGGACCTGTGCGACTCACACTTTAACATTTTCGGAGACTTCGCAAGCAGGCTCAGCCGGATTCAAATCGGTTGCTGCTGGCTCACAGAGATACCCTTACAAACGTAAATCGAACACTTATAACGGCGTACTTGTATGAAAATAAGCGCTATAAACACTTACGCAGTGATGGCCCCCAATGGAATTGTCTGGACACTGCGAATACATACCTAAATGTTAAATGGTGTAATCGAATACACGAAACGTTCTTTCGTTTGTCGGTCGAGTGGCAACCGATACTGGGGTAGCATAGAATCGTTCTACTCAAAGTTCCGTGTGGATTTCTAAGCGCATGTACTTTATTTTCAAACAGATACCGAGAGAACGAAGGGGTATTTAAGACTGTTCTATGCGGGTCACCAGTCGTACACAGGAATTTTGTTTTTTGAATACACTTCGGATATTTGGATACACGACTCTAAAAATCCCTTTATTATTTTAATTGATTGAATCTTTCTCTTAGAATAAGTAAAGAGTATAGTAAAAGCTTTGTTTTCAACGGTGATTTTTTCTATGCAAGAGCACACGATTCTACGTGTCGATAGAAAGGCGAATCCGCAGCCCTCCTGTTGGGCCTCAACTGTCTCTCTGTCTGTGATTCTAAAGGGGGTTGCGTGAGAATAGAAAAGGCTCCCCGGTTATAGGGAGCCTTTTCGACGCTATGTGGCAAAGATCAGAGCCCGATTAGCTCTCCGCGGCCTTCACTAACCGAAGCCATCATTGTGCTAATCGCGTCTTGGATGTGCGCCTCCCACTTATCCACCGTGATGCACTCTGCGAGCCATGCAAGCTCAGTACCGGTGGTAACCGTGTCAGAGCAACGCATAGCCTTTGCCCATCCCTTATCCGGGCGAGCCATCAAATCCAAGAAACCACGAGAGACGGTGTACTCGCCGAATTTGTAGCCGCGAGCCTTGAGCATGTCTTTGATGGGGAATGTGGAGCGGGTGAAAACAATCTCCAGTGTCCGTTTTGGGCCATCTCCGTAAACCCTGGCGGTAATGAGTGGGCCGGAAGCTTCGTCGGCTGCGCGTTTTGTTTTGCTCCAGCACTGAGGGCAATCTTGCGAGGCGCGGTAGGCTACGGTGCGGTCCCGTTCTTTCTCCGGGCCATAGAGTTGCACGGCGGATGTGTGTCCGCAAGAATGATTGATTGTTGTCCAAGCCATTTCAGGTCATCCTTTCTGTTGTCTGTTGTCTGTTGTCTGTTGTCTGTTGTCTGTTGTCTGTTTGGTTGGTTGTCTTTACTCGACGGCTACGGCCAGGACTGCGCACGCCAAAGCTACGATCAGCCAGCCGAAAGCGCGCAGGAGGTGAGAGTGGTCAGAGGATGTGGGGGTCATAGATTGGCCGCCAGGGTCACTACACGAAGGTTTGAAGGGTCGTTGTTGGTCGGGTCTCCATCCAGATGATCCAAGGCCATACCGGGCTTGTGGGCAGCATTGATCAGGGCGGCCACTTCTCGTTTCTTCTGGACTCGGTTTAGTTCTGTCTCGAACTTCGCCGCGCGGCTCGGGCTGCAGATGTAGGCACTCTCCCGGTTGCTGTACCGGACGCCAGGCATTTGGGAGATGATCAGCGCCGCCAAGGTTTTCCAGCCTGAGCCGTCCGGTTTGCAGTGAATGGCGGATTTGCCTTTGGCATATTTGGCTGGGCGGATGGTGTAGGTTTGGGCGAGGTTTTCGGTCATGCCGCTGCCTCCTGTTTTACTTTCAGTAGCCATTCTCCCAGCACAGGGAAGCGTTCTGCGATCTCGCCCCAGGTCGGGTACTTGCCGTGCTCTTTGCCATATTCGGCTGGCCATTGAGTGCTCGTTTTGTACTCCCGTCGGTACTGCTTCCGAGCGGTCAGCAGATTCAGGAAGTAGGCGTCCAACTCGCGTAAGGGGGTGCTGATCCCCCAAGCAGGTTCGCAGGCGGTAAGGCTCGGGTAGCCATACCCGCCGGTCCCTACCGCCGGAACTTTCCTTGATAGCTCGATTCCGAAGGCTTCGCGGTATTTGGCGATGTCGTCCGTGTCGGCGTCGTAAACCCGGACGTTGCAACGGTCGTGCCAGGCGATGCAGTTGTACCGGGCCAGGACTTCGAAGTCAGCCGGTGGGATAAGGGTTTCAAAATGCCGTGCGATGGCCTCTGCGACCTCCGCTTGGCGTTCTGGTGACGCAATCCGGTCCTGATAGTCCTGCCAGGCTGCTTGCACCAGCCGGGACAGCAGCCCGGCTTCGGCGCGTGGTTTGAATCTTGCTTTTAGGTCCATGCTGCTGCCTCCTGTTTGAGCGCTGCCAATTGCGAGTAGATCGTTTGCCGGCTGACATTCAATTGCCGGGCCATAGCCGCAACGGGTGTGTTTTGAGAGATGAGGTTCTGAAGCTCCGCCAGTTTGCCGTTGTTGGATCGGATGGCGGGCGCCCTGCCCTTATAAATACCTTTGGCTTTAGCTATGGCAACGCCTTCCCGTTGCCGGGAAAGTATCATCGCTCTTTCCAGTTCTGCGAACGAGCCCATGATGTTTAGCATGAACTGGGCCATAGGCGTGGAGTCGTTTGTGAAGACCATATTTTCTTTAATAAACTCCACTGCGACTCCGCGAGACGTGAGGCTTTTCACGATGTCCCGTAGGTCTCCCAGGTTGCGACAAAGCCTATCCATGCTGTGGACAATCAGCCGGTCGCCTTCGCGAGCCCATTCGAGCGCGGCCTGTAGTTGGGGCCTTTGGATATCCTTACCCGACAGATGGTCTTCGAACACCTTGTCGACGGGGATGCCGTCGAGCTGGCGTGTGGTGTTCTGGTCGAGTGAACTTACACGTTTATAGCCAATTCTCACAGGTTGCTCCCTTCCGCTTTGTTGATCGCAGTGCGAACGGTTCGGTCGATGAAACTGCATTTTTGTGCGTAGTCTTTGAGTGTTTTGGGCTCCGGGCCGAGTAGCATGCGGAAAACAGAGTCCAAAGCCTCTAGCATTTCCGGCGCCGCCCGGATCGAGCCTCCGTTAGCACACCATGCGCGGTCAATGCGGCAACTTCGTCGTCTCCCAGGCGCCATCCGTCGATATAGGAGGCAATCTCATCCTTGGTGATGGCCTCGATGTAGATCCCGCAGTAGAGGTCCTGGCCGTTGGATGTGATAACAAAGGCATAATT
>ODAK010003545.1_pt1 | contig 16130 bp, 13 predicted proteins | sample 1539591 | NCBI WGS metagenome assembly ODAK01 (sample SAMEA3539303, study PRJEB22396) | soil metagenome | biome: tundra; feature: field; material: soil | place: USA | collected 2010-05 | depth 0.15 m
TTTCGTATGTCTTGAGCACGTCCTCCATGTTGAGGATGTACTCCTTGTCCAACTTTCCCACGGTCGCGGTAGGGATGTCGGTTACCTATACATGCGGTCAGAGAACTAGTGGCCAGCTGACGAGAAGCGACATAGATATCAGGCAAGCAAATCTTGCGAATAATTGTCATGCGGTCCAACTCCGAGGTTCCGCCCGACCCAAGTGATCAGGTTGAACTGAACCAATTCTCCGACAGCCCAAATCATTTGAGCCCGTTATCGTCACCTATGCCTAACAGTGCCCCATCCGTCCGATCGCGCGCAAACGAAGACTTGGCCCACAGTGCTGGACACGTCTGTACAAGTGCGCTCTCGCTTGCGTTGAGGGCATTGGCCTTTCCGGCAGTAGCATTGACCTCTCGAAAGCTTCAGAGAGCACTTTTAGCGGTCGTTGTCCTCAACATCTCATGGCAGATCCAGAAGCACTTTTTCCTGCGAGAAGATCTTGCAAATCTGGGCTCCCTCGGCGGGCTCCAGGTTTCCTTGACAAACGTCGCCCTGGTGGGGTTGTACGTGGCTTGGCTAATAGAAAGTGTGACTCACTGCGGATCAAGCGAATCGGAGAAGCGACAGTCGGGACCAGTGACTTTACCTGCGGCCTTATTTCTGTCTTTCTGTGCGCTCTCACTCCTTGTCGCTGGCGACGCCACACTTGGCGTTTTTGAAGTTGTTAGTATCTTAGAACGCTTCTTGCTGTATATCTATATTGTCAACAAAGTGAGCTCGCGTGAAGACGTGCTGTTTGTCACGCGTGTATTGTTAATCGGTCTCATTATTCAATCCGTTCTCATGCTTGCCCAAGCCGGTGGCTTGCTCCCAACGTTCGACTGGTATGGGATTAAGGCAAGGACGGACTTTGCAGGAGATTCTCGCGTTTCCGGAACACTTGGTTCACCAAATCCGGCGGCTGCCTACCTCGCAATGTGTATGGTATTTGCCTTTTCCGTATTGTTATCGGGTGTGCGGCGGTTTGACAAATGCTTGTCGGGAATTGCCCTGTCCGTGGCGCTTTTGCCACTATTCTTCACGTTGTCGAGAGGCGGATGGCTGTCTTTCTTTGCTGGCTTCATCACCGTGTTACTCGTGAGTAGGTTTCGAGCGCCTCGAAAACTTGTTGCAATCGCGTTCGTGGCTTTCATCCTTGTCGCTATTTCCCTTAGTGGTCCGGTCCATGAGCGATTGGTCGGTGACGATCGCGGATCAGCGGCTTCCAGGATACCTCTTAACAAACTGGCATTGGCAATGATAGAGGACCACCCATTGTTAGGCGTAGGCTCAAACAATTTTAGCGTGGCCATGCAACCCTACCTTGCTCATGCCCTCACAGGAGATGATTTTGTTTATACCGTTCACAATACTTATCTTCGCGTTTGGGCGGAGACAGGCATCGGTGGGCTCATTGCCTATGTATGGTTTCTGCTTTCCATCCTTCAAAGGGCATTCAGGGTTTGGCAGCTGAGAGATTATGTATTAGCGTTCATGTCACTCGGCTGTGCCGCTGCGATCATAGGCCTCATGGTCCAGATGAACTTCGAGCCATTCCGAGGTGATGCGGCCGGACACATGATTTGGCTATTCGCAGGCATGGTAACCGTGATGTACCGCCTGAGCCTTAAGTCTCGAAGTTTCCCGTCAGCGTCAGTGAGTGCCGTATTGAGACCGTAATCAGGCCGCAATCTTCGACAAGCTTTATGATAGTAACCGCACACAACACTAAACTATGAGTGTAAATATGGTCATTCTCGACAGTGTATCCGCTTTTGATGTGCGGGCACGCGGCGCAATCAAGGCGACGCGTCGCGCTGTCTCTAAATCGGCTGTAGCCCTGCCGGGATTCATTGCGCTCTGCGACCAAGGTGCAGTCAGCATCACTAATTTCGCGACGGCCGTGATGATTGGGCGCGTGTGCGGCAAGGCCGAGCTCGGCGTCTACTCGCTAGCCTGGACCCTCATAACAATTACGACTGGAATTATTGCAACTCTAAACAGCGCTCCTTATACAGTTTTCGGACCCCAGTTGGAACGATCCGTAAGGCGCCTGTACTTGGGAAGCATACTGGTGCATCAATCGTTGCTTTCCACCTTATTTGCATCCCTAATCCTCTCTGTGGCCGCATTGGGCAGGTGGCAGGGTTGGCTGTCGATCAGCACCTCCAGCGTCGGTACAACCACCGCCGCTGTCATCGTCTTCATCAGCTTGAAGGAGTTCATAAGGAGCGTCAGTTTTGCTGAATTGAGAGTGGACTGGGCGCTCTCAGTCGACCTCACTGCCTGCCTTGCTCAAATTGCCGGGATGGCGCTGTTAGTCCATTGGGGTGCATTAACGGCATCCAGAACGTATACGATCCTTGGCATCTCCTCCGCTGTGGCAGCATGTGGCTGGCTAGCCCTTCACCGCCAAACGTTTCATTTTGATAAGCGGTTCTACATACCAGATCTGAAACGGAACTGGGACTTCGGAAAGTGGGTTCTCGGGAGTGGTCTACTTTGGCAGGCAACAGCGTACCTGTTCCCGTGGGTGCTGGCAGCATTCCACGGCCGCTCGGTCACAGGAGTTTGGGCTGCGTGTTCTGCAATTGTCGCCTTGGGCAACCCAGTTCTGATGGGCCTTAGCAATTACCTGCTGCCGAAAATATCGAATGTTTATGCTACCAGCGGCGTCCAGAAGATGAAGCGGCACGTCCACCGGTACAGTCTGCTCTTCATTGTCCTGCTGTTACCGGTAGTCATTGCCATGGCAGGCTTCGGAGAACGCCTCCTCACTGGCATCTACGGTGCGGGATATGGCGGCACCAGAGGTACTCTCATACTTCTCGCATTGACCCTGCTAGTTACCACACAATCCAGACCTTACTCGCAGGGACTTTTTAGCCTGGGGTGTGCAAAGACCGATACGCTCGTTAATGTCGTTTGGGTGGTACTGATGATTGCGGTAGGAATTCCAATGGTGAAATCGTACGCGGCGTTCGGCGCTGCTGCAACTATGCTGGCGAGCAGCACTATGGCAACAGCAATCAGAATGGTAGTATTTGCCCGGGCGGCACGACACCATTCTATCCGCAGCGCCACTCTGCCTTGGACCTGCGCTACCGGAGTTGCCGCGTGCGAACAAGATTAGATCTCCAAGTAACCCGGGCTCGCCATTCATGCGTTGGCGCAATGTAAGCGGTCGAGTCAACTCCTTAAGCAGCAAGCGAAGTGGTACGAACAATGGAAGAAGAACGGCAAAGGGCGGTCGTCGAGCAGTTCGATCGAGACTCGGACCATTATCTGTCAAAACACGTACGGGCAGAAACCACTCGGGAGAAGATGAGGCTGTTCGATCTCGCCGACACCGGAGAACGCTGTTCCAGAGCCCTAGATTTGGGCTGTAGCCCTGGCACGATGTCAGAAGACCTCTTGAGAATTTCCGAGGAAGTGTGGGGTGTCGATAGTTCGGAAGGCATGGTTAGTCTGGCTACGAGGAGAATCAATGAAACGCGGTTTAGGAACAGCCTTCACTTCGAGGTGGGACCGCCGAGAAACTGAGATTTCAGGACGCCTACTTCGACGTGGTCTTTTGCGGTGGAGTCTTGCGCTATCTCGATTCTTGGGAAAAGGGATTGCAGGAAATCTATAGAGTGCTTAAACCCGGCGGAGTGTTGGTTACGACCTTTTACTATCGCTTTTCACTTCAGTGGATCTATATGTGTTTGCTCGGCCGGCCCCTTCTACCTCTAGTCCTTATGCTCAGGGGAAGGCCTCTCAAAGAGTGTTTCACGAAGCATAAAGCAGAGCCGTTACTCTTCTCATATCACAGGTTCACGATGATCTGCCAAGAGATCGGATTCACGCGTCTGGAATGTCAGCATTCTGGATTTGAATTCTACCCTTTCCGACGCCTCTGTCCGGTTATCTCACGCTATGTCTATCTTAAGTTAGAGTCCATTTGTTTCAAGTCCAGAACGTTCGGTTGGCTTGGAAGCATCTGCATCGTCAAGGGAGTCAAGAAACGCTCCCTGCCCACCAGTGGCAGCTAAGCCTCCATAAACTGTCCAGCCGCGAATCGGGGTTATGTCACATGACACAGAACGCAAGTCGTCCGAATAGTATTCAGGACGTAGTACAACGAGGCCTCTGTATTGGATGCGGCATTTGCACGTATTCCGATGCCATAGGCTCGATGCGATATTCCAAAGAACATGCGCAATTTGTTCCTGTCATTTCCGAGGGCAGCACGAACGACCCCTTGGCACTCGCTCTCTGCCCAGGCAAGGGTTACAATGTGGTCGCCGATTCTAGTTCCCTATACAGTTCCACACCCTATGATCTCGAGTTGGGGCACACCTACACATGCTATGCTGCCCATTCTAATGATCCTGAGATCCTCAGTAACGCCTCGTCAGGTGGCATAATGAGCCATTTAGCTATTGCTCTTCTCGAGTGCCACTTCGTGGACAGGGTTCTGGTAACAGATTTCGAATACTCGCCCGAGCCGCGCGCGATAGGCGTCCTCGCAAGCTCCCGAAACGATATCTTGAAGTCGCAAGGATCAAAATACTGTCCGGCTGACATCTCCGGAGCTCTGAGGGAAATAAAACACAACAACTACAAAGTGGCCGTTCTGGGCACACCCTGTCAGATCGCCGGCATAAGAGAGATCCAACGAAGCGACCGAACATTTCGCGACAAGATATCCATAACCATCAGCACCTTCTGCGGAGGCGTAAAGAACTATGACAATCTTGACTTGCTCGCGCGACGGCACGGTATCGCCCCAAACGCAGTTACCCTCTTTCGATTCCGAGGTAGTGGCCAGCCCGGGAGTATGTTAATCAGGGACGAATCCGGCAAACAGGTTGCGGTCCCTTATCCAGAATATGTTGGACACACAGGGTTCTCAAAGCATTTGCGCTGTCATTTGTGCGTCGATGCAACCGGCGAACTGGCTGATATTGCGTGCGGCGATGCATGGCTGCCGCGCTTCCGAAATCGGACATACCCATGGTCACTCATCATTGCGCGGAATAAAAAGGCGGCGGATCTTATCCGCAAACTGGCTTGTGACCGCCAAATCACGATAGAGGCCGTGTCCCTCGACGAGATCAGGAGCTCTCAGCATCAGAACCTGACAAGTAAGAAGGTCCGCCAGAAGTCACGGAGGTACTTATACCGACTGTTAGGTATCGCCACTCCTTCCTTTGACGGTGGCTATCACGACGTCCCTCTTTGTCTGGCGCTGGAGGTAAAAGTATTCCTGAAACACAGAGTCAAAATACTCTTAGAGCACCTGCACCTTTTCTATCCAATTCATACATTCGCTTGCTGGGCGGCTCAACTAATCTACCGTGGTGCGTTTCACTGCTGCAGTCCATTCAGTTCGCGAAGAGGATCTGCACATGCGAAGTAGACAACGAATCACATGGATTACGCCTGACTACTTCTTGAACGTCGATGCGAAAGTGGTCCCGCACCTTGCACATTATTACCCCATCGACTGGGTACTGATTCGCACCCCGGGCATGGAACGAACCTCAGATGGCTTGCTATCTCACGCCATCAGGCCTCGAGAATTTAACCTTGAATACAGGCAAAGAGATCCTCGTATCCTCTCGCAGTACTTTAACCTCCTATCGTCTGTCCGAAGGAAGGGATACGATCTTCTTTACACGTCTTTTGAAGGCCTTCCTTACTTCTTTCCTTTGCTTTCAGCCATGATCGATTGTGAAAAAGTAATATACGGTGTTCACAACGTTCATACGCCAAAGGGCGCCGCCAATGAGCTATCAATGCGCATGTATCAACGCTATGCGTTCAGGGCAATGAAACGGTTCCACGTATTCTCCAGGTATCAACTTCGCGTTATTGAAGAGTTGCTCCCGACCAAGCAGCACTACTACGCACCCTTTGCACCTGATGACTATGGTACTTCGACAGCTTGTCCACCTAATGACAGAATACGGTTCACATCCTTCGGATACATAAGAGAATACAAGAGACTTGACCTGCTGATCTCCGCGTTTAAGACCCTCTACGACGAGGGACTTCGGAACATCGAATTGGTCATCGCCGGTAGATGCGATGACTGGGGGCCTTATGAGGCAATGATCAACAATCACCCTCGAATTCACACCAGGATCGGCATCGTCCCAAACAAGGAGATTCCCGATCTTATCTCCTCATCCCATTACATTGTCTTGCCTTACCAGGATGGTTGCCAGAGCGGTGTGTTGCCATTGGCCTATAGATATCACAAGCCCGTAATTACATCGGACATTGACTCATTCCGCGATGCAGTAGTGGAGGGCTCTACTGGCTTTCAGTTTCGGAATCTCTCACAGGTGAGTTTATGCCAGGTGATGAGGGACGTTGTCCTCAAACATAACAACGCCTATACTGGCCTGACGCGAAATGTCGATAACTATGTAGCTTCGGAATACTCTGAGGTCGATATACTTGCTAAGTACCGAACCTTCATCGACGACACACTTCAGGCGGCTGCACACCGAAACCATTCATTGCGCCACGCTCTGCCATTCTGAAAATCAAACGCGCGAGACACTTGTATGAAAATCGGCATTCTTACATACACGAGAGAATATGCCAACCTCGGCACGAACATGCAAGCCTATTGCACGTTACAGGCCATTCGGCGAGCCTACCCAGGCTCGCAGGTGGAATTAGTTGACTACTCTCCTGCAACTCCGCCAAGGAGGCCATACTTATCCAACTTGTCCCTGCGATCGATCAAGCTTGATTATAGGCGGTTTCGCAAGTACGATAACTTCTTCAGGAACGATCTGAGTTTCAGTAGAGAGGCTCTAACTACGACTGCAGTAGGAGAAGCGCTGGAGTTTATCAGGCGGCAGAAATATGACGTCATCTATGTCGGTTCAGACACGGTACTGGAGATTAAGAGCGACGGTCAGGACGGCATAACTCCGTATTGGCTAGACAGCAGCATACCGGCTACGAAGATTCTCGCCGCCGCATCTTCCTTTAACGTTACATTTGAGACACTATCCACACATCAGCAGAGCCTCATTCAGAGATCAATCGATGGATTCGCGCTGCTAGGGGTTCGAGACGACGCGACTTTTCGCTTACTGTCACGATTTACAGCGCCCGGGGATCAACGACTACAAATGGTACCGGACCCGACGTTTACTTACGCCATCGACTATAGCCATATAGAACGCTACATCGCGAAGTATAACCTGCGCTTTTCCCGTCCATTAGTATGCCTGCATTTATTGAGGGATTCATACTGGGCCGCAGACATCGGAACCGCATTTCGAAAGGCTGGATACATTGTCGCGTCATTACGCCCGGCAAGATATGCGGACGTCATTTTTACCGACCTTTCACCCTTTGAGCAGATGGGCCTCTATAGATACTTCTCTCTTGTCGTGACGCACCGCTTTCATGACGTAATCTTCTGCCTCAAGAACCTTACTCCTGTCGTTGCTTTTCCACCTCAGGTGTCCGACGTGACCTCGCATTCAGAATCAAAGATTAGATCGCTCCTAAAGGTGTTCGGAGTGGAGGCTACCAGTTACATTTCAAACAAGGAGGAAGTAAGCGCAGAGTCTCTCGTCGACCGTTATCCTTCCGCGATCTCTCAATTTGAGAATGCTCGCCCGCGAATTATCTCGCTCTTAGATGAGCAGAAGGAGAAGTATCAGCAATTCATATACAAGTCCAGGCGGCTCGTCGAGGCAGAAAGGAGGTAGGGAGTGCAAGTCATCATCACGTCACCGTCACTGAATCCGTCGAGAAATGTCAGTGGAATGTCATCAGTCGTATCTTTCTTAATGAGCCAAAATACCTCCTGCAACTATATGAGTTTTATGCTGGGGAAGGGAGATCATGAAGCACGCGGCGCAAAATGGCTAGTTAAGCTGTTTGCACAGTACTTGAGATGGATATACCTGATCAGTACTGAAAGACGTTCGCTGGTTCACTTCAACATCGCGATGGAGCGTAGAGGCATGATTCGTGATGCTCCTTTGATCATTGTGGCGCGCTTCTTTTGTCGCCGTACGATCGTTCACATTCACGGAGGAGAGTTCCTGAGTGGTTGTGAGATGCCCAGATGGTTGAGGGTTATCGTAAGGGTTGCCTTGGCTAACGGGCCCGTAATTGTCTTGAGCGAATTAGAGCGGGCGGCTCTGAGCCGAAATGTTCCTAAGGCCAGAATTGTTGTGCTCCCGAATTGTATTGATTTAGGCGAGGCGAGGCGCTTTGAGCGGGCATTTGTTGACCATGAGGGCCTCACGATCCTATTCTTGGGCCGCATATGCGAGGCTAAGGGGATTCAAGCGATTTATCAAGCGCTGGAAACCTCAAGGAACAGGGGCATAAAATCTCGATTCGTAATGGCAGGCGGTGGCCCTGAGGAGGATCTATATGTTCGAAAGTTTCGTAAATTGCTTGGGAGGGATTTTGAGTTCGCAGGTGTTGTGACCGGCTCCGAGAAGATGAGCCTATTCAGGAAGTGCAATGTATTCGTGCTACCTTCGAAGTTCGAAGGCATGCCAATGGCACTTCTTGAAAGCATGGCCTTTGGCCTGGTTCCGATAACAACAGGTGTAGGGTCAATTCCCGAGATTGTCAAGGATGGACATAACGGCATCATAGTCAATTGGCAATCTTCTGAGGAGATCGCAAACGCAATCAAGCGGCTTTCGGTAGACAGCGAGTATATGCGAAACTTGGGTAGGAATGCTCGCCAACACATATTTGATTATTGCAACTCCGAAAGGTATGTTAAACAGCTGAACGCGGTCTATTCATTATGATGAGCATACTAACATTCCATGCTGTAACCGATAGGGATTGGTTCGAAAACCTGATCTCATGGCTGAGGAGTCGGTGCCGATTTGTACCCATTGAGTCAGTTGCTGCGTATTATGCGAACGGCGGGTGTAGTGGGAAATTATGTCACATTACTGTAGATGATGGCGACAAATCATTTGCAGACGTGATCTTCCCCGTACTCAGGAAACACGGCGTGCACTCGTCCCTATTCGTTTCGCCAAGGTCGGCAGTGGTTGGAGGCAACTTCTGGTTCCAAGAGATCGGTGGATGTGACGAGGGTGTGCTGAGGTACATTGCTGCGCGCGTACTGAAGGTGCCCGTCCAATTGTTGAGTGGTCATAGCCCTGAGGTAATCCTGAAAACCATGCCTTTATCCCAGATTGACAAGGTCATCGATGGATATCGAGAGAGCACTAATGGCCGATCCAAGGCGAGTCAGAATCTGTCCGCGTCCGCTATTCAGGAGCTTGCCTCGACCGGGCTCGTATCGATAGGGGCGCATACTAAGAACCACCCTATTCTCGCGAATGAGGATTATACGACATGTGAGACTGAAATAGCAGGCTCCGTTCGCGATCTAAGCTCCCTCCTTGGGCGACGTGTAGAGTACTTCGCGTACCCAAATGGGATTCCCGGGATGGATTTTGGCGATCGCGAAGAAAGATTTCTGCGAGATAGCGGAATTAGCCTGGCGTTCTCGACCGAGTCACGCCATCTGTCAAAAAGGGACAGGGCATTGCGGATTCCGAGGTTAGCAATATCTAACAGGGAGACCATGCCTCACATAATGGCAAAGATGCTTTTAGGGACCAATTGGGACAGGGCAAAAAGAATCGCAGGAGTCAGCGAGTATGTTCAGAGGGGACGTCTGATACGAACTCTTAACGGTTTTCGCCACATGGATGCCAGCTAGACGTTAAAAGCCTTTCGTAGTCGCGAGCTGAGCGGCGGAGGCGGGCCACCCAGGCAAAACTTCTCTCCACCACCCATCTTCGCGGCAGCAGAACGAAACCGCGCTTGGCCTGGGTATGCTTCACAGCTTCCAGTTGGATGCCATCCTCGGCGGCAGCTTCTTCCGCCGCCTCCCCGTGTAGCATCGGGCCGCATAAGCCAACTCGACGTTCTCCTCCGTGATCTGCTGCACCTGCCGGGCCAGGTGTACGCGGACGGAATTCAGATAATAAGCTGGTCAAGGCAGAACTGGGCTGGGCACCTTCGCATACGTTGGGTGAAGATCTCGAGACGACCTTTGCATGGATCGAATAGAGGGTTCGTCTTCAGCAGAGCAAGCGATAACAAGGGAGTATAGCGATATGGCTGACATTGTTGCACATCCTTCGGCTAGAAGGAAAGTGAGTCCTGCAGCATTCATCGACGGCCTACCAATAACATGTGCATCACGTGACTATGTGATGAAGGAAATCGGGCGCGCAATCAGCGCTCGCGAATATGGGCACTATATTGCTGTGACTAATCCTGAAAGTATGTATCATGGCCAGCGCATACCAAGTATAGGAGAGTTCATTCGCAACAGTGACTTTTCTGTATGCGATGGCGTCGGGGTTATTCTCGCCGGCTTATCCTGGGGGCACGTTGTGCCTCGGTTTCCCGGACCGATCCTACATCTCCTTGCCAGCGAGTGGGGAATAGAGCACAGTTGGCGACATTTCTACTTTGGTGGCAAGGAGGGTGTGGCCGATTTGCTAGCTATAAAGCTAAAGGAAAGATATCCGGGACTGATTGTTTGTGGTACCTACTGTCCGCCCTTCGGAGAGATTTCGCCTGAAGAAGATAAGCGCATTGTGCAGATCATCAATGATGCCAAGCCGGATATTGTTTGGGTGGGATTGGGTGCACACAAGCAGGAGAAATGGATCGCGGCACATCAGGATCGTTTACAGGTTCCCTGGCATATAGGGGTCGGCGCCTCTTTCGACTACCACGCTGGTACTGTTCCTTGGGCTCCTGCGCTTATTCGCGCCATGGGCATGGAATGGCTATTCCGTCTCATCGTAGAACCAAAGGTCAGGGCAAGAAGGACCTGGTGGCATCTTGTTTATGTGGTTCAAACCTTTCTGAAAGGGATCTCCACACTTGCTTTCTTGCGACCAAAGAGAATTGCCGAAAACGAAACGACAAATGGCATTTCCACAATGCAATCGTAGATGAGTGAAATGGTGAGGGCGAAATGGTACGTGCAGTAATGGTCGGTCTGGGTAAGATGGGGCTGTCCCACTTGGCAATTATCAATGCACATCCGGACCTTGAACTGGTGGCCGTATGCGATACGATGGAGTTTCTGCTCGACATCCTGGCCAAATATGCCAAGGTAAAGACATATACCGATTACCGTAAGGTGCTGGCACAGCAAAAACCGGACGCCGTTTTCGTTGCTACTCCTTCCAGGTTCCACGCCGAGATTGTGCAGGCGGCGCTCGATGCAAACTGTCACGTCTTTTGCGAAAAGCCGTTCTGCCTGAGCACAGAGGAGGGGATCCGCTTGGCCGCGCTGGCGGAGCACAAGCAGCTCGTCAATCAGGTGGGCTATCACTACCGCTTTGTCGCCGCCTTCCAGGAGGCTAAGCGCCTGCTCGACCTCAAGGTTTTGGGCCGGCTGCATCACATTCACGCCGAGGCCTACGGGCCGGTGGTTCTGCGGCCGAAGGGCGGCACCTGGCGAGCCAACAAGTCCGAAGGCGGCGGATGCCTGTACGACTATGCTAGTCACGCGATCGACCTTATTGATTATCTCGTCGGCAAGCCGCAGGCGGTGGGCGGCACGGCGTTGCGCCGTCTCTTCTCCCAAGACGTCGAGGATGAGGCTCACAGCACCCTCTACTTTGCCGACGGCCTCACCGGGCAGCTCGCTGTCAACTGGAGTGACGATAGCTGCCGGAAGATGTCCACCAAGATCACAGTGTGGGGGGACAACGGTCGGATGAACGTGAACCGCCAGGAAATCCAGGTCTATATCCGAAATCACATCGGCGTACTCGAAGGGCTTCGCAAGGGATGGAACATCAGTTACACCACAGGTTTGACCGAACCGGTCTGGTTCTATCTGCGCGGCGAGGAGTATTCGGCACAGATTGATCATTTTGTCGGGGCGATCAAAACCGGCAACCGCATTACGCGTAGTACCTTCAGGACCGCGGTCGATGCCGATCTCGTCGTCGATGCCATGTTGCGGAACGCGACTGAAAAGGACGGCATCACCGCGCTGGCCGTTCGCTGAAGCGCAAACGGAGTTTCGCAAGACACTACGACGATAGGTTCAAAGGACGGGTGGAGAAGATGGCATTGGAGCACGTTCTCTTTGGTGACAATCAGTTTTTTGGCGTCAATCACATGTCGGAGGACAAGGCACTGGCGCAGTCGATCCGCTTCCGGGATACGGATGCGATCATCGACGTGCTTAAGATCGCCTACGACGAGGGGATCCGTGTCTTTATGTGTACGACACATGAGCGCATCGCGGAGGTATGTGAGTATTTCCGGGCTCACCAGGACCGGTACGCGGATCTGCAATTCTACCCCGGCATGCCCTATGCTCACAAATACGCAAACGCGGTTACCGACCGCGGCATACTCGGCGCGCTTAAGAGCTTCCTGCCTGAAGAGGGCAAGCTCGGCGCGCTATTCCGGGGCGGCGTCTCGGTCGCCCGGCGCGACATCGAAGGCATGATCGGTCTGCTCATCGATGCCGAAATGAAGATGTTCCACGACCTCAACACGCCGGTTATCTTCCTGCAGAACGTATTCACCGACCTCATCCTCGGCTTGGGCATGAATGAAGTATTTAGTATCTTCGCCGAGCACGTACACAACAAATACCAGGCCGAACCCGGCTTCATTACCATGAACCTTCCGATGCTGCTCGACGTATTGGAGGGCTGCGGGATCCAAAACCCCATCATCTGCGCTGACATCAATAAGCTGGGCTTCCGCATGTGCGGCGGCATGAAGAGATATGAAGAGGTGATCGCCACGCGGAACTTCAGGCCTATCGCCATGTCGGTGTTGGCATCGGGGGCGATTCCACCACGAGAAGCGATCGAGTATGTCTGCGCCCAACCTAACATCAAGTCCATCGTCTTCGGCGCATCCGGCCGTGCGAATATCCATCAGACCAAATTTCTGATCGAGGAATTGTCGCGGGCGGAAGATCTTGCCGCGAAAGCCGTGCACATGCCGGCCGCAGATCTGTATGATCGGCTGTCCTGAATCCAATCCGTCAAATGGCCGACATAAAAGCGGAGGGTATGTAAGCGAGCAATAATTCCGCCTGATCGCGAGGGAATGACCCCCGGATCACAAGAATTAGCATGCTTCATGCATGAACGTTCCGGCCTGCCCCTCTTGTAGGGAGTATTACGGGATTCAGCAGCAGGTGATTCACCGGAGGGCTGGTTTCCGCTTGTGCTGTCCAGGCAGAGGTCGGTCGGACGATAATGAGATCGTTTTGGGGGCGTGGCTCTCCCCGACGCGTCTGCATCTGGGTGGCGATTCGGTTGTTGGCCTGTCGAGGCTGCGCTTATCCGGCGGTGGCTCCGAGGGCTCGGGCTACTTGCTGGAAGACGCCCAGGAAGGTGAAGGGCTCGGGTAGATGCAACACGATGGGGCGCACCGATGCAACCACTCTTACCCCGAGTTTCAATAAGCGTTCGCGCATCGTCCAGACCTGGTGGCGGGCCATTGCGTTCAGCTCGGCGGCCAAGCGCATCTCCTCGTACCCCACTGCCGGAGGATCCTTGCTTCACAGATGCAAGTTATGCGCATCCAGGTGTTACCAACCCGTTCGGGAGGTTGGTGACGCTGCACAGCCATTGAGGGTAGAGTGGGTCATAGACCGGAGTGCTGGAAGGCGCCTGGTAGCCATAACTTTGCGCGACTGCGTTGGTCGGCGTGAAGTTTGCAATCACCGTCGCCATGCAGTTCGGGACGCTCGTTGCCGATCCGCAGGACGGAGCGCCCGGAGCGACCGGATTGGCAAACTGCGGATTTGTTCCGAAGAGGTTATTTGACCCGAAGGAGAAGCCCGGGCTGTTATAGGAAATGCTGTAAGTTCCGGTGGCCGACCACCCGATATTCTGGTACACGACATCGGTTGCACCGCCATTCGCAACAAGGAAATCGTAGATCGGGGAGGTCCTGCTCTCACAGCCATTGGCGGCATTCGTGGCCGCGATATTCTGGACCATCTGAACCCCGGCAGCGACGTTAGCATAAATCTCCGAGCACCAACCCGTATTCAGGTTTGGATCGGCGCCATTTCCCCATGTGGTGTTATGCCGCACGATCACGGTCGGGAACGAACTCCCGATGAATTCGTTGTAAATCCCCAGTCCCCATGCGCCGTTGGCAAGGAACATATTATTGTCGATCACTCCCTGCTGAAGGTATGCCGCTCGCGGTCCATCGGTTCCGTTCCAGCCGTCCAACAGTATGCCCTCGCCGTCAGTTGGCACTCCTCCCTGGCAGGGGTCCGGGTTAAAGTTCCCGTAGGAAAAATTGCCCGCGATATAAACATGCGTGCCGGGCAGCGAATCGCTGGCGAAAGGAACGGGGTAGATACCCGCATCGCAGGCGATGCTGTCCTGCGTTGCGTTGTAGACGATGTTGCCCACGGCGACGAAGTAATCGACGCCCACACTTCCGTTGGGGACGGTTATAATCCCCCCGGCTGCACACCCGTTGGCGACATTGTTGGCAAAGATGATGTGGTGCATCTGAACCGGGGTGCTCCAATTAGGCTGCGCCGAGAAGCAGGTGACATAAGGATTACTGGGAGCGACTGTCATCTCCCAGCCCTGCACGCCCCAGTAGCTTTTGTCCACCCATACAGCGGCTCCCCCGATACCGGAGTTTGCCGCTACGCTAATTTTGCAGCCGTCAAAGGTAGCGCATTTCAGCCACGCTACATTGTTCCCGGCAGGGCACGTCACCGTGCCCCAATGTACCGTGCTGAAGTTGTAGCTGCTCGTGAAAGTGTATGTCCCTGCCGCCGCTATGATAACGTCGCCGCAGTTGACAGAGTGATTCGGAGTGAGCCATGGTGTTTGAGGAGACAGACCGTTGTTGGAGTCATTGCCACCAACGCCGGGTGGCGCAAGGTAGTAGGTTGCGCCGGTCGGCTGCAAAATTGTTACAGTGGCTGATGCAGATTTGCTAGTGTCCAACACACTGGTTGCTGTAACGGTCGCGGCTGCAGGGGATGGCGCCGCGGCAGGTGCGGTATAAAGTCCGGTCGAAGAGATCGTTCCGCAAGTTGCTCCGATGCAGCCCGTTCCCGATATTGTCCAAGTCACCGCCTTATTTGAACTTCCTGTGACCGACGCCGTAAATTGCTGAGCGGCCCCAGTCGTGGTTGCTATGCTGGTCGGTGTGACTGCGACGGCTACCACCTGCGGCGGCGCGGTGCCTGTGCCGTTGAGGCCGATCACCGCAGTGCCGTTTGTGGAAGCGTTACTTGCGATGGTCAGCTGCCCCGTCGCCGTACCCACAGCGGGGGGGACAAACTCTATATTGAGCGTTGCTTCCTGACCTGGATTCAACGTGGCCGGGAGCGTAGGCCCCGACAGCGTGAAGTCCGCTCCCGCAAGTGTCGCTCCGTTGATCGTTACCGGTAGAGTACCAGTGGAGGTCAAGACCACAGACTGCGTCGCGGATGTGTTAACTACCACATTGCCGAACGCCACACTTGTTGCATTGATGCTCAGAGCAAGTATCGCTGCATTTAACTGCAAGGTGAAGCTCCTGAACACGCTACCGGAACTCGCCGTCATCGTCGCCGCCTGAGGGGTTGCTACCGAGGACACAGTGGCGGTGAATCCGGCGCTGGTCGCATTCGATGGGACAATCACCGTGCTCGGGACAGTGACCGCTGGACTGCTGCTTGACAAATTCACATTCAGCCCTCCGCTTGGCGCTCCTGCGGACAGCAGCACTGTGCATGCGTCCGTACCCGATCCCGTAATAGCTCCACTATTACAGGATAGTGCGCTCAGCGTCGCCGATGCTGGCGCACCTGCGCCGCTCAGACTTATGACCGCTGTGCCGTTGGTCGATGAGTTGCTGCTGATAGTCAGCTGACCTGCCGCCGCGCCTATGTCGGTTGGCTCGAATCCCACGTTTAACGTCGCCGCCTGGCCTGGATTCAGGGTTACCGGAAAGGTGGTGCCCGACACCGCAAAGCCCGTACCTGTCAGAGCAGCGGCACTTATGGTGACCGGCAAGATGCCAGTGGAGGTCAAGGTTACAGGCTGCGGCGTAGCCGTCGTGTTTACCACCAC
>ODAK010003546.1_pt1 | contig 16126 bp, 15 predicted proteins | sample 1539591 | NCBI WGS metagenome assembly ODAK01 (sample SAMEA3539303, study PRJEB22396) | soil metagenome | biome: tundra; feature: field; material: soil | place: USA | collected 2010-05 | depth 0.15 m
AGCGAACGAGTCGGAGGAAAGATATGGCGAGCGCCGAGCAGGTCGTGCGGGACTTTTGTGCTGCAGTGCGTCAACGAGATCCGGAAGTGTTGCGCGCGTTCTTCTCGGAGGACGTGGTGTACCACAACATTCCGTTGGACCCGGCAGAGGGCATCGATGCCACCATGGAGATGATGAACTCCTTTCTCGGCATGTTCGAGGACTTGGAATTCGAAATCCACCATCTGGCGAGCGATGGTTCAACCGTGCTCACGGAACGAACCGACCACTTCACCTCCAACGGCACGTCGGCCCCGTTGCCTGTCATGGGTGCCTTCCACGTCGTCGACGGGAAGATCACCGCATGGCGGGACTATTTCGACATGGGCCAGGTGTCGACCATTCTCGGTGGGGGTTGAGCTACAAGCCGCAGGCGAAGCGTGAACTCCAAGGATGGAAGCCATAGCGCGCGTAAAGCTCCAACGCCACGTGGTCCTGCACGCTCGCCGCGGCCTGATACGGCCAACCTGAAAGCCCGAATGAGCGCCATGTGCTGATCAAAATGCCATAGGCCCCGGACGGCGCCGACGGGCTGTTGTAGCGATCGCCCGACTCGTGCACCCGTATACACAGCCAGTCCGCAGTGGCGACGCTGTTTGCATCGGTCACCGGCACCGGAACTGGCGGAGCGACGGGCGGCGTGGTTGTCACGGACGGCGTCGTTATGACGGTTGTGGATTTTGCGGCCTCAAGAAGTCTCGGCTTTGTGATAACCGGAGTCGACGCCGTTGGTGTGGGTGTTGTCGTTGGTGTGGCGACCGGCACGGTTACCGGTATGGCAAACCCTGCCAATGCTGAGTCGGAGAGCCTCGCACGCACATGTGCATGCGAGGTGGTGGTGCCCTGAGCCGAAGCGGCTTGTCGGGTACCCAGCGTGAAAATACCTGTAGTCAATCCTGTGATGACGGCTATCGCCGTTGTGAGTGCAATGCGGATCCGCACGGCACCTCCCTTCGTCGGGCGCGCGAGGGCGCCAGGCTCTGCTCGGTGGGGGCGGGCTCCGGCCATTGCATACGCGCCCCGAACGGAGAGCGGGAAGGCGTCGTCCGTTCTGGCTTTGTGCCGCAGGGTGTGCGGCCGGTTGTGTGAAGGCCCGGGGGTTGTCCTCGGTGTGTCCTCGCTTTGCGGTTCTCAGGCCAGTCCAGGTGGACAGGCGTGCCACGACCCCGACAGGTCTGTGGTAGGTCCGAACAACATCACTTTCCGGGAAAATCTCGTTTTGACGGCTCCACCCATCGACCGGAAAGTGTGACTTCGTTTTGTGACGGGGACTGTAGCAGGAGGCTGCAAAAGCGCAAGCGCTGGCGGCAAAAAGACCATTCACCAGGAGATATGGAAGCAAAGCTTGTGAAGATCTTCACAATGCTGCTCCACGAGGAGTCCGATTTGCATCTATACGGGACGGTTGAAGCGACAGTTATTGCCCAAAGCAAATTTGACAAGCGCCGACGTGCATCCCCCGAATGGATCGGTGCAGAACGTCCCAGCGTGCGGCAGGTTTTCGGTACGGCGACGCATGGCCCGCGACGGCGGAGAGGCTCAGCCGAACGTGAAGTCGTAGGCCTCCACACCAGGTGTAAAGCTCAGGTTGAGCTGACCCGTCGTTAACGCGTCCCCTGAGAACAACGTGTAGAGGCGCGGTACGCCACCCACGTGAATGGTGGACAGATGCCTCCCGTTGAAGGAGACATCCACGGTCCCGGTCCCACCCATGACGAGGTACACGTCACTCGCCACGAAGTGGAGATAGATCTGTGCATTGCTGCCCGATGCCGCTTCCTGTGCATGGACGGTCCACGTTCCATTGAACGCAAAGCTGTTGATCGGGACCGGGTTGGGGGCGACGTACGCCAGCGGTGTGTCGTGCACAATCGGGGTCCCGACGGCATATTGCTCTTCCTGGTACCCGATGTAGCTCTCCGGGGTGGTCTGGTTGATCGGTGTCTTGTCCGCGACATCTGTGCGCTGCGGTAGCGATGTGACGCCGTTGTCCGTGAGCAGCGCGCGTATGTCGCTCTCCATGGTCGAGTACCCACCTTCGCCGAAGTTGTAGGCGCGCACGTCGCCGGTTGGATCGATCAGATAGTCGGCCGGCCAGTATTCGTTGTTGTAGGCGTCCCAGGTGTCGTAGTTGTTGTCGATTGCGATGGGGTAGTCAATGCCAAGCTGCCCCGCCGCGCTGCGAACGTTCGAGACGACGTGCTCAAAGGCGAACTCGGGCGTGCTGACCCCGACAACGACGAAGCCGTCCTTCTTGTAGTCGTCGTACCAGCCTTCGACGTGCGGCAGCGAGCGCTGGCAGTTGATGCAGGAGTAGGTCCAGAAGTCGACCAGGACCACCTTGCCCTTGAGCTGAGCCAACGAGAGCGGCTTGTCCCCGGGCGTGTTCAGCCAACTGACGATGCCGGTGAAGTCCGGGGCCAGGCCCAGCTTGGGGAGGGTGGCCATTTTGGCCGCGGTCGCTGCTTTCTTGGCGAATGTATTGGGGTGCTCGCCGTCAAGAGCCTGCAATTGCTTGGACACCGAACTGCTGCTCTCGATGTGATCTTGCAGCGCCGTGGTGTACCCAGGCACGTCTCGCTGCAGCGGGTCGAGGAGGTGGAGGGCAATGGCGAGGGTGGTGACGGCGAGGATGGCGCCGGCGACGCGACGGATGGCGGGCAGGTGCGTGCGCATCCTCTTCCAACTGATCGTGGCGCGTTGGGCGATGATGGCGAGGACAAGGAGAGGTAGCGCCGCACCAGCGGCGTAGAAGAGGGTGACAAACAGCGACGATGCGTTGACCCGGTGATTGGCTGCCGCGGTCGCAATCGCGCCCAGGACTGGGCCCGCGCACGGGACGAAGACGAGACCCAAGCTGAGCCCGAGCACAAATCCACCGCCGGAGTCGGCGTAGCGCGAGGTCCCGAGGCGGCTGAAGGGCTTCTCGATCCACTCGCCGACGATCGAGAACATGAGACCAAGGGCCAGTAGGGACAGGAGCCCGATGCCCAACCAGAAGAGGAAGTCCTGAGGCAGCCCGATGGCGCTCAGCACGGTGCTCCCGAGCAACTCGGCGAGACTGAAGCTCACCACCAGCCCGGCGAGAATGAGGTACGGACGGGCCTTGCTGGTGCCGGCCGTTCCGCCGGCCACGACGACGGGAAGTACCGGGACGATGCAGGGCGAGATCCCGGTTATGAGTCCGCCGAGAAAGGCCACGGCGAGCAGCTCAGCCATGATCGACGATCACCCCCCGGCGGTACTGCTGCACTGACATCCCTCCCGATCGCCCTCAGCGGGAGAAGATATCGGCGCAGGTCGTCGAGAAATCGTCACCCCAATTGCGAGGAGCGCGTCGTGGAGAAGCAGACTGTCGCGAAATGATCAACGTCCACTTCGTCTACCTCGGGGCCGCCCTCGGCGCTGTCGGATCCCTGGTCTACGTCCGGGACACGTTGCGTGGCACGACGCAGCCCAATCGGGTGACGTGGCTCCTCTGGGCGTTCGCCCCGCTCCTGGCCTTTGCGGTGGAACTCCATTCAGGAGTCGGTTTGCGCACGTTGACGACCTTCATCGTCGGCTTCATGCCCCTTCTCGTGTTCATCGCGTCATTCCACAATGCAGCTGCGGTGTGGAAGATACGGCGCGTCGACTATCTCTGTGGCGCCATGTCGCTCGCCGGCACTGCGGCATGGCTGGCCACTCGGAACGATGTCGTGGCCATCATCGCCGCCATCGCGGCGGACTTCTTGGCGGGGATCCCCACTATGGTGAAGAGCTGGTCCAATCCGGAGACCGAGACGGTGATGTCATATATCGGTGCGGTGCTCAACTCGGGCATTCTGTTGCTCACAATCCACCATTGGACAACGGAAGTGGCCGCATTTCCGCTGTTCATCTTGACCATCGCCTCGGTGCAGGTCCTCGTGGTCGGTCTCACGCTGGGACCACGCCTGCGTCGCGCCCGAGCCACCCTCCGCGGTGCTGTCACCCCAATGACCATCGGTGAGGACCCGACCAGCCGCGATGTGCCCGCGCCTGGTAGCAATTCATTCTGACGAAGCACGACCACAAGGAGCCGACCGTGCCCACCGCACACGTCAACGGGATCGACATCGAGTACATGACGAGCGGGGATCCGGCGGATCCCGCACTTCTCCTCGTCATGGGGTTGGGCGCGCAGTTGATCACCTGGCCCGACATGTTCGTCCAGCGATTGACGGCCCATGGTTTCTTCACCATCCTCTTCGACAACCGCGATGCTGGGCTCTCCACGAAGTTCGAGGGCACACCCGACTTCATGGCCCTTTTCAGCGGTGACCCGAGTTCAGCGCCCTACCTGGTGGACGATATGGCCGAGGACACACTCGGGTTGTTGGACGCATTAGGTCTCGAACGGGTCCATGTCGTTGGAGTTTCGATGGGCGGCATGATCACCCAGGCCCTCGTCATCAATCATCCGTCGCGATTCCTCACGGCATGCTCCATCATGTCGACCACCGGGGACGTCACGGTGGGTGCGCCGACCGGCGAGGCCGTTTCGGCCATGCTGCGACCGGCCGCCAAGAACAGGGAGGAAGCCGTCGCGGCGAGTTTGGCGTCGAGCAAGGTGATCAGCTCTCCCGGATTCCCTTTTGACGTCGAACTTATGACCCGCCGGGCCGCGGCGGCGTACGACCGCTCGTATTGTCCCGAGGGCACCGCGCGCCAGCTGGGAGCCATCCTTGCGTCGCCCGATCGGACGGAGGGGTTGCGACACGTGAAGACACCGTTCCTCGTGATTCACGGCGAAGAAGATCCTCTGGTCACGGTGAGCGGAGGTAAGGCCACCGCCGCAGCGGTGCCCGGTGCGAAGCTGATCCTGATTCCGGGGATGGGGCACGATCTGCCCGAGGCCACCTGGGACCAGATCATCGATGCCATTGTGGCCACTACGGAGTTGGCGCCCGTCTGAGTGTGGCGCGCCGCGGAACAGGGACGCGGCGCGACGGCTTGAGGATGGCGATGTCCTGGCCGTCGTCGACCCCGTGACGGCCACACCATGAGCCCAGATGCAGCGGCTGATCGAACGCGAACCCGCCGCGTCGGACCGTGCGTCGCAGGGCGGCGGGGGTGTAGCCGACGGCAGCCTCGGGGTAACCCGGGTCGTTGATGCGGCAACCCTTGCCATAGGCATGGATGAACTTCAACACGTCCGCCGTGGCGCCCGATAACTGCACGCTCTCTTTGCCGAGGACGAAAAATGATGCGAAGACACGTCCGTCCCTGCGGAGGACGCGACGGAATTCGCGGAGAAAGTGTGTGATGTCCTGCTCGAACATGTGGGTGAAGACGGACTGGAGAATGATGCGGTCGATGGAAGCTGTCGCCGCGGGGATGGTGATCTCTGGCGCCGAAAGGGCGCCCTGCGGGTTGTAGAACTCACTGCGGATATTGAGGTGCGCGAACGTGAAGTTCGCATGGCGTCCCGTGATGTGCTCCTGACACCACGCAATGCTGGGCCCGCTCACGTCGACGCCGAGGTACGAACCGCCCGGGCCGAGGACGCCGGTCAGAGGTATTGCATCGCGACCGACGCCACATCCCACCTCGAGCACGTCATGACCGGCACGAAGAGGGCAGTAGCGGGCGTAGGCAGCCAGGTGGGCGGCAGATATCCCGGCCCACGTCTCCTCACCTCCGCCGGTCAGGATGGCGAGGTCGACCGGTATGTCGAAACCCTCGAAGGCAAAGGTCGCGGTCATTGGTCCAACGCGTTGGCGGCCACGATCGAGGCCAGCCACGCCGCGCTCGGTTTGGGAGTGCGAGCAAACGTGGACCGGTCCACGCTGACGAGCCCGAAGCGGGGCCGGTAGCCGAAGGCCCACTCGAAGTTGTCGAGCAATGACCAATAGGTATATCCGCGCACATCGATTCCTTCTGTAATCACGTCCAACACGCCCTGCAACGCGTGGCGGACGTACGCAATGCGCTGTTCGTCATCGGCCGTCCCGATCCCGTTTTCGGTGACCAGGAGGGGAACCGTGGCGCTGGTGTATGCCGCAGCGCGCCGAAGGCAATTGCCGAGTGATTGCGGATAGAACTCGTAGCCCATGTCGAGCACCGGTATCCCCGGCTCGTGGCCGGCCCACCCGTCGGGACCGATGCGCATCCGGGTGTACACCTGGACGCCGAGGAAATCGTCGCCAGCCGTCGCGTCGAGGAACACGTCTTCGGCGTGGCGGCGGATGCTCTCCAGTTGCTCCTCGCCACCGGGCGCGAGGTGGTAGTCGGTCATCGAGAGCGTCAGCCCCACGGGAACTCCCGGCGCGGCGCCGCGGATGGCCTCGACCGCGGCGCGATGTCCGGCAATCAGGTTGGCGCCGACCCGGTACGAGAGCTCCTTGTCGGTCTTCCCGGGAGGGAAGAGCCCGGCGTGCCAGCCCATGGTGGCCACGATGTTCGGCTCGTTGATGGTGCAGGCACGGGTCATCACGTCGCCGAGCTCCTCGGCCACCACGCGACAGAACCGGCCGAAATGCTCGACAGCCGCTTCGCTCTCCCAGCCCCCCTGGGCGACGAGCCAGAGCGGCGTGGTGAAGTGATGGAAGGTGACCACCGGATCGATGCCACGTTCCCGCAACCCTTCGCATTGGCGCCGGTAGTGTCCGAGAGCGGCGCGTGAGATCTCGCCTTCGGCCGGCTCTATCCGGCTCCATTCGACGGAGAACCGGTAATTGTCCAGGCCTAACTCGGCCACGAGGTCCGCGTCGTCCGGCCAGCGGTTCCACGAGTCGCAGGCATCTCCCGAGGAGTCGGCGCAGCCGGAGCCCGACGTGTGCTCGAACTCCCACCAGTCATTGTTGGTATTGCCGCCCTCGACCTGATGTGCCGCCGTCGCTGTTCCCCAGGTGAACCCGTCCGGGAAGGCGTTCGCGGATGCTGTCCTCGCCATTGCCGTGCCTCCAAGTCAACCCGCCCTGGCGTGCAATGTATCGTTGGCTGACAGTGACGTCACACTCCTCGCCAGCGACCCATAACGCCCCCACACCGGCACGTGAGCCGGATGGGCCAGCTGCCGCGCCGCGCTCGCGTGACGACGATGCGTCGCGCCAAGCTCCGATGGTCGAGGCCCACCAGCTGGTCAAACGCTTCGGTGATTTCGTGGCGGTGGACGGCGTCGACTTCACCATTTCCAAGGGCGAGTCATTCGGCTTCCTCGGTCCGAACGGTGCGGGCAAGACATCGACCATGCGGATGATCTCGTGCATCAGCCCCGTGAGCGAAGGGACCCTGCGGGTGCTCGGCATGGACCCGGCCACGGAGGGCGCGCAGATCCGGGCCAGGATGGGGCTCGTACCCCAAGAGGATTCCTTGGACCTCGACCTCACGGTTCTCGACAACCTGATGATCTACGGCCGTTACTTCGACATGCCGAAGAAGGTGATCCGCCAACGGGCCGACCAGCTCCTCGCGTTCGCCCAGCTGACCGAGCGCGCCAACGACCGGGTGGACCCCCTGTCGGGAGGCATGAAGCGGCGGCTCACGATCGCCCGCGCACTCATCTCCGATCCCGACCTGCTCATACTCGATGAGCCGACGACAGGTCTCGACCCCCAGGCTCGCCACCTTCTCTGGGACCGCCTCTACCGCCTCAAGCAGCAGGGCGTGACGCTGGTGATCACCACCCATTACATGGACGAGGCAGAGCAGCTCTGTGATCGCCTGGTCGTCATGGACAAGGGTCGTTTCGCCGCAGAGGGGAGCCCGCGCCAGCTCATAGGGCAACACGCGACCAAGGAGGTGGTCGAGCTCCGCTTCCAACCGGGCCAGCACGAGTCCATCGCACTGAAGGTGGCCGACCTGGCCGAGCGTCATGAGGTCCTCCCCGATCGCATCCTCCTCTACACCGACGACGGGGACGCGGCGTTGGGCGAGGTGGCCGCCATGGGGCTGGCCCCGCAGAGCACACTGGTACGACGCTCGACCTTGGAGGATGTCTTCCTCCGGTTGACGGGCCGAACCCTCGTCGACTGACGCGCCTCGAAGGACCACGCGCCATGTCGACCGCAGAGCCCTCCATCTTCGAGCACGGTGAGGTGGTGCAGCCGCGCCGTTTCACCACCCCCATGTGGTTACGCGGCGCGTTGTACTGGGGCTACCAGTACAAGCGGACATGGCGCAGCTCCATCTTCACCAGCTTCTTGATCCCGGTGCTCTATCTGACATCGATGGGCGTTGCTCTCGGGTCCCTTATCGACAAGCACTCCCACGGCGTCGACGGCGTGACCTACGTGGCCTATCTGGCGCCGGGCCTGCTCGCCGCGACCTGCATGCAGATCGGCGCCAACGACACGATGTGGCCGGTGATGGGGGCCATCAAGTGGATGCGGACCTACTTGGCCATGCTGGCCGCACCGCTGGACGTCTACGACGTCCTGCTCGGGCACCTGGCCTGGGTGGCGGCGCGCATCGGGATCGTCGTGACCATCTACCTGGCGGTGATGGCCGCCTTCGGCACGGTGCACTCCGCGTGGGCCATTTTTGCGCTGCCGGCCGGGGTGCTCACCGGGATGTCCTTCGGTGCGCCAATGGCGGCCTTCTCGGCCACCCAAGACAAGGACAGCTCGTTCTCGACGGTGTACCGCTTCGTCGTGATCCCGTTGTTCCTCTTCTCGGGCACCTTCTTCCCGATCTCGCAACTGCCCCGCCTCCTCCAGTATCTGGCCTACGCCACACCGCTCTTTCACGGCGTCGCGCTCTGCCGCGACCTGACGCTGGGGCAGGTGCACGGATGGGTCGATGTGGGGCATGCCGCCTACCTGTCGGTCTGGGTCGGCGTGGGGTACGCGCTCTGCCGCCGCACCTTTGCCAAGCGCTTGGTCGTATGAGCCCGACCGACGCTGCGACCGGACTCGAGCGGCCAGGTGTGGCGCTGCGGATCACCCCGCTCGCCCTTCTGGGCGGGCGCAATGCCGCCCGGGTACTCGAGCGCAACATCCTGGTGTACAGGCGATCATGGATCTTCATCGTGTCCGGCTTCTTCGAGCCGCTCTTCTACCTGCTCTCGATCGGGATCGGCCTCAGCCACCTGGTCGGTCCGATCCCGGTCGATGGACGACTCGTCGCCTATACGGCATTCGTGGCCCCCGGCCTCCTGGCCTCGTCGGCCATGAACGGCGCCATGTTGGATTCCACCTTCCTGGTGTTCATGAAGCTGAAGATCGCCAAGACATATGACGCCATGCTGGCCACCCCACTCGCCGTGGGCGACATCGCCCTGGGCGAACTGAGTTGGTGCGTGCTGCGGGGAGCCCTCTACTCGGGCGCCTTCCTCTGCATCATGGCCGCGCTGGGCTACGTCGTCTCGCCCTGGGCGATTCTCTGTTGGCCGGGCGCCATCCTCATCAGCCTGGCCTTCGCCTCGGTCGGAATGGCCGGGACGACGTACATGCGCACGTGGCAGGACTTCGACATCGTTTCGTTGGCCTTCATCCCGCTGTTCTTGTTCTCCGCCACCTTCTACCCCCTGACGGTCTTCCCGGGCTGGCTCCAGGCCGTCGTGCGATGCACGCCCCTCTACCAGGGGGTCGTCCTTGAGCGAGCCGCTGACCTGGGTATATTCACCTGGTCGCTGCTCATTCACATCGGGTACCTGGCGGCGATGACGGTCGGCGGTGTGATGATTACCAGTCGCCGTCTCGGTCGCCTCCTCCTCCCGTAAGGACGGGGCACACGGGTTGGCTACCCTACGAACGGAGGTCATCGGGCAATGAACATTGTGGTGAGCAACGTCAAGGGTGGAGTGGGTAAGACCACCACCGCCGTCTACCTGGCCGGAGCGGCGGCGCAGCGGGGGCGCGACGCTGTCTATCTGGTCGACGCCGATCGCCAGGCATCCTCGGCCGAATGGTTCGAAACCATGCCCATTTCGGGGGTCGAACTGGTCGAGGCACCCTCGGAAAGAACGGTGGCCAAGGCGATGGAGGGGGAAGACGGCATCGCGGTGGTCGACACGCCACCGGGCGACGAGCGCATCGTCCGTGCCGCGTTGGCCCGTGCCGACGCGCTCGTCATCCCCACGCGGGCCGGCGGGGTGGAACCGAACCGGGTCGTCGCCACCCTCGAGATGACCCCCGCCAACATTCCCGCTGGCGTCGTCATCTGCTCGGCCCGGTTGGGCACCAGGGATCTCGAGGCCACCGTCGAGTGGTGGGCAGAACTCGATGTCCCGGTGTGGGGCATCATTCCCGAGAGGGTGTCCATCGCCAGCGGCCCGGCCGCCCGGCTCTCGTCGGAGGGGCTCGATCTCTACGGCCAAGTGCTCAAGAAGGTTATGGCCAGACGGCGCTGAGCCTCAGGTCGACGCGACTTTTTCAATCAGTGCGCGGTGCATCTGGCTCGCGCTCCAAGGGATCGGCGGCTGCCCACGGAGCTGTCCGACCAACTCGGAGAGGAACCAGCGGCGTACGGCCACACTGGCGGCCGAGGCCGGCAGTGTGAGCAGCTGGGCGACCAGGCCGAATTCGTCCGCCTCGTCGAGCATGGCGTCGTACAACTCGCACGCTGCCGCCGCAGACTGCGGCAGCGCGAGGTGCCAGTCATGCGTCACCGTCTTTTCGTTCACGACCTCCTGCCAGCTCTCGTCGACCCCAGGCCCGAGGCCGCTGAACCGTGTCCCGATCTCCGAGAGGAGCGCAGTCAGCCGCTCCGGGAGGCGCGAGGAATGCGCATCGGGATGTTCCTTCATGAGGCGAAGCTCGCGGAAGAGCGCTTCGTATTCCTCGCTGGCCTTCTGCAGCAACGCGACGGGTACCCCGAGCAGGTCCACCGGGACAAGAGGCTGTTGCTTCGCCGCATGGTGCAACTCGGGCTGCGCCACGCCGATGAGGTCGAAGCGGAAGGTACCGTCAGAGACCCCTCGGGGCGTCACCGGGTAGTCAACCGGCAGTTCGAACCACACAATTTTCCCACCGATGACGGGTTGGACGCCCCAATCCGAGGCCAGGGTGTTGAACAGCGTGAGGCCGCGGCCGGTGGCGGCGTCGGTGGCGTAGTCCTTTATGGAGGGGGGCACCGGACTTCCGTCGGCCACGTCAATCCGGATGCGGTCGGTCATGAGATGAAGCGTGACGGTAAAGGGCGTGGCCGCGTGCAACACGGCGTTGGTGACCAACTCTGACGTCAAGAGTGCGGCGCACTCGCTGACGTCGGCCGGAAGGTCGCTGAGTCGCTCCGTGATCCAGTGGCGTGCCCTGGGGGTGCTCTCGACAATCGGGTCAAGGCGCAGCGTCGACATTCCGTCGTGATCTGTACCCAAGGTGGTCGATTCCCTACCCTCGGCGGGCAGCCCGAGATAGCGCAGGGCAAGGACCACCACGTCGTCGGCCCTTTCGTCATCGCCGAGCCGCGTGGCCAGCTCCGATGCCGGCCGCGCCGGCCAGCCCGCCACCGCGACAGCGGTGGCGGCGTCGGCCAACCGTTGCATGCCCACCGTGATGAGCTCGCTGCGACGTTCGACGAGGCCATCGGAGTACATGATGAGCGCGTCGCCCGGCTGCAGGACGAGATCGCATGCCGGTCGCTCGGGTCCTCCCAGGCCGGCCGCGATGAGGAGCGAGCTCGCCACGGTGGGGAACGCAGTGGCGCCGTCGGCGCGGACGATCAAGGGTGAGGGGTGACCGGCGTTGGCGAGGCAGACGGTGCCCGACTTCGGATTGATCATGCCCACCACGACGGTGACCACACGATCCTCTACGAGGACGTCGAAGAGGTGATCCAGCGAGGAGAGCACGTCGCTCGGGCTCTGACCCGTCACTGCATAGGCGCGAATGGCACTGCGGACCTGTCCCATGAGGGCCGCCGCCGCCGCGCCCTTTCCCATTACGTCACCGACGCTGAACATGACGCGGTCGTCGTCGAGTTGGAAGACGTCATACCAGTCGCCGCCGACGTAGGTGCCGGCCGCGCCGGCACGGTACTCCGCGTCGAAGTGCAGGCCTTCAACGGTGGGAAGGAAATCCGGAAGCACGGCGCGCTGCAATACTTCGGCCACCACGTGCTCCCGCTGGAAGCGGGTGGCATTCGACAACGCCACACCGGTACGGCTGGCGACTTCGGTGGCCAGGGAGACGTCGTCGGGCTCGAACTTCCGTCCAGGACCATCGAAAAACGTCATCACCCCGATGACGTGTCCGTTGGCCGAGAACGGCACGGCAAGTGCGGTGGCTTCGCCCTCAGTGCCGTCGTCGGTGAACGGGGTCGGCGCGAGTTGGATGCGCCCGGTCCGATACGCGATGGCCGCGGGCGCGTCGGAGTCGAACGGCATGCTGTCCATGCCGATGAGGGTCTTTTCCGCGTGAGACTCGAAGACCTCGCCTGTTCGCACAGTGAGTCGTTGCAACCCGTTGTCGCCCGGGACCTGTACGACGCAGGCATCGGAAAGCCGGCCGACGACCAGGTTCATCGTGCGTTGCATCACCGTGGTCGGGTCGAGGCTGGAGCTCAACAGTTTGGTCACATCCGAGAGCAAGGACAGCCGTTCCCGACCCGCCTCGGCGTCGCGCAAGGCTTGGCGTTCCTGCTCGAAGAGCTGAGCTCGTTCCAGCGCCTGTGCCGTCAGTCCGGCCAATGTCGAGAGGAAGCGGAGCTCGGGCTCGGTCGGCTCGGGTCGACCCACGAACGCGAGGGCGAGAACCCCCAGCGCACCCACGCTCCCCATGAGGGCCTCGGTCACGATGGTGACCGGTTGGCCCAACTCCACCATGACGCCGGGCACGATCTCGGGCGAGAGGTCGGCGCCGTCGTGTGCCGATGCCCCCAGGGTCGTGGTTATCGTGCGACCCGAGGTGAACGTCGATCCCGACGGGGTGCCGTCCACGGGGACCAGGCCCCGCGAGAGCAAGGCCGGGTGCCCGCTACTGGCCAGGCACGAAAGCGCACGACCATCGGCGACGGGGACACGGCAGGCCGCCGACTGCGCGCCGAGGGCCCGACGCCCACCGGCGATGGCCTCGCGGGCCACTTCGCCCGGCGTCGTTGCTGCCGCCAGCGCCGAACTGAGGTGATGGAGATGCTGGCTGCGCTCGAGGCTGATGAATTCGGTCAAGGTCAGGCGGGCTCGCTCGACCGCCTGTGCCGCCGCCCGCGTGATGGTGAAGAGGAACGTCTTGTCGTCTTCGGTGATCGAACGCGGCGTGACCCATTGCACGAGGACGGCGCCCACGGCATGGTCGGAGACGACCAATGGCACCACGGCGAACGCGTTGAACCGGCTGGCGTGCAGCGACTCTGCCGTCGAAGGCCGGTCACGGTGCTGCTCGTCGACGGAGTCGGCGAAGAAGCCAACCCGCTGCTGGAGAACGTGCGCCAGCTCGCCGTCAGGCTCGAGCATGGCCAGTACATCAGCCTCAGATTCGCTTGCCTGGTAGCCGAAGCGCCGCTGCACGCACAGCACGCCGCGTTCGTTCGTGGTGGCGAACGCGGCTGCATCGACGTGCAACTCGTCGCGCAAGGCACCGAACACGGCGTCGGCCACCTGGGCCGGATCGGCTGACGTGGTCAGCGCGCGCGCCAGGGCTTGCATGCTTTGCGCCGTCTCGGCCGCCACACGACGCCGGCGTTCGATGCGGGTCTCGGTGCGAGCCGACCGTAATTGCTTGCTTCGTTGAGAGCGGAGATAGGAGATCCAGATGGCCACCCCGGAGCTGGCCAGCAAGGTGCCGACACGGAGGACATGATTCAATTGGTCGTACTGGCGCGGCGGCGTGCTCAGAATCAGGGAGTAGACGGTGGCGTACGCACCGACCAGCGCCGTGCGCCGGGGACCGGCGAAGGCGGCAGCAATGAACGGGCCGATCGCCAGGAACCCGATGAGGCCGAACTTGCCGCCGAAGACTGCGTCGACGACGGCCACGGTGGACACCCAGAGGAGCGCCACGGTGATGGACACGAGCTCTGTGCGATCCCTGGGGGGAGCGGTCTGGGCCTGTGGATGTTCGCTTTCTGGTCCCGCCACGCCAATCCTCCACCCGACAGCCGGTCGTGGGCATAGGTGCCGACTGCAACGCTATTGCGCGTTGGCGACCCCCAACGACACCTGCAGCGGGGGTTGTAAGGTGATCTCCTACCCAGCTCGGGGCAGGAAGAAACATCGTGAGGTTTACATTTGGCCCGGATGGCAATAGGTCCCGCAGATCAATCGCCATTGCAGGGCGCCCGTGAGCGCCGGATGTCACTGCCGTCGAAAACGAGAACTGGGGCGTAATGGAGCAAGAGTTTCATATTGAAGAGCGGGTCGATCGAGGCCTCCCGGTCATCACCGTCGCCGGTGAGATCGACGTCGCCACGGCACCGCAGCTGCGCGAGGCGCTCCACGGGGTGATCGCGCAGGGGCGGGCCACGGTGGTGCTCGACCTGCTCGCCGTCACCTTTCTCGACTCGACCGCCTTGGGTGTGCTCGTCGGCGGGCTCAAGCGTTGTCGCGAGCTGGGGGGCGAGTTGCACGTCGTCGTGACGGATGCGCGGATCAAGAAGATCTTCGAGATCACCGGTTTGAACAAGGTCTTCCCGATTGTCGACGCCCTGTCCGAGGTTGGTGCGTCATGATCGAAGAGTCCGAGTTCACGGGGAGTTCGACGCTGGGAGACGGTGATCGGGTGGTGCTGACGTTTCCGGCACGCGGTGATCTCGTGGTCCTGGCCCGACTCGTGGCCTCGGCGATCTCGGTCCGGGTCGGCTTCGACATTGAAGAGCTTGAAGACCTCCGGCTCGCCGTGGGAGAGCTCTGCCTTCTCGCCCTCCAAGGCAGTGACGCCCGGCACGGCGATCTTCGGCTGGAGTTCACCGTGTCGTCCGAGTCGCTCGATATCGCATGCACCTTGGTCGGCGCCGTGCCGGCAACGGCGAGGCGTAGCGCCGACGGCGACGAGGCCGATGAGTTGAGCGAGCAGATTCTGGCGGCACTGGTGGATGAGCACGGCCGTGAGCAACAGGATGGATCTGTGCGGGCCTGGTTGCGCAAGCGGAGGAAGGGGCCTCTGGCGTGACGGGATGCGGCCCGACAGCCCCGCGCCCGCCAAGGCAGTGAAGGAAGAGACAACGCCTGAACGTCCCGCAGTCTCTGACGCGGAACGGAACGCGATGATCACCGACAACCTCGGTCTGGCCCATCAATTGGCGCGCCGGTTCCTGCACCGTGGTGAGCCGTTGGAGGATCTGGTGCAAGTGGCCTCAGTCGCCCTTGTCAAGTCCGTCGATCGATTCGATCCCGGCCGTGGTGTGGACTTCGCCGCCTTCGCGACCCGGACCATCATCGGTGAGCTCAAGCGACATTTCAGGGACAAAGGATGGGCGGTTCGAGCCAGCCGCCGCGTCCAGGAGCTCTATCTCGAGCTCGGTCATGCCACCTCGACGCTGGTGCAGCAACTCGGGCGGAGCCCGACGGTGGCCGAACTGGCCGAGATGACCGGCTCGAGCGAGGAAGCCGTCCTCGAGGCAATCGAGGCAGGGCAGGGGTACCGGGCGGCGTCGATAGATGCTTCGGAGAACGAGGATGATCCGCTGTCGGCCCGCATGGGTGAACGCGACGCACGCTATGACGCGGTGGAGGAGCGCGCGCTCCTGGCGCCGGCTCTGGCCATGCTGCCGCACCGCGAGCAGACGATCCTTCGCATGCGATTCGTGCAGGGACTGACGCAATCAGAGATCGCCGCGACGATCGGTGTCAGCCAGATGCACGTCTCGCGCCTCTTGGCCGCCAGTCTCGAGGAGTTGCGCCGTCATATCGACGCCGACACGGTGGAGTAAGCGAGCCGATCTGACCCCGAAGACGTTTCCCTTCGTCTGACAGCCCAATTCGTACGGTAATCGATGCCTCTGGCTTCAAAGATGTTCGAGATCGACGGGAGCGCTGAAATTGATGACGCATTCCCGATGTCAATTGGGTATGGTACGGGCCACCCATCTCCGAAAGGATCGTCATGACAGATCTGGCGGCGCCTCCGCAGAGTCCGGACAGCATCGGGGAGAAGGGGCTGAAGGGCGGTGCCCTCGGACTCATCTCCTCCGTTGTGGTCGGGGTGGCGTCCACTGCGCCGGCCTACAGCCTGGCCGCCACTCTCGGATT
>ODAK010003547.1_pt1 | contig 16121 bp, 21 predicted proteins | sample 1539591 | NCBI WGS metagenome assembly ODAK01 (sample SAMEA3539303, study PRJEB22396) | soil metagenome | biome: tundra; feature: field; material: soil | place: USA | collected 2010-05 | depth 0.15 m
AGTTCAAACGCCTCCTTGCGGTTCGGCGTGATGAGCGAAAGGTTGCTCAAATTCAAACGATGCACCGGCTTCGGGTCGAGGCTCAACCACACGCCGCGCGCGTGGCAGAGCGATTTGATTTCATTCAGCAATGGCTGCGTGACGACGCCCTTGCCGTAATCACCGACAATGACCGCATCCGCCTTGGCGAGTTTGGTTTTGAATTCCGTGAGCAACCGCGCGGTGGTCCGGGCATCGAGCGCGCCGCGCGTCTCGCGGTCAATGCGCACCACCTGCTGCTGGTGCGCGACGATGCGTGTCTTGATGCTCGTATGCCGCGCGGCACTTTTCACGAGGCCGGTGCAGCCGATGTTTTGCTCGCCAAGAAGCTTTTGCAACTTGCGCGCGGCGTCGTCATTGCCGATGGCACCGAACAACTCCGCCGGCGTGGCGAGCGAAACGAGATTGCGCGCGACGTTGGCCGCGCCGCCGGGCATGAAGCTCTCGCGCGCAAAATCCACCACCGGCACCGGCGCTTCCGGCGAAATGCGCGACACACCACCCCAGATGAATTGATCCAGCATCACGTCGCCGACGACGAGCACGCGGGTCTTTTGCGCGGCAACCAAAATCTGCCGGGCGCGCGCAGCGGATAAAGTTTTTGATTTCATGAGATCAGGCGGCAATAAATTCCCGAAGCGAAACCGACAGTTGCGGATGACTTTTCAAAATGCCTCCGTCCGTTGTGACCAACCGACACCCCAAACGACGAGCCAATGCGAGGTATTCAGCATCATACGAAGACGTTGAGGGCTGTTCCTGAAGAATGGAAAAAACTTCCGCATCGTTCAGCTCGTGAATTTCCACGGCCATCACGGCGGCTTGGGCGGCCTGAATCAAAAGGTCTTCGCTTTCTCCCTTGAGCAAATGTTTCCGGGCCACGCTGCGAAATTCACTGCGGAACAAAACCGGCGCGTGCCAGTTAACATCTTTTTTTCGCGCCAGCACCGCTTCCGCATGGAAATCATCGTTGGGCAAAACAAAGCCCGCGATGACATTGTTATCCACGACGATCATTTCCGCCCTTCAAGCCGCGCGGCGGTCATTTCTTCTGCCGTCAGCGAGGTCCGTAATTTCAGGCCAATTGTTTCAATTATTTGCAACAATTGTTTTTCAGAAACTTTTTCCGCGCGGCCGCGCTCCAATTCCTGAAACAGGCTGGCCTTTTCATCAGGTGGAAGTGCCTGAATTTCTTTCAAAATCATGGTCGCCGTCATAAATAAAAAATGTCAGCAGTTCGTGTCCAAGTCAACCGCTCCTTTAATTCAAGAACGCCGTCAACGGACTCGTCGCGCTTGCCGTTTCGCTTTGCGCGCCCAAACCGATTTCATACGCGCTGCGGCCCGCTTCCACCGCATGTTTGAACGCGATGCCCATGCGGTTTGGATCGTTCGCCACGGCGATGGCGGTGTTCACCAGCACGGCGTCCGCGCCGAGTTCCATCGCCTCCGCCGCGTGGCTGGGCGCGCCGAGACCCGCGTCCACGACCACCGGCACCGTCGCCTGCTCGATGATGATGCGGATCTGGTCGCGCGTCTGGAGGCCGCGATTCGAGCCGATGGGCGAACCGAGCGGCATCACCGTCGCGCAACCGACTTCCTGCAACCGTTTCGCCAGCACCGGATCGGCGTTGATATATGGCAGCACGGTAAAACCTTCCTTCACGAGAATTTCCGCCGCGCGAAAAGTTTCAATCGGGTCGGGCAGTAGATAGCGCGGGTCGGGATGGATTTCGAGCTTCACCCACTTCGGCAATCCGGCGGCGACGGCGAGGCGCGCGAGGCGGACGGCTTCCTCGGCGTTCATCGCGCCGCTGGTGTTGGGCAGGAGCAGATATTTTTTCGGGTCAATGAATTCCAGGATGTTCGCGAACGGGTCTTTCTTTCCGCTCAAGTCCGCGCGGCGCAGGGCGACGGTGACCATCTCCGTGCCGCTGGCGGCAAGCGCATCGCGCATGGCTTCCGGCGACGAGAATTTGCCCGTGCCGAGAATCAGCCGCGAACGGAACTCGCGTCCGGCAATGACCAAAGATTTGAACGACATCAGGGATAATTTAGAAAATTTCCGCCAGTTGTCGAGAATTGGAACAAACGAGCGCAAAACTAAACTCGACAGGCCGGACGGCCCGAATAAAGTTGCCGCAATCATGCGACTATGGACCGTGCATCCGCGATATTTGGACTCGAAAGGACTGGTGGCCGCCTGGCGGGAGGCGCTGCTGGCCCAGAAAGTCCTCGCCGGTGCGACCAAGGGCTACCGGCATCATCCGCAACTGATCCGCTTTCAGGCGCAGGCCGATCCTTCCGCCGCCATCGCGACATTTCTCGCCGGCCTTGCCGATGAAGCGCAGAGCCGTGGTTATCATTTCGACGCCAGCAAGATTGCGTCCCGGCGATTTCGCGGAAAAATTCCCGAGACCAGCGGACAATTAGCCTACGAATGGAACCATCTCAAAGCCAAGCTGCGGACACGCGCGCCCAAGCTGGCCCGTGATGCGCGAGGCATAGATTCACCCGAACCGCATCCGCTATTCCGCATCGTTCCGGGCGACGCGAGAGATTGGGAACGGCGATGAGGAAGGGTTCGGCTTATGGTCGGGTCAGGCGCATGAGCAACAGCATCAGCCAGCCGGCATATTTTCGAGCACGCTCCGAACGCGCGGCCAAAGCCTCATCCACTTCATGTTCGCTGGCATGTTCCAGTGTCCAGCCTGCAGCGAGCACCGCATTTATGTAATCCGTCAATTGATGGCGCGTGCTGGCCGGTCTGATCTCGCGGCCCGTCGTGCGGTCGGTGAACCGGGCTTCAACTCCGCGCAGCATCATCGCGGGATGCATCACCGAGATCATGGCGAAACCGGTGGGGCTGCAAACGCGGCGCATTTCGGCAAACAACGGTTTCAACTTCGGAATGTGATCCAGAACCAGCCCGCAAATGATCCGGTCAAAGGAAGCATCCGCAAAAGGTAGCGGCTGGGTCAGGTCGTGTGCGCGAAAATCAATCGGCAAAGTGCCAGCCCGCCTGCGCGCCTGCGCCAACATGCCTTCGGAGAAATCAACCGCGGTGACGTTTGCCCCGGCGGCCGCCAGCCGCAGCGCATGACGACCCGTGCCGCAGCCGAGGTCCAAAATGCGGAGTCCGCTGACGGGTCCCAACAGTTCGGCCACCTTCGGTTCCTTCACGGCGATCAACGGATTGTCCTCCGCATCGTAACACGCGGCCCAGCGATCGTAGCCTTCCCGCGTCGGGAGACGATCCACCGCTGAAGCAGGATTGGGTGTAATTGGATTAGGCATGTTTACTTTATCACTCCCTGTTGAAGTTCCGTGCGAATCTCCGTGAGGATGTCGAAGTAATGCCACCCGGCGGGCGCGTTCGCTTCCTGATGATGACCGGGCTTCAGGATGAGGTTGCCGGTGGCGAGCAAAACTTTTTGCACGTCGGGATTCTGCGCAACTTTTTCGCGCATGGCGGCAACGATGAGCTGATAAAAATCCCCCTGTCCCATGAAACGGTATTCCATTTGTTTCCCCTCGAACGTCACCCAGGTGATGCCCATCGTTATCATGTTCACCTCGGCGAGGTCGCCGGCCTTCTTCGCGGCGAAGGCGGTAAGCTGCGAAACTTCGTCACGCGTGTAAGCCCAATCCACATCCAGAAATTTCGCGCGCGGGTCGGCGGCGTTTTCGGGATACTTCATCATCTGCCAGAAACCTTCGAGGCTCGCGTAACGCTTCCCGTGAAACGTGAACGGTGTCGGTGCAAAATTTGAAAGCAGTCCAAGCTCGTGGCGTTTGGAGAGGATGACTTCGCCCGGCGCGGCGGCCTGCGGCAAAATTTCCCAAGCTGGCGCGCCGTTCGTGGGAACGGGCGTCCACCACTGCGCAGGATAATTCGTCCGCGCCGCGAGCAGCTCCGCAGTGGCGCGCGTGGCCGCGCCCGGCGAGCGGCAGTCCGCGACGAGCACCGCGAGGGCGAACATCGGGAATGAAAATTGGAAGAGGCTTCTTTGCATCACCGGCAATTTAGAAAATGACGCCCGTTTGTCGAGGCGGGAAGAATTTTGAACCACGGATGGGCACGGATAACAAAACCAAACGCAGAGGCGCAGAGGCCGCAAAGAGTCGCAGAGATTTTTTCTCCGCGTTTCTCCGCGTTCGCTGCGTCTCTGCGTTTTGCCCACATCCGTGTTTATGCGTGTCCATCCGTGGTTAAAAGAATCAAGTCTTCAGGTAATTGTCGTAAATCATCTTGAGCGTGATGAGGACAACCATCGTGAGAAAGACCGGACGGATAAATTTTGTGCCGCGCGTGATGACCATGTGGCTGCCCGCGCGCGCACCGAGCCATTGCCCGGCGCCCATGATGAGGCCCGCCGCGAACCAGACTTTTTGCGCGAGCAGAAACAGGAGGAGCGACGCGACGTTGCTGGCCCAATTGAGCGCCTTGGTGTTGGCGGTGGCTTTGGAGAGATTGAAACCAAGTCCCAACATGAAGGCCAGCGCGAGAAACGTTCCGGTGCCGGGACCGAGAAATCCGTCGTAAACACCGATGCCAAACGCAAAGGTGAAATCGAACTTCACCCGCGAGATCCGCGGATGAATATCCTTTGCGCCCAACTGCGGACGGAACCAGACGTAAATCGCCACCGCGAGCAGCAGCAACGGAACGATGCGTTTCAAGAACGCAGGATCAAGTTGCTGCACCAGAAACGTGCCGACGAGCGAGCCAAGAAACGCCAGCAGCCAGGCACGACGAACCTCCTTAAAACTCAAAGCCCCGGCGCGCGCAAAATGAAACGTCGCGCTGGTGGAGCCGAAAGTGGATTGCAATTTGTTCGTGCCGAGCGCGATGATCGGGTTGGGACAAAAATTCAGCAGCACCGGCAAACTGAGGAGTCCGCCGCCGCCCGCAATCGTGTCCACAAAACCCGCTGTCAGCCCGGTCACGAACAACAATGCGATCTGCCACCATTCAATCATTTCAAGCAAGTCTATCAACGTGGCCATCAGGCGTAAATCCGCGAGAATTTACGATTGACGATTTACGATTGACGCGGCGAATGACATAATCGCGCGTCAATCGTAAATCATAAATCGCAAATCCAAGATGTTTCGTCCGTGCATTGACCTGCATGAAGGCAAAGTGAAGCAAATCGTCGGCGGCACGCTCGGCGACGCCGGCTTGCGCACCAACTTCGTCTCCGAGAAATCCGCCGCGTGGTTCGCTGAACTTTACCGGCACGACGGACTTTCCGGCGGCCACGTCATCCTGCTCGGCCCCGGCAACGACACCGAGGCGCGCGCCGCGCTCGCGGCGTTTCCCGGCGGACTGCACATCGGCGGCGGCGTGAACGCGTCGAATGCTCGCGACTGGCTCAATGCCGGGGCTTCGCATGTCATCGTCACCAGCTGGGTTTTCCGCGAAGGCCGCGTGGACTGGACGCGGCTGGACGAGCTCGTCAAAACGATTGGCAAAGACAAACTCGTCCTCGACTTGAGCTGTCGCAAGCGCGGCGAAAATTATTTCGTCGTCACCGACCGCTGGCAAAAATTCACCGAACTGGTTGTGAACGCGGAAACGCTGGAAAAGTTTTCCGCCTTCTGCGCGGAATTTTTAATTCACGCCGTGGACGTGGAAGGTTTATGCCGTGGCATTGACGGCGAGCTGGTCACGAAACTTGGCCAGTGGTCGCCGCTGCCGATGACTTACGCGGGCGGCGCGAATTCACTGGCGGACTTGGAAGCCGTGACAAAACTTGGCGGCGGCAAAGTGGATCTGACCATCGGCTCCGCGCTGGACATTTTCGGCGGCAGCGGCGTGAAATACGAAGACTGCGTAAATTTCAACCGCCGCCAGAAATGATTCCAGCAGCGGTTGAGTGAGAATGTTTTTGATTTACTTGGCGGCTTCCAGCTTGGTGACCGTCATGATTTCTTTGCCGTCCTTTTCCTCGACGGTGCCGGTGGCGGTCACTTTCTTGGAATCGCCGTGGCAGACGTCGTCGTGCATCGCGTCGCTCACGTCGTTTTTCGCCAGGTAATAATTGACGGTCTTGCCGTCTTTCTCGACCTGGATGACGTTCTGGCAGGCTTTGGTTTCGTGCAGCTTGCATTTGCCGCAGACCATGTTCCCGGTGATGGTGGTTTCCTTGCTGTCAGCCGCGAGCGCAGTCAGAGCCGTGCCCGCAAACGCGAGGCCGGCCAGCAGCGCGATGGTGAGTTTCAATTTTTTCATAGGCATTAATTTGTGGTTTGATGGTTTTAGTGGCTACGGGGAATAAGACAGCGCAATTAATGGTTCCGTTCAACCAAAATAATGCCATCAGGCGGCAAACAGTTCGGCCACGGCCAGTTGAAACTGCGGCAACAGTTTTTCCGCCAGCACTTCGCGGCCGGCCAGGATGCCTTTCAATTGCAGGCCAAATTCAAAGCTGTGATAGATTTCCACGTTGTCGTAGCGCGGATCCACCATCCACAGGCGCGGCACGCGGATTTTTTCGTAAAACTCCTTTTTCAAAACCGTGTCGGCATGATGATCGTCGCGGCTGATGATTTCGACGGCGAGAAAAAGCCTGCCGCTGGCGGCGGTCACGAGCGCGAGGTCGGGGCACAGCAGCGTCGTGCGGGAAACCTGGACCTGCGTGCGCGGCGCGAGCAGTTGCGTGCTGGCGAGGCCGTTGACGCCGGCGGCCATTTCGCGGTGCAAACGCAGCAAGATTTTTTCGTGGCGGTCGCCGGGCGCGGACCGCGGCAGCGTTGCGCCATCAAGGATTTCTTCGTAAGGCCAGCTCACCCGCACAGCAAAGCAGCGATTGCCGCGCGCCGCAAGCAACCAATTTTTCCAAAATCAAGGCTTGCAAAGCCGGCCTTGCGCCGGTATTTTTCGTGCTCTTTTGAAATATTTATGTCAGTAAAAATTCGCATGAAACGGATCGGCACGAAAAACACCCCGGTGTATCGCATTGTGGTGGCCGACAGCCGCAGCCCGCGCGATGGCAAGTGCATCGAGGAAATCGGCACCTACCAGCCGCTCAAGCCGGGCGACAATTTCACGCTCAAGCTGGATCGCGCCCAGCACTGGATCAGCAAAGGCGCGCAGCCGAGCGACACCGTGGCCAGCTTCATCAAGAAGGCGGTGAAGGCGGCCCCGGCCCCGGCTCCGGCGGCGGCTTAATTTTTTGCATCATGCAGGAGTTCCTCGAATACGTCGTCAAAGGACTCGTGCAAAACCCCGGCGCGGTGACGGTCACGCCGGTGGAACGCGCGGGCGCGACCATTTACGAACTGCGCATGGACGCAGCGGATGTCGGCAAGATCATCGGCCGGCAGGGCGTGACGATCAATGCGATCCGCTCGCTGCTTTTGGCCGGCAGCGCGAAAAAAGGTTTGCGCTGTTCGGTGGAAATTGTTGAGGACAAAACTTGATTCGTCCTCGTTCTCGTCCTCGTCCTCGTGGTTCGATTACGAGAACGAGGAGGACGACGAGGACGAGCCAATGAAAATTGACGTGCTGACTTTGTTTCCGGCGATGTTCGCCGGGCCGCTGGATGAAAGCATCATCATGCGGGCGCGCAAGTCGGGCCGGCTGGACTTGAAAATCCACCAGTTGCGCGACTGGACGCACGACCGGCACAAGACCGTGGACGACCGGCCGTTCGGCGGCGGACCGGGAATGTTGCTGAAGCCGGAACCGATTTTTGAAGCGGTGGAAAGTTTGAAGCGCGAAGGGACGAAAGTGATTTTGCTTTCGCCCAGCGGACGAAAGTTCGACCAGTCCATCGCGCGGGAACTGGCGCAGGAAAAAGATTTGCTGCTCGTCACCGGCCATTACGAAGGCTTTGACGAGCGGATTCGGGAAACGCTGGCGGACGACGAGTTGTCCATCGGCGATTATGTGCTGACGAACGGCGCCTTGCCCGCGATGGTGGTGATTGACGCGGTGGCGCGGCTGCTGCCCGGAGTTTTGGGCGACGACGAAAGTTCCAGCGACGAGTCGTTCAGCCACGGGCTGCTGGAATATCCGCAGTGGACGCGGCCGGCGGAGTTTCGCGGAATGAAGGTGCCGGACGTTTTGGTTTCCGGCAACCACGCTGAAATCGAGAAATGGCGGCGCGAACAGGCGAAGTTGCGGACGAACGAACAGCGACCGGATTTATTAAAATAATAATTTGACGACTGATGCGTGACGCGTGACCAGCGCTTCACGCATCACTCGTCACGAATCACAAAATATTTATGAACCAGGCATTACAAAAGAAAATCGAATCGGAACAGTTTCGCAAAGACGACGCGAAGTTCAACGTGGGCGACTCCGTCCGCGTGCATACCAAGGTCGTCGAAGGCGACAAGGAGCGCATCCAGATCTTCTCCGGCATCGTCATCGGCAAGCGCGGCTCCGGCATGAGCGAGACCTTCTGCGTCCGCCGCATCAGCTACGGCGAAGGCGTGGAGCGTATTTTCCCGTTGCACTCGCCGCGCGTGGACAAGGTGGAAGTCGAGCGCCACGGCGATGTCCGTCGCGCCAAGCTGACCTACCTCCGCAAGCGCATCGGCAAGGGCGCGACGCTGGTCAAGGAAATGGAACAAAAGGCCGTCGCTCCGGCGGCGAAATAATCCTCTCGCAACAACTTCAAGGCGAGGCTCCGGCCTCGCCTTTTTAGTTTTTCGGAGCGCGGGCTTCAGCCCGCTTCGACATGCAAATTTGCATCGGACGGTGAAGCGGCATGAATGTCGCGCTCCACAAAAACGTTGCCGCTTGCTGTCATGCGACACACTTGCTTCAATCCGCGCGTGAAAGTCCCGCCTCCTGCTTGGGAAAAACTGCTCGACGGACGTTTTGATTCAAAGCATCCGGGCCGGACGCTTTGGAATCTGTTTTCCGACCAGCGCGGGCGCGTGGCGACGGCAGTAGCGCTTTACATCATCAAACAAACGCCCGCATCGCTGATGCCACTGGCCGTCGGCATGATTGTGGATTCGCTGACAAAAGATGGTGACGGAGCGTTCCGCAAAATTCTCTGGATCGCCGGCGGCTATTTTCTGCTGCTGCTGCAAAATCCGTTTGTCCACACCAGCTTTGTGCGGCTGATGAGCGGCTCCTTGCGGCACATGCAGTTCAATCTGCGCAGCGCGCTGGTCGAGCGGCTGCAACAGCTTTCCATCACGTTTTACGAGGAAAAACAATCCAGCGCGCTCCAGACGAAAATTCTCCGCGACGTGAATGCGATTGACGGCTTGTGCCGCCACCTCATGCACACGGGCTTGAACGGCCTGCTCGTCATCACCTACGTCACGATCATCGCGCTGGTGAAACAGCCGTTGCTGGCGCTGTATTTTCTCATCACCGTGCCGGCGGGCGTGGCCTTGCTGAAACTGTTTGACCGCCGGTTCAAGGAGCAATATCAGGCCATGCGCGTCGAGACCGAGCAGATGAACGCGCGCGTCGGCGAGATGCTGCAAATGCTGCCGGTCACGCGGGCGCACGGACTCGAATCCGTCGAGACGCGCGATGTCCGCAGCGTGTTCGAGCGCATCCGCGAACGCGGTTTGCAGGTGGACACGCTCACGGAATTTTTCGCGTCCAGTTCGTGGTTCACGTTCATGATTTTCCAGCTCGCGTGCCTCGTTTTTTCCGCGTGGCTTGTGCTGCATCATCGCATCAGCGTGGGCGACGCGGTGATGTATCACACTTATTTCGGGATGCTCATTGGCGCGGTGCAGCAATTTTTGAGCGTGTTCCCCGCCCTCGCGCAAGGTGCCGACGCGGTGCGCTCGCTCGGTGAAGTGCTCGAAGCGGAACAGCTCGAACGCAACGAAGGCAAGCCGTCCGCGCCGGTTCCGTTGCGCGGTGAAATTGTTTTTGAAAATGTCGGCTTCAGTTATCCGCGCGGTCGCGAAGTGGCGTTGTCGGAAATTTGTTTGCAGATCAAACCCGGCGAAACCGTCGCGTTCGTTGGCGAATCCGGCGCGGGCAAATCCACTTTGGTAAACTTGGCAATCGGCTTCCGCCAGCCGACCACCGGCAGCGTGAAATTGGACGGACGCGATTTGCGCCAACTGGATTTACGGACGTATCGCCGGCAGATAGGCGTGGTGCCGCAGACCACGCTGCTGTTCAACGGCACATTGCGCGAAAACGTGACTTACGGGCTGGAGAAAGTTTCCGACGATGCGCTCTGGAAAATTCTCGCGGACGCGAACCTCGCGGAATTCGTCCGCGCGCTGCCGCTGGACTCGACACGCCGCTGGGCGAAAGCGGCACGCTGCTTTCCGGCGGACAGCGCCAGCGCCTCGCCAGCGCCCGCGCGCTCGTGCGCAACCCGCGTCTCGTCATTCTCGACGAAGCCACGTCCGCGCTCGATACCGAATCCGAGCGGCTCGTGCAGGAAGCCCTCGTGCGGCTCACCAAAGACCGCACCACGCTCATCGTCGCGCATCGCTTTTCCACCATCCGCCACGCGCATCGCATCGTCGTGCTGCATGGCGGAAAGATTGTTGAAGTTGGAACGCAAACGGAGTTGATGGAGAAGCAAGGGCAGTTCTTCCGGCTGGCGACGTTGCAATCCGTGGCCGGGCAAATTGGCGAGGCGGTTTCGATTTGATGCGTGATGCGTGACGCGGAATCACGCCCGACCTCCGATTCGGTTTTCAGGCTTCGGATTTGAAACTCACGTTTCACGCAGCACGCATCACGTTTCAAAAGTGCTTGGTTTTGTTTGGTTTACGTTTGGAATTGACGCTGCCGGTCTTTCCGGGTAGCCTTACCAACCGCTCGACGCATGAAGCGTTGGCGGCAAACTTTTTATGTCTGAAGGATACTGCGTCAAGTGCAAGGCCAAAAAGCCCATCGCCGATGGCGTTGAAGAAACCATGAAAAACGGCCGCAAAGCCATCAAGGGCAAATGCCCCACCTGCGGCACCGTGATGTTCAAAATTCTGGGCAAGGCCGACACCGCCGCGCCCGCTCCAACCACCAATCCCAATACTCCCCAGCAAGCCTGAATTATGTCCCAACAGCTCGCTTACGTCATCATCACCCCCTACTCGCTTTACAAATCCCGCACCGGCGGCATTTTGAGCCGCCTCATCACCCGCACCGGACTTGACCTCGTCGGCCTGCGGATGTTCGCGCCCAGCGTTGAACTCGTAAAGGAATACGCCGAAACCATCGTCTCCGCCCACGACCCGCAGGACCGCAAGATTCAGGAACTGCTCCGCGAATACGTCCTGCACGATCTTGCGCCCGACCCCAAGACCGGCCGCCGCCGCCGCGTGATGGTGATGCTCTTTCGCGGGGACGAAGCCGTCCGCAAGGTCCGTTCCGTCGTCGGCAATTTGAGTCCCGACCGCCGCGCCGGGGAGACCATCCGCGACACTTACAGCGACCTCATTCTCGACGACAACGGCAATGTCCGTTACTTCGAGCCAGCCGTCCTTGCCGCCCCCACCGCCGAGGAAGCCGAGAATAAACTGAAAATGTGGGCGCGCCATTCCGATGCGGACGGCGGCATCTTGGAAAACAGCATTGCCTACGCGCCCAACGAGGCTCCTGAACGCACCCTCGTCCTCATCAAGCCCGACAATTTCAAGTTCGCCACCGGCCGGCCCGGCAACGTCATTGATTTCTTCTCGCGCACCGGCCTGTTCATCGTCGGCGCGAAGATTCTCCGCATGAGCACCGCGCAGGCGATGGAATTTTACGGTCCCGTCCGCGAATTCCTTCGCAACAAGCTCAAAGACGGCGTCAGCGCCAAGGCCAAGGACATTTTGGAAAAAGAATTCGGCTTCAAGATTGCCGAGGCCGACCAGAAAGCGCTCGGCGAAATCCTCGGCCCGATCCAAGGCGATTCACAGTTCGACAATATCGTCCGCTTCATGTCCGGCCACGCGCCCGGCGACATTCCGCAGAACGACTGGGAAAAGCCCGGCACCGAGAAGTGCATCGCGCTCATCTACGAAGGCGTCGGCGCGGTCAACAAAATCCGCGACGTCCTTGGCCCGACCGATCCGTCCAAGGCACCCCCCGGCAGCATCCGTCGCGAATTCGGCTCCACCATCATGGTCAACGCCGCGCACGCCAGCGACTCCGCCGAAAACGCCAAGCGCGAATTTGGCATCGTCAAGCCCGGCGAAAACAATTTCAAACAGGTCGTCGAGGAAGCGTTCGGCAAGATTTGAAATTCCGTCCAACTGTTACGCGTTCTCACAAACATGGCCATTTTTTTCAGTTGAGAAGCGATATTAGGCTACGGATGCTTCAACCGATAGAACTTCCTTTGACCGGTTATAGAATTAGTGACCAAGTATTGCCAGTTCACAACAACTGGCGGAGGCGAAACGGCACTCCAAACTGCCGCCGTGCCGAGATTCGTTGAAGACATCAAGGTGTATCCGGTGAAATTCGTCGGCCAACGAAGCACGATATTTGAGTTTTGCTTCACGGTTACAAGCATTGGCAGCGTTACGGTTCCCGAGTAAGCCCGGTAAGTGTAATCCGTGAACTGCCACACGGCGGCGGAGAACCACCACAGCCGAACGTAAAGCGTGCTGCCATTGGCCGGAAGATTGCTGACATTGGCTGAAAGGTTCGGCCCTGCATTTTGACCAAATAAATCATTCGCGCCGACACTGCTACCGACATAGAGATAATAATTTGTCACTCCCGTGCCGCTGCTCCATTGAAATGTCGCCGACGTATATGTCAAAGCCGAACCCGGCGGCGGGCTGACCATCGCCGGAGGCGTTACGACCGTAGCCGCCGTATAAGTGTAATCAGTGAATTGCCACCCGGCAGCGTTCAACCACCACAGCCGAACGTAAAGCGGGCTTCCGTTGACCGGAAGATTGCTGACATTGGCTGAAAGATTCAGCCCAATGCTTTGACCAAATAAATCATTGGCGCCGACACTACTGCCGACATAGAGATAATAACTCGTCACTCCCGCGCCGCTGCTCCATTGAAATGTCGCCGACACGGAAGTCAGGGTCGAACCCGGAGTCGGGCTGATCATTGCCGGCACCGTGGCGGCCGCCGTGTAAGTGTAATCAGTGAACTGCCACGTGGTGATGAACCACCACAGCCGAACGTAAAGCGTGCTTCCATTGACCGGAAGATTGCTGACGTTCGTTGAGAGATTCAACCCGGTATTTTGACCAAATAAATCGTTTGCGCCGACACTGGTGCCGACATACAGATAATAAGCCGTCACTCCTGTGCCGCTGCTCCATTGAAATGTCGCCGACGAGGAGGTCAAAGCCGAACCCGGGGTCGGGCTGGTCATCGCTGGTGACGTTGCTTGGGCTTGTGGAATCAACCACAGGCTTCCTACTGCCGCCAGAAAGGAAAGGCACTTGATCAGGTATTTCTTCATGATTTGATTGCAGCAGGGTAAGTGTCAACCTCCCCGGTCCAATTGGCAAGCCGCAGTAATTTCGCCAACAATTGAGCGTCGGCGGCAGGAAATTCAAAACTGGCAAGGTCATCCTTCACCACCCAGCGAAAGGCGGCGCAATCCAGCGGCTGCGGTTCGCCGGACAGGGGTTTGCAGATGAAAAATTTCAGATGGACGGATTTTTCCGAATAGTCGTGCCGGATTTCCTCAAACAATTCGCCGACGGAGATTTCCACTCCGAGTTCCTCGCGGATTTCGCGGACGAGGCATTGCTCGAAAGTTTCGCCCGCCTCGCGCTTGCCGCCGGGAAATTCCCACAGTCCGCCGAGGTGCGAGTCCGCATGGCGCTGGGTGATGAGCAGTTTGCCGTCGCGGAAGACAAGCGCGGCGCTGACCTCAATCAATTGCCGATTGCTGATTGCTGATTGCCGATTTAATCCAGAGGTGTCTGGCTGTTTTTCAATCGTCATTCGGCAATCGTAAATCGTAAATCACCGTCCGACGCTCTTGTAAATCCAGCCGAGCTTTTCCATGGCCGCCGGATCGAACAAATTGCGTCCGTCGAACATAATGGGATGCGTCAGCCCTTTTTTCGCACGGGCCAGATCAAGCTGCTTGAACTCGTCCCATTCCGTCGCCACCACGAGCGCGTCGCAGCCGTCAGCCACGGCGTTCATGTCCTCCACGTAAGTCACGTTGGGCAACAGCGCCTTCGCCTTCTCCATGCCCTTGGGATCAAACACGCGCAAGATCGCGCCATCTTTCAGCAAACGCTGGCACAGGTCAATCGCGGGCGAGGAACGCACGTCGTCGGTGTTCTGCTTGAACGCCAAGCCGAGCACACCGATTTTTTTATCTTTGAGAACCCAGAGCGTGTCGGTGATTTTTTTGACGAAGCGTTCCATCTGGTCGGCGTTGATGCGCTGCACTTCCTTGAGCAATTTGAACTCGTAGCCAACCTGCTCGGAAATCTTGATGAACGCGCTCAAATCCTTCGGAAAACAACTGCCGCCAAAACCGATGCCGGCGTTGAGGAAACGGCGGCCAATGCGTTCGTCCAAGCCGATGCCGTGAGCGACTTCCTGCACGTTCGCGTCGGCGGCTTCGCAGATGTTGGCGATGGCGTTGATGTAGGAAATTTTCAGCGCGAGAAAGGAATTCGCCGCGTGCTTGATGAGTTCCGCCGAGTTGATGTCGGTGACGATGATGGGCGCGTTGAACGGCGTATAAACCTCCGTCATCGCGGCGACGGGACGTTGCGAGCGGACGCCAATGACGATGCGGTCGGGATTCATCAGATCGCCGACGGCAAAACCTTCGCGCAAAAACTCAGGATTGCTGACCACGTCGAACTCCACCCTAGCGGCGCAGTAGCGCTTGATGGTCTCGGCCACTTTTTCGCCCGTCTTCACCGGCACGGTGCTTTTGTCCACCACGATCTTGTAACTCGTGATGGCTCCGGCGATGTCACGGGCAACGCGCTCTATGTAACTCAAATCCACCGAGCCATCGGGCTGCGGCGGCGTCGGCACCGCGATGAAAACGACATCGGAATGCTGCACGCCCTCGGCGGTGCTGGCGGTGAACTTGAGCCGTCCAGAAGCAACATTCTTTTTGACGAGTTCTTCCAGACCGGGTTCGTAAATCGGGATGCCACCGGCTTGAAGCGTTTTGACCTTGGCCGCGTCATTATCCACGCAGATGACGTGGTGACCGACTTCCGCAAAACAGGCGCCCGTGACAAGGCCGACATAGCCGGTGCCGATGATGGACAGCTTCATTTGGAAACGGGAGCGGCGGCTTTCGGCGCGGCGGCAGCAGGGCTGGGTGTAACGGCTGGTTTTGGCGCAGCGGCGGTTTTGGCCTTGATTTCAAATGCGCGCTGCTGCGCTTCCTGGGCGAGCGACCCGCCCAAACTGGCGCGCGCGACGGTTTCGTAATGCTTGACGGCGTCCGTCAGCTTGTTCTGCTGCTCGGCAATGCGGCCCAGCGCAAATTCCGCCGGCACGACGCTGGGGGAACCGGCAAAACCTGACGCGACCCTTTGGTAGGCCACCGCCGCCGGATCCAGTTTGTTTTGGGCCTCCAGGCTGGCCGCCACGCCGAGTTCGGCAGTGGCCGCAAGCGGCCCGGTGGCGCTGCCATCGAGAAATTTTTGGAACTGCGCCTGCGCGTCGGCGTAACGTCCGGCGCTGAACAACGCCGCTGCCCCCTGCAACTGGGCGCGCTGCCCGGCGGCAGTGCCGGGATATTGCGCGGCCAGTTTTGCGAAGGCGTCCGCCGTCTGCCCGACGTTGGCATTGACCGTCGGGCTGACCAGCAACATCGTCAGCGCCTGCCCAGCGTCCACTTCCTGCTGCGCGCGGTGTGAGGAAATGAAAAACAAAATCGCAGCCACGATGAGGATGGCCGCCAGCACGCCAATCAGCCGGTTTTTGTTGGCCTCGAGCCAGGGCCAGAGTTTGAAAATGATTTCGGCAGGTGCGTCTTGTGTTTGCATAATTTAGTGAACGGTGATTTTTTCCTGCCCGCACCCGAAACGCAAGCCGAAACCTTTGAAAATACGGCATGTGGGTGCATCCGCTGCAGTGCAGATAGCAATCGGCTGCTTCGCCGGCTGGCCGTTGGCATGTCTGCGGATTAACAATCCGCGAAACAGCAGACTGCCCGCCTGCGCTACGGCTTGGCC
>ODAK010003548.1_pt1 | contig 16120 bp, 14 predicted proteins | sample 1539591 | NCBI WGS metagenome assembly ODAK01 (sample SAMEA3539303, study PRJEB22396) | soil metagenome | biome: tundra; feature: field; material: soil | place: USA | collected 2010-05 | depth 0.15 m
GATAGCGCAATAAATTACCCTGGGATTAACCTCGCGCGCGAAGGCATAGCCGGTTCCAAGCCTGTCCATCGTCCCGCGGCTGAAGTTCTCGACCACGATGTCGGACTTTCTTACCAGATCCGCATAGACAGCGCGGGCATCCGGGTGTTTGAGATTCAGGGTCACGCCCAGTTTGTTGCGGAGTCGATTGAGGGCGGAAACGGAAATATCATCGTCGGATTCACGAGCGAGTTTGGGGCCGTGCGCACCGAGGTAGGGCGCGTTGGTCCTGCAACTGTCGCCCCCCGCAGGGTTCTCGACCTTGATCACTCTGGCGCCAAGGCCCGCCAGAATGAGCGTGGCGAAAGGTCCGGCGAGTGCGACAGTCAGATCGAGGACAGTGATGCCGTCAAGCGGCTTGCCTGGGGTTGGTTCCATTCAGGTGGAGTTATGACGACTATTTTCCCCTGTACCGGTCAAAGAAGTCGAAGACGGCCGGCAGAACGAGGGGCACCATGCCGCCATGATCGGCTTTGACCTCGTAGTATTCGAAGGTAAAGTCCTGTTGAAACATCCAGTCTCGCATCACGTGGCTGCCTTGCAGGGATGGCGTTGCCAGAGTGCCTTCGCTCATCATGATCGGAGTGGAACGAAGGTGGTCCCATGGATAATTCGCCTGATCCACGAAGGGCCCGGACATGGGAGCGATGGCGCGCCAATACTTCGAGTACTTCGCGCCGAGGACCACGTTCCGCCTGAACCCATGGAATGTCCAGCGAGAAATACCGAGCCCCGGTTAACTGGATACTCGTTCAGTACGATTTCGAGGACGTTGATGACATCCTTCTCGCTGAGTTCGAGCGTGTGTTCCGCTTCGGGGGTTACGCCGGCTCTTTGTTTGGCCGCAGCCTCCGCCTGGCCAAAGACAGCCGGCAGTCGGAGAGGCGTGCCATATGCTCCCAACGGGCTGTAGCCGAGCGGCGATACAACGATGTAACCGTGCTGCTCGGCGAGGCGCATGATCTGCTTGTTGTTCATGTCCATGTAGCGGTTCTCATCGGAACCACCGCCGTGGAGCATCACAATGAGAGGCAGCCGGGACTGACCGTCCCAGGTAGTGGGTACGTACAAGCGATAAGGCATAGCCTTTTTCGCCGCAGGAAAATTATACGTTCGATGCTGGTCTCCCTTAGCCCTCCGCTGCGGGTTGGGAGCAGACAAGAGATCCTTCGCAAGGTGCTGCGACTCCTTCGTCTGCTGCTCGGCATCCAGCGCGGAGCCAAACGGGATCGCCAGTCCTTGCGCCAGAAGGACTCCGGAGGTGAGTGTGAGCAGTATGGCCGATGCTGTTCTCATTTCAGATTCTTCGTCTGCACAACCCATTTGGGATTGCTACACAAGCCGCAGTCGGGGCCGCGGAACAGGAGCGCAGCCCGCTGATCGCCTTTCAACTGCCAGTTCAGCCATGCCACGGCGATGCCGGCGAATTCGCCGCCATTCGGCTGATTGTAAGTACCGCCGTGACCAACGCCTCTTTCCCAGGCGCGAAATGCCGGGACCGACTTGATGTACTCGAAGTCGGCATTTGCGTTGTTGTGGGCAATGTCCGTCGAATCGCCGCTGATTAAGCCATGGGAACGTGAATGGACCTCGAGATCCTTCTTGCTGAGTGTTTTTCCGCCGCCCATGTCCGAGGGTTGTGCGAAGAGACCGCTGTTCCAGATCACGGCGGTTGTCACCCGCTTATCCGCGGCAACTTCGATCGCCTGCACGCCGCCGCACGACTGACCCATCACCGCAATCTTTCCCGGATTGAGGTGCTTGTAGTATTGGCTGCCCGCATGATCATTCTCGGCCGCAGCCCATTTGATCGCATCGAGCATCTGGGACGGATGGGTTGCAGCCGGCGGCAAATTGCGGGGAAGCTGGGTGGGTGTCGGCCGGTTGTTGTATTTGCGTTTGCGGCGGCTGCGCCGGACCAGCCGCGTTGCGCTCAACAATCGGGCCGAGAGCGATGGCGAGAAAGCCGTACGAAGAGATATCAGTGAGGAAGTTGCTGAATGAGTTGCCGGCGTTCGCACAGGCGCCATTGCCCCAGATAACGATTGGCAGAGTGGCGCCATTCAGCGCCGACAGGTTTTCCGGCCGGTAGATCGTGTGGTCCGGCAAGGTTGAATCCATCTCCATCACGGCCTTATAGGGCCCGGAACCGGTGTTGGGTCGCGGCGGAGCGCCTCCGCGCGTTTGAGCGCCGCCAGTCCAATCGAAAATCAGGAAGCAGGCAAGGGCCACCGAGGAAATTGCTGTAAATCGCCATTGGGGCAGCGTCATTGATTCGTCCTTTTGGCAGAGGCGTTTGTCAGAAACTATATCGAAAGTCAGGCTGCACTTCTCTCCCCGCCGGATCTCGCAGAATCACCGTATTTGTAAACTGGTGATCCTTAGTGGTGGGAAAGGCGCTTCCGCCTGTCTTTTCGGGGTCGAGTGACTTCTGCCACGGGCTGGTAGCGCAGCCCTTCGTGGGAAGCGAAGAACAACAGCTTGTCTTCCCTGATCGGTCCCGCAGGACTGCCGCCGAACTGGTCGGTACCGCCCCTCGTTGCGCTGTTTACCTGTCTCCCGGAGTAATAGCCGAATTCCGCGCTGTAGTTGTTTGCCTCGAGCTTGAACTCTTGAACCATTTCAAGCGAAGGGTTCAACGCGCTGTTATCGATGGCGTCATCAGTATTCGCGACGCCACCGATCAGGATGGATACCGAGTCGTCTTTCGGTAGGTGGTCTGACGTATCGCCACGTATTTTCCTGCGCTGAAACATGCGGTTTGCGCAGCAGGTGCGTGGATCTTCCGTTCCTGCACCGTGCCGCGGGCGTTCCAACGCCTTTCACACTCTGGGCTATTATGTGAACTGCTTGCTGTCTTTGCCGAAACGTTCGAATGACTAATCGTCCAGGCGTGAACTCACGCCGCGCGCAGACGCTGGTCGCCGTTCGCGAAATGGTTCTGCGTGGTGAATTCACGTCCCGAAGAGCCATTGAGCAAGTGGAACTCTCGAAAGCGCTCGGCGCATCCAGGCCGATCGTTCGCGCGACTCTGGCAAAACTGCACCAGGAGGGTCTGCTGGAAGAGTTGTCCGCGGGTACGTATGTGCCTCGTATTTTCAGTGGTCAGGACATCGCGGATGCCATTGAGGCGCGCGGCGCGCTCGAAAGTCTTGCCGCCGGTCTGGCGGCACGGCGGGGCGCCGATTCCGCGCAACTCGACCGAGCTCGCCGCATCAATGCTGCACTGGTGGAAACGACCTCCTCGTTCAGCACAACGGAATCTCCGACTGCCGAACAGATGGCGCGTTTCGGTGAATTGAACCTGGCTTTTCACAAAGCACTAATCGCGCTTGCGAGGAGTCCGATACTTGAGCTTTCGCTCGATCGTGTTCAGTCGATTGCTTTCGCCTCTCCCGCCGCGGTCGTGACCCCGGCGGAACCGGGAGGTTTTGCTCACGCGATCCGGGAGCATGAAGCAATTCTCGACGCCGTTCAAAAGGGCGATGCAGCCCTCGCGGAAACACTCGTTCGCGAGCACGCACGGTTTGCGCTGCGGGGCGTGAAGAGCGCGATTGACAGGCCGGCCCAGGCCGCAAAAGAAAAAGTTGCCGCCAATAGAGCCTCCGCAGGAAAATCCACGCCGCACCGGCCACACAATGCCGAAACGGCCGGCCCCACCTCTCAGCTGGTACTCGAAGCGGCGGCGGCCCTGTTCTGCGAAAAAGGATTCAGCGAGACCACCACCCGCGAGATCGCCGCGCGTCTGAATATTCATCAGGCATCGCTTTACTACCACGTCTCCGGGAAAGAGGAACTGCTGTATCGCATCAGCAGACTTGCTCTCGAAGCCGTGGAGCGGCAAGTCGGGGAGGCACTCCAAAGCAGTGGGAACGAGCGCGACCGCCTGACAGCATTGATGCGCGGGCATCTCCAGGGGCTGTTCGGAAACCCGAATCGGGCGCTTGCCTCCATCAGCGAATTCCGGTCGCTCTCTCCCGCCCATCGCCGGGAACTAATCGGGCTGCGCAGGAATTATTCCGATCTGCTCAACCGAGAGCTCGCATCTGCCGTGAAGGCGGGCATCCTGCGCAGGGACATTCCCGTCTCAATCCTTCGGCTTGCACTTCTCAACTTTCTCAACTGGACACCTCGGTGGTATCAGCACTCCGGGCGATTGCCGCTGGACGATCTCGCCGTAATCTACGATCGTGTATTTTTCGAGGGCATTGTCACTCCGGGCCACGGGCGGCCCTCCTTACTTCAGCCGCAAAACCTGCGCCGGAGACGGCCCGGCTCAGGACACAGCGGCACTCTCGGCAAGTTCGTCCGCACCGCGGCGGAACTCTTTTCGAAACAGGGTTACGCATCCACCAGCACACGGTCTCTTTCGGCGTTGATCGGCATGGAGAAAGCTACGCTGTACTACCACGTTAAAAGGAAAGAAGACCTTCTGTACCTGATCACCAAGTCCTCAGTCGAAACGTTGCAGGAAGAGGTGGAAAAAGCTGTCGAGGGAATTACTTGTCCTCTCGAGCATCTCGCCGCGCTGATTCGGGCACATTGTATGAGCCTGCTCCGTGATCAGACTCAGCACGCGACCTCGCTGGCCGAGGTGAGAGCCCTGTCACCAGAGCGCCTTGCTGAAATTGTCAGCCTGCGGAAGACTTACCAGACGGGAATTCGCCGGGTGATCGAGGCGGGGCAGAAGAACGGATCCATTCGTGGGGATGTGGAGCCGCGCTATCTCGCTTCCATGCTCCGGGGACTGCTCGACCGCACGGTCGAGTGGTACCAGAAAGGCGGAGTACTTACACCTGCCGAGTTGGCGGACTGCTTCTGCGACATTTATTTGTTCGGAGCGCAGAAGGCTTCCGCGCTGCGCAACGGCGCTTAGTTGAGACCGTGGCAGCAAGGCTACTGAACCGCGATCGGAGTGTCTTGCTTCCGCATGTGCGATGAGTCTTTTTCGTTCTCGAGGCAGTAATAATCGATGAGCTCGCTGTCCAGCACCAGCGGCTGATTGATCTTCACGGTCCACGGCGCCGTGTAGGCTTTCAAGTCGTTGATCGTGATCTCGACTTCGAGGTTTCCGTAGTTGGGACGCCGGATTCTTTCGGTCATTTTGCCCTGCTCGGTCAGAGGATTCCCGGCTGCATCCAGCCAGAGATCGTCGCGGAAACCGATGGTCTCCACGACGAACGTTTCACCTTCCCAATGGCCGACTGAGTAACCGTTCCAGGTGGGATTTGGATCCTTCGGAAACGCTCTCCCATCGGTGAAGATCTGCCGGTACTGCATATTGCGCTCGGTCAGAATGATCACCCGGCCGGGAACTTCGAAGACGCGTTTGTAGTAGTCGTCGGTCCAGATTCGCGGGGCCCCGCGCGGCATGCAATGAACATTGGGGTCCGAACCCTGCTCGATGCTCCGCTGCTTGACGATCGCCGCCGCCCACGGCTGGTAGGGCAGGGGAGTCTTCAGCGTGGAAGCGATATTGATAAACTCCCGCGAGATTTGCGTGTCTGTACACTGAGCCCCGCAAGGCGGTCCGATATTAACCCAGCCCCACATGCCCGACAGGTCAGGTTTTCCGTCGGCAGTACGCGGAGCCGGCGCCGTGAGATTGGGAGTTCCATCGGGTTTCTTCGGCACGTCCTTCGTCGCGTAGCCGAGCCATTGCGCCCGTAACCCCGGGGCGAAGGCCAGAGAAAGCAGGAGTGTAGCAGAAAGAATGCCTCGCGTAACTGGCCCGATCCTGGGTTGCATGGTGATGGTGGACTCCGGATGGATGATGCGAGCTCGCACTACTCCCCAGCCCGCATTCCAAGATACAGTCTAACGTGATGGAGCGTTTTCGTCAACGCGTATTCATACCTGTTGACTGGTATAAAATCGAGGCTCACCCGCAAACGGAGTAACACATGAAATTATTCAGATTCGAGACACTGTCCGCCTCTTTACTGATCGCGATTGGCGGAATCGCTTCGGCCCAGACGACTGCCCAGAGCTTAGATAGTTACCTGGGCTCCGCCAAAGTGGCCGCCGGGACTGAGTGGGCAGGCACTTTTCTTCGGCTTTGCATACCGCCGCCCGCTGGCGCTGCAGGGCCGCCCGCCGGGAGCCGGGCAACCCCCGCACGCGAGACCTGGTACGCTGAACCGGCAAAAGTCGCCGACAACTTCTACTTTCTCGGCACAAAGGTTCACAGCGCATGGGCGCTCGTCGGAAACCAGGGCATCATCGTCATCGAAGCTTTGTTCGACTACGCCGCCAAAGACGAGATCCTCGGCGGTCTGAAGAAGCTTGGACTGGATTCGAACAAAGTCAAATATGTGATCCTTTCTCACGCGCACGGAGACCATGACGGAGGCGCCAAAATGCTTCAGGATGCCATCCCATCCGTGCACCTTGTATACGGCGCGGAGGATTGGGACGCGATCGACAAAGCGCAGAATCATATGGGCGGGAAACCGAAGCGCGACGTTACCGGCGATGACGGGATGACAATCTCTGTCGGCGATGCTTCCCTGCGGATCGTCACCATGCCTGGCCACACGCCGGGAACGCTCTCCTACTTGTTTGAGGTGCGCGACCACGGCAAGCCTATGCGTGTCGCGTATGTGGGCGGCACCGCGATCCCGTTCAATGCCAGTACGGAATTCTATGACCGCTACATCGCGTCATCGAAGAAGATGGCGAAGGCTGCGGCCGACTACGGGGCCACGGTCCTGCTTTCCAATCACACCGAATTCGATAATGCCTTCTTCAAAGCACACGCCGCAGACGACCGCAAGGCAGGCGAAGCAAATCCGTTCGATGTCGGCGCGGAGGGCGTTGCACGCTATTTCGCGGTAGTCGATGCCTGCGCCACGGCCGACAGAATCAGGGCGACCGGTAAATAGAAAGAAAGAGCATGAATCCAATGAAGGTTGCCTGTCCCCGAAAGCCAGCCGCAGAAGGGCGATGAGGCAAGAAAAGGTACGTGGGAGAAGATCGAAGTCCACGGCAAATCCCTCGAAGGAAATCTCGAGGGCGATTCTCCGGATCGCGACCAGCTTTTTTCAACCAGGGAGTAACGAATGAGAAACCATAGCTCAAAGAACGCCGCCATTCTGCTGGTCCTGTGCGGAACAGCTTTTGCGCAAGGGCCAGATCCCTCCGCTGCGTGCGCCGCGCTGAAACAGTTGCAGGTGCCAGGCGTGAATCTTGCCGTCACGAAGACCGAATGGATTGCCGCCGGATCGACGCCTCCTGGCCGCGGTGCGCCTGCTTCCGACGTGAAGCTCCCCGCGTACTGCCGTATCGATGGAATGATCGACAAGCGCACCGGCGCCGCCGGCGCGACCTACGGCATCGGCTTCGCCATCGCGCTGCCGCAGAACTGGAACGGACGCTTTCTGCTTCAGGGCGGCGGCGGTCTCAATGGCTCCGTCCAGCCGCCGCTCGGCGCGAATGCGGCGGGCGCCGAGCCCGGGCTCGCACGCGGCTTCGCAGTGGCAAGCACCGACACCGGCCATCAGGGCCGCGGTGGTTTTGACGCCAGCTTCCAGCAGGATCAGCAGGCGAGCCTCGACTTCGCCTACATCGCCATCGGCCGCGTCGCCGAAATCGCGAAGCGCATCGTGGCGCAGCATTACGGCAAATCTATCGACCACTCCTACTTCGCGGGGTGCTCCACGGGCGGCCGCGAAGCCATGCTGATGGCCGAGCGCTACCCCACCTGGTTCGACGGCGTCGTCGCCGGCTCGCCCGCCATGCGCACCAGCTATTCCGGTATTGGCGACCGCTGGGTTGCGGCGTCGCTCAACGAAATCGCCCCGAAGGATGAGAAGGGACTGCCCATCACCCGCAATGCGCTTTCGGACAGCGATAAAAAGACGGTGATCGAAGGTTTGCTCAATCAATGCGACGCGCTCGACGGCGTCAAAGATCGCATGATCTTCAACACCAAAGCCTGCCACTTCGATCCCAAAACGCTCGTCTGCAAAGGCGCGAAAACCGACGGCTGTCTCTCCGCCGCGCAGGCCGCCGCTCTCGAGAAAGGTTTCGCGGGACCGAAGGATTCTAAAGGCCGTCAGGTCTATCCCGGATTCTTCTTCGACACCGGCATCGCCTCAACCCAGGGCATTCCCGGTCTTCTGCATGGCGGATCGAGTCCTGTCGGCCCCGGCTTCACCGACATCGGCATGGATGTTGACGCCGCCGTCGAACGCGTGCTCAACGATCCGGCCGAACCTGTTTCGACAACTGCGCGCTGGACGAATCTGAACACGTTTTCCGGGCGCGGCGGCAAGCTGATCTTCTACCACGGCGACAGCGATCCCTGGTTCTCCGCGCTCGACACAATCGACTACTACGAGCGCATGACCAAAACCAACGGGGGCGACGACAAGGTGCACGCCTGGAGCCGCCTGTATCTTGTCCCCGGCATGGGCCACTGCGCCGGCGGCCCGGAAACTCTGGATAGCTTCGACGCGCTGAGCGCCGTTGTGCGCTGGGTTGAACAAGGTGCAGCACCCGACAGCGTTACCGCAACGGGCCGATCCTTTCCTGGCCGCAGCCGCCCGCTCTGCGCATATCCGCTGCACGCGCACTACAAAGGACAGGGCAGCACCGAAGACGCGGCGAACTTTGAGTGCCGGCCATAATTGACCCCGGCTGCCGGATAGTTTCCTGCGGCGCCAAACCGAAGGACACTACATTCCATCCAGTGCCGATGGCGACGTACTGTTTGCCGGCTAACGTATAGCTCATGGGAGAGGCCCGCGCATCCGCGGCTGCAAAAATACCTCCGCCTTCGCGAAACGGCCCATGTATCCGGCTCCGGCTTTCACATGCGCTGGATGCAACGGGAGGAGCGATCCAAATTTTTACCAATCGACTGGTATTGACACCGGGATCGGACCCGAATAGAATCTCTTCCTGCTTGATATAACGTGAGCCGGTCGCAAAGAGATAGCGGCTGGTATGAGCAGGCGAGGGAAATTCACGCGAAACGAGGGAAAGGCTTTTCTATGGGCATACGACTGAGTTGGGCAGTCCTGTTCGCGGCTTGTGGGATCGCGTTCGCACAGGGCGACCGCGGAACGATTACCGGAACGGTAGTGGATCCGGCCGGCGCCGTCGTGCCGAATGCCGCTATCGAGGCGAAAAACGCAGAGACTGGTGCGGCCTACAAAGCTGCCGCGACTGACACCGGAAACTATACCCTGTCCCAGTTACAGGTAGGCACGTACGAATTGACAGTGTCCGCCTCCGGGTTCAAGAAATACATCCGTCCGAACGTCACGGTCGAAGCCACTCAGACGGTTCGCCTGGACGTTTCTCTGCAGGTCGGAGCGGCCTCGGAATCCGTTACGGTCAGCGCGGAGGCTCCGATGCTCAGCACGGAGAGCGGGGAAATCAGTCACGAGATACAGGCTTCGAGGCTTATCGATCTGGGACTGCTTGGCATCGGAGGCTCATACTCGTCGAGTCAGGGTCTGCGCTTCTATCAGACCGAGGTTCAGTTGATCCCGGGGGCATCGGTACCGGCTGCCGGCTTCATACTCGGCGTTCGTGTGAACGGCGCGCCTAACGGCACGCAAAGAACTCAGATTGACGGCATCGATTCGACGAATGGGATCAATTCGGTGCAGGCTGGAACGGGCGTGAGTGTACCGCATCGAAACGCGCCTCGCCCGGCGCATTCCCCAGCCTGTGCCGATAGGAATGAATCACGACATCCACAAAATCAGGATTATCGAATGACGGCGCCGTCTTGTCATACGCCTCGTCCGTGAAGTGCCAGGTCGGCGACCACTCCTGCCAGAGCAGTTTGCAAAACGCCTTCCGATTCGCCTTCAACCCCGCCCGCCCGCGCTCCGTATTGAAATACCACTGGTACCAGATTCGCCGCTCGGCTTCGGGCGGACCGGGCTGCAACCCCGCAAACACGTTCTGTATGGAATAACCGGCAGTCAGCACAGCCGCCCGCACCCGCTCCGGATGCAGCGCACAAGCCACGCACGCCGCGCGCCCACCCCAATCGAAGCCCGAAACCGCAAACTTTGGCAGCTTCAGTGCATCCGCGAAATCGATCAGATCCTGCCCGATCGCCGCCTGCTCCGCCATCCTCGGCGCCGCGGGATCTCGAAACGATGTCGCCCCATACCCCCGCAGATAAGGTGCCAGCACGCGATATCCGGCCTTCGCCAGCGGAGGCGCCACGTCGTCGAACGCATGCGCATCGTCCGGAAAACCATGCAGCAGAATGATCGGAAAGCCCTGCGGATCGCCGCTTTCTTCGTAAGCGATATTCAGTACCGGCGTCGCCACTGTCTTCGGGTTGGGCATTTGGCCTCGAACTCGGCGCGTGGCCAACATCGCGACGGCGGCGGCTCGCAGAAATTCTCGGCGACTCTCCGGCATGCAGCCTACCGAACGTGCGGGTCTTCCAGATACGTATATCCGTGCAGCCCGTCTTCATAGAACCGCAGCAACCGCCCGGACTCTTCGTACGACAGCCGGCCTTCCCGCACCGCCAGTTCCACGCTCTTGCGCAGCTTCGCAATCAGGTTATCGGCCTTGAACTGCACGTAGTTGAGCACTTCGCGGACCGTGTCGCCCTTGATCACTTCGTCGAGTATCGTCTCGCCCGTCGCGCTCAGCCGCACATGCACTGCGTTGGTATCGCCGAACAGATTGTGCAGATCGCCCAGAATCTCCTGGTACGCTCCTACCAGAAACGCCCCGATGTAATAATCGTCGCCGTTGTAATCGTGCAGCGGCAGCGTACGCTTCACATCGCGCCGGTCGATGAACTGATCCACTTTGCCGTCGGAATCGCACGTGATATCGCCCAGCACCGCGTGATGCGTCGGCTTCTCGTTCAGCCTGTGGATCGGCATGATCGGAAACAGTTGCTTGATCGCCCAGCTGTCCGGCATGCTCTGGAAAAGTGAGAAGTTGCAGAAGTAAGTGTCGGACAGCATCGCGTCCAGACCTTCCAGCTCTTCCGGGAAAAAATCCAGCTCCCGCGACATCTTCTGAATCTTCCGCCCGATCGCCCAGAACAGATTCTCTGCGATGCACCGCTGGTCAAGCGGCAGATAACCCAGGCTGAAAAGATTCAGCGCGGAATCGAGTGCCTGCTGCGCGTCATGATACGCCTCCAGCAGATTCCGCGAATTGACCGACTTATAAGTCTCCTGCAGATCGATCAGCGGCTGTTCCGGATCGCCGGGAATATCCTGCGGCACATCCTCTTCGCCCAGCCCCGATACCCCCAGCACGTTGAACACGAGCACGCTGTGATACGCCGCAATCGCCCGCCCGCTCTCCGTAATGATCGTCGGATGCGGCACGTTCGATTCGTCGCACACATTCTGAATGTGATACACAACGTCGTTCGCGTATTCCTGCAGCGTATAGTTCACGCTCGATTCGAAATCCGTTTGTGAACCGTCGTAATCGATACCCAGGCCGCCGCCTACGTCCATGAACTTCAGGCCTGTCGCACCGGCCCGCCACAACTCGGCGTAAATCCGTCCGGCTTCCGTCACCGCGCCCTTCACCTGCCGGATGTTCGTGATCTGGCTCCCCAGATGGAAGTGCAGCAGCTTGAGGCAGTCTTCCATGCCCCACGAACGCAGTTCCTGCAGCGTGCGCATCACTTCCGACGTGCTCAGCCCGAACTTCGAACGATACCCGCCAGACGACTTCCACCGTCCCGAACCGCGGCTGGCCAGCTTCGCGCGAATGCCGATTGTCGGCCGCACGCCCACCTGTTCCGCGTACTTCTGGATCAGCGCCAGTTCCGTGTACTTCTCGACCACCGGAATGATCTTGCGCCCGATCTTCTGGGCCAGCATCGCCATCTCGATGTATTCGTCGTCCTTGAACCCGTTGCAGATAATCGGCGTGTCGTTGTCGCACAGCGCCATTACCGCCAGCAGCTCCGGCTTCGACCCGGCTTCCATGCCGAATTTGAAAGGCTTGCCGAACTCCAGAATTTCCTCGACCACTTGCCGCTGCTGATTCACCTTGATCGGATAAACGCAGCAGTAATCGCCGTTGTACTTGTGCTCGCGGATCGCCACTTCGAACGCATCGTGCAACTCGCCCAGCCGGTGCTTCAGAATCTCCGCGAAACGAATCAGGATCGGCAGCGATATGCCGCGCAGCAGCAGCGTATCGATCAGCTTCTTCAGATCGATCGAGCGCGCCGGTTCCTTCTCCGGATGCACCAGCACGTGCCCTTCTTCGCTGACGGAGAAGTATCCTTTACCCCAGCTTGCTACATCGAACAACTCGCTCGCGTCCAGCGACGACCAGCGATCCGTAGGCTCCAGCACGAGCGCGCCTTTTCGGCCATTCTTTTCCAACGTTTTCGAAGTCCTCGCTTTACAGTTAAGTTACAGAAGAAAACGCGCAGTGGCGCGAAACTTCAGTGTCCTTCGGAATGACGCCCGGAGCAAGAAAAAGTTTCCCGGTACACGCGACTTCAGTCGCGTTTCCGGCTTGCCAGCCTTTCGCGGCGGCAGCTCGCCACTTCACAGCACGTATAACCCCAGGCGTAAGCGCGGGGGAAATCTTACGCCGCCCGCTCCCCACTCCGTTCACACGGAATCGTAAACAAAAACGTAGCGCCATCCCCTTCGGACGATTCCACCCAGATTCGCCCGCCATGAAACGCCACAATCTTCCGGCAGATAGCCAGTCCCATTCCGGTCCCGGGATTGTCCCGCCCATGCAGGCGCTTGAAAATACCGAACACGCGCTCGGCATATTGCGGCTCAATGCCGGTGCCGTTGTCAGCCACTGCAAACACCCACTCGTTGCCCACCTGCCGCGCCGAAACCGAAATCAGCACCGGCCGGTCCGGATGCCTGTACTTGATGGAATTGCCGATCAGATTCTGGAACAGCCGCACCAGTTGCGTAATCTCGCCGTTTACCGAAGGCAACGGCTCGCGCCTGATCTCAGCACCGCTTGCCGCGATCGTGGCATCCAGATTCTCCAGCGCGAAATCAAGCGCCGTATCGCAGCTCGTCGGTTCCAGCACGCGCCTGCTGTCCGCATCCACGCTCGAATACTCCAGCAAATCCCGGATCATCTGCTCCATGCGCGTCGCGTTGTCCACGATGAACTGGATGAACGTCTTACCGTCGCCCTGGAGCGAGTCGTGGTATCGTTCCGCCAGCGCCTGTGTATACAACGACACCGTACGCAGCGGCTCCTGCAGATCGTGCGACGCGATATAAGCGAACTGCGCCAGTTCATCGTTCGACCGCAGCAGAGCCTCGGTCCGCTCCCTGACGCGTTCTTCCAGATGCGCATTGAGCTGCTCCAGATGCGCGTTCAGGCTGCGAACCTTGTCTTCCGCCGCCGCCCTCTCCTGCTCGATCTTCTTGCGCCGCGAAATATCCCGCACCGAGGTCGTAATCAGAAGCTCGCCCTCCACCTGCAGCGGGCTCCGGCTGATCTCAACCGGGAAAATGGTGCCGTCCTTTTTCACGCCATCCAGCTCTATCGAAGGCCCTGCCGCCTGAATGATCCCTTCCAGCGAATTCTCGTCCGGCGTCTTCGGATGCTCAAACGTCCACGCCGGCACCAGCATGCGGATATGTCTCTGCAGCATTTGCTCTCGCGAATACCCGAACAGCTCCACCGCGCACGAGTTCACCAGTGCGATCTCGCCGTTCGCCTGGCAGATGATCATCGAATCCGGCGCGGCTTCCAGCAGTGACCGGAATTGCTGCTCCGCCTTCTGCAGCGTCGCCGCCTGTTGCCGCAGCGCAGCCGCCTGCTTCTCCAGCAAATCGGCCTTCCGGCTCAGTTCCACGAACACAGACACCTTGCTGCGCAGCACCTCAGGCACGATCGGCTTGAACAAAAAGTCCACCGCGCCCAGATCGTAGCCCCGGAACAGATGCTCTTCGTTCTTATATCCCGTCAGGAACAGGATCGGCGTATTGCGCGAACGCGGCCGGCTCCGTATCAACTCTGCCGTCTCGAAGCCGTCCATATCCGGCATCTTCACGTCCAGCAGGATGGCGGCGAAATTATCTTCGAGCAGATAGCGCAGCGCCTCTCGGCCCGAGTGCGCAAACACCAGTTCCTCGCCCAGCGAATCCAGCGCCGCCTCCAGCGACACCAGGTTCTCTGGTGTGTCGTCGACAAGCAGAATCTTGACCTTCGTCGGGCTAATCACCGTTGGCGCCAATACCACCGAGGTGCTCATTCTTACCAACCAATTATCACAAGCATCCGTCTATCCTCCCCGATCCGTCGACGCCCCAGGTCGGGCGCCGCTCCGACGCCCAGTCGGGCGCCAACCCCAGTCGGGCGCCGTATAACCCCAAGCGTCAGCGCGGGGAAATCCGGAACTCCCGGCATCCCACCGTTACTGAATCGAACTCCCTGTCGAAACCGAGTGAAACAGCTGCGAATTTTCATGCCCTCTCGCAATCCAGACCCGCAGGACCGAAAACAACTGATCCAGATCCACCGGCTTCGTCACATAATCCGATGCCCCCGCCTGCAGGCACTTTTCACGGTCGCCCTTCATCGCCTTTGCCGTCAGCGCAATGATCGGCAGCGTCCGGAACTCGCTCAGCTGCCGCACCGTTTTCGTCGTCTCGTAACCGTCCATTTCCGGCATCATGATGTCCATCAGCACGGCATCGATACGCGGCACCGTTCTCAGAATTTCAATGCCATCCCTGCCGTTCTCGGCGTGAAGCACCTGCAGTCCATGCTGCTCCAGCACGCTGGTCAACGCGAAGATGTTGCGCAGATCCCTTCGCCACCGCAGTCGTGACTTCGGCGATGTTACGGACCTGGTTCGTCAGGTTGCCCGCCATGCCGTTGACCGATTCCGTCAAATCCTTCCACGTGCCGGCGACGCCCTTCACCTCCGCCTGGCCGCCCAGCTTACCTTCCGTACCGACTTCCTTGGCCACGCGCGTCACTTCCGATGCGAACGACGAAAGCTGATCCACCATCGTGTTGATGGTGTTCTTGAGCTCCAGAATTTCGCCGCGCGCATCGACGGTAATCTTGCGGCCCAGATCGCCCTTCGCCACAGCGGTCGTGACTTCGGCGATGTTACGAACCTGGTTCGTCAGGTTCGATGCCATCGAGTTCACCGAGTCCGTCAAATCCTTCCACGTACCGGCGACGCCGCGCACATCGGCCTGGCCGCCCAGTTTCCCTTCCGTACCGACTTCCCTCGCCACGCGCGTCACTTCCGAAGCGAACGCGTTCAGCTGATCCACCATCGTATTGATGGTGTCCTTCAGCTCCAGAATTTCACCGAACACCTGCACCGTCACACGCCGTGAAAGGTCGCCTCTCGCCACAGCGGTCGTGACTTCGGCGATATTACGAACCTGGTTCGTCAGGTTCGATGCCATCGAGTTCACCGAGTCGGTGAGATCCTTCCACACGCCGCCGACGCCCTTCACCACCGCCTGGCCTCCCAGCTTGCCTTCCGTCCCGACTTCGCGCGCCACGCGCGTCACTTCGCCCGCGAACGCGTTCAGCTGATCCACCATGATGTTGATGGTGTTCTTCAACTCCAGAATTTCGCCGCGCACGTCCACTGTGATCTTGCGCGACAAATCGCCGTTCGCCACGGCGGTTGTCACTTCGGCGATGTTTCGAACCTGCGCCGTAAGGTTGCCGGCCATGGAGTTAACGGAATCCGTGAGATCCTTCCACACACCGCCGACCCCCCGCACTTCCGCCTGACCGCCGAGCTCGCCTTCCGTACCGACTTCGCGCGCCACGCGTGTCACTTCGCCCGCGAACGCGTTCAACTGATCGACCATCGTGTTGATCGTGTTCTTCAGCTCGAGGATTTCGCCGAGCACGTCCACTGTGATCTTGCGCGACAAATCGCCGTTAGCCACAGCCGTCGTAACTTCGGCAATATTTCGAACCTGCGCCGTAAGATTGCCGGCCATGGAATTGACCGACTCGGTCAGATCCTTCCACACGCCGCCAACGCCCTTCACTTCCGCCTGGCCGCCCAGCTTGCCTTCAGTACCGACTTCGCGGGCCACGCGCGTCACTTCGCCCGCGAACGCGTTCAGCTGATCCACCATGATGTTGA
>ODAK010003549.1_pt1 | contig 16120 bp, 18 predicted proteins | sample 1539591 | NCBI WGS metagenome assembly ODAK01 (sample SAMEA3539303, study PRJEB22396) | soil metagenome | biome: tundra; feature: field; material: soil | place: USA | collected 2010-05 | depth 0.15 m
TCGGCCAGCGTGCCCTGCGGATTGAATTCCAGCTCCAGCTGGCCAGACAGGTAGAGCTCGGCGAACAGCTTGTTCTCGCCGACATAGGACGAGATCATCTTGGCGATCTGGCCGCCGGCCAGCAGCACGCCAAGGCCGAAATCGTCGACCCCGCAATTGTTCGAAATCACCGTCAGGCCCCTGACCCCGGACTCGCGGATCGCGGCGATCAGGTTCTCGGGGATGCCGCACAGACCGAAACCGCCGGCCATGATCGTCATGTCGTCGGCCAGCACCCCGTCGAGCGCGGCCCGGGCGTCGCCCGCAATCTTTTGCGCCATCGCGGCGATACCCGGTCTTGTTGAAGGTCGGCCTTAGTGGACCCGGCCGCGCAGGGTTTCCATCTCTTCTTTCAGTTTGAGCTTGCGTCGCTTGAGCTCGCGAATGCGCAGGTCGTCGCCGGCGGGCCGGCTGATCTCGTCCTGAATAGCGCGCTCCAGGGTTTCGTGCCGGGAGCCGAGTTCGCGAATTCTCGCTTCTATCGCCATGGATGGGCCTCCATACTGCGGGCGGGTATGGAGTAAACACCCGGCGGCGAGTCTCGTCAGATCACAATCATTTGCGATCGAGCGGGGCCGCTTCTGGCGCCGATTTTGTGGGCGAATACGGATGATCGCGTGGGAGCGTTGACGCTGTGAAGTCAGGCGGCAGGCTGGTGGTGGGCGTCACAGGCGCGTCCGGGGCGGCCTATGGCGTGCGGACCCTCGACGCCTGCCGCGAAATGGGCATCGAGAGCCATCTGGTCGCCACCCGCGCCGCGGCCCTGACGCTCAAGCTGGAAACCGGGCTTTCCGTCGCCGAACTGAACGCAAGGGCCTCGGTGACCTACAAACTCACCGATGTCGGCGCGGCCATTGCCTCCGGTTCGTTCAGGACCCTGGGCATGATCGTCGCGCCCTGCTCCGTCCGCACCATGTCGGAGATCGCCACCGGGGTGACCTCCAGCCTCATCACCCGCGCCGCCGACGTGACGCTGAAGGAACGCCGGCCGCTGGTGCTGATGGTGCGCGAGACGCCGTTTCACCTCGGCCACCTGCGCACCATGGTGGCGCTGACCGAGATGGGCGCGATCATCGCTCCGCCGCTGCCGGCCCTATACGCCAAACCGCCATCGATCGAGGCCATGATCGACCAGTCGGTCGGCCGCGCGCTCGACCTGTTCGGCCTGGACTGGGACGCGGTGAAACGCTGGGGCGAGGACCTGGACGTCGTCGCGAGCGAGGACAGTTGAGCCTCTGGGAGCGCGCCAGTCGCGCCTATGAATCGGCCGAGGTTGAACGGCTCTGCCTTGAGCTGCAGGACGAGCACGGCCAGTGCGTCTCCTACCTGCTCTGGGCGATCTGGGCCGGCGAACAGGGCCGACCCATCGACGCCAACCTGGCCGGCCAGGCCGCCGAACTGGCGCGCGACTGGGATGCGAGCGTGCTCAAACCCCTACGCGCCGTTCGCCGCCGGCTGAAGTCCGCTGTCGCCGGCATCTCCGATTCGGCGCGCGAGGCGTCACGCGAGCGGCTGAAGGACGAGGAGATCGCCGCCGAACGGCTCTTGCTCGACGCCCTGGAGGCCATGACCCCGGCGGCCGGCCGCCAATCCGGCGACCTGACCCGGTCATTGCGCATCGCCCAGGCCGCCTGGGCCACGCCGGCGCCTGACGCATCCCTGGCCAACCTCGCCGGGGCGTTTTCGAAGACGGCGTTCCTGACTAGACTACGGCCCGAAATGTCCTTCAGCGACGAGCCGCCGATCGCCAATGACGAGGCCATCCAGGCCCGCCTCGCCGAGTTGCGCCAGGCCCACCAGGACCTGGACGCCGCCATCACCGCGCTGTCCGTCAACCCCCTGCCCGACCAGCTGCGGATCGCGCGCCTGAAGAAGCAGAAACTCGCCCTGCGCGACCAGATCAGCCGGCTCGAAGACCGGCTGACGCCGGACATCATCGCTTAGCCGGCCGCCGCCGCCAGGCGCTTGTGGGCGTACATGGCCGCGTCCGCCTCGGCCAGCACCTGTTCGGCGGTGGCGTCGGGCAGGATCTGGCCGACGCCATAGCTGATCTTGATCGGCATCAGCCATTCGCCACAGGCGATCGGCTCGTTTTCGACGATGGCCGCCAGCGCCGCGGCCTTGGCCAGCGCGGTCTCGTGATCGGCATGCACCAGGATGACGCCGAATTCGTCGCCGCCCAGCCGGCCGGCGATGTCGGACTCGCGCACATTGTCGGCCAGGCGGCGCGCCAACGTCTGCAGCGCCACGTCGCCCGCGGCGTGGCCGAAACGGTCGTTCACCGCCTTGAAGCCGTCGAGGTCGAAATAGACCAGGCTGGCAGGGCCGCCATAGCGCTGGGTGAAGGCCAGCACCCGGCGCAGCTCGCGCACGAAGGCGCGGCGGTTCAACAGCGGGGTCAGCACATCCTCGTCGGCCAGGCCCTCGGCCTCGGTCAGCCGCGCCTTCAGCCGGCCCACCTCCTGGCGCAGCTCATCGATCTCGCCGAGCAGGGTTGTGAGGGCCGCCTGGACCGGACCGCTCAGGTCCTCGACGCCCAGGCCCAGGAAGGCCGCGCTGTCGGACGGGCTGGCGCCCTCGTCGGGGACGACCAGCGCTGGCGCGCTCGTGCCCGGCCGCCGCCTGACGCCGGCCAGCGCATCCATGCGCACGCCCAGGAGCTTCATCGAAAGCCCGCCAATTCTTTGCCCGCCCCCAATTCCCGCGGAAACGAGAATCGCCCGAAGCAGGCGAATCCTAACGCCATCGGTTGCGAGCGCAAAGCGCGCCTCTATACTCCCGGCTTTCCCGTCCCTTTCGGAGCCGCCATGGCCGATGCAAGCGCCCCGGGCGCGCCGGTTGCGATCATCATGGGCAGCCGCTCGGACTGGCCGACCTTGCAGGCGGCCGCCGCTGTGCTCGACCAGCTCGGGGTGGCCTACGAGACCAAGGTGGTCTCCGCCCACCGCACGCCGGATCGCATGTACGCCTTCGCCAAATCCGCCAGGGACAAGGGTTTCAAGGTGATCATCGCCGCGGCCGGCGGCGCCGCCCACCTGCCCGGCATGACCGCCTCGATGACCACCCTGCCGGTGCTGGGCGTGCCGATCGAGAGCCGGGCGCTGAAGGGATTGGATTCGCTGCTGTCCATCAACCAGATGCCGGCGGGGATTCCGGTTGGCACCCTGGCGATCGGCGAGGCGGGCGCGACCAATGCCGGCCTGCTGGCGGCGCGCATCCTGGCCCTGTCGGACCCCGGCTTGGCGGCGAGACTGCAGGCCCGCGCCGAGGCGCTGGAGGCCTCGATACCCGAAACCGTGGCCGACTGACGCCCGTGGCCGATTTTCCGCTGGCTCCCGGTTCGACCCTAGGCGTGCTCGGCGGCGGCCAGCTTGGCCGCATGCTGGCCCTGGCGGCGGCCAGGCTGAGCTTCGACGTGGTCATCCTGACCCCGGAGCTGGACAGCTGCGCCAGCCGGGTGGCGGCGCGCACCCTGCTCGCCGAGTTCAACGACGAACAGGCGCTGAAGGCCCTGGCCAGCGCCGCCGACGTGATCACCTTCGAGTTCGAGAATGTGCCGGCCGGCGTGGTCGAGACGCTGGAGCGGCTGGGCGTCGCCGTGGCGCCGGGCGCCAGGTCGCTCGCCGTCTCCCAGGACCGGGTGGAGGAAAAGACCTTCCTCAACGCCTGCCGCGCCGCCACCGTCGATTTCGCGGCCATCGACTCCGCGGCCGATATCAGCGCCGCTCTGGACCGGCTGGGGGCCCCGGCGCTCTTGAAGACCCGCCGCGAAGGCTATGACGGCAAGGGCCAGACCTGGGTCGAGAGCCATGCCGACGCCGAGGCGGCCTTCGCGCGCATCGGCGGCGTTCCGGCCATATTGGAGGCCCGCGCCGAGTTCGCCCGCGAGCTTTCGGTGATCGCCGCGCGCGGACGTAACGGCGAGGTGGTCGCCTATCCGCTGGGCGAGAACCACCACGAGAACGGCATCCTGCGCCGCACCCGTGCGCCGGCGATCGTCTCCAGCCATGTCCAGGAGCAGGCCGAGGCCATCGCGGCGCGGGTCCTGATCGGCCTCGACTATGTGGGCGTGGCGGGTATCGAGCTGTTCGAGTTCGAGGACGGGCGGCTCTTGGTCAACGAGATCGCGCCCAGGGTGCACAATTCCGGCCATTGGACCCTGGACGGCTGCGAAGTCGACCAGTTCGAACAGCATGTCCGCGCCATCGCCGGCTGGCCGCTTGGCCCGGTCGCGGCGCTGGCCCAGGTCGAGATGGAGAACCTGATCGGCGCCGAGATCGACCGCTGGCCCGCCCTGATCGGCGAAGCCGACGCCCGCCTCTGGCTCTACGGCAAGGATGAAGCCCGCGACGGCCGAAAAATGGGCCACATCAACCGCATGAGGCCGCTGGAGCGGGGGTAGCTGGTGCGGCGCCGATCCAGGGCCTACCGCCCGTATCGCAGTCGTCCCAGGGCGGTGGCCAGTTGGGTGGCAAGGTCGGCGGGGTGGATTTTGGCCTTCCAGGTCTCGTAGGCCATGACGCGGCCGATCTGGGTCGCCAGGTGGGTGCTCGCCGCCTCGGGCCCGGCGTTCAGGCGGATGGCCAGCGTCGAGACCAGGATGGCCGAAAGGATGGCGCGCTTGGAATAGTGGTTCTCGTCGGTGGCGCGGTCGCCAGCCCAGCGCCAGATGGCGTCGGCGCTTTCCCAGACCAGCCTCAGCGCCAGGGGCAGGTTGGTCGGCAGGGCCAGGAAACCGGCCCAGCGGCGCAAGGCCTCGCCGTCGGTCGCCGCGGCGTCGAGCCTGGCCTCCACGCCGCGCGCAATGCGCTCACGCATCTTCAGGGTCTTGGGATCGAGCTTGCCCAAGGCGGCAAGCGCCGCCTGATCGTGCCGACGGGAAAACAGCGCCGCCAGGTCGCGGGCGCCGCCGGGCATGAGCAGCATGGTCTCGCCCGCCGACAGGCCCGCCGCCGCCCCGGCGCGGGCGACCAACCGGCTGTTCTAGCCCAGCGTGGGCGCAAGCGCGACCGCCGCGTCCAGCACGCGAAGCTCGGCCTCGTCGGCCCAATCGGTTTCCAGAGCGCTCATGCGGCCGATAGCTTATACCGTACGGGTCCGGCCGTCTCGCCGTGGACATCGGCCCGCGCCTCTGGTATCAGCCCGGCCACGTACGCGGGCGCGGCTCGCGGACGCGAAATCGCATTCGCGGCTTTCGGGACTGGGCTCCCGAGGACGCGCCGGGAGAATTGGTCATCGTTCAGATTTTCGTCCGCGACAATAATGTCGACCAGGCGCTGAAAGCCCTGAAGAAGAAGATGCAGCGCGAAGGCTCGTTCCGCGAGATGAAGCGGCACGTGCATTATGAGAAGCCGTCCGAGAAGCGCGCGCGCCAGAAGGCCGAGGCCGTTCGCCGCGCCCGCAAGCTGGCCCGCAAGCGCGCCCAGCGCGAAGGCCTGCTGCCCGCGCCGAAGAAGGTCGTGCGAACCTAGAGCGAGTTACTCGCCCGTTCGCCGCGCCAGCGTGGCGAAGAAGTTCCGAATTTCGAACCGTCCCGACGACAGCGCCCCCGACTTGAACGCCGGGCCGGCCAGCCACAGCTCCAGCGCCGTCGTGGCGAACATCAAAGCGCCCGTGCTGGCGATCTGCCACAGCGGTGGGTCGCTGGCCGCCCGGGCCGCCATCATGAACGGTGTGAACACCGGAACCCACGACAGGGTCGCCAGCAGCGGCGAGTCCGGATGGCTGATCGCCTGGGTCATGAACACCATGGGCAGGGACAACAGAATCATCATCGGCCCGAGCAGGGTCTGGGCCTCCCGCGTGGTCTCGCAGAAGGCGCCCACCGTCACATAGAGGGTGGCGAACATCAGATAACCGCCGATGAAATAGAGCGCGAGATAGGCGATCATGCCATGGGTCAGCAGCACCGATCCCAGGTCGGCGGCGATGCTGGGCGCGGTGATGGAGAGCGCCACCCCGCCGATGGTCAGCCAGACGCCCAGCACGGTCGCGGTGACGCAGGCGACGCCCAATATCTTGCCGCCCATGATTTGCGGCACCGAGGCCGAGGTGAGCAGCACCTCAAGGATGCGGCTGGACTTCTCCTCGATGACGCTGTTCAGCAGCATGCCGGCGCCGGTGAAGACCACCATCCAGAGCAAAAAGCCCATGCCAACGCCGGCGAAGCTGCGCACCTTTTCGCGCTGCGAGGCCTTGCCGCCGACCTTGGCGGAATAATCCGTCACCCGCGGCGACAGCGCATCCACGCTGGCCAGGGCCGCCGGCCCGATGCCGGCCCTGGCGAGGCTGGCGCGGCGCATGGCCTGGCTGACCGCCTGATTTATGGCGTACTCGCCCGACCGGTCGGCGACGTTGCGGCTCCAATAGTCGATGTCGACGCCCTCAGGCCCGGGCTTGAGGATGGCGGCCGCCTCCAGCTGGCCGCCGCCCGGCAGGGCGAGGGTTCCGGCGACATAGGGCTTGAGATGGGCGGCGGCGTCGGCCGGATCGGCGAACGGGCCACCCGGCGGATCGACCAGCCGCGCCACCGGTCTCTGCTCCGGCGAGGCGGGTTTGAGAAACTTGCCGACCTGGGCGACATAGCCCTGGCCGGTGAAGTCGACCACCGCCAGGTTCGGCACCGGTTCGGACCGGCTGACCAAGAGCGGCGCGCCGCCGAAGACGAAGATCCCGAGCGGCATGAGCAGGATGGAGAGCCAGAAGCCCGCTGTGCGCACGTAGGCGATGTAGTCGCGGAAGGCGATCTTGAGCAGGCGGTTCACTCGCTGCCTCCCGCATTGGTCAGGACGATGAAGGCGTCGTGCAGATGCGGCTCGCGCAGCTCGAAGCGGCGGATGTCCAGGCCGAGCCCGAAGGCGGCGACTAGTGCGGCCTGCGCCGGCGCGCCGGGCAGCAGCGTCGCGGTCACCCGGATCGCGCCCTCGTCGGCGGCCTCGACCGTGCGCTCGCCCAGTCCGGGCAGGCCGGCCAGGGCGGCGGGATCGAAGACGCCCTCCAGGATCAGGCTGCGCGGCGCGGCCGAACGGGCTTGGTCGACAGTGCCATCGAACACCTTGCGTCCATTGGCCAGCAAGACGACCTGGTCGCACAGGCGCTCGGCGTGCTGCATGACATGGGTGGAGAAGACTACCGTCGCCCCGCGCGCCGCCAGGCCCTTGATCAGGGTCTCCAGCGACTGCTGATTGACCGGATCGAGACCGGAGAAGGGTTCGTCGAGCAGGACCAGGTCCGGTTCGTGGGCCAGGGCCGACAACAGCTGGACCTTTTGCGCCATGCCCTTGGACAGGGAGCGGATCTGGCGGTCCTTGGCCTCGCCGAGACCCTGCTCATCGAGCATCTTGTTGGCGCGGCGTCGGCCCTCGGCCATCGGCACGCCCTTCAGGCCGGCCAGGAAGGATATGGCCGCCACCGGCGTCATGCGGCGATAGAGGCCGCGCTCCTCGGGCAGGAAGCCGATGCGGTCGCGCACCTGGCACACATCGTGGGCGCCCAGCACGGTGACGGTGCCACTGGTGGGCGCGATGAGGCCCAGGATCATGCGGATGGTCGAGGTTTTGCCCGCGCCGTTGGGGCCTAGAAAACCAAGGATCTTGCCGGACTGAACCTGAAAGCTCAGATCGCGGACCGCCTCGAAATCGCCGTAACGCTTGGTGACCGACTCCAGTTCGAGCGCCGCCTGCATGCCGCCATCCCAGTCTTTTGCGGCGCCTATTTGCAGCCGGCCGCCTTAAGGACTTGTTCTATCGCCGCCACGATGGGGTCGGCGAAGGCCACGCCGAGCAGGCTGGCATGGCTGGCGCCGGCGACATGGTCGATGTGGCCATGACTGGCCGCGCGGGCGGCCGCCGTCTGCAGGTCTTTCAGGCGCGAGGCGCGGGCGCCGGCGGTCACCACCGCGACCGGCCAGGCCGCGTCGAGCGGGCCGACCGCCAGGGCCTGGCTGACGGCCGCGTCCCAGTGGGCGACCTCCTCGGCGGCACAGCGATTGTGGCCCGCATCGGCGAAGGCCCAGCGTTTGTGGGTGCGCGCCTCCCCGTCCAGCCCGATGGTGTCGCCCCAGCGGCTGAAGGGCTTGAGCAGGCCGGCAGCGGCCACGGCGCCCGCAACGAGCATGAAACGGTGCGAGGGCCTGGCGGCAAGGCGAAACCACCGGTCCCTGGCCATGAGCGGGGTGATGGCGTCGACCAGCACCAGGCCGGCGATCCGATCGCCATTGCGCCCGGCGAACAGCTGGGTGTGCAGGCCGGCCATGGAATGGCCGACCAGCAGATAGGGGCCAGCCTCGCCCGCCTCCGCCAGCAGGCGCTCAAGGTCGTAGGCGATGGCGAGGCCGTCGCGGGGAGACGGCCCCGGGTCCGACAGGCCAAGGCCGGCGCGGTCATAGGCCAGCGAGCGCAAGCCATGCGCCGCCAGCCGCGCCTGCACCACCGCCCAATCGGCCGAGAAACCGAAGGCGCCGGCCTCCAGCAGCACCAGCGGCGTTCCGTTTGGCGGACCGGCCCTGACGACGTGCATGCGCCGGCCGTCTACGGTCAGAAAGTCGCCGCGCGGATCGGGCTGGCGCAAGGCGCGGGCTCCTATCTCGCCGCGTCGCGCACGTGGTCGACGCCGCGCACGATCGCGTCGGCGTATCTGTAGCCCAGCAGGGTGGTGTGACTGGCGCCCTCGACGCTCTCCTCATAGCCGTGGGCCGACTGACGCGCCGGCGCGGCCCGGGTAGGGCTCAAGGCTCCAGCGGGCCGGCTATGGTCGGCGACAATCACCGCGATCGGCCATTTCGGATCCAGCGGACCGCTCGCCTTGGCCTCCTCGGCGGTCCGGAGCCACTGTTCGACCTCGGCGGAGGCCCAGCGGTTGTGGCTGGGCGAGGCGAAGGCGCGGCGTTTCTCGGCGGAGGCCGCCGGGGTCAGGCCGATCTTGTCGCCCAGCCGGGTGCCGGCCAGCGGCGCATAGAGGCCGATCCGGGCCCCGAAGGCGGCCAGGCGCGAGGCGGTCCCGAACTGGCGCGCGAAGGACTGGCCCATGGGCGTGTCGGTGGATTCCGGCGTCGCCGCATCGACCAGGACCAGGCCGACCACCTTCTCCGGATTGCGGCCCGCGAACAGGCGCAGATAAAGCCCCGCCATCGAGTGGCCGACCAGGATGAAGGGACCGTCCTCGTGCGCGGCGGCCAGCAGCTTTTCCAGGTCTCCGACCACCGCCAGGCCGTCGCGCGGCTCCGGCCCGGGATCGGACAGGCCAAGCCCCGCGCGGTCGTAGGAACAGACATGCCAGCCTTGAGCGGCCAGCTTCTCCTGCACCACGCCAAAGTCGGCGGAGAAACCGAAGGCCCCCGCCTCGAGCAGCACCGACGGACCGGCGCCCTTCGGCCCCTCGCAGATCAGGTGCAGGCGCCGCCCGTCGATGTCGACCATCTCACCACGCATCTGTAGTGGCCTAGCCATCGCCACGAAGGCGCCGTCAAGCGCGATATAGGCCAGCAGGCCCATGACCAGGCCGGCGAGCAGCCTCACAGGGCCTTCAAAATTCCCTCGACCATCTTCTTGGCGTCGGCGAACAGCATCATGGTGTTGTCGCGGAAGAAGAGCTCGTTCTCGACCCCGGCATAGCCGGAGCCCATGCCGCGCTTCACGAACAGCACGGTGCGGGCCTTCTCCACGTCCAGGATCGGCATGCCGAAGATCGGCGACTTGGGATCGGTCTTGGCCGCCGGATTGGTCACGTCATTGGCGCCGATGACGAAGGCGACGTCGGCGGCGGGGAATTCGGCGTTGATGTCTTCGAGCTCGAACACTTCGTCGTACGGCACATTGGCCTCGGCCAGCAGCACGTTCATGTGGCCGGGCATGCGGCCGGCGACCGGGTGGATGGCGTACTTCACCTCGACGCCCTCCGCCTTCAGCTTGTCCGCCATTTCGCGGAGCGCATGCTGGGCCTGGGCCACAGCCATGCCGTAGCCGGGCACGATGATCACTTTCGACGCGTTCTTCATGATGAAGGCGGCGTCCTCGGCCGAGCCCTGTTTCACGGGGCGGGTTTCCGCAGCGCCGCCGCCACCCGCGACCTCGCCGCCGAAGCCGCCAAGGATCACCGAGATGAAGGAGCGGTTCATCCCCTTGCACATGATGTAGCTGAGGATCGCGCCCGAAGAACCGACCAGGGCCCCGGTGATGATCAGGGTGACGTTTTCCAGGGTGAAGCCCAGGGCCGCCGCCGCCCAACCGGAATAGGAGTTGAGCATCGAGATCACCACCGGCATGTCGGCGCCGCCGATGGGCACGATCAGGGTGACGCCGGCGATCAGCGCCAGAGCGAAGACGCCCCAGAAGGCCCATTTGGCCTCGCCGCCGCTGATGGCCAGGATGACGATCAGCACCACCACCGCGATGGCGATGGTGATGTTGAGCAGGTGTCGCGCCGGCAGGATGATCGGCGCACCGCTCATATTGCCATTCAGCTTGGCGAAGGCGATCAGCGAGCCGGTGAAGGTCACCGCCCCGATGGCCGCGCCGATGGAAAGCTCGATCAGGCTTTCCAGCTTCACGCCATTGCCGACCGCGATGCCGTAGGCTGCCGGGGTGTAGAGCGCCGCCGCGGCGACCAGGCAGGCGGCCAGCCCGACCAGCGAGTGGAAGGCGGCCACCAGCTGCGGCATGGCGGTCATCTGCACGCGGCGCGCAATGACCGCACCGGTGCTGCCGCCAATGGCGACGCCGCCGCCGATCAGGATCAGGGTGGTGGCGTCCAGCACGCCGCCCTTCCATAGGGTGAGCAGGGTGGTGGCGACCGCGATCGCCATGCCGATCATGCCGAGCTGGTTGCCGCGCCGGCTGGTCACCGGGCTGGACAGGCCGCGCAGCGCCAGGATGAAGAGGACGCCCGAGACGATATAGGCGACGGCGGCGAGGTTGGCGGTCACGTCGCCCGGTCCTTCTTGCGGTACATGCTAAGCATGCGCTGGGTGACCAGGAAGCCGCCGAAGATGTTGACCGAGGCCAGGCCCGCGGCCACGGCCCCGGCGCCCTTGGAGATCCAGACCATATGCCCCGCGCCGTGCGCGGCGGCGGCCAACAAGGCGCCGACAATGATCACCGAGGAGATGGCGTTGGTCACCGCCATCAGCGGCGTGTGCAGGGCCGGCGTCACGCTCCAAACAACATAATAGCCGACGAAGATGGCCAGGACGAAGATGGCTAGGCGGAAGACGGTGGGGTCGACGACGTCCATGGTCAGGTCCCCTTGAAGGCCGGGTGGGTGATGGCGCCATCGTGGGTGAGCATGGAGCCTTTCAGGATCTCATCCTCGAGGTCGGGCGCCAGAGCGCCGTCGGCGTTGACCAACAGGCCCACGAAGGCGACCAGGTTGCGGGCATAGAGGTTGGAGGCGTCGGCGGGGATGCGGGCCGGCAAATTGGTGTAACCGATGATCTTCACCCCGCCGATATCGGCGATCTGGTCGGGCTTGGCGCCGGCGACATTGCCGCCCCGCTCCACGGCCAGGTCGACCAGGACCGAGCCCGGCTTCATCGAGGCGCGCTGCTCGGCCGAAACCAGCTTGGGCGCAGGCCGGCCGGGAATCAGGGCGGTGGTGATGACGATGTCCTGCTTCTTGATGTGGTCGGAGACCAGGGCCGCCTGTTTGGCCTGGTATTCAGCGCTCATCTCCTTGGCGTAGCCCTCCGCCGTCTCGGCGGCCTTGAACTCCTCGTCCTCGACCGCGACGAACTTGGCGCCAAGGCTTTCCACCTGTTCCTTGACCTGCGGGCGCACGTCGGTGGCGGTGACCACCGCGCCCAGTCGCCGGGCCGTGGCCACGGCCTGCAGGCCGGCGACGCCCGCGCCCATGACGAAGACCTTGGCCGGCGCCACCGTGCCCGCCGCCGTCATCATCATCGGAAAGGCGCGGCCATAGACGGCGGCGGCCTCGATCACCGCCCGATAGCCGGCGAGGTTGGCCTGGCTGGACAGGGCGTCCATCGCCTGGGCGCGGGTGATGCGCGGCACGAACTCCATGGCGAAGGCCGTGACGCCGGCCGTCGCCAAAGCCTCCAGCAGCGGTCGCTCGGTATAGGGGTCCAGCAGGCCGACCAGGATCGCGCCGCGCTTCAGCTCGGCGACCTCGTCCTCGGGCGGCGCACCCACCTTCAGCACGATGTCGGCGCTCTTCAGCGCCGCCTTGGCCGTTGGCGCGATCTCCGCGCCCGCCGCCTCATACTCGGCGTCCGGAATCGAGGAGGCCAGGCCCGCGCGGGTTTCCACCGACACGTCGAGGCCAAGCCCGACAAGCTTTTTCACCGTGTCGGGGGTCGCCGCGACCCGGGTCTCGCCGTGCCGGCGTTCTCTCGTGATGGCGACGCGCGCGCCCATGCGTTCAGATCTCTCCAGCCGTCAGCGCGGGCAGGGTCGTCAATGCGCGGATGGCCGCTCGCGAAGGGCGAAGATTCCCACCGCCACGATGATCACGGCGGTGATCAGGGCGCAGAAGAAGCCGGCGGCGGTGCAGAACCACAGGGTCAGGAAGGCGATCCCGGCGGCCAGCGCCACGATCGACCATTTGGTCGCCACCAGCACCGAATGAAAGGTCGCTTGCTGCGCGTGGATGTCCTGGTCGCCGTGATGGTAGTCTGAAGCCGTCTCGGCCATGGCGCATCCCTCTCACGCTAACGTGTTTGATGAGGGCGACTATACTAATGCGGCCCGCCGCTCAAGGCGGGGAAGGGCTGATCGACGCGTCCAGTCGAGCTAGAGCGGGTTGAGGAAAAGTGCGAAGCGGTTTTCCGCCCGCAACCCGCTCTAACTCTTAGGAATCGATCACGTTCATGATTTTGGATTGGTTCAATCCAAAATCATCGTGATCTAGGGCCAGCCGACGAGCAAGGCGCGGATCGCCGAGACCAGGGCCAGCGGCTGGTCGACCATGATGTGGTGCTCGGAATCGGGGATGATCACCTTGCTCAGACCCTGCAACAGACCATCGGGATCGGCCATGCTCGCCCGCTGCATGATTTTCGAATTCTCGCCAAACACGTGCACCAGGGGGGTGAGGCTTTCCTCCAGCGCCATGGAGCCCATGGCGGTGCGGTCGAGCTTGGACCAGAGCTGCGGATCGAAGCGCCAGGTCCAGCCGTCGCCGCCGCCTTCCAGCGGCGCACGCTTCAGGGACCGGCGCGCGATGAAGTCGGCGATGAAGGGGTTGTCGCAGCCCTGCGGCGGCATGAAGCGGAAACGCGCCAGCGCGGCCTCCAGGGTCGGATAGACCCGGTTGGGCGAGGTGCGCATCTGCGGCTGGCGAAAGCCTTCGGTCGCTGGCGGCGGGCCGCCGAAGCCGGTATCGACCAGGATGGCGCCGCGCATCCACTGGGGATATTTGCGCGCCGCGTAGAAGACCTGGGAGCCGCCGAAGGAGTGGCCGATGAAGATCGGCTTGACCGGCGCGTCGTAAAGCCCCGCGGCTTCCGCGCCGGCTCGAACCTCCTGGGCGAAGGTCTCGAACGAATAGTCGTCGCGCCAGTCCGACGCGCCCATGCCGGAGAGCGAGATTGCCGCCACACGGTAATCCTCCGCCAGATAGGGCGCGATGAAGCTCCACCAGTCGGCGTGGGCGCTGTTGCCATGCACCAGGATCAGGCCGGGCTTGCCGCGTTCGCCCCAGGCCAGCAGCTCGATCTTGGCCCCCAGCACCTCGACGAAGGACCGTTCGGGCGCCTGGGCCACTGCCCATTTGAACCAGCCGGGCGCGGGTGGCTCGGCCCCGTCGAAGGCCGCGAGCGGCGCTTCGCCACGTTCATTCATCCAGGCCGGCATTGACTCGATAGTCTGATCGTCTGGCATTCCAATCCTCAAAGTCCAAATAGCCTGCGCGCCCTGAAAAGCCCGCGTTTCAATTGATATTCGGGCTCAAACGAGCCCTTCGAATTCGTCCACCAGCCGCTCCAGGCGCGCGCAGCCGGACTCCCAAAACGCCTTTTGTCGCGGATCGAGGCCAAACGGCTTCAGGGCCTCCACATAGGTGCGCGCGCCGCCGCCCGCCAGCAGGCCGGTATAGAGCGGCGCAAAACCCTTCGGATCGCGCCGGCGCGCCTCGGCCAGGGCCTCGACCAGCAGATTACCGAAGGCATAGGCATAGACATAGAAGGGCGCGTGCACGAAGTGGCTGACATAGGCCCAGTAAACCTCGTAGCCGGGGTTGAGCCTGACGGCGGGGCCGAGGCTTTCGCCCATCACGTCCAGCCAAATGACGGCGATCTGCTCGGCGGAAACCTCGCCCCTGAGACGCGCGGCATGGAAACGGGTCTCGAAGCGATGGAAGGCGATCTGCCGCACCACCGTGTTCAGCCCGTCCTCGATCTTGCCGGCCAGCAGCGCCCGGCGATCGGCGGGGGTCGCCTCGGCCAGCAGCCGGTCGAACACCAGGCCCTCACCGAAGATGGAGGCGGTTTCGGCGAGGGTCAGTGGCGTATCGGCCAAGAGCGTGCCCAGGGGCGCGGCCAGGGTCTGGTGCACGGCGTGGCCCAGCTCGTGGGCCAGGGTCAGCACGTCGCGCCGCTCGCCCATGTAGTTCAGGAAGACGTAGGGGTGCCGGTCGGCGGTCACCGGGTGCGAATAGGCGCCGGACGACTTGCCGGGACGGGGCCGGGCGTCGATCCAGGGCTGTTCGAAAAACACCTTTGCCCGGTCGGCAAAGGCCGGCGCCAGGGAGGCGTAGGCGTCGAGCACAATGACCTTGGCCTCGTCCCAGCCGTAGCGGCGCGGCGCGGCGGCATCGAGCGGGGCGTTGCGGTCCCAGTAGTCGAGATGGGTCCGGCCCATCAGCCTGGCCTTCAATGCGTAATAGCGATGCGAGATGGAGGGATAGTGCTCCACCACCGCCGCCTCCAGCGCCGCGACCGACTCGGCGTCCACCTCATTGGCCAGGTGGCGCGAGGCGGCGGGATCGGCGAACTTGCGCCAGCGATCCTCGACCTGTTTTTCCGCCGCAATGGTGTTCAGCGCCAAGCCCAGGATCGGGGTCTGCGCCTCAAGCGCCTTGGCCAGCGCGCTCGCCGCCTGTTTGCGCCGCCCACCGTCCGGATCCGACAGCCGGTTCAGCGCCTCGGCCAGGGTCAGGTTTTCACGGCCGGCGCGGACCACCAGCCGGCTTAAGCTCTCGTCATAGAGCCGGCTCCAATTGGCTACCGCCGGGGCGCGATCGACCAGCAACCGCTCCAGATCGGCGGAAAGCTCGTGCGGCCGGCTCAGGCGCACGCGCCGCAGCCAGGGACGCCAGCGTTCGGCTTGCGGGTCGGCGCCGAGGGCCGCCTCGATCTCCGCCTCCTCCAGTTCGTTCAGTTCCAGGGTGAAGAACAGCGACTGCGCCCCGATCTCGGCCGAGCGGCCGCGGATGTCGGACTCGAACTTGGCCCAGGCCGGATCGTCGCGGGCGGTCGAGGTGGCGAGCGAGGCATAGGCGCCGACGACCCACAGACGATTGGTGGCCTGCTCATAGAGATCGATCCCCTCGGCCAGCAGCCGCGCCAGCCGCCTGGGCTCGGCGCGGGCGGCGACGAACTGTCCCTTCAGCCGCACAAGGGCGTCGCTGACGGAGACGGCCTCGGACAGGGTCGCCTCGATGCGCGGATCGTCGCGGCCGGAGAACAGATCGTCCAGCCGCCATTCGGGAAGCACCTCGCTGGAGGCCTCGGGTCTTGTATGTACGGTCATGGGAAACCTATGCCGCGCCGGCCGCCGCCTCGCAAATGAAAGCCGAGCGCCAAGCGTCCGCCGTTAACCTCCCGCTCAACTCTGCGAAACCCCGCCTTTACCTGAGGCGGTTAAAACGGCGGCAACGATCAGCCGAACCGACCAAGGCGCGGCGATTTCTCGGTGGATGAGTGACTCTATGGCCAAGACGGTTCTCGTCGTCGACGACGATCCGACCCAGCGGCGGCTGATCCAGGCCGTGCTGGAGCGCGAGGGCCTGGCCGTGGCCCACGCCGAGACGGGCGAACAGGCGATCGACCGCCTGGTCGGCGGCGGAACCGCCGACGCCATCATGCTCGACCTCAACATGCCCGTTCCCGTCGGTCTCGACACCCTGAAGG
>ODAK010003550.1_pt1 | contig 16117 bp, 15 predicted proteins | sample 1539591 | NCBI WGS metagenome assembly ODAK01 (sample SAMEA3539303, study PRJEB22396) | soil metagenome | biome: tundra; feature: field; material: soil | place: USA | collected 2010-05 | depth 0.15 m
AAGCCTTCAGCAGCGGGAATTTAAGCTTGTGAAACATCGTATGAGCAGTAACTGATTCATCATAACCGCACTGGGTACAACGCAAATGAAACCGGGTTTCCCCCTTACAACTTTTCTGACAATTACAATTACGGCATCGATAACCATCCTTCCACTTTAAGTCAAAGAGATATTGCCGGCAATCATCTTCACTCTTAAAGAACATATTAAACGAACCGATCGTGATTCCTTGAAACATACTTAATTATTTAGCACACATATACTAAAAAATTTAGCACTATCCTATTCCTAATCTTCCCTTTGCCCTCTATCTGGTTAATCCTTTATATCAAATAATCAGTTAAACAATTTACCATTATCTTTGCGGCCTCAAAAAAAAAGGCCTTTAGCATATGTTAAGCAGGAGAAATATTAGGGTGAAAGTGATGCAGGCTCTTTACAGCATCGAATCTATGAACAATGAGATCCTGCCTGGAGAGGCATTACAAATATTAAAACAAAATATCGAACATTCCCGGTACTTATTTACCTACTTGGTCAATTTTATAGTTGATGTAGCAAGGTATGCTGAGCAGGACTCAATACAAAAATCTCAAAAACATCTGCCTTCTGTAAATGATTTAAATATCAATACCAAAATATCAGGAAATGAAATTGTATCCGCTATTATAGACAATGCCACATTTCAAAAATCAGCTGATCATTTTAAAATAAATAACCTGGTGGATGAGGATTTAGTGAAGAGAATATATCACTCTTTGGTAGATTCGGCAGAATACAAGGAATATATTTTGCAAAAAACAAGAGATAAAAAATCAGAAAAAAAGATACTGGAATTTATTTTTTATAACCTGATGTTACCAGTGGAAGATTTCATAAGCGATGTTGAGGAAAAATTCATACACTGGGATGATGATGCAGATATGATGATAGTTCTTATGAATGGGTTATTTCAAAAGCCTTCTACTTTCAATTTTGCGGAAATGGTTACCAGGGAAAAATTAGACTATGCGATAGATTTAATGGAATGTGCCATTGAAAAAAAGGCAATTTGCCTAGAATTAATCAAGCCAAAATTAAAAAACTGGGATGCAGACCGGATTGCTTCTTTAGATATGATTCTTATGCAAATGGGGGTATGCGAATTTCTGTATTTTGAAACCATTCCCCCAAAGGTTACTATCAATGAATACATAGATCTTGCTAAAGATTACAGTACTGAACAAAGCGGCCACTTTGTAAATGGAATTCTAGATAACATTCACAAGGAATTGGTAACCCAGAATAAAATTCACAAGAAGAATTTCAAAAACAGTACTTTATAATACCTTTGCAAAAAAAGAAAATGAAGATATTTATATCCGTTATTTGCCTGGTTTGTATCATTTTTTCATGTAATATCAGGAATACAAGGAAATTTCCGGCCGTTTTAGGGTCAGGTGTTTCGCAATTTCACGATTCCACTTCGGTTAAGATGATTGATTCTGCATACAATTTCGGAAATGTTACAGACGGAGAGAAAGTGGAATACAGTTACCGGTTCAGGAATACAGGAAAGAATCCATTGATAATTTCATCTGCAATAGCAAGTTGCGGTTGTACAGTTCCTGAAAAACCTGAAAAACCTATTCAGCCGGGGGATACAGGATTTCTGAAAGTAGTATTTAACAGCCAGGGCAGGGTAGGCGAGGCACATAAAACGATAACTGTTATTTCAAATGCTTATCCAAATTTCCCGGAATTGCAGCTTACAGGACAAGTGGTGGCAGCAAAAAAATAATTAATAAACAACCAATATTTAACGGTCTTAATAATCAAAACAAATAATATGAATATAGCAATGGTATTTTTAATGTTAGGCCAGGGTGGCTCCGGCGGCGGCGGAGGTTTTCAGTTTGTATTTTTAGCGTTGATGATCCTTGTTTTCTGGATGTTTATGATCAGGCCACAGGCTAAAAAAGCAAAGCAACAAAAGCAATTTATCCAAAATCTCCAGAAAGGTGACAAGATTGTAACCATTGCAGGAATACATGGTACCGTAAATAAAATAAATGACGATGGTACTATTATGCTCGAGATCAATCCCGGCAGTTACATTAAAATGGAAAAAAGTTCCATAAGTATGGAGTGGACTGCTAATATTAATAAGCCGGCCGCACCTATCAAGTAATATTTTCGGTTCAAACGGGAGGGAAAGATTTTAACAATTGAATTTGGGAATTAGCTATTTCAATTAGTTCATTTCATTCTGTTCATTCTAAGTTGTACAATTTTTTCCAATGCTGAAAATTGGGTTAACCGGTGGTATAGGTAGCGGCAAGAGTACTGTCGCACATTTTTTTCAGATACTTCGTATTCCTGTCTATAATGCTGACGATGCAGCCAAAAAATTGATGGTAGAAGATAAAGAGTTAAAAACAGCTATTATCAATGCTTTTGGAAAAAGATCATATATAAACGGGAATCTGGACCGGGAATATATTGCTTCATTAGTTTTTAATAATAAAGAAAAACTTGATTTGCTAAATTCGCTGGTGCATCCTGTCACTATTAGAGATGCAAAAGATTGGTTTCAAAAGCAAAATGCTGCGTATGCTATAAAAGAAGCGGCATTGATTTTTGAAAGTGGTGCCAATAATGACCTCGATTATGTAATTGGCGTGCAATCTCCCTTAAAACTAAGGATACAAAGAACGATGGATCGTGACCATATTTCTGAAGATGAAATAAAAGCCAGGATAGATAAGCAAATGAAAGAAGAAGAAAAAATAGAACGTTGCGATTTTATTTTGGTAAATAATGAACAGGAGATGCTGATTCCTCAGGTACTTAATTTACATGAAAAATTGCTGAAACTCTCTGCTTCAGTATAACGATTTTTCAGAGAGCAATTTCCGTTGAAATCCCGGAGCAGGTCACCTGATAGATTCCAGTGCTTTTTTTATTCTTTTTAAACCTTCTTCAATATTCTTCATATTATTTGCAAATGATATTCTTATACAGGATGGTTCTCCAAATGCATCTCCGCTAACGGTGGATACATGGGCTGTATTAAGGAGATACATGCAAAGGTCACTGGCATTATTTATTGGTTCATTCCCAGCTTTCCTGCCGAAATAACTTTTTACTTCAGGGAAAATATAAAACGCTCCATCAGGCTCACTGTATTTTATACCAGGAATTTCCTTAAGCAATTCCATTACACGCTTCTTGCGAACCTTAAATTCTTTGACCATTTCATAGGTAGTTGCAAGAGGGGAATCCAGCGCAGTGATGGCTGCCCTCTGAGCTATGGAATTGGTACCACTGGTAAATTGGCCCTGAATTTTTTCGCATGCCTTTGCAATTTCAACCGGCGCTGCAATATAGCCCAGTCTCCAGCCGGTCATCGCAAAGCCTTTGCTTAAGCCATTTACTATAATGACGCGGTCTTTCAGATAATCGAATTGTGCTATACTCTGGTGACCGCCGCCGCCATCATAGGCATAATTGATATATTCGTAAATCTCATCGCTGATGATAAATATTCCCGGATAATTTTGAAATACCTTTGCAAGCGCTTCCAATTCTTCTTTCGTATATACTGATCCGGTAGGGTTGCAGGGAGATGAAAAAATGAATAATTTGGTCTTGTCTGTAATGGCTGCTTCCAGTTGTTTTGCCGTTAGTTTGAAACCGGTTTCCATAGGTGTTCTTATAAAAACCACTTTTCCCCGTCCCAATCTTGCGATCTCAGAATAGGAAACCCAATAAGGTGTCGGGATAATTATTTCATCATCATCATCAAGAATACTAAGCATAACATTAGCGATACTTTGCTTGGCGCCTGTGCTTACTAATATTTGTTGCGGAGTATAGGTGAGCCCGTTATCACGTTTCAGTTTTCTGCAGATAGCTTCTCTAAGTTCCAGGTAGCCGGGAACAGGTGTATAATGACTCCAGTTTTCATCAATAGCCTTTTTTGCTGCTTCCTTTATATGTTCCGGTGTGTTGAAGTCAGGTTCACCTACACTAAGATCCACAACATCAATTCCCTGTGTTCTCAATTCGCGGCTTAATTTGGCCATTTTCAGGGTTTCGGGTTCACTAAATCTTGCCAAGTTTGATGAAAGTTGCATGAAATATATTTTGATAAAAATTTTTGCAAAAATAAGAGAATGAAACTTTTAAAGACAAATCTTTATTTGTCATATAAAATTCTGAAAGAAAAAAGGTCTGGGAAGTAAGTTCTTTTTCTGTTTAATTCATAATCATATAAAACCTTTCCGAGGTTTTTCATAAAGGGAAATCCAAGAGAATCATATTCATAATTATCGTCATTTACTACACCATTTGTATTGCAATTAATAGCTGCGGATACAAAAAATTCCATATTCTTATCAAGGTCAGTTATATATGCTATGTCTACCAACTCGCCATATGCATCGCCAACCTTATTGAAAATCCGGATATTTTTAGGCAATGGTTCATTTCTAGCGCCGTATAATAAGAATTTCACGTAAGCATCCGGAAATTCAGATGAATCATATGATGGATAAATTGATTCTGAGGGAAACTCCGACATATATTTATGCAAAAAAGTATAATCGTTATCCTGAATATTAAACCTTTGATTTTCTTTTACTGCCTGTGGAAAAATAACACTTCTCAATATTTGATGAAGATCATGAAGGCTTAACCTGTTTTTATGTGAAAAAGCCATGGGAGTATCAATTATCCGGCCACCAGTATAATATGCTTTTCCTAAGGAATCATGCCTTTCGGCGTAAGCTTCCTTATTATAAACCAGTGGCTGACTATAAAGAACGTTGTGGTTACTATCCAGGAACTTTACCGGATTCGTATGTTTGTTTTCATCTTCCGAAAGAGAAATCTCCAACCGATGCAGGATTTGAGCATCCAAATATCCCTTTTCATGGAGTTGCTCATTAATATATTGTTGCCCCAAAAATTCATAAAGCCTGTTAAAGGCTTCATTGTCACTAACGAGCAAAATTCTTCTGATGTAGCTTTCTATTGTTGGCCTTCCGTCAATAGTTTGTGGATCATTGTAAGTAACAGTCTGCCCACTGTAATTGGCTTCGGTAATCATGGTAGTATTTCTTGAAATGCCGGTATTACTGAGTTCATTCAATTTTTGCAAGGCAAGTAATACTGCAGGTAACTTTACAGTAGAAGCAGGGTAGAAATATTGGGTAGAATCAACATTAAAATAATAGTCTTTAAAATGAGGTTTATTGTTTCGGTCCCTGTTAACCTGGGTGTAAATTATCTGTACGTTCCATGCCTTCCTGTTTTCTAAAATACTGTCAAAATATTGTGGATAAGCTTCCAGGAGTTTTAACAAAAAAGGGTCATTTCTTGAATGATCGATCAAGGGTAGGTTTTTAGTGGCTGTAGAGTCATTTATCTTTGACAAAATTTTATCATTATTATTTGCTGCAATTGCATTTGTTATTTTGTTTGAAGTGCCGCATCCATGAAATAAAATAACTATCAAAAAAGCTGGAAATATTATTTTTATTTTCATGCAAAATATGTTACTTCAAAAATAGATAAATACCCCCTGACATCGGCATTTATCCTATCCAAATCGGCTGCGGGTGTCTGTAAAATGATCGTCTTGTTTAACTTCAAAACCTTATCTTTGCAAACTTCTAAAAATTAAGATATGAAATTGAAAGGTTTGGTATGGTTTTTTGCCATTACACTTATTATAATATCCGTGTATCAACTATCATTTACCTGGGTTGTAAATAGTTACGAAGCAAAGGTAAAGCTTAAGGCAGAGAAAAATGTAAAAATGGCCTATCCGGGACTAACTGGGGACGAGAGGGGTGCTCTTGTAAAATCGCAATTTCAACACTTACTTGACAGCAGCCGTGATGTTAAGATTTATCCGCTCCTGGGAACTACCTACCTCAAATGCAAAGAAAATGAATTGAACCTGGGTCTTGACCTTCAGGGGGGAATGAATGTAACGCTGAATGTGGACTTACAAGGGGTAATAAAATCCCTGAGCAACAATCCCAAAGACCCTCAACTTGTTAATGCCTTAAATGAGACTAATGCAGAAAAAGTAAATAGTGACGTTGATTATATTACTTTATTTGGCCAGGTATTCAAGCGTCAAAACCCGGGGGTGAATCTTGCATCCTTATTTGCAGGGGTTGGAAAAAGTATCAAAATTACCGATAATGATCAGCAGGTACTGGATCAGTTAGAGGCTACTTCAAAGACAGCAATTAACCAAACATATAAAATTTTGCTTAAAAGGATAGATCAGTTTGGGGTGGCCCAGCCAAATATTAATCTCGATGCCAATAAAGGAATCATTACAGTAGAGCTTGCCGGTGTTCAGGATGCAGCGAGGGTAAGAAAATTATTGCAGGCTTCTGCTCATTTGCAATTTTGGGAAGTATATAATATCAATGAAATCGGGAAAAACATCGAAGATGCCGATAAAGCCCTATCCCAATATTTAAGCGGGGTGAAAACCGATTCTACCAAAAATATTACCGATACCTCAAAAAGTAAAACCGATACAACCAGGTCGCCTGCTCTTGAGCATCCGCTGGCTAACGTGATTCACTTTATAGGCCCCCAACAGGATAAGTCGGGAAAGCCACAATATTCTTCTGCTATTGCAAATATTGAAGCAAAAGATACTGCTAATGCAAATGCATACCTCAAACTTGATGTGGTTAAAAATAATTTTCCTGCTAATCTTAAATTTTTATATGGCCTTGAAGAAAAAGACGAGAGAAGCGGACGCAAGTATTTTGAATTGTATGCTATAAAAACCATCCCAGGTTCTGATAAAGCTAAACTGGAAGGAGAAGCTGTAGAAGATGCACAAGCTGATTATGATGAACGTGGAAGGCCAGCTATAAAAATGCAGATGACACCGACAGGAAGCCGGATATGGGCAAAAATGACGACTGATAATGTGAACAGGCCTATAGCTATTTCACTGGATGACATTGTATATAGTGCTCCAAATGTAAACAGTCCGATTGAAGGTGGAAATTCCGAGATCAGTGGTAATTTTAGTGTGGAAGAAGCACAGGACCTTGCTAACATCTTAAAGATTGGTAAAATAGACGCTCCTGCAAAAATAGTTCAGGAGCAAATTGTGGGCCCTACACTTGGCGCCGATGCTGTGCATGGTGGCGCCTTGGCATTCTTCATTTCCTTCATTATCATATTTATTTTAATGCTGCTCTATTACAATACAGCAGGGTGGATTGCGAATATTGCCCTTGTCTTAAACCTATTGTTTACAATCGGTATTTTAAGTGCCCTGGGTGCTACACTTACTGCTGCTGGTATTGCGGGCCTAGTACTTACAATAGGTATGGCGGTGGATACTAACGTAATCATTTTTGAAAGAATAAAGGAGGAATTGACTAGGGGAAAAAATTACCAGCTAGCCGTTCATGATGGTTACAGGCGATCGCTTGCTCCTGTTATTGATGCTCACGTGACTGTGTTTTTAACGGCAGCTATTTTATTTTATTTTGGTTTAGGCCCGGTGCTCGGATTTGCCACTACTCAAATGCTGGGTATCTCTCTTTCACTTTTCTGCGGAATATTATTGTCAAGATTAGTCACTGACGTATGGACTAACAAACAAAGGCATTTCAATTACTTCACCACCTTTTCGAGGAAAATATTTAAGCATGCCAATTTCAGGTTTATTGAATACAGGAAATATGCTTACGGCATCTCTGTGATCGTTCTAATATTGGGTGTCGGTTCATTTTTTAACGGGTTTGAGTATGGCGTGGAATTTAAGGGCGGAAGAAGCTATACGGTTGAATTCAAAAAGGATGTGAGGAATGAAGACGTAAGAAATTCCCTTCGCGATGCGTTGGGGGGCGATTATCCTGTCATTAAAACCGTGGGAGATAGCAAGCATTTGAATATTACGACTTCATATATGGAAGGAGTAGAAAATGCGGATAGTACTGTTCAATCTCATTTGTTTCAGGGTCTAAAATCCCAGCTGCCTCCTGACCTTACTTTGCAGCAATTTGTGAAGAATAATATTCAGAGTTCACAGGTAGTACAACCAATTATTTCCAAAGATTTAAGGAATGGAGCGATAAAGGCAACCATCTTTGCGTTAATTGCTATTATATTTTACATCTTCATGCGGTTTCGTGACTGGAGATATTCAATGGGCACCATCATTGCATTATTGCACGATGTATTCGTAGCTCTTGCTGTATTCTCATTTTTTAAAAGCATTGTTCATTTTCCACTTGAAATTGACCAGCACTTTATTGCAGCCATACTCACGGTAATAGGTTTCTCGATGAATGATACAGTTATTGTATTTGACAGGATAAGGGAATATAGCCGTCATATGAAAGGTGCCGATAAACCAACAATCATCAATAGAGCTGTTAATGATACATTGAGTCGTACAATCATGACATCTGCAACTGTATTTTTAACATTACTTGTATTATTCATTTTTGGAGGAGAAGTTACAAGAGGTTTTGCATTTGCCATGCTTATAGGTGTAATAACCGGTACCTATTCATCCATATTTGTAGCCGCTCCAATATTGGTTGATTTTGCAAAAGACAGGCCTCTGGGCGAAGCAGATCATGCGACGGAAAAACTAAAGAAAGCTTCAGCAGCGAAATTAGCTAAGGCAAAATAAAATTCTGAAAATATCTTCAAAAGCCTGCCAGTAAAGCCTTGCAGGCTTTTTCGTTTTCCTAAATTTTGAAATAGAATACCGTTTGGAAGGATTAAATAAAACCCATACTTTGTACTATTAATAGAATAAGAGAATTATTTTAATTACCTGAATATTATGTTCGTAAACGCAATTGAAAAGGTAGCGCAATATACGAGGCCTATTCATACTATTTCCAGAAACTACCAGGAAACTTTTGTAAGCCCGGGCTCTGCCACACTCTTTTTTGTAAATGATTATGGTTGCGCAGTTACCTGCAAACATGTGGTTGACTTGATAGCAAACAGGCAGGCTATTAATGAGAAATATAGAAAATTTCTATCAGAGAAAAGCCTGATTGGGAAAAATAACAAGTATAATCAAAGAATAAAAACCATTGCTGAATTCTTTAATTACAAAGAAGATTCCATCATACAGCTTAAGGAACTTTTTGTAAGTGTAACCACCGAACCTTCTATCACTTACCGTTGGATAAACCATCCAAAATATGATTTATCGATATTAATTTTTGAAAACTTCAAAGATCCATTGTATCAATCCTATGCGAAATTCCTGGGAGATTCTTCCACTTTAAAACAAGGGAAATTCCTTTGCAGGCTTGGATTTCCATTTCCTGAGTTCACAAATTTTAAATATGATTCAGACAAAGATGATATTGAATGGACAACCGAAGGAAAATCTGAAACACCCAGGTTCCCAATTGAAGGCATGTTGACAAGGCATATCATGCTGGAGAACGAAATAGCTGGAATTGAACTCAGTACACCTGGATTAAGAGGACAAAGTGGTGGCCCTCTTTTCGACAAAGATGGAATAGTTTGCGGCATGCAATCTGGCACCAATCATCTGCATTTAGGATTTGATATGAAAAATTTTGAATACAAAACAAATGGTCGCACAATTAAAGTAACTAACCAGCCCTTTATTCATATGGGACATTACGTTCATATTGATATCATTAAAAATTTTCTGAGAGAAAATAATATCAAATTCTATGAGGAATGATTAATGGAAATTTGTAGCGGAATTATTTATTCACCCGATGAAATCTCTAAGCCAGGGTAACAATTTATCCATCAGAAATTGCCAAATCTATTGTAAAGCTCTAAAATAGCTCCGATCGTACACTCCAGGCGCTGCATGATCGCCTTCGATAAAATCAAAATTTACATATTTTATTCCTTTCAATTCTGTTAAAGAATAGGTAGTAGATGCCATGAACATTTCTGCTCCTGTACTACCAATTCTTTCGGTCAGCATTTCGCTGTTAGGAATATGCACATAAATTGTATCATGCGATATTTTAATATAATCCAGATGAATAGAATCGTAATTGCTGTTGATCAATTGAATAATATGCATGGCAGACATGGTGTCAAGACCCAATTCTTTGGGCTTTTTCAGTTTAAGCCTGTTGGAATCATCAACCTGCCAAAGCAGCTTTTTATTTTGAACAAATAATAACGAATCTCCAAAAGTATTTGATTCAGGCGCATCAAATACCGTATCCTCAACTTCTACACCTGTATCTTCCTGTTTACCTCCCTTTTTAGAATTACAACCTGACCCAAATATCAATAAGGATACCAGGGTAATTGATAAATACCACGTATGTTTCATATCATTAAATCTACAAAAAATTTTTGCTCAAAACTTTTTATGCCGAATATGGTATTGATTTTATTTAGAAATGTAACATCCTTTTTAGAATTGAGTCTAAGGCGATGTTGGCTTTTTTTACTACTTTAACGGTATTAAATAAATAACCGATTTTAATTATAATTAAAAAAATAAAAATGGATACGCTTGAAAAAATGGCTCCTGCTAAATCAGAAGCAGCTGTAATAATCCAAAACAATCAGGACTATACTATTTTTTCCTGGAGCAAACAAAAAGGAACCAACCCGATTGCTGTTAAACATGCAAAAGGAGTTTACCTCTATGATTATGATGGTAAGCGCTATATTGATTTTTCATCAGGATTGATAAACGTGAATATCGGCCATGGTGATCAGCGTGTAACCGATGCTGTTATGAAACAAATGATGGAAGTAAGTTATGTTACGCCTTCGTGTGTTACCAAAGCCCGGGGTGACCTGGGGAAAAAACTTGCAGAAATCTGTCCCGGCGATCTGAATAAGGCCTTTTTTACCTTATGTGGCGCTACTTCCATCGAAAACGGCATCAAACTCGCAAGGCTCTATACAGGGAGGCATAAAATATTAACCCGATATAAATCGTATCACGGATCAACTAATGCAGCCATGGCAGCTGGTGGTGATCCGCGTAAGCTTTCTGTAGACTCGCAACAGCCTGCCAATTTTGTACATTTTGATTTGCCTTATTTATATCGCTGGGAATACGGCGAAGAAAATTTATTAAAAGAAAGTGTTGCCCAGTTAGAACGTATCATTGCCTACGAAGGTCCGGGAAATATTGCTGCGATTTTACTGGAAGGTGAATCCGGTTCTTCCGGCTGTCTGAAATATCCAATAGGTTATCTAAAAAGGGTAAGGGAGATATGTAACCGCCTCGGGATACTGCTTATTATGGATGAGGTGATGAGTGGATTTGGACGTACAGGTAAATGGTTTGGTTTTGAAAATCATGAAATTGTTCCGGATATGATCGCAATGGCCAAAGGGTTGACATGTGGTTATCTCCCCTTCGGCTGTTTAATGGTTTCTGATAAAATTGCTGTCAAATATGATGATGCAATGCTACCGATCGGGCTTACTTATTCCGCTCATCCCGTTTGTTGTGCTGCAGCTCTGGAAGTATTGAAAATTTATGAAGAGGATAATCTCATTGAAAATGCAAAGGCAATGGGAAAATATCTTGATGATAAAGTTGCGGAATTGGCAGCAAGACATCCAAGCATTGGCAACTGGAGAAATACAGGATTATTAGGTTGTATTGAATTAGTAAAGAACGGAGCAACCAAAGAACCTATGGCTCCCTTCAATGCAAAGCCTGAAGAAATGGTGGTTATGAATAAAGTGGCTGCTAAAATAGGCGAATTGGGTATGTACACATTTGTTCGCTGGAACTATGTTTTTATTGCGCCTCCTTTATGTATCAACCAAGAGCAAATTGATGAAGGGTTAGCAATAATTTCTGAAGCCATATCAATAGCAGATGCTTTTGTGATCAGGTAGTACGAGTCAAAACCCGGGTAAAATTTCAGAAATATTTGTGCCGTCACGGTTTTTAAAAAAATTAATCATTGGTATGGCAGATTGGAAAGAACCGGCTTCTATCCTGTTACTTTGCGATGCAGATCTTTTAATGGATTCGACCATCTTTTTGGGATCCTTTTGCAGGGACACGCCCTTTTCCAGCTCCAAAGCATTACTAGGTTCTGTTACATCTTTAGACCCATAGCTTGGGGGAGCATTCTTTGTTGCTGATTTTTTGGTTCCCATAATTTTTTAAAATATGAATCAATAATATTGGCAGTCTGTATTGCTGGCTTCATATATTTTAAGGAGCTATTATTCCTGCTTCTCTATTTTATTTTTTATTGAATAAAATACTTATTACCTTCTCAAAAAATTTCATCTATGAAATATACAAAAGCAGGCCTCTTAATTTTTCTATTGATTCCTTCCCTGGTTTCCGCTCAAACTGAAAATATAGATACTTCTGCAATGAACCAGATTCGAAAAGAAGGTTTGCAACATTCGAAGGTAATGGATATTGCTTTTCATCTTACGGATGAAAGCGGCCCGAGACTTACAAGTTCACCTGGTTTTATGAGGGCTGCTAATTATGCCAAAAATCAATTAGCACAATGGGGATTAACCAATGCCAAACTCGATCCCTGGGGAGGTTTTGGTAAAAGCTGGGAGTTGGAAAAATCCTATGTCGCCCTGACAGCTCCATGGTATAAATCCTTAGAAGCATATCCAAAAGCCTGGACCATGGGAACTATCGGGCAGCAGAATGCAGAAGTGATCCTAATTGCCGCAAAAGATTCAGCAGGACTAGATGAATATAAAGGTAAACTGAAAGGAAAGATTTTAATTATGGATTCAGATGATTCCTATAAACTAAGTTTTAAACCTGATGCAAGAAGATATCTGGATGTGGAATTGGATTCAATGAAAAATATAGAATTAAAACCTACTGATACTGCTGAGATGCGAATGAGGAGAGAGCAATACAGAAGCAGGTACATTGGCCAGCAAAAGCTAATGAATTCTTTAAAATCAATGGCTGTTAATGAAGGAGCAGTTGCTATGTTTACCAGTAGCTCCCGCAATCATGACGGTACTATTTTCGTACAACAGGCAGGGCCTTATAAAATTACGGATCCTGCCAACTTCCTCGATATAGCCTTGCAGTGGGAAGATTATATGATGATAGTCCGGTTGCTTAAAAATAATGTTACTGTAAAAATGGATGTAGAAGTAAAAACAAAATTTTTTACAGTCGATACAGTGGGATATAATGTAATTGCTGAAATACCCGGAACCGACAAAAATCTAAAGGATGAAGTGGTGATGCTTGGCGGGCACCTTGATTCATGGCAGGGTGGAACAGGCGCCACTGATAACGGCGCAGGGTCAATGGTAATGATGGAGGCCGTTAGAATATTAAGAGCTATAGGCATACAACCAAGGAGGACGATCAGAATTGCCTTATGGAGCGGGGAAGAAGAAGGTTTATTAGGATCAAGAGGATACGTTAAAAAAACTTTCGCAGATCCTGCTGATATGAAATTGCTTCCTGCTCATCAAAAGTTTGATGTGTATTTCAACCTTGACAATGGTACCGGGAAAATCCGGGGTGTTTATTTGCAGGGCAATGAAGCTGTTCGACCTATCCTTCAGCAATGGTTAGTGCCCTTTAATGATTTGGGTGCAAAAACGCTTACCATAAGCAATACCGGTGGAACAGATCACCTATCTTTTGATGCAGTTGGCCTTCCGGGGTTCCAGTTTATACAGGATCCGCTAGAGTATGATTCAAGGAACCATCACAGCAATATGGATGTGTCAGAACATCTGCAGGAAGAAGACCTGAAGCAGGCGGCCGTAATTATTGCCGGGTTTGTTTATGATGCAGCAATGAGAGACGAGAAACTTCCAAGAAAGGAATTACCTAAAGCAAATCCCAATGGAAGAGGTTATTAATAATTAAATAAGTTAAAATAAAGCTACCTGTTCATTAATATGTACTCTAAGCAAATCGATCTTATTCTTTCTTACTTCGTTTGGCGTGTAATAAGGTCCATAATTTCCAGCTAACAGGATCCGTTAGTAAAAATGTTTTAAAAACTACAGACTTTTAATTTTTAGTTTTTTGAAAAATTCATTTTCTTCTATTTCTCTTACACATCCCGGCTTTAAATCGCCGAGTGTTAAATCCTCTATCCTAACGCGTATTAATCTTTTACAGTGATGATGCAGCGCAGCAACCATTTTCCTGATTTGTCGAAATTTTCCTTCGTATAAAGTAATTAAGATCCAGGTAGAGGAGCCATATTGATTTGATAAATTCAGGAAAGGATAAACTGATTCCGGGTTATCAACCATTTCCACTTCGCAGGAGGGAGTAATATAGTTTTCACCACCGGAGATCCTTATTGGAACTCCAGATCCTAATTGTTTCAGGCTTAATGTGCTTAATTGATTATTTACCTGAACGAGATAAACTCTCTTATGCTTTGTATTCCCTGAGAACAATAAGCTGGTTACTTTCTTGTTGGTAGTTAATATTAATAATCCTTCAGAATTATTATCTAATCTACCCACAGCATGAGTGCCTTTTGGAAATTCAAAACCAAGGTGAGCCAATAAACCTACATTATGCGGGCTGACAAATTGTGACACCATCTGGATTGGCTTATTAATTATGTAATAATGGTGATTATTGTTAAGTTGCCAGGGATGCATGCTCTTGAAAGTTATTCGTAGCACGCAAAATTAGCCGATAATATTTTCCAAAAATGAGAAACCATTGGCAGTGCAGCTCATGGTTTTATTGCCTTTGTATCCTCACTATTTATCAGGTAGTGGGGGTCTTCGTCTTCCCTATAGCTATTTACTCAACCAATTATGGCGCCTGTAATTGCAGACATTAGTGTATATATCCCAATATCGCCGATTAATCTGGTCATCGTGGTGAGATTGGACGTGCTGTACTTCATAAAATCATAGGCTCCTGCCATCAGAAGTCCAATAACAGCACCTGTTAATATTCCTGAACCGACAGATTTAACGTCGGATTTCACAAAAACATAAGGCAATAGGCATCCACAAAAGATATTGCCCAGAATAAGCGCCCACCAAATAAATTGGTCCATAGGCTTTGATACTCCTGCGGCGGAGCCGGCATTCTTTGAGAAAAAATCCGCGAAAAGACGACCATAAAACAATTAACCTACCAGGAAATATGCAATACCACCAACATAATTGCCGAAAAGGAAATTTCTTGTGTTCATAAAAATTTATTTTAAGTGATTAAAAAAAATTCTTACAAAATAATTTTCGCTTTTTTATTTCAATAGCGGATAAATGAGTGAAGAGTTTTCGGCTGAATCACAAAATCATATAAGCGGAGAGTAGGAATCTTTATATAAAATATTATTCATAAGAAGAATATTAGCTCTATATAAGGTATGCCAATCAAATTAGGATCATCCCCCCAAAAAATTATTTACTTCTCCTTTACTCAAATTAATAGCTGACACTACTTTCAAAAAATCATTTTTTCATGGCCAAAACCGGGGGCTGCGGCTGTGGCACAATATTATGAACCGGTTTAATCGATTTCAAATAGGCAAAAACAGCCTTTAGTTCATCATCAGTCATTTGACCGATTTCTTGCCATGGCATTGGTGGCAGAATATTCCTGGCTTCGGGTAGCCCCATCCATTTTCCATGACGTAATGCATAGATAAACTGGTCTTCCTTCCAACTACCAATTCCAGTGGAATCTGGAGTTAGATTAGCTGTATAAGAAATACCCCAGGGACCGATCCATTCAGTAAGACCGCTTGTAACAATTAGCCCTTTGGTTTCAACGTCTTTTCGGTCAACTTTTGGTTCGGGAGTTTGTGAGGGATGCCCTGACAATTGCAAATCCATATTATCTTCAGGGCCTTGAGGTCCCATTTTTTTAGGAGTATGGCAATCATTACAGCCACCAATAGAGACAAGGTGTGCACCCCATTTTTCACGGCTTTCAAAACCTCCATAGGCTGTATTAGCCACTTGGGAAGTATCTTTTTTAGTTGTTGTCTGATCTGATAGGGATTGGTTGCATCTGGAGAAGATAAAAATTGCAGGTAAAAGAATAATGATAATTGATGATGAGAGCTTCTTCATAAATAAATAATTAAATTGTTGAAAAATATTAATGTTTTAAGATCAGCGGGTTTTCATCGAAACGGAAGGT
>ODAK010003551.1_pt1 | contig 16113 bp, 11 predicted proteins | sample 1539591 | NCBI WGS metagenome assembly ODAK01 (sample SAMEA3539303, study PRJEB22396) | soil metagenome | biome: tundra; feature: field; material: soil | place: USA | collected 2010-05 | depth 0.15 m
TTGCCCAAGATCAATATCCGCGAAGCCATCAGAATACTTAAGTGAACAGTATTAGAGTTAACCCGCATGATGAGGGTACTGCATTGCTGATAAATCGCGCCGTTCCTGTGCTGCTGTTGTCTTCCAGTATTTGCATCGGGCAACAGCCCTCTTCTTCTTCGCCGGCAACTGCCGCACCCATCACACGCGAGACCTATCTTAAGCTGGCTTCGGAAGTAGAGAACGCCCTGCATGCGGAAGTCCTCAATGTCTGGTTTCCACGTTCAGTAGATCATGAGCACGGTGGTTTCCACTCTCATTTCACGCGCGATTGGCAGTGGGCGCCGAGCGATGGCAAGTTCTCTGTCTTTCAAGGAAGGATGACGTGGGTCGCGTCGCAGGTGGTGCTGCGCGAGCCGAAGATGAAAGACGACTTTGTGCCGATTGTGAAGCACGGCGTCGATTTTCTCGAGAACGTGATGTGGGATGAGCAGGACGGCGGCTTCTTCTGGGGGCTTGACGACACCGGCAAAATCACTCCGGAGTTCGCCGATGGCAAGAACCTCTATGGGATTGGATTTTGTATTTATGGGGCAGCAGCCGCATACCAGGCCATCGGCGATCCAAAAGCGCTTGCTGTCGCGAAGGAAGGATTTCTTTGGACGGACAAGCATGGGCATGACTCAGTAAATGGCGGATACTTTGAGACGCTAACCCGCGACGGAAAGCCGGTGGTGCCTCATGTGCCGAATGGGCAGATTGTTATGGGGCCGATTGGCCCCGTGAACTACAAGTCGATGAATACTCACATTCATTTGCTTGAGGCGTTCACGCAGCTTTACCAGGTGTGGCCCGACCCGACACTGCGCGACAGACTTGAAGAACTGCTGGCGATCGTGCGCGACAAGATATGCGTTGAGCCTGGCGTCATGAATCTCTTTTTCACCAATGCATGGCAACCCATTCCCGATCATGATTCTTACGGCCACGATGTTGAGACGGCCTATCTGATGCTCGAATCCGACGAGGTCCTTCACCATAAGGCTGGCCCGAAGACTGAACGGATGGCCAAGATGCTAGTCGATCATGCACTTGCTTATGGCTGGGACGAGGCGAACGGCGGCTTCTTTCGCGAAGGCACTACGTTTGGCAAGCCGGAAGATACCATTAAAGAATGGTGGGTGGAAGTAGAAGGGCTGAATGCATTGCTTCTGATGCACGAGCGGTACGGGAAACAAAACGGCATTTACTTCGAACGGTTCCTCGAGCAATGGGAGTTCATAAAGAAGCACACTATCGATTCAGAATTTCATGGCACATACAATCTGACGAAGGCCGATGGCACTCCGATCACTCAGGACAAAGGCGTCATTTGGAAGGCGGCATACCACGATGGACGAGCTTTTTGGAATGTAATTGAGCGTTTGGGCAGGTTGGCGACAGAGCAATGAAGTTAGTCCGAATGAATCAACGTGGTGAGTATCATGGGCCAGAATTTGAGGTCTCGTCCTGGCCCACGAGATGATTTCGTTCGCTATTCTGGGACAGCCTGCACAAGGTCGCTGAATGTGGGTAATACAGCGAAACGAACCAGAGCGCTGGGCTTTCCAATTTCCTCGAGCGTCTGGTTTTTCTTCGCCTTCCAATCGGACGTAGCCTTCTCGCCGCTCGCAAGGTACTCCAGTGACTGTTGCCCCATGGCGGTGAGTTCAAGAAGCTGGTCGGCGCGTGTGGAGGCTTCGGCGAGGCGGGGCGAGGCGAGTATCTGCTGCCGCGCGGCGGGTACGGCGTCGGAGAGCGTGGTGAACCACGCGGCAAGGAGTGCGCGATCCGCAGAGTCGCCCTTGGGGTCAGCGAGAAGACGCTTTACAGCGGCTTCAAACCAGTGTCGAGCGGGCGGGTCGGGACGAACGGCATCGATTAAGCGATCGAGCGCTGTGAGTTGGCTGGTGCGCTGTGTTTCCGACCGCTCACTGAACGAGACCGGCTCCACTACTGAAGCGAATGTGCGGAGGGCGTCGATGTTCTCGGTGCCGGTGAGTTCGCGCAGAGCGGCGTCTTCGGACTGAATATGGGTCAGGCCGAGGCTTTCGAGTTCGACGGAAATGGGGATCAGCCGGTGGTACATGTCGTCGACGTCGCGCACGTTTTCCGGAGACCAGAAACGCTCTGCGATTGCGGCGGTACGAGGCCAGATGCGCGAGTCGATTGTGCCCGGAAAGATGTGCTCGCCCCACATGCAGACTTCGCCGCCGAGAATTAGCGCCCGCTGGTCTGGCGTGAGGTCGGAAGTGGAAGGAAGCGGGTCGGCAAGATAGTGCACGCTTGCAGGTTTCATGGCGTCGAGATAGTAGGGAGCGGAGAGAACGCCTTTGTATCCGAGCTTCGCACCTTTGGAGAGCGAGGCCTCGCCGCGCCATGATTGCACGACGACATCCTTGGGCAGCCCGGGAGTCAGGACCTCGTCCCAACCCATCATGTGCTTGTGAAGGCGGGCGACGATCTTGAGGATGCGGGTGTTGAACCAGGCTTGCAGGGCGTCGTTGTCTTTAAGGTTATGCGCCTTCTTGAATGCGAGAATACGCGGATTCGTTTTCCAGTCGGGAGCGGGCGCCTCGTCTCCTCCTATGTGTACGTATGAGTCGGGGAAGACAGTAGCCATCTCGGTAAGAAAGCGATCGATGAATGTATAAGTCGCTTCACGCGTGGGGTCGATGGCGTAATCGCTGATTCCGAACTCGCGGCGGACCCCATCGGGATTGCTTCCGCTGGCGAGGCTGGGGTAAGCGAAGAGCCAGGCAGTACTGTGTCCCGGCATCTCGAACTCCGGCACCACGCGGATGCCGCGCGCTCGCGCATAGGCGACAATCTCCTTTGCGTCCTGCTGGGTGTAAAAAAGGCCGTCAGAACTTTTGCCGGTGAGTGCGGGATAGACGTGGCTCTGGATGCGGAAGCCCTGGTCTTCAGTGAGGTGCCAATGGAAGACGTTGAGCTTGACGGCCGCCATGCCATCGATGGTTCGCTTGATAACGGCGACGGGCTCGAAGTGCCGTGCGCAATCGACCATGAGACCACGCCAGCGGAATCGAGGCGTGTCGTTAATGGTAACTGCAGGGATGAAATAGCTGGCGCCGTTCGGCTGCACGAGTTGAATCAGGGTCTCGAGGCCGTGCATGGCTCCCACTTCGGTCGCGGCATCGATCTCTGCGCCAGCGGGAGTAACAACAAGCGCGTAACTCTCATCCTCCTCGAGAGATTGGACCGGTGCTGAGGGGCGGTCGACTTTGACGACGAGCTTGGTCTTCCCGACTTCACCGCGACCGGCGTGCCGCAGGCCTGTGTCCATCTCGATGCGTCGTACGGCGCGGTCGATCGCATCGGTGAGACGCGCGTCGGATACGCCGGGAACCTCGACGGCGAATGTTGAGTCGAGCGCAAGGCCGCCGGAACCAATCGAAATCTTTGCGGGCTGAGGCATCAGGTGGTTCTGAAACTGCTGTGCCGTCGCGGAAAGGCCGCTGATGGCGAGTGCAAGGGTTGCCGTCGCGCAGAATCTTAAAGCCGTCAAAGTGGTCACCTCATCGTGCGAGTTTGATGCAGGCAGGTTGCAATCATATTACTTTGTTTCGGCGGCAAGTTTGGCCTGCGGGACAAACTGGATAAACTGCGCGCTTAGTTGGAGGGAAGTAATATTGCGCCGTCGCGGTTCGCTAAGTGAGAGGCTCATCCTCTAGTTCCAGGCCAATTACCAACCGCTTTTCGTTTGCCCTGGTCGTAGCCGCGTCGGCGGCTTCCGGCGGTATTCGCTTGGCTTGTTCCTGGCCGTCGAGAACGCGGAAAACACCTTCTGCCAAAGCCTGTAATTCGTCCTCGCCTGGATAGACCTTGATAGGAGCGATCCATTCGAGGTAGTCCTCAAGCTGTGAGACAAGCCTTTTGGAGTATGCCATTCCTCCGGTCAGCAGCACCGCATCCACTTTGCCCTCGAGAACCGCGGCCATAGCTCCGGCCTCTTTGGCGATTTTGTAGACCATGGCCTCGAAGACCTGGGCGGCTGCACGGTTGCCGGCTTCGATGCGGCGTTCGACCTCCTCGAGGTCGCGGGTGCCGAGATAGGCAAAAAGTCCGCCGTTTCCAAAAACGTGGCGATCGATTTGGTGTTCACTATAATCCCCGCTAAAGCAGAGTTTGATGAGTTCGCGTACCGGAAGCGAGCCGGTCCGGTCAGGGCCGAAGGGGCCTTCCTCGGGAGTGTTGTTGTCGATCATGCAACCGTCGCGGTGGGCTGAAACGGTGACGCCGCTGCCCATATGCAAAACGATGAGGCGCAGCGACTCGTAGGCACTCTGCCGCTCCCGCGCAAAGCGCCGGGCCACGGCCTTGATATTCAGCGCATGGCCAACCGCAGCGCGTTTTATGAGCGGCGAACCGGAGAAGCGGGCGCAGTCCTGCCACTCGTCTACAGTAACGGAGTCCACAATGTAGGCGTTGACGCCGGCCGCCTGTGCGAACTGCAACGCGAGTAGAGCACCCAGGTTCGACGCATGTTCTCCACGGCGAGCCAGGTGCAACTGCTCCACCATCGTTTCATCTACAAGATAGGTACCGCAGGGGACAGGGGGCAGAAAGCCACCTCTCCCGGCCACTGCGGCAAAACGCTCTCCGGCCAACCCTGTCCCGTTGTATCCGGCATCCAAGAGCGCGTTCCTGATCATCCCCGCGCGGTACTCCAAACGAGCCACGATGGGCCGCCCCCCAAACCGCGCCAGTTCTTCATCCCCATGGCGGATGGTCCGCACCAACTCGGCGCCCTCCCGCGTGTACACTCCGATTTTGGTTGATGTGGAACCGGGGTTGATGGTTAGGACACGGTCCTTCTCGCGGGTCAAAGATTGCCCCTCCACAAATTGGCCCGCCGGGACTCACCGTTGGGTCAACATTGAGTTTAACCCGTTGGGGGCAACAGTTGGAGCACGTGGATGTTAGGGTTTGGTCTTCTATTCCACTCGCAGGGCGGTCACCGGGTTGATGGAAGCGGCCCGCTGCGCAGGGACGATGCTTGCCACCAGGGCGCAAACTCCGAGCGCAAGGATCGATCCGAACAGGACGAAAGGGTCCCATCCCTTCACGTGATAAAGCTGCGCAGCGATCAGTCGAGAGCATCCAATAGAAACTGGAATCCCGATCAGGAGGCCGATAAGAATCTGCAGGAATGCGCCCCGCAGGACCAAGCGGACCACGCTGGCGCGGTTTGCGCCCAGGGCCATGCGAACGCCAATTTCGGCGGAGCGTCTTTCCACAGTGTAAGCAGTCACGCCGTAGAGTCCAACTGCAGCGAGGATGAGCGCTAGGATTCCGAACAGGCCGGTCATCTGTGCCACGGTGCGCTGCTGATCGAGCCGGTTTGCCACATGTTCCTGCATGGTCTGAATTCTGATCATGGTGAGATTGGGATCGACTTCCGCGAAGATGCGGCGCACCTGCGGTTCCAATCCGTCCATGCTTCCGCGCAGTTGCAACACCACGCTTTCGATCAGGTGAATGCGATCGTCGATCATCTGCATCATGGGAGTGTCGTAATGAACGTGCTGGGCGAGCGGCACAAAGAACAGGGGGCGTCTCCAATGGCCACTGGGATCGGTGTAGTTGCCCTCGCGCACCACGCCGACAATTTCGAACGTCTTGTTCAACGCGGGCAGGTTGACACCAAAATGCGTGCCGATTGGATTTTCTCCCGGCTTGAAAAACTTGCGCACAAAGGCTTCGTCGACTACCGCGACCTTCAGCGTCGAGGCCGTATCCTGCTCCGTGATGCTGCGGCCGCGCTGGACTGCAATAATTCTCGACGTGTATTCGACATGAAGACCCTCTCTTTCCATTCCCGACCGAGCCGACAGATTTGGGGCCAGGCTTTCAACAAGGAAATGATCATTGAAGAACCGGCTTACAAGCAGCCTCTGTGATATGGGCTGCACTGCTGGTCCTTCGACTTCGATTCGCTCAGGTGGGGGTGAAAGAAGCGTACCTTCCTCCGGATATTCTCTGAGCCAGTCGGGCGGAAGGTCGGGTCCTGCGAAGGACATCGGCGTCGTTGAGAACTTCACACCCGACCAAGCGACTGTAGATCGCCTGGCGCAACATAATCCGGTCCACCCTCCGATGTGCATAAGGAGGCGACTTCCGCCTCCTTATGCACAGGTCGCCGTCTTCGGCTCTGTCGCTTAGAAAATCAGCTTCAGCGCAAGTTGGAGTTGCCGCGGCGAAGCGGAGGCTGGGGTGCTGGTGATGGCTCCGGCGCCGTTGCCGATTTGGCCAACACCGTTCGCGTCAAAGGAAACGGTCCCGCCCGGCTGGCTGAAGCTCGGCGTATTGAACGTGTTGAAGGCCTCGGCACGGAACTGAAGCTTCACGCTCTCGTAGATCGGAATGTACTTGAACACCGAGAAGCTCAGCGCCTGTGTCCCCGGTCCGAAAACCGAGTTGCGATGCGCGTTGCCCAACAGGTTTGTGCCAGGCAGCGTGAACTGCGTCACGTCGTACCACTCGCTAATGCTCTTGTGGAAGCCCGATGTGCCCGCGACCTGGTTCGGCCGTTCGCCCACAGGGAGTCCGCTGGGGTTAACCGAGCTCGCGATCGTATTCGGGTTGCCCGTTTGCGCGTAGTAGATGGAGTTCACCGTCCAGCCCTTGACAGCGTATGCCGCCGGCCCGGTCACGGTCTTGCCGAAGGGCAGATCGTAGGTCATTGAGAGGGCGATGCGGTGGCGCGTATCCAGGTCCGAATTGCCCTGGTCGTACTGGTAGAAGCTGTTGTAGTTGACTGACTGCCCGCTGCCGTTGTCAACATGGCACTGGCCTATGCAGCTGGTTGCCGCATTCCCTTCTCCAATTCCCGTTACATCGGTCAGACCGTGGGACCAGGTATAGTTCACGTCGTACGCGAGCCCGCTCTTGAGCCGGCGCTCAACCGAAGCCTGGAGTGCGTCGTAGCTGGAACTCCCGACGCTCTCGCGATCATCGATAATGACTCCTGGCAGGGTAGAAAGTGGGTATGCACCCCCCGCATAAGCCTGCTGGTTGATGGGAATCAACTCCGGTATCCGCGAACCGCGGTTACCCACATAAGAGATGGTGGCTACGTTGCCGTGGAAGAAGTCCTTTTCCACGTTCAAACTGAACTGTTGCAGGTACATGTTTTTGATGCTGGGGTCCATGCTGAAGATGGTTCCCTCATTGATATAGTTCGCCGAATTGGTAACCAGCGACATATCTGCCGAAGGTATCGGCAATCCTCCGGCCATATACCAGGACCCGCTCGTGCCGCCCAATGGCGCGACGCAGGCCGTGGGTGAGTTGATTGGGGAGTTGGTGTCTCCGCAAGCTACGTTGAAGGAAAAAGGTGCGTTCGTGTAGCCGCCGGAATTGAGGGAGTTTGCGGGCATATACGAGATGCCATAACCGGCGCGGATGACCGTGTCAGGCTTTACCTCATAGGCCAAGCCAATGCGCGGGCTCACGTTCGAGTAGTCGGTTTTGACGCCACCGGTGGCATTGGACCCTTGGCTATTAGGCAATCCTGGCCCATACAGCAGATCCTGTGTCAGATCGAAGTAGTCAAAGGCGTTATTGGCCGCCGTGAAGGGGGTGAAGATGTCGTAGCGAACGCCCAGGTTAAGGGTGAGCTTAGGCATCACATGCCAGTTGTCCTGCGCAAAAGCAGAGGGCTCCCAAGCCCGCCATTCAGGCGTTTGGATCGAGTAGCTCCTCGCGGTAGTTGTCGTCAGGCCGCTCAACAGGACGGCAAGGTCGTTGCCAGCGCCCGGGAGGGTCGGATCATTGCTGTTGATCTGCGCATAACCGCGCGGATGAGCGCTCTGTGCCTGAGTGCCCTGACGGCGGATGATGCCTGCGCCGAACTTGAAGCTATGCGTTCCCTTGATCCACGAGATCGATCCCGTGTAATGGAAGCTGTTGTTCTGGTCGTGAAGCGGAACGTAGTCGGCATCTCCCAACGCGGAGTAACCCTGTACGCTGAACTGAATGTTGGGCAGGCCGGAACTGACCAGGTCATTCGGCAGGTTGATGGCGTATGCGCTGGAGCCGCTCGGGAAACCGAACGCCGTGGCTGCATCTGTGCCCACGTTGATCGGATTCGATATGTTGTCCAGCCGCATGTATTGGGCCTTGAGTTCCACGATCAGGTTCGAGCTGAGCAGATGGGTGTAACCCAGCATGATGCTGTGCTCCTGATCGGTAGCCGGACCGGGAAAGTTATTATTCCACGGGCCGGCGCCGGGGTTCACCGTAATTCCAGCCACTTTCGTGGTGGGAAGCGGAGGCGGCTCGAATGCGTTGGTATCGTTGTAGGTGTAGCGGGCATACGCCGAGTCCTTGGACGAGAAACGATGGTCAACCTTGGCGTCATAGGTGCTGACCATCTGCTTCGCCCCCGCCGTATAGCTGAAGTTGCCTGACGGCGCCGCGCAGTTTCCGGGAGGTGTCGCATTGAGTCCGGGCGTTGGAGCCGGAAAGAGCTTGAAGTAATTCAGGCCGATGGTATCGGGTTTCCACCCAGCGTTCGTGGTGAGGTTTGGACACCCCGGGCCCAGATCGGAAAAGTCTCCCGGGTTCTGTTCCTCATAGAGGGTCGGCACCGTCGAGTCCGCGGTCACTCCGCTGATCTTGCGGAAATCCTCATAGTCGAAGAAGAAGAACGTCTTCTGCTTCCAGATCGGCCCGCCTACGCTGCCGCCAAACTGATTCTGGCGCAACTCCGGCTTGGGTCCGGACGCGGCAAAGTAGTCTTTGGCATCGAACTTGTCGTTGCGCACGAACTCATACACCGTCCCGTGGAATTTGTTGCCGCCCGACTTGGAAAGCAGGTCGACAACACCGCCCATGGAGCGAGAGATCTCTGCCGAATACAGGTTGGTGAGGACGCGGACTTCTTCGATAGCGTCGATCGAGGGACGAACGCCCACGCCGCCGATGAAGCGCTCGTTGTTGTCCATGCCGTCGATCATCATGTTGTTGTACTGATCGGATTGCCCGTTGGCCGCAAAGGCGGCGCTTTGACGGCGATCGTCAGGCCGCGTACCGCTCGCCAAGGCGTTGGGCAGACCGCCCGTCACACCGGCAGCTAGAGTAATCAGGCTGGTTACGTTGCGTCCATTGAGTGGAAGATCCTGCGTTGCCTGGCTGGTCAGCAGCGTGCCGATCGTCGATTCGTCGGTCTGCAGTGCCGGCGTAGTCGCCTCCACAGTGACGGTTTCCGTCGCCTGGCCTAGCACCAGTTGCGCGTTGACGCGAGCACGGTCGCCAGCCGCCAGTGTCACCTGAGTTGAATAGTTCTTGAAGCCCGCTGCCTGGACAGTCAGCTTGTAGGCGCCCACTTGCAACAGCGTGAACTCGAAACCACCGGTATTGTTGACGGCTGCCTTTTGTGTAATGCCGGTCGTAAGACTGGCTGCGGTCACGGTAGCGCTGGTTACCGCCGCGCCACTTGGGTCAGTCACAGTTCCAACGATGTCTGCGGTATCAACTTGAGCGTGCGCTATCGCCGGAGGTGAGGAAATACATACATACCACACTCAAAACGAGCGGAATTGCTCTTCGTATCCAATTGACCACTTTGATCACTGTCTTAGCCTCCATGATTTCGCGTCCTCTCATTTGAAATTCTTCTTGGTAGCTATCTGCTTGATTCAGGTGGCCACAACAGGTTGTAGGATAATCACTGCCGCGACGCTCAAAACCACCATCCCTCGATTAGGATAACTTCTCTTCCCGGACTTAATCGCAGTTTCTGTGGACTTTAGAATTGTTTCGATGAGATCGACATTGGACAGCGAAACCATGGGGATTGCTTTCTCTGTACTGAGCCAACCGTTGAATCCATGCCGGGTAGGATTGATTCCGAGCTTGCTGAGTAGGCGATGAACCGGCCGATGATGGCAGTCCTCCAACTTCTGAAAGTATTTTCGCATCCGGCTCGAACGCCAGCTTGAGTCTCCAGTTAGGGCAGCAATGTCATCCCAATCCGCATCGTGAGGATAGAGCAGAATCATTGCATTATGCGCCGTGCATCCGCCAAGCGTACCTGCGCGCGGATAGAGCACTCCGTCAACTCGTTTTCCTGCCCACATCTCGCGATAGGCGGGGTCGCGTCTTTGTTGAGCGTCGTCGCTGTAGTGGCGCACGAAGAAATCCCATTTCATGGCCGCGTTCTCCGATGCGAAGGCGTGAAAGCAAGGCACATCGTAATCGGCAGGGAGACGATTTACGGAAGGAGCGACGGGATCGCTGCCGGTGGACTTGCGGGGATCTCCACCCGCCTCGAGCAAAACGACAGTGTGACCAGCCTCTGCCAAGCGAGCAGCAACCGTACCGCCACCCGCCCCTGATCCAACAACGATGTACTCGCAGTCATAACGGGGCTTGCCATGCGCAGTCATGGGGTGCTCCTTGATAGCGTCAATCCGCTGCCAAGGTCGCGTTCGACTTCGATTAAGTTCTCCGGCCTTCCGAGATCGCGCCAATAGTATTCATCAGCGCGAAAGGCGACGATCTTCTCGTTTCTGGCAGCGAGATGCAAATAGGTTGTGATGATGGAGAAAGCGCCTTCCTCTCTCATTTCGGCAAAGACGCGGGGAGAAATGATGTGGATGCCCGAAAACGCCAATGGATGTACTTGATGGGCAGGCCGAGCCAATTCAGGCAACTCATTGTCACCTGTCGGTCCACCGCTAACTCGTCGGCCGCACAGCAGGCCATGCTCATCGAAGAGCAAATAGCGCGAGGTCTTCCGGCTCTGCACTGCAAGAGTGGCGAGTGCAGAGTGCTCTTGGTGGAACCGCACCATGCGCTCAAGGTCGATGGTGCTAATGACATCGACGTTATGCAGGATGAATGGCTCCTGCGAATTGCTGCCACCCTCAAGAAAGAAATCGGCGGCTCTCTTCAATCCGCCGCCAGTGTCGAGCAACGTCTCTTCGCGAGACACTTCAATACGCATGCCGAAGTTGTTGTTCGCTTTGAGGTATTCGAAGATCATGTCAGCGTAATGATGTGTGTTCACTATGACCTCGCTGACACCGGAGGACTTCAAGCGGCATAGGGTGATTTCAAGCAGCGTGCGGCCGGCAACCGTCACCAGTGCCTTCGGCCGATCGTCGGTTAGCGGCCGTAGACGCGTGCCCAGCCCGGCGGCCAGTATCATCGCCTTCATTTGCCCATCTTCTCCAACTCGATATGGCGGAGGATAACTTCCACTCCGCTGGTGGCGCGCAAATGCTTCGCCAACTGCTCAGCCAAGTATACGGATCGATGCTGACCGCCGGTGCATCCGAACGACACCATGAGGTTCTTGAATGCGCGACTCTGAAAGTTGCTCACGCTCGCATCCACAAGCGACAGAACGCCGGCAAGAAACTGATGCACACTTGGTTGACGACTCAAATAGTCGATGACTGCTGCGTCCTTACCGGTCAACTGCTTGAACTGTTCTTCACGTCCGGGATTTGGCAGACTACGCGCGTCGAAGACAAAACCGCCACCATTCCCGGTCTCATCCGCAGGCATTTGCCGATGGAATGAAAAGCTGAAAATGCGGACCGTCAGCCCGGGTGTAGAAGAAGATAGACCTTGCAATTTCTCCGAAGCCAACATGCTTTGCAGGGCGTCCATGAGAGCGGGCAGGGCTATGGGCAGCTTGACGGCGAGAGCAAGCCAGCGCAAGTTCTTCAGTGCGTACGGAACACTCTGCAGAAAATGCGCTTTGCGCTCATAAAACCCTCGGAAACCGTAGGCCCCGAGCGCCTGAAGAATGCGAACATAGACGTACGCGTAATAGTGTTCCATAAACGCGTCGCGCTCAACCTTTATAAAGCCGCCAAGACATTCAAGGTAGCAGTCAAGTAATTCCTGGCGCAATGCGGGCGGAAGATCGGCTTTGCCATCGTAAAGCAGAGACGCGATGTCGTATTGCAGCGCGCCTTTCCGGCCGCCCTGATAGTCAAGAAAATACGGCTCCCCGCTGCGCAACATGACATTCCTCGATTGGAAATCCCTATAGAGAAAATAGTCGTGTTTCGCGCTTAACAGAAACCTCGTCAAACGGCCGAAATCCTGTTCCAGAGCCTGTTCGTTGAAAGGTATGCCTGCAAGGCGCAGGAAGTAATATTTGAAGTAATTCAGATCCCAGGAAATTGACTGGCGATCGAAGCTGGCCCGCGGGTAGCAGACCTTGTAATTCAGGTCACGGGCTGCCTCGACTTGAAAACGCGGCAACACAGCAACTACCTTTCGATACGCTTCAATCGCCGAAGGGGCAATGGTGTTGCCGGCACGATTTTTGCCAAGATATTCAAAGAGCGTCGTGTCACCGAGGTCTTCTTCAAGATAGGCGCCCTGGCTCAAATCCTCCCCATAGATTTCCGGCACTGGCAATCCGTACCGTCGAAAATGCCTGGAGAACTCAAGAAATGCTACATTCTCTTCTTTAACGGAATAGAGGATACCTATGGCACTTGATCCTTTGCCGGATAAGCGCACAATGGTCCGTCCCGAGCCACCGAGTTGGCCTTGCAGTGGTTGCACGTGTTCGGCCGGCAGCTGGAAATGCTGCTCGAAGAGTCCCATTAGAACATTCATGATGGTCTTTCCGGTACTTGCTCGTGTTGCTTGTCAAGGATATAGAGGCCGGGGATGCGAGGGCAAGGCGCGCAATTCAAACAACGGCTGCATAACTCTCTAGTACCGTGACAGCGTGGACTCGTGCTTTCCCAGGTCTCAAAATCGAGACCTGGGGCACCCAGATTAACGGGCACGATTACAAAATCACGAGGTCTGGGTCTTTCAAAGCTTTGAATTGCTTTGGTGCGGAGCCGCAACTGATGAGTCTTTTCGAAGTTCTCTTTTTAAGATCTTTCCCGTGCCGGTCTTTGGCAGACTCTGGTAAAACTCAATGAATTGAGGGCATTTGTAGCGCGCCAAACAAGAGCGGCAGAACTCGATCAGCTCAATTTCAGTGGCAAACGCACCAGGCTTTAATACCACACACGCCTTGGGAACCTCTCCCCACTTGTGATGCGGTACCGCGACAACGGCTGCTTCATACACGCTTGGGTGAGCCGTGATGGCTCTTTCCAGTTCCAGGGATGAAATGTTTTCCCCACCGCTCACAATGATGTCTTTCTCGCGGTCGACGATGAGCAGGTAGCCATCTTCATCGATCGTGGCCAGGTCTCCAGTATGAAACCAGCCACCACGGAACGCTTGATTGGTTTCATCAGGCTGCCGCCAATAACCTTCCATGATGCCGTCGCCCCGGGCTACGACGTGTCCGACCATTTTCCCGTCCGAGGGTACATCGACTTCGTCCTGGTCCACCACTCGAAGCTCCACACCGGGAATTGCAAACCCCGCCATTGCCTGACGCGCCTGGCGTTGATCCTCAGTAGACTGCATGTCCTTCTTGATGGAAGAGAACGTCAATACCGGAGAAGTTTCCGTAAGGCCGTAACCGGATATGCAGGTGCATCCAAGTTCTTGTTCGACCTCGCGGACTAAATGCGGGGAGGAAGCGGCGCCGCCAATGATCACCCTCCGCAAACTGCGCAGGTCGTATTCTTTTCGTTCCGGACAGTTGATGAGCGCGGCAGCCATCGTGGGCACCAGGCAACAGCACTGCACGCGTTCACGTTCAATAAGGCGAAACACTTCTGGCGGAAGGAACTGGTGAATCATCACGTGTGTGCCGCCGGCAAGAGTTGTCGTATGCGCTTTCCCCCATCCATTGGCGTGAAATAGCGGAATAGTATGAAGCTCCACAGTTTCGCCCGTGATTTGAAGGGCGATGGCGGTATTCAAAGCATGCAGGTAAATGTTGCGATGGCTGAGCATTACGCCTTTGGGATTTGCGGAGGTCCCGCTGGTGTAGAAGAGTTCGGCAAGGGAGTTCTCGTCGATTTGCATTACGTCGCGTTGATATATGTTGGCGGCCTCAAGGATCTCCTCGTAGTTATCACGCGCCACCCAATCCACTTCGGGTTTGGCATCGAGCGAGATGAAGGAACTTATCGAAAGAGCAGCCTTGCGAAAAGCGTTCACGGTGCTTAGAAACTGGTTTTCAAAAAAGAGAACCTTTACTTCGGCATCGTTGAGGATATATGCAAGTTCCTGCGGAGCAAGCCGAATATTCAATGGCAGCAACACCGCGCCGGCTTCCAGGACCCCATAGTACGCTTCCAGGAGACGATGGCAGTTCGAACTGAGGAACGCTACGCGGTCGCCGGGTTCGATCCCCATTCCGCGAAGCCCGCCCCCCAAGCGACCGGCTCGCTCGGCAAATTGGCGGTACGTAAACCGCCGGTCGTCGCACACAACTGCTGTATTCCCTGGAAATTGATCTTCTGCGTAACGTAAGCACCGAAGGGGCGTAAGAGGAACTATCACTATTTTGCTCCTGCCGGCCGAGAACCAGCGCGCGAACACGGGGAAGAATGGGGAACGCTGACAAGCGATTCGTGCTGTTCAGGCCGGACTTTTCACTCCACTATTTCGGAGGACGGCCAATTATACTCCGGCGTGCAATTGTTGCACTTTGCATTTATTCACCGGCCCCTGCCGTCTTTGCAGGCAAACAAGCTTGGGGCGGAAGCGCGCGGCGACCAATTGGGCGGGCGCTTACGTCGGTCTCGAGGAAAACCAGCCACGACTGATTCTGCGCCAGCACTTCCTCCAGCTTCGGCTCGCTCAACACCATGCACGCCGTCGAGAGTGCGTCCGATTCAGCCGCGGTATCGGTGAGAGCCCAGGCACGATTTTGCCGCAAGGCCGGCTGGCCGGTGCGCGGATCAAGAATATGGCTTCCCTTCACCGCCAGCCCGGAGCCGCTGAGCGAAGCGTGAGTCAGTAAGAACCGCTGCGGCGCATTGTCTTCACCCAGGCCGCAGGACCAACCCGCGGCATCCTTCGGCGCGTCGCCCGCCAGAATGCTGCTGCCTCCCGCGACCAAAAGGAAGGACGGGCAACCCCAGCTACGGAGTAACTCCGCCATGCGGTCCAGCGCAAACCCCTTTCCGATGGCGCCCAGATCGAATTCGAGGCGCCCGCTTTCGCAGCGGATGGAAAGCTCTTCCGGCAGTAGACTCCACTGCGGCAAAGAGGTCTGCGTTTGCAGGGCAGCGGCGGTGGGGGAAAACGCTCCGTGCGTAGCCAATTCCATTTTCTTTGCGATTTCTAGGCAGGCAAAGGTGGGCTCGCTCAAGCGCATCTTTTCACGGGGCGCGAGCTGAGCGATCTGCGCAATGCCGCTACTTGGGCGAAAGCGGCTTAACTGCGACTCCAGCTTATCCAGAAGATCGAGCGCGGCCTGCGCAGCCTGCGCGGCATAGGTGCGTTCTTCGTCGGCGATGCGCACCTCGAAGTAGGTCGCCATGGCATGATGATTGAATTGATGGATGTCAGCCATGCGATCTCATTTCGGCGCGGGTGACCACAGGACCACCAGCACGCGTGGCCGGACTCCGAAGAAATCCGGGTGGAGATTCTTCAATTGATCGCCGTATTGGTCCGCGGCCTCGGCGGATGTGATGTAGAAATCCGCCTGTGCCACCTGCTGGCCCGGCTGCCAGAATCCGACTTCGGAATAGTGCCGCAGATACCACGGCAGCGGCCACGGATCGGAGGCGATGACGGCAATGCGCGGCGCCGCGATTGCGTTCTGGTGCGCCACCAACTCGATCAAAGCAGGCAGTCCGAGCAAATCCTCGGTTGTTTGGGCGTAGGCATACGGATTGGTTTCATCGGCGGGAAGGGCAAAGACGCGTTGGTGCGTATCGCGGGCGATCAAAACCGCGGCGATCCCCCCCACGAGGATGCAATAGGCCGGAATCGCGATGCGAAGTGCGGGCGTCGTCGCCGGTATGCTCCAGAGCGACTTGAGCGCCAGGCCGGCGAACAAGGCTATGGGCAACCAGAAATTCAAGGCCAGCCACGGCGTTTTGTACGGGATCGAGCTGTGGATGACGACGAGGAAGATGGCGTAGAAAGCGAGAAATCCATACGGCGAGGGATCTCGTTTTCTCAGGGCCAGGAAGAGGCCGATGCAGGCCAGAGCGGAGATCAATCCAC
>ODAK010003552.1_pt1 | contig 16111 bp, 8 predicted proteins | sample 1539591 | NCBI WGS metagenome assembly ODAK01 (sample SAMEA3539303, study PRJEB22396) | soil metagenome | biome: tundra; feature: field; material: soil | place: USA | collected 2010-05 | depth 0.15 m
CTGGCATTCGATCCGGCCATGCGTGATGAAGGCTACGTGATCCTGCCGGTTGGAAAATACAACCTGGCGGTTATTGCTGAAACTTCGACTGGCATTTTTTACGGCGTTCAGACAGTAAAGCAGTTGATTCGCGGTTCGGGCAAAGACGCGGTGTTGCTTGTACCCACCATTCGCGATTGGCCGGCGATGGCTCACCGAGGGCTCTCGGATGATTGGTCGCGCGGACCGATACCGAACATGGAGTTCCTGAAGCGCGAGATTCGCACGTTGGCAGCTTATAAATACAACATCTTTTCGCCGTACTTCGAACATACATTCGCATATGAGAGTTCGCCGATTGCCGCGTTTCCCGGCGGTGCGATGACTCCGGACGAGGCGCGTGAACTGGTCGAGTACGCCGTAAAGTATCACATCACCATCATTCCTGAGCAGGAGTCGTTTGGGCACCTGCATCATGTGCTCAAGTTCGAACAGTATTCGCAATTGGGCGAGACGCCGCGCGGCGCTGTGCTGGCTCCGGGAGACGCAGCGACACTGCCCCTGATCGGTAGTTGGTTTGGCGAATTGGCGAAAGTCTTTCCCGGGCCCTACGCGCACATCGGTGCCGACGAGACATTTGAATTAGGACTGGGAAGAACACGCGAACAAGTAAAGCAGCAGGGCATGGGCAAGGTCTACCTGGATTTTCTTTCTCAGATTCACAAGCAGCTTGAGCCGATCCATAAGCGGCTGCTGTTCTGGGGAGACATCGCGGTCAATTCGCCGGAGCTGGTCGGTACGCTGCCAAAAGACATGATCGCTGTGCCTTGGCGTTATGATGCGGAGCCGGACTTTACGCCGCTCATTCTTCCGTTCACGCAAGCGGGATTGGAGACGTGGGTGGCGCCGGGAGTGAACAACTGGAATCGCGTTTATCCCAATAACAATGAGGCGATGGGCAACATACGCGCCTTCGTGCGCGACGGCCAGAAGCTGGGCGCCACAGGCATGTTAAACACGGTGTGGAACGACGACGGCGAAGGCATCTTCGACGAGAACTGGTTTGGTGTCTTGTTTGGCGCAGCAGCCGGATGGCAGGCAGGCGAGAGTTCCGAAGACAAATTCGCCGCTTCATTTGGTGCGGCATTTCATGGCGATGAGACTGGCAACGTCAGCCAAGCGCAGCAGGAATTGATGGCTGCCCATGCGGTGCTCAAAAAGGCCGGCCTCGAGGACGCGCAGGATAGCCTGTTCTGGATCGATCCCTTTTCTGCCGAGGGCCAACGTGTGTCGGCGAAGCTGCTGCCCGTTGCAAGCGAAATGCGCCTGCATGCCGAGCGTGCAATCACGCTGCTGGCTGAAGCGCGGGCTGCGGCCAAACTCGCGAATCCCGAAGCCCTCGACGCGATGGAACTGGGCGCACGGCGCATCGACTTTGTAGGCCTCAAATTTGAGTCAGCCGATGAATGCGCGATACTCTATGGCCGCGCTCAGGCACTCGCCGGCGACAAGACGGGCTGGAATGAAGTCGAGAACACGATCGAGACGATCGGTTCAAACAACGGCCGTATGCAGGATATTCGTGACGGCTACACACAACTCGGCGAGCTTTATCGTCAGGCGTGGCTCCGCGACTACCGGCCGTACTGGCTCGCAAACAACCAGGCGCGCTATGATCGCGCGGCACAGCTGTGGGTAGGGCGCGGCGAGAATTGGGATCAGGTTCTGCAGCATTGGTGGGACACCCACACCTTGCCTCCAGCGGCGGAGGTGGGACTGCCTTCAACAACCACGCCAGCCGGCACAACACCTTCCAAATAAGGCTTGCAAATGACAAATATTTGTCAACGCAGCGTGCGGCAAAAGCGCGACTTGCTTTATTCGTGTATCCTCTTTTTCGCCTAAAAACAAATCGGAAATTTCTCCCGTCGCGATTGCCCATCACATTCGACTTTCCACTTGACGATGCACAAAAAATCGCATATCAATTGATTCCCCAAGGTTGGAGGTTATATGTTCGTCGCTCGTTTCCCCATGCTGACAATCAGTTGTTGTGCCGTTCTGTTCGCAGTTTCGTCTCAGAACGCCGCAGCCGCAACGCATTGCGTCAATCCCGGCGGAGCCGGTGGATGCTATTCAAAGATCCAGACGGCTGTAAATCATGCGTCGCCCAACGACGTGATCAACGTTGCTGCCGGCACTTACAAAGAAGACGTAGTGATCGGCATTCCGCTCTCGCTCATCGGCGCAGGTGCCAGTTCCACCTGGATTAATGCGGCGGGGCTAGCCAATGGCATCTTTGTTGATGGCTATGATCACGCCGGGCTCAACCACGTAACAGTGGCTGGATTCACTGTCGAGAATGCTCAATTCGAGGGCATCCTCGTGGTAAGCGCTTCAGACGTGACGATTCGCGACAACCATATAAACGACAACGACAAGTTTGGGCCGGTTTTCTCACCGAATCCCGGGGGATGTGCCGGACAACCCGCCTTTGAGACCGATGAGACCGGCGATTGCGGCGGCGCGCTGCACATGATTGGAACCTATAACTCGATCGCCTCTGGCAACACGATGATTGGGAATGCCGACGGCATCCTGATCAGCGATGAGACGGCAGAGGCTCACGATAATCTCATCATTCACAACATTGTGAAGAACAATCCGCTGGACTGCGGCATCGTTCTTGCGTCGCATGCGCCCGTCGGGGCAACCGGTCCACATTTTGCGCCGCATCACGGAATCGACCACAACACGCTGAGCGAAAACGTCTCGGCTGACAACGGCGTGATGGTCGGCGGAGCGGGAATCGGCATGTTCTCCGATGGCAACGGACCCGGACGCGTGTCGGAAAACGTGGTAATTCACAACACGATGACGGGCAATGGCATCGGCGGATTTTCGATGCACTCGCACGTAGGTCCGGCCTTCGGAGCCCCGGCGGATGATATGAACGGCAACATGATTATTGGAAACTATATTGCCGGAAACCTCGCCGATGGCGGCGATACCGCAACACCCGGCCGCGTGGGCATTAACATCAACAGCGGTGGCGGCGGCTCCCCGATTTGGGGAACGGTCATATCGCAAAATGTGATTCGCGATGAGGATATCGATATTGCCTTCAACACTCCCGGGGCGGTCAATATTCATTTGAACGACCTGCTGGGCGGGCATGTCGGCGTGGGGAATGTCTGCGCGTTCGATAAGGCGACTATCTGTACTGGAGCCAGCAATGCTACCGAGAATTACTGGGGCTGCGCGGGCGGCCCAGGTCGTTCCGGTTGCTCGACGGTGAGCGGTGCGCACATCACGTCCAATCCGTGGCTGTCAAAACCCGCCGCTGACGACGATGATGTACAGCAGTTGGGTGACGAAGACTAATCCACGGCGAGGTTTCTGCGTGACAAAGCAAAACGGCCTGGGCTTTCTGAGCCTCGGGCCGTTTCATTTGCTGTTTCTAACCGCCTTAATTCAGCGTCAGTTCTGAATGCAACGGGGTGTTCTCGCTGGAGTCTCCGACCAGGATGATGAACTTGCCGGGATCGATTGTCCACTTGTGTGCTGCTTCATCCCAGTAGCTGAAAGAGCGCGCATCTAGGTTGAGGGTTACGTGCTTCTTTTCGCCCGGCGCCAGGCGAACTTTTTCAAAGCCCTTCAGTTCGCGCTCGGGGCGCTTCACTTTGGCTGAAGGATCGGAGACATAAAGCTGGGCTACGTCAGCCCCGGCTACACTGCCGGTGTTGGTCACGTCGAAGCTGACTTTGACATTGAATCCCCGGACAGCCAATGCCGGCGCTTCGAGTTTGGAAAAGCTGAACGTGGTGTAGCTGAGACCGAAGCCGAAGGGATAGAGCGGACGCTTCCCGGTAGTTGTCCAGTAACGATAGCCGACCATGAGTCCGTCATCATACTTCACTTTCGGGATGATGTAGTCGATGGCGGGATGGTCATTCTCGGTGATGTGCAGAGTGGTGTCGGCACCTTTGATGGGGTAGTAAAACTTCGCCGAAGGATTCTCGTCCCAACTACGATCGAAGCTCACGGGCAATTTGCCTTCAGGGTTCTGCTTGCCGAAGAGAACGTCCGCAACAGCAGTGCCGCCTTCCTGGCCGGGGTACCAGGTGTGAAGCAGCGCAGGAACCTTATCGAGCCAGCGATGCGTATCAACCGCACCGCCGCCGGTGAGGGTAACGACGACATGCGGATTGGCCGCGATCACAGCATCGATGAGTGCATCCTGTCCCCATGGCAGATTGAATGTGCGGTCGAGGCCCTCGCTCTCGGTCGTATTGTTAAAGCCGATGCTGAGCAGCACCACATCGGCGGCCGCTGCATACTTCTTCACATCGTCTGAGATCATGTCCGCTTCGTTGGCGATGCCGAGTCCAAACCGGTTTCCAGCGAAGCCAGGAAGATAGTCGGCGACGACGTTGACGGTCTGGCCGGCATTGAGATCAATCGAAGCGGACTCGGGGTGCTGGCCCTCAACCTGCGACTGTTCCAGCACCTGCTTGCCGTCGACCATGACCTTGTAGTGGTCGCTGCCCGACGCCGCGGCTAGCACGAGGTACTTGCCTTGTTCCGCCGCTTTGAACGAGGCGGTATAGCGGATGCTGCGCGGAGATCTGTCGGCAGGCCCCCACCATTCAGGTTTGTAGTTGCCGATGTTTTCGGAGGTCCCGGCTGCGGGATTTCCCGTGAAGTTCTTGCTGGGGTAGGTGCTCGCCTTCACGGGGCCTTCCCAATGTGTCCGCCAGAAGACATCGTTCATCTCCGGCAAGCCGCGCGCATAGAGCACGTGGACGTTGGGGCCGGCGAAGTTTGCGATTCCAGTGAGAATGCTGACAGGCTCGAAAGCCTGCGCCTCCGAGGAGCCGCCTCCGCCGGTCACAGCCGGCCACGCATCCGGACCGATAACGGCGATGGTCTTGATTTTGCCCGCATCGAGGGGCAGCATGCGTCCGTCGTTTTTGAGCAGTGTGATGCTCTCGCGCGCACCCTTGAGCGCCACCGCCCGATCGGCAATCGAATACGTCGACTCGGCCGGATCGAACTGCGGGCGATCGAGAAATCCGTACCGCAGCGCGACGCGAAGCAGACGCATCACTTTGTCGTCGATTGTGGATTCCTTGACCTTTCCGTCTTTCACTGCGGCGAGCAGCGTCTTTGCGTTCATAAACCGCGGCGAAGGCATTTCCAGATCGAGCCCATTGTTGGTCGCGGCGATGCCGTCATAGGTGGCGTCCCAGTCTGACATGAGAACGCCTTGAAATGCCCAATCCCCCTTGAGGACCTTCAAATTAAGGAACTCGTTCTGAGTAGCGTGAGTTCCGTTGATCAAGTTGTAGGAATCCATAACCGCGTCGACGTGGCCCTTGGTGACGGCAGCTTCAAAGGCAGGCAAATACAGTTCGCGCATGGTACGCTCGTCGGCTTCAACGTTGACGTTGTGTCGGTTGTACTCCTGATTATTCAGGGCATAGTGCTTGACGGTCGCAATCACTCCCTGCGACTGAACGCCCACGATGTAAGGAACCACCAGTGCGGAATTCAGGAAGGGATCTTCCGAAAGATATTCAAAGTTGCGGCCATTTACAGGAGAGCGGGCGATATTGACGCCTGGGCCGAGCAGGAAATTGACGCTGCGGGCGCGGGCATCTTTGCCAAGACTCGTGCCCAATTCGCGGGCAAAGTCTGGGTCCCAAGTAGCTGCAAGCGCGACGCCGCCGGCGTAGGCGGTGGTGGGTCCCCAGGTGCGCACGCCGACGGATGCGTCAGACATCTTGAGTCGTGGCAGATTGATGTTCGGCTCGGCGTGGGTGAACATGCTGTCGACGCCGCCGATTAGCTCTATCTTCTGCTCGAGGCTAAGTTTGGCTAGAAGCGCATGCGCTTTGGATTCGATCGACGGGGAATCGGGAATGGGAGCTTGTGCAACCGCAGGTAGAGATGCAAAGAGTAAGCAACTTAGCAGAATTGCGGATAGTTGGCGACGACGCGAGAAAATCGATTGAGCATGGTGATTGGAAGGGGTCTTCATAACGCGAAGAAGGCTATCGTATTGGAGCCGCCCTTGTATATGGAGTGAGTCACGCGAACGGGCATCGATGTGCGTGTAGCGTCGTGGCATAAGTGTCCCGTTATGACTCATTTGTGACCGCAGTCACAGGGCGGGGTGAATAAGGTCACTGCTTTGCCTTCTGTGCGAGAGCAGACTCGATATCCAATAGGCACGGAGTGAATGCGCGCGACCGCGCCACAAGCGCAATGGCGCGCTGAGAGGTCAGTGATGAGTTTTAAATCTGGTTTGAAAACCATTGTGGTCGCGACTGATCTTGACGGAAGATCGGAAGCCGCCCTTGAATACGCGCGCAAGATTGCTGCGGGATATGGTGCGCGCATTGTGTTGGCGCATGGACTTGATCCGTTGGATTATGCCTCTGCAACCGCCGTTCCAGGGCGGGTACTCAAGACTCTCCCTGAACAAGCGAGAGTCGTCCTTGACGAAATGGCCGCTGAATTGCTTCGGGACGGCATTCCCAGCCACTCTGAGATTCGCCAAGGCACGGTGGTGCAGATGCTGGTAGACGTGGTCCGCCAATACGAAGCGGGACTGATAGTCATTGGAACTGAAGGCAGACAGGGAGTTGGTCCTATCATAGTCGGTGCTGTTGCCGAGCAACTGGTCCGCCTGGCGCCCTGCCCGGTGTTGGCAGTGGCAGCAGACTACAACGCCGGGGAATTCCGGCCGGCCCCGGGTGGCCCGGTCATGCTGGCCATGGAGCGCAACGAAGCCACAGCGGCGGCCTCGGCCACGGCATGTTCGCTGGCCGAAACTTTTCATCGCACGTTGCTGGTGATTCACGCGCGCCGGCCCGAAGAGGCGGCAGCATTCCTGAATCCCGGAGCTACCACCCTGGAGCAGTTCGGGATTCAAGGCAGCGGCAAGTTCCCGATTCGCTGCATTGTAAAAGATGGTAAACCGGCAGACGCACTTGTAGAAGCAATTGGGCAATACCACCCCGGTGTGCTGGTGGTAGGCGTCAAGCGCGCAAGTGAGACACCCGGACCGCACGGCACCGCCTTCAGTCTTCTGGCCCGCTCGCGTGTACCAGTACTTTGTGTTCCCCCGGATGCTGCGTTGGTTGCAGAAGCATCTGAGCACACGGTCCCGGAAGCGGCGGAGATCAGCGGGGCGAGCAAATCTTAGGGCCTCTGGTATATCGGGACTCCTGGCAAATAGGGAGCCGGCAATTACGGAAAAGCCGGGGTGCCCGGGCAAGCAAAACGTCGTGAAGCAGTAAAACCGGCAATTTCGCCATTACCTCACGAACCACTCGCCGAGTTTTCAGTTTCGGGTCGATGTGCACGTGCAATTTGGTTCATCGCAATTCCGGGTAGTAAAGGTCACCGCAGGAAGTATGCGGACCAGTGGGTTGCAGCAACAAACCGCCATTGGGCCGGCTGCCGTGCGGAGCCTTATTGGGAGATGTGACCATGCAACGAGAGGAAAGATCGAGGCGTAACAGCGGGGTCGAAGCGCACCCGCTTGCTGAGTTATTGGCATGTCCGCCGGCAGTTGGAAACCTGCTCAATGCCGCAACGGAGTGCATCCAATTCGATGCTGGGGAGACGGCATTTCGCCAGGATTCCACCTGTCGAGGGCTTTATGTCGTGGTTTCAGGGCAATTCATCCGGAAAGCGGAAAGGTTGAGCACACGGGTTACGCTGGGCGTTGCACGTGCCGGAGACCTCGTGGAAATGGCAGCCGCCTTGGGAGACCGAAAGCACACCTACACGTTGTCTGCACAGACTGCAGGCTCGGTACTGTTGCTGCCGATGGAGGCGCTGCAACGCGCGTTTGAGTCCTACCCGCTGCTGCGGATGCGGCTTTTGGAGGAGTTGGCGCGCGAGGTGTCGCGGGCATATGGAACCTGCTGCATCACCCGGATGGGGGTGACCCGGCACCGAGCGACTGGGTCTGTAACTCCCTGAGAAGCCGATAATTCGCACTTTTCGCCCCGATTGAACGATTTTTCATTGGGGCGAAAACAATCCGTGGCAACCTCCTTATAGTCATAGTCAAATCGCGCTATACTGCATCTAGACCCGGAAAACTTATGGCTGGACTTCACTCTCATCACCCGCCCGAAGATTGCCTCAATTGTGAGCACCGCCATTTGCGGATGTTCTGCAATCTCACGCCCGAAGCGCTCGAGGATTACGACGGCATCGGCATCATGATGAGCCATGCACGTGGAGCCAAGCTATTTACAGAAGGGGATGCGGCTCGAAACGTATTCGTCATTTGTTTTGGCCAAGTGAAGATTTCGTCGACTTCCCGCGATGGCAAGACCATGATTTTGAAGATTGCCGCTCCCGGCGACGTGATGGGGCTCAGCGCCGTGTTGGCCAACGTTCCGCACGAGGTCACCGCAGAGGCCATCGAACCGTGCCAGGTGAAGACGGTGCGGAAGCAGGAATTCATTGACTTCCTCGGGCGCCATGGGATTGCCAGCATGCATGCGGCGCAATCGCTCTCGGGCGAGTATCTCACCGTGTTTCACGACGCCAAGCGGCTAGCATTGTCCGGTTCAGCTGCGGGCAGACTGGCGCGTTTGCTGCTGGACTGGGGTCGAGCGGCTGCCAATGGCAAGCCTGAAATGCGATTTACCATGGCTCTGACACATGAAGAAATCGCCAACATGGCGGGCACTTCGCGCGAGACAGTAACGCGGCTGCTCAACCAGTTTCGCCGCGATCAGTGGATCACGATCAAGGGTTCAAGCATGACCATCGTCAAGCCCGACCAGCTTGAACGTCTGACCGCCTAGACCTTACGCGCACATTTTTCAATCTCAAAATGCCCCCGCCTGGTGCGGGGCATTCTTGTGGTGTAGCTACCGAATCAATTGTGGAGATTTCGGGCTGACGCAGAGCAAAGGCGCGATTGCGATCAGATGTGACTGGCTAAAAGCTGTTCGTCGTTTGGAGCCGCCGCAGAGTGTGGATTGCGCAACGTGAGCATGGGGCAGCGCGCATGGGCCAACACGCGATAAATGGTGCGATCGCGGGTGAGCATTTGCAGGACCGGCCGGTGCGTGGCGCCAAGCACAATCAGGCTGGCATGCTGCTCGACCGAGGCGGCCAGGATCTCGATGGAAGGATTGCCATGCATAACGAGTGTTTCAACCTGCGCGCAGCATTTAGGCTCGGTTGCGTCAATCTTCGCAGCCAGGACCCGCAGCTCGTGCATCGCAGTTGAGTCGAGACTGGTTGGCCGGCCGCGCGATTGCGTTTCATCGATCGGCGGCAGAACGTGCAGCAGGACAAGCTTGGCTTTCTGACTGGCGGCGATTTGGCAGGCAAGTGCTGCGCTCCAGGAGGAGGTCTCTCTGAGTTCGGTGGCGTGCAACACGACTCTCATCGGGCCGTTGCTCTCCTCCGTAAGATGAGCCTCCGGCCCCACGGTGGTGACCGGGAGATTTGCCGAGCCCAGCACTTGTTCTGCCACGGAGCCTAGGAACAGCTTGCTCATTTTGCTCCGGCTCCGAGTCCCGAGAATAAGTCGATCTGCCTGCAGGCTAACGACCGACGTTAAAATCTGATGAGCGACATTTCCGTCGCGAACCGTGACGGTGCAGTCTATGTCCTGTGTGCGAGCGAGGTCGCACAAGGGTCTGAGGGTGCTCATTGCATATTCGATTGCCGCAGACGGCTCAAAATACGACATTCCGGCAACATCGAGCGCGATACCCGCTCCGGCAGCCAACACATGCAGTAAGACTAGACGCGCCCCCGTCTCATGCGCTTGCTGCAGGGCAAAGGGCATTAGCCGATCCAGGTCGCTCAGGTCGGTTGCGACCAGAATTACGGAAGGATGAATCCATCTTTCCCAGTCCGTATCCGGCATGGTGTGCACCTCGTACGGGAGATTGGCACCAAAATACGCGTTAGGATGTGTCAGCGCGCACGTCAGCAAGTGAACTAAATCACACCCTTGAAGAAAGGGAAAAATAGAGCCGAACTTAGGCAATTCGCGGGCAAAGGAGAAGCATTTCCGATCAGGCGCATAATGACTTTTATCGGTTTCTTTATTGCTTCTTTATTTGGTTTCCAACTATCGTGGGGAATGGAATCCAAACCACACAATCCCTACCCTTGTAAGTGTCCCAAAAAGGTCCTTGCACGTTCATTAAACGCCCGCATCTTTGCAGATTAGTTCGCACTTTTCAAGGGCGTATGGCTCGACAATTTCACCCACTTTCCTGGAGGTCAAGCGTTATGCTTTATCGGAATACCCGAAGTGTATTTACCGTCGTTGCGTTCTTATTTGCTATGGTGTTGACGATTCCGAGCTGGTCCCAACATACTTTCCGGGGCGGGATTAATGGTGTTGTCACTGACCAGTCAGGCGCCGTCGTTCCCGGGGCGAAGGTGGATGTCACGAACGTTGCCACGAACGTGATATTGACTACGATTTCGAGCTCCGCCGGTGAGTACTCATTCCCTGAGTTGAACCTGGGCAAGTATGACATCGTCGCGACAGCCCAGGGATTCAAGAGCGAAAAAGTGGTTGGAGTAACGGTCTCAGCTGGAGTAATTTTTACTCAGCCGATGAAGCTGGCTGTTGCGAGCTCTGCTGAGACGGTTGAAGTGGCGGCAGATGCTTACACATTGGACACGACGACCACCACGCAGACGACGATTATCGATGCGCAATCGGTGGATAACGCACCCCTCAATGGACGCGATTTTACGCAGCTAACCACGCTCACCCCTGGCTTTGTTAACTCGGGAGCAGGTGGTTACGGTGCACTCAATGGTACTCGCGCTAATCAGATCAATTGGCAAATCGATGGCGTTGATAACAACGACATCTGGCACAACATTCCGGCCGTAAACCAGGGCGGCGTGTCGGGCATTGCGGGCATCATTCTGCCCATCGACTCGGTTGAGCAATTTTCGGTTCAGACCAATGCTTCCGCGGACTCTGGCCGCAACCCGGGAGGCACGGCCACGCTCGGCTTGAAGGGCGGCACCAACCAACTTCACGGTTCGGCCTATTACTTCAATCGTAATGAAGCCTTCGGAAAGAAAAGTCCCTTCACTGCCGTGAAGCAGAAAGTTCGCGATTACAACGCCGGGGCTTCAGTGGGTGGAGCGATTATCAAAGATAGGCTCTTCTACTTTGTGAACTATGAACAGCAAAGGTTCGTTATCGGCGTTCCAGAGCAGGCCACGGAACCCACCACAGCCTGGCAAGCCTACGCTACCAGCGTCGTTACATCAAATGGAAAGAGCGTTAGTCCAATCTCCTCGGGATTGCTGACTCTGCTCTGGCCTTCCTACGCACTGAAATCACCGGCTTCTGAATCTTCTGGCCCCGTAGTTGGAAATTACGTAAGCCCTGATCCGGAATTCGGTTACAGCTACAACGGCGTCGGCAAGATCGACTACACGATCAATAGCAACAATTCAATTTCTGCGCACTGGTTTGGCGGGCAAGGAAACCAGGTCGCACCGGTCGGTTCCGCACTCTTGCCCTATTACGAAGTAGCGCCAATTCATGTGCAGAACTACCAACTGACCTACAACCATAACTTCTCTCCATCATTGACGAACCAGCTTGTTTCGGGTGTGAACTACTTCAACCAGGTATTCAACGACGACAAGACCGGGTTCGATGTGGCTTCAGTCGGGTTGGTGGACGGTTCACCATTCAAGGACGCCCCGGAATTGCAAATTTCGGGATTCGATTCAACTGGACGTACACCGCCTGAGGGTCGAAACGACATCACAGGCCAGATCTCAGATAACCTTTCCTGGGTGAAAGGAAAACATCAGACGCGATTCGGCTTCGAATTCCGGCAGGTCCAGCTGAATGAGTTTTATCATCGGAAGGCGCAAGGCGACTTCAAATTCAACGGAACGCAAGGAGGCTGGGATCTCTCCAAATCTCCTCTCACCAGCTCGATTACAGACCCCGCCCTCATCGCTCGCATTCAGTCGCTGTCAGACTACCTTGCGGGCGACGTGTTCACGTCCCAGATTACCCTCGGCAATCCTGAGCGTCTCGTCTATGTCCACACCTTCGCGGGGTTCGCGCAGGACTCATATCAAGTCACACCAAAGCTCAATGTGAACCTGGGAGTACGTTGGGACTATGAGGGACCGCTGCACGATAGCAAGAAGGACCTTTCGGTCTTTCGGCCGGCTCTCGGCGGAATAGTGTTCCAAGGCGCAGGGATCTCCTCGGTGTACGATCCGACATACGCGGATTTTTCTCCCCGCGTCGGATTGTCTTATCAGGCAACGGCTCATACCGTCGTGCGCGCAGGGGCAGGGATCTATTACGACACCCCAAATATCAACCCCTTCCTGGACAACCGTCCCGGCAACAATGCTCCAAACGGATTGGAAGGAAATCCGGCTGGCCCCAGCCCGGTTTTCTCAATTACCGCCGCCCCACAGCCGGGTCAACTCCTGACATGGCAGCCCGGCGTTGATATCTTCGGCTCAGCGACTGCACCGGCCTGCAACGCGACCAACCCTTGCGGAGTGTTCTCCGTTCAGAAGGGCTTTCAGCCATCCAACAACATCAACTACAACATGCAGATTGAGCAGTCACTGGGTCCCAAAGTCATTGCTCAGGTTGGGTATGTGGGCAGCGAAGGCCGCCACCTGCTTTCCATCATCGATCTCAATCAAAGTCAACCAAACGCGGTCGGCGTAGATCAGACTACCCGCCCGTACTACGGCGCTTTCCCCCAGTACGGCAACATCAACGAGATTCAGAGCATCGGGAACTCAAATTACAACTCGCTTCAGGCCACTCTACGCGTCAGCAACCTTCACCACTTTACGGCGCAGGCTGCTTACACGTGGTCCCACTCATTCGACGATGTGACTGCTTATCGAGGCGCACTTCCGCAGGACAGCACGAACTTCAAAGGCGATTACGGTCAAAGCGATTTCGATAATCGTCATACCCTTGTTGACGAATTGTCTTACGAGGTACCGGGGCTCGAAGCTCACAAAGCAATCACCGGTGGCTGGCAATTCAATAGCGTGATGGCATTCCATACGGGCATGCCCTTTACAGTTCTCACCGATGATCAAACCGACAACACTGGCGAAGGCAATCAGCGGGCTAATCAAGTTCTCTCCAATCCCTATGCCGGGTTTAAGCAACAAAAGGTTGGGGCAAACTGGCTCAATCCGGCAGCCTTTGCCGATCCTGCATCCGGGACCTGGGGCACTTCTCACCGCAATGCGTATACCGCTCCAGGGTTTGGCGATGTTGACTTCTCGGTCTTCAAGAATACAAAGATCGGCGAACGCATCAACGCCCAATTTCGTGTGGAGTTTTACAACATCTTCAACCGGACAAACTTCGCTCCACCGCTTGGCGGAGGTAATGGTTTCTACAACCCCAACACCGCCACCATCAGCACGATGCAACTCTATGACACTATCGGCGACTTCAATGGCGCCCCTGGTATTGGTGCAGGCGAACCCTTCAATACGCAATTGGCTTTAAAGGTTACGTTCTAACCCATCAAGCACGTAGGCCTATCAAGACAACGACGGCGTCCGATTCAATCGGGCGCCGTCGTTTCTGTTTCGCGGCATTGCAAAATCGGCTAGCAGGAAAAGAAAAGCCTCGACTGTCTGGTCGAGGCTTTTCGCTGGTCTTCGATGAGTATGTACGTCAGGACATGTGCGTAAAAGGCCGTTCCTGCAGCTTGCGCGGCAACGGTGGAGGAACAAGGCCAGCGGTATTGCTGCTGATTACTTCTTTGAATGCCTTGCGGAACGCCATCATCTCTTCCGGCGTCCCAACGGTGATGCGCACTTGCGTGGGCCAGGCCGGCCAGATACGGCCGATGTAGATGTCCTTCGCTGCCATGCCCGCCATCACTTCTTTGCCGGGCCGCTTCACATCGAGCATGAAGCAGTTGCTCTCGGATGGCGTGACATCAAAACCCTGGCTCTTGAGCCATGCAAGATTTTCACGACGAATGTCGCCGATGTGTTTCTTGCGCGTGGGCACCAGGTCTTTGTCGAGCAAACTGGCTTTGGCTGCGGCCATTGCGGTGATGGGGAGAGAGTTTTGGCCGCCGAACTTACCAATTTTCTCAAGCAGGTCAGGACGGCCGACGGCAAAACCCATGCGAATGCCAGCCATGCCGTATAGCTTGGAGAAGGTGCGCAGCACAATAACATCTTTGCCATCTTTCACAAAGTCGAGGGAAGGCTGGGCGTCGGAAAGATGAATGTAGGCCTCATCGATCATGATGATCGTGCCTTTAGGCGCGTTGGCTACGGCGTACTCGATATCGCTGCGCGATGTTAGCGTGCCGGTTGGGTTGTTGGGATTGCAGATGTAGATCACCCCGGGGGTTGTTGAGGCGGCTAGCATTGCCTTGATGTCATGCGTGGCCGCCCCTTTGGGGTCAGCAAGGGGAACTTTGAGCACCGAGGCTCCCGATATTTTCGCTGCCCACATGGGCGCTTCATATCCGGGATCGGCGATGACCAATGGCTTGTTCTGATCAGTGAACGCGAGCACGGTGTAGTGCAAAGGCTCACTGGAACCTGCGTACGGCATCACCGAGCGCGGATCCAGCCCTTCCATCTTGGCAAAGGTTTCAGCCAGGTCTTCCTGCATGTTGAAGAGGTACCGGCCTCCTCGGGGAAGAATGTCGGCCATCGCCTGGCGCGCACTTTCTGAGGGCCCGAGCGGATTCTCATTGGCGTCGATGTGAATGCCTTTGTTCGGGTCGGCGAACTTGGGACGATCTGCGAACGCGAGATGGGCCTCGGTCAGAATCGGCATGGTGGCGAGCGCGGACGCGCCAGCAGCGAAGCGGAAGAAGTTGCGGCGCGAAAAGCCTGTAGGAGCTATAGGATCGACAGTCGGGTACATCGGCACGACTCCTTTAGGTGGGTGGCTTGAACGAGGAAAATCTCTAGCGAAAGCGGGTTTGCAAAATGCCGGGATTTAAGTGAACCAAAAGGGGGAATAAATGGTTCCATACTTCAAGGTATCGCTGAAATGGCGCGGAAACAAGCACGAAATGCAGCCCGTTGCCGGTTAACTTTGTTGAAGCAAAATGTGCGCTGTATCTGATACGCTTTCAGCGAGCGTCAGGGGCGCATCCGGTCCGCGGAAAGGGCTCTAAGCCCACCTCAAGGTTGATCTCGATACCACCTTCTTTCAGCCCGCATTGCGGACAACGGGCGCAGCAATGAAAGGAGGCTGCATGACTCGCGAATCATCCGAAATTCCGCCGCAACAACTCCCCGAACGCCCAAATCTTCGCCACTTGAGGGATCAAGCGAAACACCTATTAAAGGCCGGCAATGCCGCGTCTTTAAGCGACGCCCAACTCAAGGTAGCGCGCTCCTATGGTTTTGCCGGTTGGCCCAAACTCAAGGCCAACGTGGATGCACGCGGCGAGACTCAAGAAGTCGCTGAACTCAAGCAAGCGATCGAAACCAATGATCTCGATCGTGTGAAGCAATTGATGACGCGCAACCCTGCGCTTCATCGTGCTCGGATAGGTTACAACAAGAACGGCCCTCTGACCTGGGTTGCCGAATGCCGCGTGCCATGGGAAGCTCCCAGCGCTGCGCGATTAGCGATGGCGCAGTGGATGATCGACAACGGATCGGACGTACACCAGGGCGGCGATGGTCCGCTGATGCGTGCGTCCCTGGTTGGCGATCGCGTTCCGATGATGGATCTCCTGGTGCGCAATGGCGCCGATGTGAATGCGGAATGGAACGGACATTTCCCCATCATTTTTGCACCTTGCGAAACAGTGCAGCCAAGGGCGCTGCAATGGCTCCTCAAGCACGGAGCAGATCCAAACTGCTCAAAGCCAGGGCGCAAACATCCTGAGACGGCCCTCGATTACGTGATCGGCACTTACTCGCGCTCAGCGGAACTTGGCGACTGCATTGATCTGCTTCTCGATGCAGGATGCGCGAGCAGGCGCGATATACCCGCTGTGCTGGAGTTGTTACGCGAGCGTCTCGCTCGGTTTGCGGAATATCTTCGTTCGGACCCGTCATTGGTGAGCCGACGTTTTGCTGAACTCGATTTCGGCGGCACAGGATA
>ODAK010003553.1_pt1 | contig 16110 bp, 7 predicted proteins | sample 1539591 | NCBI WGS metagenome assembly ODAK01 (sample SAMEA3539303, study PRJEB22396) | soil metagenome | biome: tundra; feature: field; material: soil | place: USA | collected 2010-05 | depth 0.15 m
AGCCTTGAATGGCCCACACGGCCTGACGTTTGCGGGAGGAAAGGTCTGGTTCACTGCTGAAGGCGCAAAGGTCATCGCGAGCTATGATCCTGCATCGGCCAAGATCGATTGGGTCATGGGCACCGGCCAGAACCGGACGCACATGCTTTATGTCACTCCGGATGAAAAGCAGATCTATACAACCAACGTAAGCTCCGCGACCGTCAGCATTCTGGAGAAAGTCGCTCTGCCGCCGATGGGCCCTCCACCGGGAGTGCGGCCGCCCCAGGGCTCACAGCCTCCCCCACCCCCACCAGGAGGGAATCAACCGCGCATGGATTGGAATGAAACGGTCATTCCAGTGGGCAAGCGGGACGAAGGCTTCGACGTATCGCCGGATGGACGCGAGCTATGGACTGCAAATGCGCAGGACGGCACTCTCTCGGTGGTCGACCTCACAAGCCGCACCGTGTCGGCAACGCTCGACGCGAAGACGTTCGGTGCCAACCGGCTGAAATTTACTCCTGACGGAAAGCTTGTGCTGATTTCAATGCTGGGAAGTGGCGATCTGGTCATCTACGATGCAGCGTCTCGCAAGGAATTCAAGCGGGTGAAAATCGGCCATGGAGCGGCGGGCATTCTGATGGATTCTGTCGGCAATAGAGCCTTCATTTCCTGTGGTCCTGATAACTACGTCGCCGTACTTGACCTGAAGACGTTAGACGTGACGGGGCATATTGATGTCGGCGGCGAGCCGGACGGCTTAGCCTGGGCGGTTCGGCCGTAGGTCTTGCGTTGGGTGAGAAACCCGGGTCCCCAGGCCATTCCTGGCAAGCTGGTGAGCGGTGTGATGCGCCCGGTGGCTGACGCCGAGTAGTCAGTTCGAAGTGGTTGAAGCCTCAGGCGAACTCATGATTCGGGAGGAACCCTCGGTGGCAGCCGAGGATATGGCCACAGAGAGATTTTTACCGAGGTGAAGATTGGCGGATGGCGCGCGGCGGAGCGTCTTCGAGCGTTATGCAATTGTGAGCGGGACCGATATTGCGGATGCAATGCGGAAACTGCAGCACAGTGAAGAAGCCAACAAACTCCAACAAAGTCACGAAATGGTCACGACTGCCATTCCAACGACTCCAACCCTACAATGAGCAGCGCAGCGAAACTTAGATTAAGGCTGTATTTTGATTATCTTAGGCTGGTGCCGGGAGGGGGGGTCGAACCCCCATGACCGCAAGGGTCGGCGGATTTTGAGTCCGCTGCGTCTGCCAGTTCCGCCATCCCGGCCGGGGTGGGGTGCTTGCCTTAAAAGTATCGCACAGGGTCTCGATCGGGGCCACAGGCAGCCACACGGCGGGGCGGGACACAGCAACCAACGGAACCCACAGATATTGACGACTCAAAGCCCCAGGCTACTGACGATACGAAGCCGATGGTCCTAATTAAGATTGCGAAGCAGGTTGCGGGGCCTGATCCCAGGACCTCAACCAATCAGATATAGCCATTGGGAATGGGTTAAAGACTCGCTTTCCACACGCCGCAGCGGCGTTGTGGCCGTGAGTGCCGTGCGACAATGGAGGCAATCGTGATGACCACCGCCTCCTCTGCAGTTGTTCCCGAGCCGGTTGCGGTAACCCCGGAGTTGCTGGCTCAACACAGCATCACCGCGGATGAGTACAACCGCATTCTGACAGCACTTGGGCGTGTTCCGTCCCGTACGGAACTGGGCATTTACAGCGTGATGTGGAGCGAGCACTGCTCCTATAAGTCAAGCCGCGTGCATCTCAAGCGGCTGCCGACCAAAAGCGATCGCGTGGTGCAGGGGCCGGGAGAAAACGCCGGCATCATCGACGTGGGCGACGGCTGGGCCTGCGCCTTCAAGATCGAAAGCCACAATCACCCCAGCTATATCGAGCCCTATCAAGGCGCCGCGACCGGCGTGGGCGGTATTCTGCGCGACATTTTCACCATGGGGGCACGACCCTTGGCGGTCATGGATTCGCTGCGCTTCGGCCCGATCACGGACGAGCCCGGCGAAACCGAAGAAGACCAAAAGCTCGTCGCCAAGAATCACTCCATCGTTGAAGGCGTGGTCAGCGGTATCGCCGGCTACGGCAACTGCTTTGGCGTGCCCAACCTGGGCGGCGAGACGAAGTTCGAACCCTGCTACAGCGGAAACCCGCTGGTAAACGCCTTCGCGCTCGGCATGGTGCGCAAGGACGAAATTTTCTATGGCAAGGCGACAGGCGCAGGCAATCCAGTCATCTATGTAGGAGCCAAGACGGGGCGCGACGGTATTCACGGCGCGACCATGGCCAGCGAAGAGTTTCACGCCGGCACCGAGGCCAAGCGGCCCAATGTGCAGGTGGGCGATCCCTTCATGGAGAAGCTGCTGCTCGAGGCCTGCCTCGAAGCCATGAAAACGGGCGCGATTGTCGGCATTCAGGACATGGGCGCCGCGGGGCTTACCTGTTCAACGTGCGAAATGGGCGCCCGCGGCGGCGTCGGCCTCGATGTCGAACTCGACCTCGTGCCCCAGCGCGAAACCGGCATGAGCGCTTACGAAATCATGCTCTCCGAGAGCCAGGAACGCATGCTGCTCGTCGCCGAGAAAGGCCGCGAAAACGAGGTCCTCAGCGTCTTTGAAAAATGGGGCCTCGATGGCGTAATCGTGGGCACGGTTGAGCCGGAGTCAAGGTTGCGCATTCGCCATCATGGTGTTCTGGTAGCGGATATCCCTAACCAGTCTCTTACCGATGATGCGCCTCTTTACCATCGGCCTGTGGGGACGTGGAAGGCGCCAGTTCCGCTCGATCCGCCGGAGAATGCGCTTGCTGAGCTGGCCTTGGATCGCGATTACCGCACTGATCTCAAGAAGCTGCTGGCCAGCGCCAATGTGTGTTCGAAGCGATGGGTGCATGAACAGTACGACACCATGGTGCAGACCAATACGGTGATGGGCCCGGGTGGCGAAGCCGGCATCATGCGCATCAAGGGAACAGGGACGCCCGGCCATGAACGCGGGCTGGCCATGGCCCTCGACGGCAATGGGCGCTGGGCGTATCTCGATCCCAAGCTCGGCGCGATGCATGCGGTGGCCGAGGCTGCGCGCAAAGTGGCGTGCACGGGCGCGACGCCTGTAGCGGCTACGAACTGTCTCAACTTTGGCAATCCGGAAAAGCCGGAGATCATGGCCCAGCTTTCGGCAGCGATTGATGGCATTGCGGCCGCCTGCACGGCGCTCGACACGCCTATTACGGGCGGCAATGTTTCGCTCTACAACGAGACGCGCGGCGAGGGCATTTATCCCACGCCGGTGCTGGGAATCGTCGGCATTCTGGACGATGTTTCGAAGGCGGTTCCAGCGAGTTTTCAGCGTGGCGGCGACGCGATCATTCTGCTCTGGCCAATTCCCGCTGGGGAAGAGCCTGATCCGAATCTTCCTGTTCCGTTCAATGCGGAACAGGTGGAAAGCAAAGCCGATCCTCTGGCCATCGCGCTTGGCGACCAGGCATTGATCCACCCTGAAGAAACAAGCGTGCCGGACGCAGCAGCCAACGACGAGATGATCGCGTTTGGATCTTCGGAGTATGCGAAGGTGGTTCTGGGCGGAATCTGGGGCAAGCCGCCGCCGCTCGATCTTGACGCGGAAGCTGATCTGCATACTCTGCTGATCGAGCTCGCCAAACGGGAATTGATTTCTGCGGCCTTCGATGTTTCAGATGGCGGCATCGCGGTTGCGATTGCGCAAGCTGCATTTCCTCACGCCGTAGGCGCCACGGTCGAGCAGGATCATTCGCTGATGGTTCATCCGCTCTTTGGTCTCTTTGCTGAGCCCGCGTCGACGATGATTGTTTCCGCGTCGCCACGCCAGACCGCTGACATTGAGGAACTGGCGGAGCACTTCGGATTCAATGCAGCGCGCATCGGCACTACGGGTGGCGACAAGTTGGAAGTTTCTGTTTACAGCGATGTCTTCATTTCCGCTCCGTTGGAGGAACTCCGCAAGCCCTGGGCGAATTCGCTTGAGGCCACTCTGCACGGCGAGGTGACGGCATGAGCCGTTTGCTGATTCAGGGGGTCGAAGGGATTTCAGATGCGACTCCCACTCTCGCCGCGGAAGACGCGGCGAGGACAGCGCATCCGGCCTCGCAAGACGACGAGGAAGACGATCCCAAGCTGCGCGAGGAGTGCGGCGTCGTTGCGATTCACGGGCATGCGGATGCGGCGCGCATGGCTTACCTGGGGCTCTATGCACTGCAACATCGCGGGCAGGAATCAGCGGGAATTGCGACAGCCGACGGACAACACCTCGCCAACATTAAGGGCATGGGGCTGGTCTCGGAAATTTTTACCGACGATGTGCTTTCAAAGCTGCCGGGGGATATGGCGATTGGGCACACGCGTTACTCGACGACTGGCGACTCGGCTCTCTTGAATGCGCAGCCCATTCGCGTGGACTCGACGAAGGGGCTCATCGCCATCGCGCACAACGGCAACCTGGTGAACCTGGGCAATGTGCGTGCGCGGCTTGAGCGTGACGGCGCGTACTTTCAGACTACGTCCGATTCCGAGATCATCGTGCAGCTCATTGCGCATTCGCGCGCGGCCACGCTTGTAGATGCCATTGCCGATTCGCTGGGGCAGGTTGAAGGCGCATTCTCAATTGTGATGATGACGCGCGACCGCATCTTTGCGGCCCGCGATCCGCGCGGGTTTCGGCCGCTGTCGATGGGCCGCATCAAAAATCCCGATGGACCGGACACCATCGTCTTCGCATCGGAGACTTGCGCATTCGATTTGCTGCGCGCGGAGTACGAGCGCGACGTACTGCCCGGTGAGCTGGTCATGGTCACTGGGGACGGCGTGACCAGCCGCCAATATGCGTCCGGCGTGCCGCAATCGAGCTGCATCTTTGAGCATGTGTACTTTGCGCGCCCAGACAGCAAAATTTATGGCCGCTGGGTGCAGGAGAGCCGCGATCAGATGGGCCGCCAGCTTGCGCGCGAATCGGGCGTGCCCGCCGATGTGATCGTGCCGGTGCCTGACTCAGGCGTGACCGCCGCGCTCGGCTACGCCGATCAGAGCGGCATTCCGTTTCGCTTCGGGCTAATTCGCAATCACTATGTTGGGCGTACGTTCATCGAGCCGGAGCAGAGAGTGCGCGACTTTGGAGTACGGCTCAAGTTGAACCCGGTGCGCAATCTGCTCGAAGGCAAGCGCGTGGTGCTCATCGACGACTCGATCATTCGCGGTACGACGAGTCGCAAGATTGTGCGCATGGTGCGCGGCGCGGGCGCGAAGGAAGTTCATCTGCGCATCAGCTGTCCGCCTACGATCTCGCCATGTTTTTATGGTGTTGACACGCCGAGCAAGCGCGATCTGATTGCCGCGAATAAAACTGTCGAAGAAATTCGCCAGTATATCGAAGCCGATTCCCTGGCCTATCTTTCGCTTGAAGGATTGCTGAAATGCTGCGACGGCAGCGAGCACAACGGCTATTGCACCGCATGCTACACGGGCAACTACCCGACGCAGTGGGTGGATGTGGATGCGATCTTGCCAGCGACTGCGGCCGTCTAGAGCAGTTCCGGAATACACGTAGACCTTTTGAGCGCGGTGAAAGGTGGCTTTTTCTTGAGGAAAAAGCCACTTGAGTGCGTGCTTTCGGCCTACACCAATTCCGAAACTGCTATAGATTTCACAGCGCGCGTGGGAAGAGACTCAGGCCGGCTCGTCAGCAAGGCTAACCACGGCAACCACTCTGGGCCGCGCCAGACTGCGCGTCAGGGAATACATAACGATCGCGGCCGCCAGGCTGGGCACCACTAATCCGCGCAAGCCCGCTTGATAACTGCCAGTGGCATCCTTCATGACTCCCATCAGATAAGGGCCTACAAAACCGCTGAACATGGTGATCGTATTCATCGCGGCGATGCCTGCGGCGGCGGCGCGACCGGCGAGGAACTGCGTCGGAATCGAACATCCCGGCCCCAGAATAGAAGTGAACGCGACGAAGCTGATGGCAAGCGAGAGGACGACCAGCCACGGGACCTGCGTCGAGCCCGCCAGCAGGAATGCCGCGCCCATAACAAGGCATGGCACTATGCAATGCAGAGCGCGTTCCCCGGTGCGGTCGGAGTGGGCGCTGTTGGCTAGCATCGAGATGGCTCCGGCCAATCCGAAGACCGCCAGCATGTAGCCGACATGTGTGACGCTCCAGCCGGTCGCGTTCTGCACGATTGCTGGAGCAGAGAAACTGTAGGCATAGGAACAGGTGAGGGCGAAAAAGAAAAAGCCGCCCATCATCCACACCTTGGGTGACAGTAGCGCCTGCCAGACACCTGCGCCATGGCCGAGGTGAGCTTGCCGGCTGTCGGCATCCAGTTGCCCTTGTAGCCATGTCTTTTCGTCGCCGGTGAGCCACGGCGCGTCAGCGATGGAGTCGGGAAGCATACGCAGTATGACAACGCTGAACAACACAGCCGGCAGACCTTCAAGAAGAAAGAGCCATTGCCATCCCGCCAGGCCCCACCGGCCATCGAGACCCAGCAGCCACCCTGCCACAGCGCCCATGAACGTCGATGCCAGCGGAAAGGCGATATAAAAGCGGCTCACAGCACGCGCTCTCATGCGCACAGGAAACCAAAGCGTCAGGTAATAAAGCACGCCGGGGAAAAAGCCTGCCTCCGCAATTCCTAGCAGCAGGCGCACAGCGTAGAACTCCAGCGGCGTGCGAACAAACATCATGGCGGTGGCGAGCAAGCCCCAGGTGAACATGATGCGGGCCAGCCAGCGCCGGGGACCGAAGCGCAGCATCAGCAGGTTCGACGGCACCTCGCACAGTGCATAGCCGATGAAGAAGAGTCCCGCGCCAAGCCCGTACATCGTGGCGCTGAAGTGCAGATCGCTGTTCATCCGCAGCGACGCAAAGCTGATATTGACGCGGTCCATGAAGGCCAGCCCGTACCCGATGCCGATGATCGGGAGCAGGCGCAGAGACGTCTTCCGTTGCGCCGACGCGGCAATGAGTGACTCATCCACAGCCGAGACTGCAGCGGAGCCTTCAGACATGTCGCCGGAAATGTTCATCGGCGTTGACCTCGAGAGATTGGCGGTTGAATTTTGGGCACGGGAAGCACGGCTACAAGGTAAGCAGAATGTATCACAGCCCGCAATTGACGGGTGACGGCTGTGATAGCATCCGCTTTTTGAGCGATTGATTTTCTCCACGAAGTCGCGGGCTGTTGCGATCCGTTGACCCTGCGGGACTTGAGGCTGTGCACAATGCGGTTGCGGTGGCTTTTTGGGATTGCGGTTTTTCTCGCTTCGTTTCTGCTCTTTCTCGTCGAGCCGATTGCGGCCAAGCAGTTATTGCCGGTGCTGGGAGGTTCAGCGGCGGTCTGGATCACGTGCCTGGTCTTCTTTCAGACGGCGTTGTTGTGCGGTTATCTTTACGCGCATTGGCTGGCGCGCAATTCGCGCTGGACGATGCATTTTGGCTTGCTCGTTCTCGCCGCCGTATCTGCCATTGCGTGGTCAGTCAGGAGTATTGGAACAAACGCTTCGTCAGCACATCCCTTCGCAACGATTTTCATTGCCCTTGGAGTTTCGATTGGTCTGCCTTTTCTAGCGCTCGGGGCGACGAGTCCGCTGCTGCAGGTCTGGTGGTCGAGGCTGCATACCACGGCAATTCCCTATCGGCTATTCGCCCTATCGAACCTGGCTTCCATGCTTGCGTTAGCGCTTTATCCCACCGTCATCGAGCCGCACCTCACGCTGCAGATGCAGCGACAACTGTGGTGTTGCGGATTTGGGGCCTTTGCTCTTTTGTCGGCACTGCTTGCGATCAAGACGCGTTCGGCGGCAGTGGGAGCGCCGCGAGAAACGGTTCAGGCGGAAGAGCTTGCCGATCTTCCCGTGACACCGCGTATTCACAAGCTGCTCTGGGTACTGCTTCCGATGGGCGCGGCCATGCAGTTGAGCGCTGTCACCAGCTATCTCACCGCCAATGTCGCGGCTATCCCGCTGCTTTGGGTTTTGCCGCTGGCCGTGTATCTCGTCACGCTGATCCTAACGTTTCAGTTTCCCGGCCTGGTGCCGCGCGGCATCGTCACACGCTTCCTGATCGTCATGTTAGCCGGGTTGGGATACATGCTGTCGCAGGTAGACGTCACTGTGCCAATGCGCATCAGCATTGGATTCTTTCTGGTTGAAGTTTTTGTGTCGTGCTTCTTCTGCCATAGCGAGGCGTATGCGCTGCGGCCCAAACGCGTTTCAGAATCGACGCTGTTTTATCTTCTGTTTGCCGCTGGCGGCGCTCTCGGGTCTTTTCTGATTGGGATTGCGTCTCCCCTGCTGTTCCGCTTTAACAACGATCTCGCAATGACGTTTCTCGTCACGGCGCTGCTGGCCCTCGCCGTTACGTGGAGCGGCGGCTGGAGCCAGAGGCTTCTATGGTCGGTCGCCAGCGTACTTATGATGGTGCTTGTGGTCTGGGTTCACATTGCAAGCCTGCGCGACACGACCGTAGCAGTGCGCAATTTCTATGGCAGCCTGCGAGTGAAGCAGAACTTCGGCTTTCCCGGAGCGACGCTGCGCACCCTGACAAATGGCACCATACAGCATGGCACGCAGATCTTTGGCAGCGACAAATTACGCAGAACGCCGACTACGTATTACGCCGAAGACTCTGGGATCGGGCTCGCCCTGCGCCTGTGCTGCGAAGGGCGCCCACGGAACATCGGCGTGATCGGGCTGGGAGTGGGAACGCTGGCAGCATACGGCCATCCCGGCGACCGCATCCGGTTTTATGAAATCAATTCCGCGGTCGCACCCATCGCAAACAACGTTTTCTCCTATATCCGTGACTCGGGCGCGCAGGTAAAGATCGCCGAAGGCGACGCACGGTCTTCACTCAATCGCGAACAGCCGCAGGGTTTCGACGTGCTGGTGGTGGACGCGTTTTCGGGCGACGCGATTCCGCTGCACCTGCTCACGACGCAGGCAGTAAATCTCTATCGGAGACACCTCGCCCCCGGAGGCATTCTCGCCTTCCATATTTCGAATCAGCATGTTGACCTTGAGGCGCCGATTGGGCTGCTGGCGAAGGCCGCAGGCATGCAGGCGATGCGCGTCTCAAGCATTGCCGACGAAGATCGCGGCGAGTTCACCGCAACGTGGGTACTGATCAGTGACAATGCTGCATTTTTCGCTCAGCCGGAACTTGCGGCCCGCGCCAATCCGCCCCTGGAAATGCCTGGCCTACGACTCTGGACGGACGACTACTCCAGCTTATTGCCCGTGCTGCACTGGTAGCGTGCCTCGAGTCACAGGACGTTCACCGTCTGCCTGTGATAGCATCCGCTTCTTACGGTATTGCCAGGTAGGTTTCGCCGTTGCGGGTTTAGTCCCGGGTTGACGGTTTTCTGCTGGTCCTGTGGGCTCGCAGACGTCGCACTGCAACCCCAAAACCTGGTGAAGCTGTAGCCACGGACGCCCCTCGGATCTGTACTTCCGCCGGGCGCCTGCCGGAGACCCTCTGCATGGACGAGGAAGACGGCAGACCGGGCGCTGAAGCCCGGCAATCCGACCCAACGGACGTCCTTTGCGACGCCTCCGCGGGTTCTCTGCGCTGTCTCAATCCCCCACAATCCCAAGCATTCACGCGACAGGATTTTGATCCTGCTGCTGTGACTTGTGCTTGCACGAGATCGAATTATCGAGGAGAAACTCAATGAAAACGTACCAGGGAAGTGAGATCCGCAACGTAGCTGTAGTGGGGCATGCGCACAGCGGCAAGACCACCTTGATTGCCGCTCTGCTGCATGCCGCAAAGATGACCCCCACCCAAGGCCGAGTGGCCGATGGCACAGCCGCTACCGCCTATGACGAAGAAGAAATTGCCCGCGGCGTGACCATGCAAAACGCTGTCGCGTTTGCCGAGTGGCAGGGCGTAAAGATCAATTTTGTCGACACTCCGGGATTTCACATGTTCTCGCACGAGGCCCGCGCTGCCCTGCTCCCTGTGGAAGCAGCGGCCGTGGTGGTGAATGCCCAGAATGGCGTCGAAGCGGTCACTGAGCGCGTTTGGAGGTTTGCCGAGGAGGCTAACATTCCCCGCTTCGTGGTCGTGAACCAGATGGACCATCCCAAGGCCGGCGGCGGCGGCGGATTGAGCGCCCTGATCGAAGACCTGCAAGAGCGTTGGGGCCGCACCTGCGTGCCGATCCAGCTGCCCATCTCGGATGCGGGCGGTTTTCACGGGGTCGTGGACCTGGTCACCATGGAGGCGTTTTATTACACGCCCAATGGCGACGGTCGGGGCAAAATTACTGGTGAGATTCCGGCGAGCCTTGCTCCCCAAGCCAAGGCCGCGCACGAGGCTCTGGTGGAACTGGTGGCCGAGGGCAAAGACGAGTTGATGGAGGAGTACTTCGCCGAGGGCACTATTCCTGAACAACATCTGATCACCGCGCTGCACGAAGCTATCCGCGAAGATCGCATCTTCCCGGTGCTTTTTGTCAGCGGCCTTGCCAACATGGCTACCGATCATCTTTTGGACTTCATCAAGGTCTATGCTCCCGCGCCGGTTGAGCGCGCACCCATCGCCGTGAAGTCTCCCGCTCTGCAGGCTGTGGCAACCAACGGCGACGCCGCGGTAGCAGCCGGAATCGGCATTACCTTTCGCAAGGTCGAAGATCGCGAGCCGGCGGGGTTGGTCGTTTTCAAGACCATGACTGACCCCTTCTCGGGGCGTATCACCTTCTTCAAAGTCATCAGCGGAGTTATCAAGAATGACGCGACCGTCGAGAATTACACGCGCCGCGGCCAGGAACGACTCGCGCACCTGAGCGTAATGCAGGGTCGCAAGGCTGTCGAGGTGGCCGAGTTGCACGCGGGTGATATTGGGGCCGTGGCAAAGCTGCGCGAAACACTCACCGGCGACACGCTTGGCCAGAAAGGCGCTGAGATTCAGGTCGATCTCGCGCCTCTGCCTGAACCGGCTATGACCTACGCCATTGAGCCCAAAAGCCGTGCCGACGAAGATAAACTGGCACCGGCCATTCACAAGCTCATGGAAGAGGATTTGCTGATTCGCTTCTACCGCGACCCAATGACCAATGAATTCCTGATCGCGGGTGCAGGGCAGCCACACATTGAAACGATCGTGGCACGGCTCAAAAAGCGTTATCACGCCGAAGTCACACTGAAGGCTCCCAAGGTGCCCTATCGCGAGACGATTCGCGCAAAGGCTGAGGCGCAAGGCAGGCACAAGAAACAGACCGGCGGTCATGGTCAATTCGGCGATTGCAAGATTCGGATGGAGCCCATGCCGCGCGGCGGCGGCTTCGCGTTTGAGAACGACGTTTTTGGCGGTGCCATTCCGCGCAACTTCATTCCCGCGGTCGAAAAAGGCATCGTTGAGTCAGCCGCGCGTGGCTACCTCGCCGGATATCCTGTTGTGGACTTCAAAGTCACCGTGTTTGACGGCAGCTATCACGACGTTGATTCAAACGAAATGTCGTTCAAGATGGCGGGCAGGCTGGCGTTCCGCAAGGCCATGGAATCGTGCAAGGCATGTTTGCTCGAGCCGGTCATGAGAGTCGAAATCGAGGCCCCGGACGAATTTGCCGGGACGCTGATGGGCGACTTGAACAGCCGGCGCGGACGGGTGCAGGGCATGGAATCAAAAGGGCGGACGACGGTGATCAACGCCGAGGTCCCGATGGCTGAAATGCTGACCTACGGTTCCCTGCTCACCTCGATGACACAAGGCAAAGGAAGCTACCGAATGGAAATGCATCACTACGACATCGTGCCGCAACTTGTAGCCGACAAGATTCTGGCGAATGCCAAGCGGCCGGTGGAAGAAGAAGAGGAATAACAGCATCAATAAGGGATCACCTTGCATTGCCACATGGGGTCCGGCGCACCCCGCCGGACCCCATGTGGCCTCTGATCAAAATCACGGCGCAGCCGCAAACTTTTATCTGCCCGCGAATCTGGAATTGACCGTGCGTGCGGCGCGCACAGCGCGCTTTCCCCGCCTCAGCCTTTTGTGTTGCGCATCTCTCCTTCGCAACTTACTCTTGAACTCCACAAATTTGAGAAGGGCTTCCACGTTTGGATTTCAAGGAGGTCTTACATGACCAACCAGGTCACGAACTATGACGGCAGCATAACTGCATCTCCCCAGCAATTGGTTTTTCCTCAAACCGTCGAAGAGATTCAGGCAATTCTGCGCGATCCCGTGAAGTATCCGAGCCCCGTTCGCGCGATGGGGAGTTACCACTCTCTCACGCCCTGCGCGTCATCGGACGGCACCATCGTCAATATGTCGCGCATGAACAGGATCGTCGCGATTGATAAGGCTAATCTCAGTTTCACCGCGCAGGCAGGCCTTCAAATCATTGAGGCCTCGCGGGCCCTTCGCAAGCACGATCTGCAAATGATGCTCAACATTGAAATCGGAAACATGACCCTTGGCTCCGCTGCGTGTTGCCACAGCAAGGATGCACTCGACGGCATCGAATTCGGCCAGGTTAGCTCGTACGTCACCCAAATCAAGTGGGTCACGCCCGCTGGTGAACTTGGCGAAGCCTCGGAATCCGACAACCTCGACCTGTTGCGCATGATGCGTTCGAGCTACGGTCTTTGCGGAATCATCTACGAAGTCACATTGCGCATCAAGCCTGTCGAAGTACTTCACCTTACTTACCTGCCGCGCCCTATCGACGAACTCACACAAGATGAAGTGGACAATTTTCTTGACACGTCAGAAGGTCTCATCTGCTGGACAGTAGGCAGGACAGCTATATTTCAACAACGTCATCGGATTGCCGAACCCGGGATTCTCGCGTCTCTTCAAGCAGCCACCCGGCGGACACTTTGGAATTTCGGAGCAGCTTATGTCTCCAGGCTCATCAATCAATTCGTAGTCGACAAGACGATTCGCGACGCTGTTCAGCAGGCAGATTTTGATGTCGAAACCTTTCTCTATTCCACGCTTAATCTGGCTGGAGGAATCACGCTGCTTGCCCCCGACAAGACCATCGATTACCACACCACGCCCGTTGAAGCCCGCTACGCGTTCACCTTTTGGGCGTTCCCTCGTTCACAATGGCTGTCGACACTGCGGGCCTATCTCGATTTCGCGGATCAGTACTTTAAAGACACAGGCTTCCGCTGTAACATGCCCCTCGGCGCATACCATATTCGACGCGATTCCAGTTCGCTTCTGTCGTACACGCAAGACGAGGAAGTGTTCTCGATTGATCCCATTCATGCCAGCACCGACGACGCTGCCTGGCATGCCTTCCTCAAAGAGTTCAACGATTTTGCGTTTCAGCGAAAGGGAATTCCTTTGTTGAATCAAAGCCCCTTCGTCGAGCAGAAACATGTTCAGGCGGCCTATGGCCAGCGATGGTCACAGTTCTCTGCTGCTGTGCGCTCTGCCGATCCTAGCGGTCGCATGTTAAATCCGTTTTTCGCGGCCCTGCTTTCAACTTGAATCAAATCTCCCTGGAATCAAGAGAGCCAGATATTGCTTCGCTTAAGCAATTCGAACTCTATCCCCAGTCAGCGGCTTATTGGATCAGCAACGTGATACAAACTCCTTGGGATCGTTTGCCTGAAATCCTAATTGCAATCGGAGTAAACGATCTCTCTTTGGCCTAGCTATTCCTCCTAAATTCGCGGTATCATCACAAAACCTGCCGGACCTCGGCCACGGAGGAGAACCATGTTCATTCCTGTCGCCGTACGACCTACCCGCTGAACATTGCCTCGGGCCGATCTGCAACACCAGCCGCTTGACCGCGGCGCCCCCGAGGATCCCTTCAGCCTTCGGGTGATTGCACTGCAAATCTGATTTCGATCGCAGCGTAACCCCTTCGCTCATGCCAAGTCTTGCGTGGCATCGTGGAGATCGTATGTCTGTTCTTGAATTTTCAACGCCGCAGCCGGCGGACGGCAGCGCGCACGGCTTCTGGGCCTCGGTGCGCGAGGCTCTCAGAGGCTCGCACCAGGATTACACCACCGGCAGTCTCAACCGCTCCATTTTGCTGCTCGCCATACCGATGATCCTTGAGATGGTGCTTGAGTCTCTGTTCGCCGTCGTCGATGTGTTTTGGGTTGGGCGGCTCGGCGCCAATGCCGTCGCCACCGTCGGCATCACGGAGTCGATGCTGGCCCTGGTCTTTGCCGTGGGGCTGGGTGTATCCATGTCGACAACGGCCATGGTAGCGCGACGTATCGGCGAAAAGGATCCAGAAGACGCGGCCATCGCCGCAGTTCAGTCCATCGGAGTTGGCCTCGCGATTTCGCTCGTTCTCGGCATTCCCGCGGGGATTTTTGCGCCGCATTTACTGTCGTTGATGGGCGCCTCTCCGGACATTGTTGCCACGGGGTCGGGTTATGCGCGCATTGCGCTCGGCGGATGCGGAGCCATCGTAATGTTGTTCCTCAACAACGCGATCTTTCGCGGAGCGGGAGACGCCGCCATCGCCATGCGCCTGTTGTGGGTGTCAAACATCATCAACCTGATCCTCGATCCGTGCCTTATTTTTGGAATCGGACCATTTCCGCATATGGGCGTGACGGGCGCTGCCTTGGCCACATTCACGGGACGCAGCATCGGCGTCTTGTACCAGTTTTACCGTCTGCTCAAAGGCTCGGAGCGCATCCACGTGCTGGTGCGACACCTGCGCCTGAACGTGCGCGTGATGGTGCGACTGGTTCGCGTTTCCATCAGCGGCATTCTGCAATTCGCAATCGCTAATGCGAGTTGGATCATCCTGGTGCGCATTGTATCGAGGTTTGGTGCGCCGGCCGTTGCGGGATACACCATCGCCATTCGCATCGTGATATTTTTCATTTTGCCGGCGTGGGGGCTCAGCAATGCAGCGGCCACCCTGGTGGGGCAAAACCTGGGCGCGAAAAAACCTGATCGCGCCGCGCAGGCGGTATGGCGAACCGGATTTTTTAACATGCTTTTTCTTGGCACGCTGGGCATTTTCTTCTTCATTCTTGCGACGCCCGTGGTGCAACTGTTTACAAGCGACACCGCCGTCGTGCCCATCGCTGCGCTGGCTTTGCGCACTTTCAGTTGCGGCAACGTTGCGTATGCCTACGTGATGGTGATGCTGCAGGCTTTCAATGGCGCGGGCGACACGCTCACTCCGACGATCGTGAACTTTTGCGGCTTCTGGGTATTGGAATTGCCACTTGCCTGGTGGCTCGCAATTCGGACGACGCTGGGCGCGGAGGGTGCGTTCATCTCGGTCGTCATTGCCGAATGCGCAATCGCGGTCGCCAGCGTGATTCTGTTTCGCAGTGGTCGCTGGGCACGACAACAAATCTAGAGAATCTGCAGAATTTCACCTGATTTGGAAGGGTGAACATAGGATAGGCACCTGTTTTGGGAGGTTTTTTGGGGCATGCGGAATCCTCGAGCCGCCGCAAACATCTGAGAGAATGAAGGTAGTGAAAGAAGTGGCACATTTTGGCTTGCAGCGGATGAAAGCGCCGGTCTGGTTTGCGATTTGCGTGTTGGCGGGCACCTCCTCGGCACTCAGCGGCCAGGGCATGAACCCGTCTTCGCCAGCAGCTAACCCGTCTTCGGCATCCAATGCCTTTTATGGGAGCGTGACCTCTCATCCGGCGAGCGACGAGACGTTGCGGCTTTCGCTCGACGATGCGGTGCGTCGCGGCTTTGAAAATAACCTTGGTCTCAAGGAGGCCGAGAGCGGCGAGAAGCTTTTTCAAGGGGAAAAGAACGAGGCGCTGCAGCAGTTTTTGCCCACGATCAACCTCAGCGGCGGAACCGGCGTCTTCGAACATGACCTTGCAGCGCAGGGATTTGGGCCTGGCATTTTTAAAAAGCTTGGCTCGATTTTTCCGGGAGGGGTGATTCCCCCCGGTATCTCGCTGATCACGAAAGACGACTTGACACAGGGGCAGCTTTCATTCAATCAGACACTTTTCTCAGGGCCCGTGATTGCCGGTTGGCGTGCCGCCGGTGCCGCGCAGCGCGCGGCTCACTTCGCAAAAATGTCGGCACGCGGCGAGGTCGTGCAGCAAGTGGCAACGGCCTATCTGCACGCCATCGCAGCCGCGAGTGAAGTGGATAAC
>ODAK010003556.1_pt1 | contig 16103 bp, 8 predicted proteins | sample 1539591 | NCBI WGS metagenome assembly ODAK01 (sample SAMEA3539303, study PRJEB22396) | soil metagenome | biome: tundra; feature: field; material: soil | place: USA | collected 2010-05 | depth 0.15 m
TCCGGGACCTGTCCGGGCACGCGGATCCGGTCGCTGAGGCGGGCCGGCTGGCCAGAGAGGAGGCGCGGCGGCCGTTCGACCTGGAGACGGATCTGATGGTCCGGCCGCTGTTGCTGAAACTGGGGCCCGCCGACCACTGGTTCTGCCTCACCCTGCACCACATTGCCTGCGACGGCTGGTCGCTCGGCCTGCTCGATACCGAGCTGGCGGCCTTCTACCGCGCCTTTCCGGCGGGTGAGGCCCCCGAGCTGCCACCGCTGACCGTGCAGTACGTGGACTTCGCCGAAGAGCAGGCGGCCCAGCTGACCGGGGATCCGCTGGAACTGATGCTCGGTTACTGGCGGGACAGGCTCGCCGGTGTGCCGGCCCTGGCCTCCCTTCCCGCCGATTTCCCTCGGCCGCCCACCCAGAGCCATGCCGGTGACCACGTGGACTTCGCCATCGATCCAGCGGTCGCCGAGCAGGTTGCCAGGCTGGCCCGGGCATGCGGCGGCACCCCGTTCGCCGTGCTGCTGGCCGCCTTCGCGACTCTGGTCCACGCGCACACGGGAGCAGATGAGGTAATTGTCGGCTCGCCGGTGACCGGCCGTCCGCGTGAGAATCTGCAGCGGCTGATCGGCTTCTTCGCCAATACCGTCGTGCAGCGCATCGACGTCTCAGGCGAGCCGACCTTCAGAGAGCTGGTGGCCAGGGCGCGCGACGACAGCAGGGCCGCGGTGGCCAACCAGGAACTGCCGTTCGAGAAGCTGGTCGAGGAACTGCACCCTAGCCGCGACCCGGCGCACAACCCGATCTTCCAGCTGATGCTCAGCTACCACGACAGCGATCCGGAGGGCCTCGCGCTGCCCGGTTGCCAGGTGAACATGGTGCCTGGGGACACCTCGACCGCCAAGTTCGACCTGACATTGAGCATCACCCGCTCAGGTGACCGCCTGTCAGCCAGGCTGGAGTACAGCACCGACCTGTTCGCGGCGGAAACCGCCGGCGCGTTCGGCGAGCAGTTCCGCGCCGTGCTCGCCAGGGCGGTCGCCGACCCGGACCGGAGCATCGGGAGGCTGCCGGTGCTGTCCGAGGCCGAGGAGCGGCGTGTCCTGGTGGAGTGGAACCCACCGGCCGAACCGGTTTCTGGCGCGCTGGTGCACGAGTTGATCGCCGAGCAGGCGGCTCGGACCCCTGACGCGATTGCCCTGCTCGCGGCTAGTGGGCCGGCCGGAGACGCGCTGACCTACCGTGAACTGGACCGGCGGGCGGACGCGCTGGCGGCCAGGTTGAGGGCGCGCGGCGTTCGGGCGGATGTGCCCGTGGGCGTGTACCTGGACCGGTCACCGGATCTTGTGGTCACGCTGCTGGCGATCCTCAAGGCGGGGGGTGCCTACCTGCCACTCGACCCCGCCTATCCCTGGGAACGGCTGGCGTTCATGGTGCGGGACTCGCAGGCACGGGTGATCGTCACCCGGGGCGGCATGGCCCGCCGCGTCACCGGCATGCCGGTGACGCTGATCGAGCTGGACGCGGAGGACTGCCCAGATTCCACCGCCGAGGCCGGGGGGTCGTCGCCGCACAACCTGGCGTACGTCATCTACACCTCAGGCTCCACAGGAAGCCCCAAGGGCGTGATGATCTCGCATCGCAGCGTGCTGAACTTCTTCGCCGGCGTGGACGTGCTGCTCTCCGATGACGCCCCGGGGACCTGGCTCGCGGTGACGAGCATGTCCTTCGACATTTCGGTGCTCGAACTACTGTGGACCCTGGCCCGCGGCTACCGGGTTGTGGTCCGCGGGGATGAACCCACGGCGGCCACCGCCGCGGATGGTGCCCCGGTGCCTGCCTCGGTGCAGGCACGGCCGATGGATTTCAGCCTGTTCTACTTCGGTGGGGACCGCGGCGGAGATCCCGGTGACGTCTACCGGCTGATGATCGAGGGCGCCAGGTTCGCCGACCGGAACGGGTTCACCGCAGTGTGGACTCCCGAGAGGCATTTCCACGAGTTCGGTGGCCTCTACCCCAACCCTTCGGTGACCGCCGCGGCGATAGCGGCGATCACCACGCATGTCGACGTGCGGGCGGGCAGCGTGGTGATCCCGCTGCATGACCCGCTGAGGGTTGCTGAGGAATGGTCCGTCGTGGACAACCTGTCGGGCGGCCGGGCCGGCCTGTCAGTGGCGTCCGGCTGGCAGCCGGACGATTTCGCGCTCGCACCCGACAAGTACGCCGACCGCAAGAAGATCATGATGCGAGGGCTGGCGGAGCTGCGGGAACTGTGGCGCGGCGGCAGCGTGCGGCGGCGCAACGGTGTGGGTGCCGAGACGGAAGTGCGGATCTTCCCGCCTCCAGTGACCGCCGAGCTGCCCGTATGGGTGACCAGCGCCCGCAGCGCGGAGACCTTCCAGCTTGCGGGGGAGGTCGGCGCCGGACTGCTCACCCACCTGCTCGGCCACACGGTCGAGCAGCTCGCGCGCAAGATCGGCCTCTACCGCCAGGCGTGGCGGGAGAGCGGGCACCAGGGCGACGGCCACGTGACCCTCATGCTGCACACGTTCGTCGGCACGGACGCCGACGCCGTCCGGAAGGTCGTGCGGGAGCCGCTGTGCGCTTACATCAAGTCATCCTTCGACCTGCTGTCGGGTCTCGGCCAGGCGATGGGACGTGAAGCCGACCTGCGCGATCTGCCGGAGAACGAGCTCGAGGAGCTGGTAGCGCAGGCGTTCGACAGGTTCTTCGACACCTCGGGGCTGCTCGGCACCCCTGAGCACTGCGCCGACCTGGTCGATCAGCTCAAGGCGATCGGGGTCGATGAGGTGGCATGCCTCGTCGACTTCGGGGTCACGCACGAGCAGGCGCTCGGCGCGCTCGACCAGCTCGCGGCGGCGAAGGCGCTGAGCGAGGACCGGCAGCGCGCTGCGCTGGCCGACGAGCCGGTCGCCGGTCAGCTGCGGCGCCACGGCGTCACGCACCTCCAGTGCACTCCGTCCGTGGCGGGGCTGCTCGCCGAGGGCGAGGCTGGTGCTGCGGCGCTGGCCGGCCTGCGCAGGCTCCTGGTCGGCGGGGAGGCGCTGCCCGCTCCGCTCGCCGGGCAGCTCGCGGATCTGCTGCCGGGCGGTGTGCACAACATGTACGGCCCGACCGAAGCGACCGTCTGGGCCAGCATCGCGCCGGTCGCGGCCTCCGGGCAGGTCACTATCGGCCGCCCGATGACCAACGTGCGCGCCTATGTGGTGGATGCCTACTTGCGGCCGACGCCCGCCAACGCGCCGGGGGAGCTGCTGCTCGGCGGCCCCGGCATCGCTCGCGGCTACCTGGGCCGTCCCGCTTTGACGGCTGAGCGGTTCATCCCGGACCCGTTCTCCGGTGAGCCGGGCGCGCGTGTCTACCGAACCGGCGATCTGGTGAGACGGCGGCCGACGGGCGAGCTGGAGTTCCTCGGCCGGCTCGACCACCAGGTGAAAGTGCACGGTCACCGGATCGAGCTCGGCGAGATCGAGAATGTGCTGCGCGGGCATCCGGGGCTGCGCGCGGTGGTCGCCTCGGTACGCGGTGAGGAGGCGCGCCGGCGGATCGTCGCCTACTGTGTTCCGGCCCGGCACCGGCAGCGGGACCTGACCATAGCGGCGGTGAAGGCGTTCGGCGCCAGGACGCTTCCCGACTACATGGTGCCCGCGGACGTCGTGTTCCTCGACGAACTGCCGATGACGCCGAACGGGAAGGTGGACCGCAGCCGGTTGCCGGATCCCGAGCGGCCGCTGCGGGCGGAGCACCGGCCGCCGGGCAACGACACAGAGCGGCTGGTCGCCGAAGCACTGGCCGGCGTGCTGAAGGCCGACCGGATCGGGGTCGAGGACAACTTCTTCGACATGGGCGGTAACTCGCTGCTCGCTGTGCAGGCCAGGGGGAGGCTGCTGCCTGTCCTCGGTGACCAGCTGACCCTTGTGGACATCTTCCGGTATCCGACCGTACGGCGACTGGTCGCGGCGCTCAGCGGCGACGGCCGTGAGGAGGAGGACGAAGCCTCCGGGGAGGGCCTCGCCCGGGTGCGTGAGGCCGCCGGCCGCAGGGCGGGCGCGTTCGCCAGGCAGGCCAGACGGCACAGGGAGAAAGCCGGGGGGACGTGATGTCAGATAGCGAGCCCGACGGTGTGGAACCGGTGGCGATCGTCGGCATGGCCTGCCGGGTGCCCGGTGCCCGGACGATCGAGGGCTTCTGGCGCAACATGCGCGACGGGGTCGATTCGATCAGCCGCTTCGCCCCGGAGGAACTGCTCGCCGCCGGTGTAGGCGAGGACGTCCTCGCCGATCCGGACTACGTCCCCGCCTCCGGTCACATCGATGGCGCCGACCTGTTTGACGCGGCCTTCTTCGGATTCAACCCGGCCGAGGCCGAAACCATGGACCCGCAGCACCGGCTGTTCTGCGAGATCGCATGGGCGGCGGTAGAAGACAGCGGCCACGACCCGGCCAGGCTCGGCGGTGAGGTCGGCGTGTTCGCAGGCTCGTTCATGAACAAATACCTGACCACGAACCTCGCCACCAATGCGCGGTTCCAGCGCTCACCGATGGCCCCGCTGGCCAGGATGTTCAATGACAAGGACTTCCTGGCCACCAGGGTCGCCTATCTGCTCGATCTCACTGGCCCTGCCTACACGGTGCAGACGGCCTGCTCGACATCCCTGGTCGCCGTTCACCTGGCATGCCAGTCCCTGCTCAGCTACGAGTGCGACGCGGCGCTGGTCGGCGGCGTGTCCGTCAACGTGCCGCTGAAGGCCGGCTATCCGGTCGCCGACAGTGGCCTGTTCAGTGCAGACGGTCACTGCCGCCCCTTCGACGTGCATGCGGACGGCACGGTGCCGGGCAACGGTGCGGTGGTGCTCGTGCTGCGGCGGCTGCCGGAGGCGCTGGCTGATCACGACCACGTCTATGCAGTGATCATGGGCTCTGCGGTCAACAATGACGGATCGATGAAGGCGGGGTTCGCCGCGCCAAGCGTCAGCGGCCAGGCCCGGGTGATCACGTCGGCGCTGGCACTGGCCAATGTGCACCCGGCGTCCATCGGCTACCTGGAGGCACACGGTACGGCCACGCAGGTCGGCGACCCGATCGAGGTCATCGCGCTGACCCAGGCGTTCGGATCGGAGGGAATCCGTCCCGGCCAGTGCGCCCTCGGCTCGGTCAAGGCCAACATCGGGCACCTGGACGCGGCGGCTGGTGTCGCCGGGCTCATGCGCGCGGCATTAGCCGTCTCCATGGGCCAGGTTCCGCCCACCGCCAACTTCGCCGCGCCCAACCCCGAGCTGCGGCTGGACCACACGCCTTTCTACGTGCCGACCACCGCCCGCGACTGGCACCCGGCTGGTGCGCCGCGGCGGGCCGGGGTGAGCTCATTCGGCGTCGGCGGCACGAACGCACACGTCGTGCTGGAGCAGGCCCCGGATACGAAAACGGCAGCGAGCCCTGTGCGGCCCTGGCAGTTGCTGCCTGTCTCCGCGCACACCAGGACGGCGGTGGACGCGGCGACCGAGCGGCTCGCCGCCTTTCTCGACCAGTCCGGACCTGACGTCAGGCTGTCCGATGTGGCCTTCACCCTGCAGGACGGCCGCAGGGCGTTCGGCGTCCGCCGGTTCGCGGTCTGTACGGATGCACGCGATGCCGTGCGGGCACTGCGCGGCGAGGAGCCCAACCGGTTGCTGACCAAGACCCTGCCAGGCGACGGGCGCGAGGTGGTCTTCGCCTTCCCTGGCGGCGGTATGCAGCATCCGGGCATGGGCATAGACATCTACCGGTCGGAACCGGTGTTCAGAAACGAAGTAGACCGGTGCGCGGAACTGCTGCTGCCGCGGCTCGGCTTCGACCTGCGCAGGTTGCTGTTCCCCTCGGCGTCCAGGCCGCTGGCTGGCAAAGGGCTCGCCGCGGGAGCTGCCACGATGGGCCGCACCCAAGGCGCCGGCGTGGTGTCGGCCCTGTTCACCATCGAGTACGCGCTGGCCAGGCAGCTCATGGCGTGGGGAGTGCGGCCCGCCGCGATGATCGGGCACAGCCTCGGCGAGTATGTCGCGGCCTGCCTCGCCGGAGTGTTCACCCTTGACGGCGCCCTGGAGATCACCTTGGCCCGGGGCGAGCTGTTCGAGGCCATGCCGCCGGGCCGGATGCTCGTGGTGCAGATGTCTGAGGCACAGGTGGCCGAGATCCTGCCCGACCGGCTCTCGATATCCGCCGTCAACGCCCCTGATCTCACCGTGGTGGCCGGCCCCGACGAGGACATCGCGGCGCTGCTCACGACGCTGCGTGCCGATGGCATCGACTGCCGCAAGGTGAGCGTTCCGGTCGCGAGCCACTCGTGGATGGTCGATCCCTATCTCGACGAATTCACCGTCAAGGTCAAGAAACTGCGGCTGTCCGAACCGGAGATCCCGTTCGTATCCAGCGTGACCGGTACGTGGATCAGCCCGTCGGCCGCCACCGACCCTTCGTACTGGGCAGAGCACCTGCGGCGGCCTGTCAGGTTCGCTGGCGGAGTCGCCGAGGTGCTCGCACGGCCGGGCCGGGTGCTGCTCGAGGTCGGGCCTGGCAGGGCGCTGACCTCACTGGCCGCCGTCCAGCGGCTGGCCCCGGCCCCGGTGGCGATCCCCACGATGGGGCTTCCTCGCGACTTGCTGCCCGACCTGGCCCACCTGGTGGCGGCGATGGGCAAACTGTGGCAGGCGGGCGTCGATGTGGACTGGCAGGCCTTCCACGGCGAGGCAAAGCCGAGCCGGGTGCCGCTGCCCTCCTACCCGTTCCAGGCGCGGCGATTCTGGGTGGAACCTGGCCGCCCTGCCCTGTCGGGCGAACCAGCGCCGGGTGGTGAGCAGGAAGCTGCGGGCCCGTCCGCTGACGATGGGTTCATCGCGCCGCGTACCGAGCGGGAACGGCAGATCGCCCGGATCTGGTGCGACCTGCTGGGGCTCGACCGGGTCAGCATGGACGACGACTTCTTCGATCTCGGTGCCCACTCGCTGATGGTCACCCAGGTGACCAGGGATCTCCGCAGGATGGGCGCCACCCTGCTGACAGCAGGGGACGTGCTGCGGGCGCCCAGGGTGGCGGATATGGCCATGCTGGTGGACAGGTCGCTCGGCCGCGAATCTCCGGTGCCCGCGCAGACTGGTCCGCCGCTCGAGGACGACGTGGTCCTGGACGAGGCCATTCAGGCTCGCGGGCTGCCCGGACCTAGCCGGGAGGAGCCGGCGACCGTACTGCTCACGGGCGCCACCGGATTCGTCGGGGCCTTCCTGTGCGCCGAGTTGCTCAGCCAGACCCAGGCAACCGTGCTGTGCCTGGTCAGAGCGGCTGACGCCGGCGAGGGGATGTCCCGCGTGCGGGCCGCGCTGGAGTCGTACGGCCTGCCAGGGGCCGGCTCGGGACGGCTCCAGGTGGTGCCGGGCGAACTCGCCCAGCCGCTGCTCGGCGTGGGGGAGGCTGCCTTCGACGAACTGGCGGAGCGTGTCGACGCGATCTACCACTGCGCCGCGTGGGTGAACTTCGTGCGTCCCTACCGGGTGCTGAAGGCAACCAATGTGCTGGGAACGCAGGAGATCCTGCGGCTGGCCGCCCGCAAGCGGCTCAAGCCGGTGCATCACATCTCCACGCTGGCCGTACTGGCGGGTGCGATGCTCGGCGACGCGGACACCCTTCGCGAAGACGAACCGCTGCCGCCCCCGATTGGCCATGACACCGCGTACAGCCAGAGCAAGTGGGTGGCGGAGGCGCTGATCGAGATCGCGCGGACACGGGGCATCCCGGTCTCGGTGTACCGGGCGGGCGGAGTGCTGTCGGACAGCCGCAGCGGTGCCACCAACACTGAGGACTACGTCACCAAGGTCATCCAGGGCTGTGTCCAGCTCGGCCTTGCCCCGCTGCGCGAGTATGCCCTGTCGGTCGGGACGGTCGACCACCTGGCCAGGCTGGTCGTCAGCCTTTCCCGGCGACCGGAAGCCCTCGGCCGGACCTTCCACGCCATTGATCCCGAGCCGCTTGCCTGGAACCGCATATTCGAGCAGATCAGGCAGTTCGGCTATGCCGTGCGCAGTGTGCCGTTTGACGAATGGCGCTGGGCGCTCACCGAGCAGGTGGACCGGGAGGGCGACGACAACGCGCTGGCTCCGCTGATGGCAATGCTCGGCGATACGCCGGACCGGCGGATGCCGGTCATTGACTGCACGAACGTGCGCACGGTGCTGGCGCGGGAAGCCGCGGCGGCACCCGAACTCGACACCGCGTTCTTCGACCGGATGCTGGCGTTCTTCGTGAGGGCGGGATTGCTTCCCCCGATGACAGCGACGGCAACGACCACCACGGCGACGAAGGGGAAGTGACGTGTCTCTGCTGCTGACAGGCGCCACGATCATCGACGGGCTGGGCGCCGACCCGCTGCCACGGGGCTCGGTGCTGGTCGAGGGGGACAGGATCGCCGATGTGGGGGCGGCCGATGGCCCGCACGACGCGGACCTTGTAGATCTCAGCGGCCTGACCTTGCTCCCAGGGCTCATCGACGCGCATGTCCACATCGGGCACTCCAGCGAGATGAGGGCCATGCTGAACATGGAGGTGTCCATCGCCGAACGGGCCGCGGACATCTTCCGTACCCTCCGTGAGACCCTGGATGCGGGTTTCACCGCGGTCCGCGATTGCGGCGGCATCGATCACGGCGTGATGCGCACGGTGAGCCGGGGACTGGTGCCGGGACCGAGGATCTGGGCTTCGGCCTCGCCGCTGGTGCAGTGCGGTGGGCATGGCCACCTCGGCTCGCCGTTCCTGCCGCCGGACGCGACCTTCCACTTCCGAGTGCGCGGGCTGACGGCCGTCGGCCGGGTCTCTGACGGCCGCGACGAGGTCCGCAAGGCCGCGCGGGAGTGCTTCCGGCAGGGCGCGAGTTTCCTGAAGATGGCGGTGACCGGCGGCGTGGTGTCTATCGCCGACTCACTGAACGACACGCAGTTCACCGTGGAGGAGATCGCCGCCGCGGTGACAGAAGCGCACGCCAGGCATACCTATGTCACCGTGCACGCGCACAACGTCGCAGGCATCCACAACGCCATCGAAGGCGGCGTGGAGTGCGTCGAGCACGGGACGGGGATCGACGAGGAGACGGCCGCGATGATGGCGGCCAGTAACGTCAGCCTGGTCCCGACGCTCGCCATCGCCCAGGACCTGGTGGAGAACTTCGACCGGCAGGGCCTGCCGCCACAGATCCGCGACCGGGTCGGCGACACGATGCGTGGCATGTCGGATGGCCTGCTCGCGGCACGGGAGGCCGGCGTTCTCGTCGGTTCGGGATCCGACTTGATCGGCCCCTTCCAGAACCGGCGCGGGCTGGAGATCGCGTTGAAGGCCCGTCTGATCGGCGCCATGGCGGCGATCGTGTCGGCCACCTCGATGAACGCCCGGATCATGCGGGTAGCGGACAAGATCGGTTCGATCGAGACGGGCAAGTTCGCCGACCTCACCGCGGTGGATTTCGACCCGCTCGCCGAGCCCGAGTTGTTCGACGACCCTGGGCGGGTCGTCCTGGTGGTCAAGGGCGGCCAGATCGTCAAGGACACCCGCAAATAGCCCGGGGACACCGGCAGCCAGAGCATCCAGCGAATGAGAGGCCATCCGATGAGCGGTCTGAACGCATCAGCTCCCGATCCCAGATATCTGGTCGTGGTTAACGGAGAGGAGCAGTACTCGATCTGGGAGGAGGCGACGCCGTTGCCCAGTGGATGGCGCGCGGAGGGCTTCCCTGGTACCAGGCAGGACTGCCTCGACCACATAGAGCGGGTCTGGACGGACATGCGTCCGCTCAGCCTGCGGACGGCACGCTGAGCGTCCGGCCACGGTTCAGGGAGGGTTCGGAAATGGCAGTCCAGGAGGGCGTGCGACGACCTCTGGTCGTCGGCATCGGAGGTACCGGCCGTGCCGGCTCGTCGACGGAGCAGGCGCTGGTCCTGGGTCTGCGCGGGGCGGAGGAGGGCGGAGCGGAGGTCCGCCTGTTCGGCGGCGTTTTCCTCGGTGGGCTGCCGCTGTTCCAGCCGGACCAGGTCTGGCGCTCGGCGCGCGCGGTGGAACTCCTGGACGCTGTCGCCCGGGCGGACGGGCTGATCGTGGCCACCCCTAGCTATCACGGAGGTGTGTCCGCGATGGTGAAGAACGCACTGGACCACATGGAGGATCTGCGGGAGGACTCCAGGCCATACCTCGACCGGCGGGCGGTGGGCTGCGTGGTCACCTCCACGGGCTGTCAGGCGGGCGGCACCACGCTGTCTGCGCTGCGGTCCATCGTGCACGCGCTGCGAGGCTGGCCGACACCGCTCGGTGCCACCGTGAACACCGGGGATCCGCCGTTCGCCGGCGGCGGCCAGGCGCCGCAGGACGCGGTTGATCGGTGCGCAGCGCGCCTGCACACCGTCGGACATCAGGTGGTCGAGTTCGCCAGGCTGTTCGGCGCGGCACTGCCTACCGAGGTGGGTGTGCCCAGGTGACCGCGCAGTTGAACCCGGAAGGCCTGGCATCCACCACCGCAGCGCGCATCGAGGAGTTCCGGCAGCGCAGGCAGGCTTCGAGGCTGCCAGGATCGCCCCGAGCGGCGCGCCGCCTGCATGCGCTCGGCAAATACACAGCGCGGGAACGAATCGACATGCTGCTGGACTCCGGCTCCTTCGTGGAGACCGATCCGCTGGTACGGCACCGATCGACCAACTTCGGCATCGAGAGCCAGCGCCCGCTGGGTGACGGCGTGGTGGCTGGCTTCGGGACTGTCGATGGGCGCCAGGTCTGTGTGTACGCACAGGACGTGACATCCTTCGGCGGCACCGTCGGTGAGGTGTTCGGAGCGAAGGTCAGCAAGGTCCTCGACCTCGCGACGCAGACCGGCTGCCCGGTGATCTGCATCAACGACTCCAGCGGTGCCCGGATCCAGGAGGGGGTCCTGGCCCTGTCCTCCTACGGCCAGGTGGCCAGGCGCGTGGTCACCGCGTCCGGGGTGATCCCGCAGATCTCGCTGGTCATGGGGATCTGCGCGGGCGGCGCGGTCTACACCCCAGCCGCGACGGACTTCATTGTGATGGTGGACAGGACCTCGCACATGTTCGTGACCGGGCCCGGTGTGATCAGGTCGGTCACCGGAGAGGTGGTCGGCATCGAGGAACTCGGCGGGGCCCGGGTTCACGCCAGCCGGACGGGAAACGCTCACTACTTGGCTGCCGACGAGGTAGACGCCATCTCCTACGTCAAGGACCTGCTGTCTTACCTGCCGAGCAACTACCTGGACGATCCGCCGAGCTACCCAGCGGACCCGGAGCCCGCGCCGACCACGCGGGACACCGAACTGGAGACCCTGATCCCGGACGCACCCGAGCACGGCTACGACATGCGCGAGGTGATCGGGCGGATCGTGGATGCGGGTGACCTGCTTGAGATCCACCAGGATTTCGCCCAGAACATCGTGTGCGGGTTCGCCAGGATCGAGGGCCGCTCCGTGGGCGTGGTCGCGAACCAGCCGATGATCTTGGCCGGGTCACTGGACATCGATGCCTCGGAGAAGGCAGCGCGGTTCGTTCGGTTCTGTGACGCCTTCAGCATCCCAATTCTCACCCTCGTCGATGTGCCCGGGTTTCTGCCGGGCACGCTGCAAGAGCACGGAGGGATCATTCGCCGCGGCGCGAAGCTCGGCTTTGCCTACATCGAGTCCACGGTGCCCAAGGTTACGGTGATCATCCGTAAGGCATACGGCGGCGGGTACGCGGTAATGGGCTCTAGGGAACTCGGCGCCGACGTCTGCTTCGCGTGGCCCACCGCTGAGATAGGCGTGATGGGCGCCGGTATTGGCGTGGACATGCTGTTTCACCCGGAACTCGCCGACGCCGAGGACGCAGGGGCGCTGCGAAGCATGCTCACCCAGGAGTACCGGGAGACTCTCACGAGCCCGTATGTCGCGGCCGAATACGGCTGCATCGACGACATCATCGCGCCCGATGAGACCCGGCTCTCAGTCATAAAGGCACTGCGGGCGCTGCGGAACAAGCGGGTCATGCCTCTGGGAAAGAAGCACAGCAACATCCCGCTCTGATCGCGGTGCCCGTGCGGGGGGGTGGCCGGTACGCGCAAGCTGAGCTAGTCGGCTGCGGGCGCGCCCTCGATGCCTGCGGGCGACGGCACTGACGCGGTGCCCGCCGGCTCAGCGGCGGGGACCGGGGCCGGGCGTGCTGCGGCGAGCCTCAGCCAGATCACCGAGACGACGAAAGCAAGGGCGACCAGGCCGGCGCAGCAGGCGAACACCTGCCGGTACCCCTCGGTGCCGCCGTGGCCAGGGCTGGCGTGCTCCAGGATCGTCGCCATGACGGCAATCCCCAGCGCCCCGCCGAACTGCCTGGCGGCCGTGTTGAGCCCGCTCGCGCTGGCGAACATGACCGGAGGCGCGGACAAAGCGGCCGAGGCCGAAACCCCCATCGTCGTTGCGCCCATGCCGATCCCGGCGAGGAAGCCAGCCGGCAGCCAGAAACTGGCAAAAGCCGGATGGACGGGCAGGCCGAAGGTCATCCAGGTGGCGCAGGCACCAAACACCACGAGGCCGAAGAGCGTGGCGAACCGGGGGCCGCCCAGCTTCGGCGCGAGTCGGCCCATCCCCACAGCGACGATTGCCGCCGACACCGCGCCCGGGCTGTTGGCCAGCCCTGCCTGCAGTTCGGAGTAGCGCCATATGCCGGTCATGTACAGGACGCCCGCCAGCATGAACGAGTACTGGGCCATCCCGTACAGCATCATGACGACGTTGGCGGTCCGGTACGTGCGGCTGCTCCACAGCGACATGTCCACGGCCGGTACCGGCTGCCGTCGCGAACGCAGCAGGGCGTAGACCATGGCGGCCAGGCCAAACACGAAGCACGCGAGGGTCCTCGTACTGTGCCAGCCCCAGGTCCCTCCTTCGGTCACCCCGAGGGTGAGCGCGCCGACCCCGAGCGCGATCAGCGCGGTGGCCAGGGGGTCAGGCAGCCGGCTGGCAGATGCCTTCCCGGGCGCGTCGAGCAGCCGCAGCGCCGCGATCACCATGAAGATGCCGAACGGGATGTTGATGATGAACACGGCTCGCCAGCTGGACAGCTCGATCAGGGCGCCGCCGACGGCCGGCCCCAGCGCCGCCCCTGCCGCCGAGGCAGCGGTCCACAGCCCGATTGAGTGGTGCCGCCGGTCGGCAGGGCCGTCGAGGAGCAGGATCGCCAGCGAGGCCGGGATCATGGCGGCGGCGCCCGCGCCTTGCAGTGCCCGTGCTGTGATCAGGAGCGGCAGGCTCGGGGAAAGCGCGCAGAGCAGAGAGGCGAGCGTGAACAGCCCGATGCCGATGACGAACAGCCGACGGCGGCCGAGGCCGTCCGCCAGCTTGCCGGATGGCGCCAGGAACGCCGCGAACGTCACCGCGTACGCGCTGATGATCCAGGACAGGCCCGTCACTGAGGCGCTCGTGAAGTCGTGCTTCACAGCGGGGATCGCCAGGCTGACAACCGTCGAGTCGAGCATCGCGAGGAAGGCGCCCCCGGACGCGGTCAGCACGACGGCCAGATTCCCCTCCCGGGTCCTCGAGCCAGGCATCGGCACTCCTTATCAGTTGCGATGGGCGATCAGCTGCCTGCGCGTCAGTCGGCGGCTCCCTGCGCGAGCGTGGCCTCGACCTGTTCGACCCGGGTGCGGTCCAGTTCACGGGCGACCATCTCGTCTTGTTCGATCAGGCTGTCCAGATCGTGGTTCTCGTAGCCGATGATTCCCATCTGGGCGAAGGTGTCCCGCATCCTGTCGCCGAACAAGCCGATGTCCTTCAAGGTGGGGACGATGCGGGAGAAGAGGTGGCTGCGGAACGCGCGGAAGTGCTCCGAGGCGCGCATGAACTGGATGCACTCATCCGCGTCGATGTCGAGGTTGCGCCATACCTCCTCGCCGACGAAGCGCTCCTGCATCAGGTGGCAGGCCTCCGTGCAGAACTCCTCGCGCTCGTCGCGCTCGGCCTGGGTGAGCTGGGGGTAGAAATCGCGCAGGGCGAGCCGGCCGAAGGCGACATGCCTGGCCTCGTCCTGCATCACGTAGGCGTTCAGCGCCTGGGCGAGCGGCTCAGTGGCGTTGTCCCGGATCAGGCCGAAGGCGGCGAGCGCGAGCCCCTCGATGAGCACCTGCATGCCCAGGTAGGTCATGTCCCAGCGGGAGTCGGAGATGACATCGTTGAGCAGGGACTTCAGGCCAGGATTGATCGGGTAGGCCAGCCCCAGCTTCTCCCGGAGGTACCGCGAGTAGACCTCCACGTGCCTGGCCTCGTCCATCACCTGGGTCGCCGCATAGAACTTCGCGTCTAGCCCGGGAACGGTGTGAACGATCTTGGACGAGCAGATCAACGCGCCCTGCTCGCCGTGCAGGAACTGGGAGAACTGCCAGGATGCGAGATGATGGCGGACCATGCCGCGGTCGCGGGGGCTGAGTGAGTCCCAGACCCGCGATCCATAGATCGCGATGCTCTGCTCCGGCACGCCCATCGGATCGTTGACGTTGACCTCGGTCGACCAGTCCAGGCGGGTGGCCGCGTCCCACTGTTTCTGCTTGCCCTTCTCATAGAGGCTCAGCAGACGGTCGCGGCCCTCGTCGTACTCCCAGTCGAAGACGGTCGTGTCACCGCTGGGAATCCGCCATTGCGTTTGGTCAACCGGCAGGGCGTATATGCGCGTGCTCACGCGTTCCTCCAGAAGTCGCAGCCTTGGTATTCCAGGCGGAGTCGAGACCGGCATCAGAAGGCGCGACCCCCTGCGTGGAGACCGGAACCCGCCGAGCAACCGTGGGAGTACAGCGCAAATTTAGGCCGGAAGACCCCGCGGTAGCAGTGGGGATAACCCTGGGTGGCCGGTCGGCGCGGTCCCGTCAATGTCGTGTCAGCGGCCGGTCAGCCCCGGAGGCAAGACTGGTGCGCAGAACGCTTCAGCCGTGCTCGGTCTCATGGCAGATGGAGGTAGGTCATTGAGTGAGGTGGATCCTGCGGCGTTGGGTGCCGCGGTGCGGCAGGTGCTGGGTGACTCGCTGGGGTACCTGTATCCGGCGGCGCTGCGGGTTGCCGTGCGGGTGGGGGTTGCTGATCATCTGGCCGGCGGCCCGCTGCCTGTGCAGCGGCTCGCGGCGCTGGGTGGCGTTCAGGAGGATCATCTCAGGCGGGTGCTGCGGTTCCTGGCGACCCGGGGGGTGTTCCGTGAGGACGAGGACGGTGCCTTCCACCTGACGACCGCCGCCAGCTCGCTGCGCTCGGACTCGCCGCTGTCGGTACGCTCGACGGTCCTGTTGCTGACGGATGAGATGTACTGGCTGCCGGCCGGCCGGCTCGAAGACACAGTGCGCAAGGGGACCACGATGTTCAACGACATCTTCGGTTCGCCGCTCTTCGATTACCTGGCCGGCGATGAGGAACGCGCGCGGATCTTTCACACCGGGATCGCCGACCTGTCCACTATGGAGCAGGACGGGATCGCGGAGAGCTACAGCTTCCCGGACACGGGCATGGTCATCGATGTCGCCGGGGGCCCAGGCGGATTCCTGCAGGCCGTGCTGAGCAGGAATCCGCGGTTGCGCGGCGTCTTGTTCGACCAGGAGCCGGTGCTGCGCGAGCACCGGCTCACGGATCCCGCGATAGCGGGGCGCTGGGAGATCGCGGCAGGAGACTTCTTCACGGCCGTGCCGCGCGGCGGCGACATGTATCTTCTCAAGCGCGTGCTCCACGACTGGGATGACGCGGAAAGCCTGCGCATTCTGCGGTCGTGCCGCGCGGCCATGTCCGATCAGGCACGTCTCCTCGTTATTGATGCCATCGTTCCGCCCGGCAACGACCCGCATCCCAGCAAGCTCTACGACATCGCGATGATGACCATATTTGACGGTAAGGAACGCACCGAGCAAGAGTTCGGCGGATTACTCGCAGCCGCGGACCTCAAGCCGACCCGGGTCATCGCCACGCCGGGGACAGTGTCGATCATCGAGGCCGTGGCGGCCTGACTCTCACGGCGGATGGAGGCAGGCCGTTGAGTGAGGTGGATCCTGCGGCGTTGGGTGCCGCGGTGCGGCAGGTGCTGGGTG
>ODAK010003557.1_pt1 | contig 16102 bp, 11 predicted proteins | sample 1539591 | NCBI WGS metagenome assembly ODAK01 (sample SAMEA3539303, study PRJEB22396) | soil metagenome | biome: tundra; feature: field; material: soil | place: USA | collected 2010-05 | depth 0.15 m
CACGATGCGCAACCCGTTCGAGCGCGCTAGCATCCAGGCCGACACCACGCCGTGACCGCAGCCGATGTCGAGAATCGTGCCTTCGTCGGGCAGAAAATCGCCGAGGCGCGCGACCATCGGGTCCAGTCGCAGCTTGAACCACGCGAACATGCGGGGGTACGAACTGAGCCCGCGGAATCGCCGCATCACCCAGCGCACGGGCTGCGCTGGATCCGCGGGCGGCACCGGCTTCTTCGTGTACAGCCGGCGAAGCAGCGGTGGCAGGATCACGTAGGCTCCCGTCGCGCAGTAGCCGATGGCCAGGGTGGCCATAATGCCCGCGCTGCGAGTGACCGAGTGCTCGGCGCCGATCAAGGTGATCATGCCGACCAGCGTTGCGCTGGACGAAAGAAAGATGCTCGTGCGCACGGGGCCGTGCGACGGGTGGCGTTCGTCGAGACAGCGCTGGTAGACGCGCAAGAACGAGAAGGAATAGTCCACGCCCATGCCGAAAATCAGCACTGACAGAATCAACCCGACCAAGTCGATGGGCCGGCCGATGAGATGCAGCGTCGCCAGCGTCAGCACGAAGGAAAACGTCATCGGCGCCAGCGCCAACGCAGCGACGCGAAGATCGAGGAAGAAGAGGAGCACCGAGCCCGCCACGAAGCACACCACCACCACGAACATCGAACGGAACGAGCGAGACAGGAAGTCGGCCAAGCTGCGCGCGAAATTGTCGCCGTCGAACACCTGAAAGCCAGCCTGCTGCGCTTTCTCCGCAAACGCGACCGGCTCGTACTTGGGTCCAGGGGCCACGCTGCCGAGCCACACCAGGCCATGGCCGTCGCGCCCAGGGCCGACGCCATAAAGAGCCTGCAACCCCGGCGAAAGCAAAGTTGGTACCGGCGCAACGTCCGTCGCCTGCAGGCGCGCCAGGAACGGTGCAAACGCATCGGCAGAGAACCCGACCGTCTCGCCCACCGTCCGCATGGTCGACGAAAGCGCCGCCGCGCGCTCCGGCGTCCAGAATTGCTTCCACGCGGCCAGATGCTCGGCGGTTGCCATCGGGCCGGGCGTCAACATCGACGGCGAAAATGCGTGGTCGACAACCTGCGCGGCTTTCTCCTGCTGCAGAAGCGCCAGCCACGCGTCGGATTTCACGCCGAAGTCGGCTTCGTCTTTGGCGTCGATAAGCAAATACACCCGGTGGAAAATGTCGCCCCAGACGGAGCGCACGCGGGCCTCGTCGCGGGCCGTCTCGGCGCGCACCGTATTCGCGGCGGCCAGATCAACCACGAATTTGGGACGCGCAAACACCAAGGCGATGGCGAACATCACAACGGCCACCGTCAACGCGCGAAAGCCGCGCCCGATGGTAATACGACTCAGGAAGCGATCCACCGGTAGCCACGCCGAACGCGATGCCGGCGGTACCGTCGGGAAAATGTGCGGGAACACCAGGTGCACGAACAGGTACGAGAAGCCAATGCCCAGCGCCGCGAAAACGCCGATCTGCCCGAGCACGCGAAAGCCGGTCAGCCGCAAAGCCAAAAACGATCCGATGTTGATGATGGTCGACAGGGATCCGATGGAGAAGACCTCGTGGGCGGCGCGATGGCCGGTGGTCTTCTTCTGACGATCGACAAAGAGTAGGTAGACCGCACCCTGGTCCACGGTGATGGACACGAGCGCACCGCCGAAGCCCAGGGCCAACGCGGAAATGTCGGGCTCGATCAGGCTGTACGCGAAGAGCGCCAGGCAGCCGCCTGCCAGCGCCGGCAAGAGCGCAAAGACACCAAGCCACGGCCGCGGGAAACAGGCGAGCAGAAGCAGCGCGATGCCAATGGTCGACACCAGCATGGCCAAGTTCGCATCCCGCGAGACCAGCGTCTCATTGTCGATGGCGGCCCGGTAGCCGCCCACGCCGATAGCCACCACGCCCTCGCCCGCCTGGCCGGCCTTGGCCTCTTCGAAGCGACGGGCGATGGCCTGGATGGCGTCGTCGATGGCGTGCGAGGTGCGCGTATCCCGAGTGACGTCTTTGGGAACGGCGGCAATGAGCAGGTTCTTGCCGGCGTTGTCGATGATATGACCACGCTCGATGCGCCCTTCTTTGGTCGGCACCAAGTCGCCCAAGCGAGCCAGGGCGATCTCGCCTAGGCCCAACGGATCCTCCGCCACTCGCGCTGCCGAGCCGATGCCCGACAGATCCGAAACCTCGGCGGCCAGCGTCGCTAGGCGCGCCGCTATCGCCTCCCCTTCCAAACGCGGAGCCACCTGCTTCTCCAGCTCGTCACGCGAAAAAAGCAGCGGCAACTGTCCGGGCAAGTTCGCGTAGAGCGCGGTCATTCCCTGCGCGGCAGCCGCCGTGCCTACCGTCGAGAAGAGGTTCGTTCGTTCGAGTTCCGCCACCACGGCGTCACCAGCCGCAATCAGCGCATCGGGCTGCGCGCGGCCATCGCGCATGGATAGGTTGATGACCACTCGATCGAGCGACGTGTGGCGGGCCAGCACCTGGCGGGCACTTTCGAAAGCTGCGCTCCCTGTCGGTACGGCCGACGTGATATCCGTGTCGATGCGGAGACGGTGCTGTCCAAGCCACGCCAAAAGTGCGCTGGCAGCACAGGCGACGATCAATACCCGCCAGCGAATGGTGCCTCCGCGCTTCATGACCGGGACCTCGGTAGGCCGCGACGTGCCCCGAAGCGTATCGCCATCAGACGCGTGAAGGTGGCAGCGTTGCGACAGAAATCGCGCCAAGGTCGAAAATGCGAGACACGACCGCCGGGCGGCGCGTACGACACCGGCACCGGCACTTCGACGATGGGAATGCCGGCCCGACTGGCCTCGACCAGCACCTCGACCTCGAACTCGAACCGGCGCGCCCGCGTGGGAAGCGCCAGGGTCTCGGCAACGGGATACACGCGGAAGCCCGACTGAGAATCGGAGACGACTGGTCCGCCCGAAGCCCACACCCAAAAGCCGGAGAAACGACGACCGACGCGGCTGGACCACGGAACCGCCCTGCCCTGCATCCCCATGCGCGCCCCAAGCACCAGGGCCACCCGTGCTGCGCTTGCATCGGCCACAAGAACCTCGGCCAATAACGCACGCGCATCGTCGGGGAAATGCTGCCCGTCGGCGTCCACGGTCACGGCAAAACGAGCGCCGAAGGGCGGCCCCGCCACGGCCTGCAGACCGGTGAGAATCGCGGCGCCCTTGCCACGATTTTGTGGATGCCGAACGACCATCACGCCTGGGATGTCCGCCACCGCGGCGTGCGAACCATCGGTCGAGCCGTCGTCGACAACCACGACCTGCGCACCCGAGGCGACCGCGGCCTCGGTCACGTTCCGGACGTTTCGCGCATGGTTGTAGGCCGGAATCACGAAAGTGAACCGCGCCCCCTGGCGAAGGGCTCGAGCGCCAAGCTCGGACCACGAAGGCGCGAGGTCAGGCATCAGGCAAGCGAGCGAAAAATCAGCGACGTGTTGATGCCGCCGAAGGCGAAGTTGTTGTTCATGCCGATCTTGATGGGCTCTCGGCGCGCACTGCCGAGCACGTGATCGAGGGGAGGCAGCGCGGGATCTGGCTCGTCCAGATTTTTCGACACCGCCATGAAACCCTCCTTCATCATGACCAAGGTCGCTATGCTTTCCAGGGCTCCGCTCGCACCGAGGGTGTGGCTCAGGTAGCCCTTGAGCGCGCTGACCGGCACCTTGTCGCCGAAAACGCGATGCATGGCTACGGCCTCGGCAGCGTCGCCCACGCTCGTGCCCGTCGCGTGGGCATTGATGTGGTCGATGTCCGTCGACGACAGCTCGGCGTCGCGCAAGGCCGCGCCTATCGCGATGCAGATGCCCTCGGGATCCGAATTCGTCGGGTGCGTGCCATTGCAGCCCTGACCGTAACCCAGGACTTCGGCGTAGATCTTGGCGCCGCGCTTGCGCGCGTGCTCGTACTCTTCGAGAACAACGCAGCCGGAGCCCTCTCCCACGACGAGGCCGTCGCGCTTGCGGTCGAAAGGTCGGGGCGTCCGGTCGGGCGTATCGGAATAGCCGGCCGACGTGGCGCGCATGATGTCGAAGAGGCCGGCGTGGAGGATGTGCAGCTCTTCCGCTCCGCCGCCGAGGCAAATCGGCACGCGCCCGAAGCGCACCTGCTCGTAGGCAATGCCCACGCCTTGCGAGCCCGACGTGCATGCCGTGCACGAGGCGATGACCGGGCCCTTGCAGCCGAACATCAACGCGATGTTGGCGGCGCAGGTATGACTCATGAACTGCAGGTAGGTCGACGCCAGAAGCCCGCGGATCGACTTTTCGTCGTAAACAGGGCGCAGAAAGTCCTCCTGGGCGGCCGTGCTGCCGACGGTGGAGCCATACGCCACACCACAATCCGGCGAGGCCACGACGTCGCTTGGAAGGCCCGAATCCGCAACGGCGTCGCGAACCGACAACGCCGCCAGCACGCCGACGCGGCCCATGGTACGCAGGAATTTCCGCGGGATTTCGTTGACGTCGATCCCGTCGCAAGGCGCGCCCACGCGGGTCCGAAGGCCGTCCAAGAACTCCCAACCGGGCATGGTGCGTACGCCGCTGCGACCCTCGAGAAGACCGTCGCGCAAGGCTGCGAACGTATGCCCAAGCGGCGAACGCAGGCCGATGCCCGTGACGACGACCCGGTTTCCTCGACTGCTCATGGCGGGGCGGAGAATGCCAGGGAAGAGGTGCTCCTGTCATCCCTCTTGGTCATCCCTCTTCCTCGGCTTAGGGCGTTTGCGGCTAGATCGTTGCGTCGGGCAGGAACGCCACGGCCCACGTTCCCGGCCCCGTGTGTACGCCCGTAGTCAAGGAGAGCGGGCCGATCTCGATGGTGGCCTTGGGCGCGACTTCCTTGAGACGTGGTAGCACCTCGCGCTCGATCCACCGGCGGTTATCGGTGTGCTCGATAAGGACGTACCCCGGCGAGGATCCGGCGAAGCCCTTTTTCACGCGCTCGCATGCGAAGTCCAACCTTGCTTCGGGCTTGCGCAACAGCGCGACCTTGCGTGCACCATCGGCAAAGGGCGACACCACCGGAGCCAGTCCCAAGGCATCGCCGAACCACGCGCCGGCCTTCGAAAGGCGGCCGCCGCGTGCCAGGTATTCCAGGCGTTCGACGAAGATATACTCTTCGGCTCGTTCGAGGGCAGACTGGGCAAACGCCGCGAGAGATCCACCGTCGATACCCGTACGCGCCTTGAGAGCCGCGGCTCGCACGACCACGGCCAATCGCCCCGACGCCGCGCCGCTGTCCAGAACAGTCATATGACCGTCACGATGGCGTTCCGCACACCAGGCGCGCGCGACGTCGCAGTTCCCGGTATAGACCGATCCGACGCACAGATAGAGCACGTGTTTCCACTGGGCCGCCAGGCGCTGGTAACAACGATGCCGCTCGTGCATCGACGCCTGCGCTGTAGAAACGCGCACGCCTCGCCGCATGGCCCGGTACACGTCGTCCGGATCGAGGCGCGTCTCGGGCAATGACCGGTCTCCAAAATCCACGTGGCTGTCGAGTAGGGTCACGCCCAGCGCTTCGGCTTGCCGCCGGGAGATCGAGGCGGCACCGTCGGTGACGATGTGAACCTCTCCCGCTGCCGCAACCGATGGACTTTCCGCGATCTGGTGCTCTAAATCGTCCCACGACCAGGCTTCGACCTCGCCAATTTCCGAGAGCGCCGCGCGGGCTTTGTCGGCATTCTCGGCGTGCAGGTGAATCTTCCACAGATCGCCTTCCCGCAAGGCCACAACGTCGGATCCGATGGACGCGAGATGCTTGTCGGGCACGTCCATTCCCGCCCGCAAACGAAGGACGGCATCCACGCAGAAACCGCGCTCGGCGTGCGCTGCCGCCGTCCTTCGGTCAAAACGCACCAGTGATCGAAAAGACGACGCCAGCCCATCATCGGCGTCGAGTCCAACGAACGACCGCAGCATGCCGTCGAGAAATACCAGTATGCCGAGAGCCCCGCTATCGACGACCTGCGCCCGTCGCAGAGACTCTTGAACATCTTTGCTTGCTTGCACAACTGCCGCGAGACGAAGCAGAAGCGCTGGTACCGCCACAGTCGTAAATCCGATGCTCGCACTCTCCGCAAGCGCGTCGAGCACCGTCAGCATGGTACCCGGCTGCGGATCCGAAACCGCTCGACGAGCACGCTCGGCACCCACCCCACAGCGCTCGGCAAGCGTTGCCCCAGCCGCGCCATCAAGGAGCGCGCGCATGAAAGCACAGCCGATATTGCCGGAATTGCCGCGCGCCGAGAGCAACAGCTTTTCGACCATCACGTCGTCGCTGACGGACAAATCACGCAAGGGAGAAAGGCTGAGCACCAAATTACGGCCCGTGTCGCCGTCCGGAATTGGAAACACATTGATTCGATCGAGCACCTCGGACCAGGCGGCAACGGCAGCACCACCATCGGCCATCGCCTTGCGCAGCGACTGCGACGACAGGACGTCACTCATCGGGGTAGCGAGTCGAGCGCTTTGCGAATCATTTCGGGCACGCGTAGCTCGAGCGTGGGATTGGTCTCGGCCAGGCGCACGGCCACTTGTTCGGTGCGCCCTTTCGCACACAAGGTGCCGCTGGCGAGACGAATCTCGAAATCGACGACGAGGCGGTGCTCCGACTCAACCAAGGTTGCGGTGCAGTCGACCTCGTCACGGAAGCGCAGCGGACGGATGTGCTTCGTCTGGGTGCGCGTAACCGGGAAGACCAAGCCGTCATCGGCGGCTCGATAAAGGTCGACGCCAGCGTCACGAAAAAGTTGGTCGCGCGCCAAATCGAAGTACTTGAAGTAGTTGCCGTGCCAGACCACCTGCATAGCGTCGATGTCCGCGAACGGAACAGTAAAACGCACGGTCGCGGTTCGCTGCGCCTGCATCTACCGGGCGCCTCCCGCCGACAGAGTCTGACCGAGGGATCCAGCCGCGATGGCCCCGTACACGGCCTCGACGTCCGCATCGAGCGGGCGGTCCTCCACCACCTGTGCGCTCAGCTTGCGAATGGCCGAGACCTGGGCTGCGACCTCAGGCCGGCCGGCGACTCCACCGCGCAGCTCGCAAGCCTGCGCGGCAATCAGCAGATGCACCGCCAACGCGTGGCCGACCAGCTCGCACACGCGCAACGTTTCGCGAGCCGCGATGGTACCCATACTGACCTTGTCCTGATTGTGCGATTCTGTGGAGCGCGAAAAGGACGCCACGGGCATCGACGCTTGCAGCGCCTCGGCCGTGAGCGCCGACATCGTGATTTGCATTCCCTTGAATGCATGCCGTGGCGCCTGGCCGTCCTCTGTTGCCATTGCCAACTGTCCCGGCAGCCCGCGATTGAATCGCGGATCGACCAGCAAGGCGCCCTGGCGATCGCACAAATCCGCGACCGAGGCCACGGCGGCCTTCACGGCGTCCATGGCAAAAGCAATATGACCGCCATAGAAATTGCCGCCCATCAGCGGCTGGCCCGAGACCGGGTCGAACAGCGGGTTGTCGGTGGCCGAGCCAGCTTCGATCTCGATCCAACGTTCGACCCAGGCGAGCGCGTCGACGAGGACGCCGATGACGTGGGGTGCGCAACGAAGCGAATACGGATCCTGCAGAGACTCGGGCACCTCCGCCTCGTGAACACCCCCTTGCGAACGAAGCAAAGCGCGCAAATCCGCGGCAACGGCGGCTTGCCCCGGAAACGGCTTGGCCTTGAAAAGAATCGGATGCAGATGATGCTCGTGGCCGGCCATGGCATGCACCGACATGGCGGTGACGCGCGTGGCGGCCGCGACAAGACGACGGCATTGGTCCGCCACTAACACGGCGACACCGGTCATGATGGGCGTGCCATTCAGCATGGCGATAGGCTCTTTCACGCCGAATTCAAACGGCGGCAGGCCCGCCAATTCGAGCGCACGGCGGGCTGGCATGCGCTCGCCCCGGTAGAAGACGTCGCGCTGACCAACCAGAGCCGCGGCGACGTAGGACATCGGCGTGAGATCGCCCGACGCGCCCACCGAGCCTTGCGCCGGCACGACCGGCGTAATCTGGTGATTGAGAAAGTCCACCAACCGCTCTAGCAGCGCTGCGCGTACGCCTGAATAGCCAAGACCGAGGCAGAGAATGCGGCACACCATCGCCGCGCGGACGGCAGGAATAGGCAGCGCCGGTCCAACGCCGCAGCCGTGGAAACGCAGAAGACCTTCGCCCAAAGAACGGATTGCGTCGGCGGAAACGCGAGCGCCGCAATTGCTGCCGAAGCCCGTGTTGACGGCGTAGATGGGAACCCCGTCGGCAACGGCCATGGCAACCAAGGCCTCACAATCCGTTAGTCGCTTGAGCCAAGCCGCATCGTCTGGCAAGCGGACCTTCGCGCCGTGAACGGCAATTCGAATCAGAGTGTCGATGTCCGTTGGGGCCTGTCCCAGAACGACGTTCTCGGTGTTTCCGGAAAATGGGTGAGACATGCGGTTGTGCTCGCGAAGGGTGGGCAGTTTGCACGTGACCACCAAGAATCGCAAGCGGCGGCGAGTCTCGACGAAGCTAGAAAGAGCCTTCGCTGGCTGCCGTCTCGCCAACGGGAGCGGGGAGTCCCGCCCGCCGCCAGTCCTCGTGTCGGGCGAAGTCGTAGTAGTGCCAATACTGAACCAACACAGAGACAGCGCGCGAAATGAGCCGCGGATTGATCCGCCACGCGGCCTTGACCACGTTCCAGAACATGCGCCGCACGTCCGGCGGGACACGGAAAAGAAAGTGGCGCAGGACCCGCAAGATCAGGAATAGACGGTGCAGCGTCTTCTTTTTCGTCGAATACAGGCCGGTCAGATAGCGTACGTTGCGCAGCCAGGCGATCATGCGGCGTTCGAAATTCTCGGGCTCGTACAGGCGCGCAAAGAGCGACTTGTGCCCGGCGTAGAGCTCCTGCAGCGTCATGCCTTTGGGAATGATGTTCGTCGTCAGGTGCCAGAATCCGCGGAAGTCTTCGACAAGACGTCCCTCCTCCTGCATGCGACGGTAAAGAACGGTGTTCTTAGGCGCGTTGAGCACGCTCACCGAGGCGATGGGGCTGCCGGTCTCTTCGAGAAAGCTTTCGACATCCGAGAAAACCGCCAACGTGTCGTGGTCGAAGCCGACGATCATGCCGAGAAACGGCATGATTCCGTAGCTCGAAATGCGCGGGATCACCTCGCGCGGATCGAAGCGCGCCATTTGGCCCTTGTTGACCTCGTCGAGACACTCTTTGCGCAGGGTCTCGAGCCCCAGGAAAATGACGCTGAAGCGCGCATCCGCAAGCAGCTTCAAGAGCTCCTCGTCGGCGCCGATCTGCACCGTGGCCTGGGTGCTGAACGAGAGTGGCCGGTCGAGCGAGCGGTTCCACGCGATAATTTCGCGCAAAAGCTCGAAGGTAAACGCGCGCTGGATGAAGAAATTGTCGTCGGAGAAGAAGACGGTCTCGGCACCGCATGCATGCGCGTTCTTCACTTCGCGCATGATTTGCTCGATTGTCTTCGTGCGGAACTTGCGTCCCACCAGGCGTACGACGTCACAGAAATCGCAATTGTTGGGACAACCGCGACAGGTCTGGACGGAAAAGTACAAATAGTCGCGGCCGTCGATCAGCGACAGATCCGGCGCCGGGCTCGTCTTGAGATCGACGAACTCTTCTTGTCGATAAAGCGGCGCCGCCTTGCCTGCCATCCACTCGCGCAGAAAGCGCGGCCAGCTCTCTTCGGCCTCGCCCAAGAACAGGTGGTCGGCCAGCGGGCGCACCCGCTCGGGCTCAAGCGTTGCGAAAGCCCCGCCAATGGCGACCGGAATACCGCGCTTTCGGAAGGCGTCGCTCAGGAACTGCATGCGCTCCGCCTGCAGCGTGTAGCCCGTGATGGCCACCAGATCGCACTCGGCATCCAGGCGCGCCGGCGACAGATTCTCGTCGCACAGCTCGTAGCGAATGCCAAGCTCGGGCGGAGACAGCGCTGCCAGCGTCATGAGCGCCGAATTGGGCATCAGCGTCTTGTGCTTGCCAACGACGTCCAGCGTCCCCTGCATCGCCCAGAAGTTCTCGGGCGTCTTGGGATTGACAAGGTAGATGCGCTTTTGCATAGACGTCGCCACGACACCGACGAGCTGCACCCGAATACCTCGAAGCACGCATGCTTGGCAAGCTGCATCGAAGAAGACCATGCAGGACTTGCCGGTCCCCTTCTTGACTGTTCTCGGAGCGCCGTGATAAACGCGGACTACTTTTTGGGGTAACGAAAACCAGATGTCGCAGACGCCCAACGGCTCGATGGAACGCAGAATCGCCGAGATTCTCATCCAGGAATTGAAGCTCGAAAATGTCACGCCTGACACCTTCGATGCGTCCACCGATCTGGTCAAAGAGCTGGGAATCGACAGCATGGACCTGACCACGGTGGTTCTGGTGCTCCAGGGTGAATACAAGGTCAAATTCGACGAGGACAGCTATCCTTCTTTGACAACCGTGCGAGCCATCGCGGACCAAATCCGACAGTTGCAAGGCGTCGCCAGCTAACCGCGCGGGGGGGCAGACAAGGTCATGGACCTCGAAGTTCGAGCCGCGGCCCCTCCGATACCTGGGCCAGCGACGGCGGCGACGCCATCCCCGTCTTTCGCCGACATCCTGAAGTATCCGGACATCGGCGAACGCTTCGCGCAGGTTCGTCGCTACTTCTTCCTGCGCGAGTCCACCTACGACATGACCAGCCGGTGCAACGTGCGTTGCGACGGCTGTTACTACTACGAGGGCGACAAGCAGAACACGCAAGACAACGTTGACGTCGAGGCCTGGCACAACCTTTTCCACGAGGAAAAGACCCGTGGCATCACGTTCGTCGTTCTGGCTGGTGCCGAGCCAGCGCTTGTGCCCGCGCTGCTCGAAACCTCCTTTGCAGAGATTCCGCTGGGGGCGATTGCCTCGAACGGGCTCATTCGCATCCCCGAATCCGTCGGCTACCGCATCCACATTTCCGTGTGGGGCAACGATGCCACGTCGGAACGCGTGCGAAAAGCCAAGCGCATGCTCGAGCGGCAGATGGATTCCTATGCTGGCGATCCGCGTGCGGTCTTCGTCTACACCTTCACCCGCGAGAATCTGGCCGAAACGCCGGCGGTGATTGAAACGCTGGCCAAGCACGGCTGCAAAGTCACCTTCAACATGTTTTCGTCGACGGTGGGCTACCACGGCCCGCTCGCGCACACGGCGGAATCACTGGCCGAGACGCGACGGATCATGCTGCGCATGTTGGCGGAATTTCCCGAGCAGATCCTGTTTTCGCCCTACAGCGCCGCCGCGCACACCGACACGCTTTCGCTGCACGACCTGTTCTCTTGCCCCTACCCGCGCCAAAACCCGGGACAGTTCGGCCTTGGTCGTTCGTTCCGCCAATACCGCTCGGATCTGACGTGGGTCCGTGAAGCCTCGTGTTGCGTGCCCGACACTGATTGTGCTGATTGCCGCCACTACGCCGCCGGCAGCGCAATCGTCACCGCGCGTATGAACCGTCATATTACCAGCCCCGACCAATTCCGCGGCTGGCTCGATTACGTCGACACTTATCTTGCTGTGTGGATCCAGGGCTACGCCAAGAACCCCAACTTGGGCGCGGCTCCGGTCTTGCCGTCGCTGGCCCGGCCAGCGGCCAGTGCTGTGGCAGCGCTACCCCAAGGGGAAAGCCGATGATTACGGTACGGTCGCTTCTGGACGACGCCTGGTACGGTCGCTACGAGAAGATCTGCAATCTCAACATCCGCAGCTCGATTTACGACGTCACCAACGCCTGCAATCTGCGCTGCAAGGGCTGCTTCTTCTTCTCCTCCGACGAGCACCTGACCGGCGAAGCGAAAGACGTCTCGGCGTGGGAACAGTTCATCGATGCCGAGAAGGAACGCGGCGTAAACCTCGCCATTCTTATCGGCGGCGAACCCACCTTGCACCTCGACCGCGTGGGAGCGTTCTACAAGCGACTGCCCTCGTTCTGCGCGACCAACGGTCTCGTCAAAGTGCCGCGCGATCGCTTTCGCGACATGATGGTCGGCATCTCGCTGTGGGGCGATGCCGAGACCGAAAAGGCGCTGCGCGGCCGCGACGCCTTCGCCATTTCGGCCAAGAACTACGAAGGCGACGCCTACACCTACTATCTGTACACCATCACGTCGCAGCAGCTCGGCAAGGTCGAGACGATGGTCCGCCGCATTCGTGACATCGGCGTTAAAGTGCACTTCCAACTCTTGTCCAACGACGAGGACGCCGATGGGTTCTCGTGGAGCCCGCAGCAACTCGTCGACGTGCGCGCCGAGATGGACGACCTTTACGGCCGCTATCCCGACACCGTGATTTCGTCGCGCTACTACCATCAAGTCCTGACGACCGGGACCATGCTCGGCCGCCGCTTCGGCTGGCAAGAGTGCCCGTCGGTGTCCGAGACCCACGACAAGCGGCAGCCGCAGCCGCGCCGGCTGATTCGTTTCCGTCGCTGGGCCGCCGATCTCAAGACCACGCACCGCTGCTGCACGTCGGCCACGCGCGATTGCAGCACCTGCAAGGACGGCGCGGCCCACATGAGCTGGGTCATGGTCAACAAGCGCGACCACATTCGTACGACGCAAGATCTGCAGAACTGGATCGAGGTGTACGAGATGTTCGCCAAGCTCTATCGCTTCATCCCCTGGTAGCCTGCCGCAAGCCATGAGCACGTCGCGACCGGTTTTGCTCGCCTGGGATGGGGTTTCTTCGATGGGCCTCGAGTGGAGCGAGCAATGGCGCCGGGCCAAGGCTGGCGAAAGCGGCATAGGGCCGCTGACCCGCTTTCCGCTGCGTCCCGAGTCGCCGGTCCGCATCGCTGGGCAAGTGAACCTGGATCCCGAAGCCATCCAGCCGTTGCCGGCCTGTCTGCGTCCGCGCGAGATGGCGCACTGGAAGTCCCCGGTGTTCCGCTACAGCATGCTGGTCGTCCACCGCGCGCTGGCCAAGGCCGGTATCACTGTGACGCCCGAGCTTGCGCCCCGCACGGCGGTGACGTTCAGCACCGCCATCGGCGGGCTCGACGCCGTCGTCGACGCCGACCGCTTGCTCGTCGCCAAGGGGGCGCCGCCCCTGCCCTACATGAATCCCAACTCCTGCGTGAACATGATCGCAGGCAAAATCGCGATTTTGTCGGGCGCCACCGGGCCGTGCATTACTACCGTCACGGCCTGCGCCACCGGCAGCACGTCGATAGCCATGGCGGCACTGCTCATCGAAACCGGCCGCGCCGATCTGGCCATCGCGGGCGCCGTGGATTTTCCCCTGGTCGAGCCCATCGTCGAAGGCTTCTCGACGATGAACGGTGCTTTCAAGCCCAAGACCGACGAGGATGCGCTTCATCCCGAAAAGGCCAGTCGTCCGTTTTCTCTCGATCGCCGGGGCTTTGTCATTTCCGAGGGCGCCGCCTGCGTGCTTGTCGCCAGCGCCGACTTTGCCAAAGCCCATGGCCTGCATCCCGAGTTCGAGTTGGCCGGCTGGTCGATGACCGCGGACGCGCATCATCCTGTCGCGCCCCACCGCGCGACCATCGCACGCTGCATGGCCGAGTCGATCGATGCTGCCGGCATCCGCCGCGACGCCATCGCCGCCATCAACGCGCACGCCTCCTCGACCCGCGTGGGCGACAAGGTCGAGGACGAAGCTTTGCACGACGTGTTCGGTGACGCCGTGCCGCCGGTCAGCGCCAACAAGTCGCAATTCGGTCACGCCATGGGTGCGGCAAGCGTGCTTGAATCGCTGCTGACCCTTGAAGGCATGAAGGGCGGCATAGTTCTGCCCACCATCAATTTCACGCGCGACCCCGACATCCACCTCGACGTGGTGACCGAGACGCGCGCGCTGCCCAACCAGGAGTACGTGCTCAAGAATGCGTTTGGCTTCGGCGGCACCAATACTTGTTTGATTTTCCATCGCTTGGCATCGTCGACATGAAAGAACGCAACCCCGATCCCCATCCACCAACGCGGTAGGAGCTATCGTGACTGAAGCAACTGATTCCCTTGTCCCTGAGCTTGCGCGCAAGCTCGTTGAAACCCTGGGCCTCGACATGGCTCCCGAATCCGTGGACCAGAACGCGCCGCTCATCGGCGCCGGCCTTGGCATCGATTCCATCGACACACTCGAGCTCGTCGTCATGATCGACCGCGACTACGGGGTGAAGATCGATAATCGCGCCGCAGGCGTCGAGGCGTTTGCTTCGCTCGCGGCCCTGGCCGACTTCATTCGTCAACGCCGTCCAGCAACCTCTGCATGAGCTCGCGGCCACGCGCTTTCGTGACCGGCATCGGCGTCGTGTGCGCCGGCGCGAAGGACGTGGCCGAGCTTCGTTCGCTTCTGTCGGCGCCTCGGCGCAGGTTCGCACCGCCGACACTCTTTCCGTGCACGGGGACCAGCGCAGGACTGCCCGCCGCGGAAATTGGTGGTCTTCCAACTGGGCTTTCAACTGACAGCGACCTTCCGCGCACGCACCAGCTAGCCCTGCTGGCGGCACGCGAAGCAGTCGGCGGCGGCCCTACTCCGGACGCCATCATCGTAGGAACCACGACGGGCGGAATCCTTCGCACCGAAGCCGGTCTCAAAGCCGGCAGTATTTCGCCCGACGACTATCGCTTCCATGGCCTCGACACCGTGGCTCTCTGTCTGGCTCACGCTCTCGGCGTCCACGGTCCCGTCATGACGATCTCCACGGCGTGCTCCAGCGCTGCGGTGGCGCTCTCGGTCGGGCAGGCATTGCTACGGTCGGGCCTGGCCCGGCGGATTCTTGTCGGCGGCGCCGATTCACTTTGCCGACTGGCCTTTCACGGTTTCCGTTCGCTGCAGTTGCTCGCCCCCGACGGCTGCGCACCGCTCGATGTGAATCGAGCCGGAATGACCGTTGCCGAAGGCGCGGGTTTTCTTCTTCTCGAATCGGCGCCAAGCCGACTGACTCTCGCTGTCCTGGCAGGGACCGGCCTAAGTTGCGACGCCTACCACGCATCGAGCCCGCATCCCGAAGGCGCCGGCGCCGCGCTGGCTATTCGGCGAGCACTCGACGACGCCGGCATTTCTCCTTCGGACGTCGACTACATCAACTTGCACGGCACCGGCACGCCCGACAATGACGCCGCCGAGGCGAAAGCCGTGCGCCAGATCTTCGACTCGCCGCCGCCGATGTCGTCGACCAAAGGCCTGACCGGCCATCCGCTGGCCGCCGCCGGAGGCATCGAGGCGGTCATCGCGACAGTCGCGATCGGCGACGGGCTCTTGCCGGCCAACACCGGCCTCGTCGCGCTCGATCCAGCTCTCCATGTCGTGCCGGTGGCCGCACCAACCCGTGCCTCAGTGAAAACCGTTTTGTCGAGCTCGTTCGGTTTCGGCGGCAACAACGCTTGCGTGGTCCTGCAAGCGCCGACAGCGCACGCTACTGCCACCGTCGCCGGGTCGACCCTTGCTTTGCCCGCCCTACGGGTTGCCGGTGCGGCCTGCTTCACCGCCGCGGGTGATCTGGCAAAAACGTGGGATGCCTTGCTGCACGGATCAGCCGTTGTCGGCTTCGTTCCCGACGCCGCGTTTACCAAGGCCGTGGCGGCTCCGTTCACCCGGCGGCTCAAGCGACTGCCGCGGCTAATGCTTGCGCTCGCCCAGACCGCACACCAAATCAGCGGCGTCACCCAGCCGCCCGGGCTGATTGCCGTGGGAACGGCGTGGGGCCCGCTGGCCGAAACGCAGGATTTCCTGCGCAAGCTCTTCGAGAGCGGCGAACAGTTTTCGAGCCCCACCGATTTCATTGGCTCGGTCCACAACGCGCCCGCCGGGCAAGTCGCCCTGCTGCTCGGTGCAACAGGACCGAATCTCACCTGCTCGGCCGGCGATCGCTCGTTCGCGCAGGCCCTGCTCTGTGCTTCCCTCGATCTCGCGACAGGCAGCAACAGCGCCTTGGTGATGGCGGCAGAAGCCCACGAAGCCCACCTATCCCCGCTTTTCGAGCCAGCCTGGCAAGGCTCGCGCGCATCGGACGGCGGCGCGGCGCTGGTGCTGCGTGCGGACGACGGCTCGCCCGGGGCTC
>ODAK010003558.1_pt1 | contig 16099 bp, 8 predicted proteins | sample 1539591 | NCBI WGS metagenome assembly ODAK01 (sample SAMEA3539303, study PRJEB22396) | soil metagenome | biome: tundra; feature: field; material: soil | place: USA | collected 2010-05 | depth 0.15 m
GATTAGTCGCTTAGTCGAAATTTTATTGTGTTGAGAAACTAATTTTCCTTTCTGTGCGTATAATGCATACAACCACAAAGGCAAATATATTAATTTACAAGAATTACAATGAGCGCTATAGTTAGTCTAATACCCAGTGTTATATAAATCTTAATAATTACGCATCGGAGTGATATTGTTAAAATGCTGATAACTTTAATAAACAAACTTGTATCTTTGCATTGAATGGCAATAAAATGAGCGATCAAAGCCAACAATACTTAAAGTTTCCATTTACTAGTCTGTGTAAAAAAACAATGATTATCTAAACTCCTGCTCCATGTTAAAAAAGTTAAAATTTGTAATTTATGTTATTGGGCTTGTTTTTGAAATTCTAAAAAATGTTTCAGCCCAATCGGTTGGAATAAATAACCCCACACCTGATCCTTCCTCTATTATGGATATGACGGCAACTGACCGTGGGCTTTTAATTCCTCGGATGACTACAGCTCAACGCAATGCAATTGTAGCACCTGCAAATGGGTTATTGATTATCAATACAACAACAGCATGTACTGAAATGTATTGGGGTGGAGTTTGGAATTCAATGGGATGTGCATGTGTTGGAGCACCTGCTGCGCCTGTAGCAAATGCAGGTACAAGTTTGTTAGCGACTCAGTTTACAGCCAATTGGATAGCAGCTTCCGGTGCTACTGCATATTATTTGGATATTGCTACGGATGTACTTTTCACATCTTTTGTGACTGGTTTTAATAATTTGAATGTAAGTAATGTAACCGGCTATAATGTTACAGGGCTAACCTGTAACACTACCTATTATTATAGAGTACGTGCTGTTAATAATTGCGGAACGGGTGTTAGTAGCAGTACAATTACAGTTACTACAGCAGCAGCTACAGGTACTACAGCTATAGCGACTACAGGAGTTCAACAAACTCAGTTTACTGCAAACTGGGGAGCTCTTGCTGGAGCAACTACCTATTATTTGGATGTAGCTACCGATGCAGCGTTTTTAACCTTTGTTACAGGTTATAATAATTTAAATATGGGTTTGGTTACTTCGTCAACTGTTTCCGGACTTACCTGCGGTACAACTTATTATTACAGAGTGAGAGCAGCAACCAGTTGTGGCGCAAGTAGCAATAGCAACACCATTTCACAAGTTACAACATCTTCTCCTGCTGCGCCAGTTGCTACATCGGCAAGCGGTTTGTTGCAAGCACAGTTTACCGCCAATTGGGGAGCTGTTGCAGGAGCAACTACCTATTATTTGGATGTAGCTACCGATGCAGCTTTTACAACGTTTGTTCCAGGCTATAGCGGTATTAGTACAGGTGTTGTAACCAGTTATAATGTTTCCGGTTTAGCTTGCAATACGCTTTATTATTATCGTTTAAGATCTACAAGCGGTTGCGGTACCAGTGCAAATAGTAATACAATTACAGTTACCTCTTGTGCTTGTAGTCCCACATCATCAGCGGCAACCAATGTTTTGTCAGGTTCGTTTTCTGCTAACTGGGCAGCAGCAGGTGGTGCAACCACTTATTACATAGATGTTGCTACAGATGCTGCTTTTACTTCTATTTTGCCTGCATATACTAATCTAAATACAGGTTTAGTTACTTCCTATTCCATTATAGGTTTAACTTGTAATACAGCTTATTATTATCGTGTTAGAACGGGAAGCACGTGTGCAGTTACCGGAAATAGTGGCACAATTTCATTAACTACAGCAAATGCTTCAGCAACAACCGCTTCGGCAGCTTCAGCAATAGCGCAGACTCAATTAACTGCCAATTGGGTAAGTTCATCCGGTGCAACCTCTTACCAGCTGGATGTGGCTTCTGATGCAGGTTTTACTGTTATGGTTGTTAATAATTTAAATGTAGGATTGGTTACTAGTTATATCGTGGCTGCACTTACATGTAACACGCCTTATTACTATCGTGTAAGAGCTATTTATACTTGTGGAACAAGTATAAATAGCAATACAATAACAGCTACCACTTGTGTTTGTACTCCAACCGCAACTGCTGCAACTGCTATAGTAGCGAATGGTTTTGCGGCAAACTGGAACATAGTGCCTTCTGCAAGTACCTATTATTTGGATGTAGCAACTGATGTTGCTTTTGCAAGTATTCTTCCAGCGTATAATAATTTAAATGTTGGTAACGTACTTACTTATCCTGTTACAGGACTGGCTTGCAATACCGCTTATTACTACCGTTTGAGAGCAAGTAGCGCATGTGGAACAAGTGTGAGTGGTAATACAATAAATTTAACCACCCTTGCCACTTCCGCACCGGTTGCAACTACTGCTTCAGGAAATACAAGTACTTCTTTTTCTGCCAACTGGTCTGCTTTTGCTGGCGCTACCAGCTATATTTTGGATGTTGCAACAGACGCAGGTTTTACCGCCTGGGTTGTCAACGGACTTAATGTAGGTTTAGTAACAACCCATTCGGTTACCGGACTTTCGTGCGGAACAACAACTTATTATTACCGGATACGTGTGGTGAATGCCTGCGGCACCAGTATTAACAGCAATACGATAACTACAGCTATTACAGGAATATTTAGTGTTCCGATAACATTAACCAATGGTCAAGCCACAGCCACAGGAGCTAACTTCCAACAGAAGATCATTGTAAACAGTTCAACTTATTCCGCCTATGAAACAGCCGGATTACAGAACGTTAAATTTACTACCGGTGTTGGCGCAACTGGTAGTGTATTGCAGGCATGGATAGAGAGTGGTATAACTACCGCTTCAGTAAATACTGTATACTGGATAAATCTTGGAGCCTCTACGGTGCCTGCAAGCGGTACACTTACTATTTATATGAATTTTATGCCCACAAATGTAATGTCCTCGGCAGGTCCAACTGGGTGTGCGCCTACTACCTTTACATCAACATACGGAGATTTGGACAATGGTACCTTGGTGTTTGGTATATATAACAACTTTGCCGGAAATTCTGTTAATGGCGCGATATTTACTTCAGTAATACCTGGTGCAGGAACCACCATCACGCAAAATAATGGTGTTACTATAGCAACAAATGCAACCACCACATACGGTGGATTAATTTATACAGCTGGTTATTCAAGTGCACCTGCTCAGGTATTTGATGGTAATGTAACGGCAGTAAGTGGTGTTGCCGCAGGCTTGGCACTTCAAACTGCTTCTGCAGGAAACAGCACTTGTATTACTTTAAATTTTTGGAGTGGTAGTGTTGCCACCGGCAGTATGTCCGCTGGTCTTGGTAATACCAACAATCCAAACCACCTAATTGCAGTTGGGATAGAAGGAGGAGCATGGATGACTGCAGCTACACAGGTCTGGTATCACAATTATGCCTCATTTGCAGGTACACAAAACGCATATGCTTTACCGGCAACCATTTACCCTTCGATAGGAATATATAATAGTAGCACCAACTCATCAATAACATATCAATGGATACGAACTCATCTCTATGCGCCTAGTGGTGTGATGCCAACAACTGGCTTGGGTGCAGTAACCTGCAATTAATTCGAAGAAAATAGGTAAAGATATTTTGCCATGCAAAAAACAATAAAAATAGCCGCATTATTATTAATAATTTTTACTGGCAACTGTTTTTCTCAAACCAGCCATGTTGTAAATCATGGCGTACCTGTTACAGTTCAAAATGGTATTACCATTACTTTTCAGGGAAACTTTACAAATGAAAACCTTGGAACTTTTACAAATGACGGCCTAATAACATTGCCTGGAAACTGGATTAACAATACAGCAAATGCAGTTTTTACTACAAATACAGGAGAAGTTGCTTTCTTAGGTACCGCTGCACAATCTATCGGTGGGACAAATTCAACTGGTTTTTCAAGCCTTACAATAAATAATACAAGCGGAACCGGTGTAACTTTGAATAACTCTACTAATGTGAACGGAACCTTAACACTTACAAATGGGGTTGTATTCTGCTCTTCCGGAAATATTCTTACGATGAATGCAGGTTCTACCGCTACTTCTGGTTCTGCAAGCAGTTTTGTTGACGGACCTATGAATAAGATCGGTACCACAGCGTTTGTATTTCCGGTTGGCAATGTTGCAAAATGGGCGCGGATAGGCATAACCGCACCGGCAACAGCCGGCACTACGTTTCAGGCGCAATACTTTACAACTCCTTATACCAACACAACCACTATGGCTGCTGCGCCTACACCTGTTCTTAAGAGGGTAAGCGCAAATGAATATTGGACATTAAATAGAAGTGTAAACCCGGATAATGTAAAAGTTACATTATATTGGGAAGATGCTACTTTCAGCGGAATTAATAATTGTGGAGCAACCACTCCTTTACGAATTGCCCACTGGAATGGATCTGCATGGGAAAACAATAATAACGCTGTTACAACTACCGGAACTTGCGGCACTTCCGGTACTATTTCCACTAACCTTGTTGTAACTTCATTCAGTCCGTTTACTTTTGGTTCCGATACTACAACTTTATCAGTAGATCCATTACCAATAGAACTTTTGAGTTTTAATGCCACACCAAATGGCAAAGTAGTAGATTTAGCTTGGGCAACAGCATCCGAAATAAATAATGATTTTTTTACCATCGAAAGAACAACCGATGGTTTTAACTTTGAAATGATCGGAACTTTAAAAGGAGCCGGCAATAGCACTTGGGTGATAAATTATACGTTGGTTGATAACCATCCATCCGATGGAGTTTCGTATTACCGTTTAAAACAAACTGATTATGATGGGCACACCTCTTATTCAGAATTAAAGATGGTTAGTTTTGAAAAAAACACCGATTTTTCTTTTAATATTTTTCCAAACCCTACTGATGACGGAATGTTTAATTTGGAAATAAATGCAGCTAAAAATGCAGAGGTGTTAGTTGTTGTGCATGATGTTTTAGGGAAAGAAATTTATTCGAAAGTAATTATCACTGAACAAAAAGGAAATATTGTTTACGCCATTGACTTGCTTCAAAAAGTAAGTCCCGGAGTATATCTGATTACCGTTACTTCCAATGATAAAATATACAATAAAAAGTTAATTGTTAATGAATAAACTCTCAAAAGTTAATTTTAATCAGAATTAATACAACGCAACAAACACTGATTAATTTATCAAACAAAGTCCAAAAACCAAGAATAAACTAACTCGTCTTTTCTCTTTTTTGCATTGCAATAGGAAATCTTTTTCTACATTTGCAGTCCTTTAAAAGAAACAAGGAGAGATGCCTGAGAGGCCGAAAGGAACAGTTTGCTAAACTGTCGTACTGGGAAACCGGTACCGAGGGTTCGAATCCCTCTCTCTCCGCCAAACTGCGCCTTGCCACACATAACCATTACTATGGCTTCGTTTGGCAGGCGTTTTGCTTTTATAATACTCTCTTATATGGCAGTTATAACTTAACAACAGGCACGTTCCTAGGAAAAATATTTTAAAACAGGTTCTGGAAAAGCAACTTTGTATAAAAGAATACTGGGTTCAAATCCTATAGTTAACGAAGCTTTAGCGTAGTTAACCGTTCATCAAGTCAGCATATTTTTTTCTTGCAAAAACATATATGCCTGAAATTAAACAACCGATAATAAATCCAAGAATAATACCACGTATAGGAGAGGTGATTCCTTCTGAATCTAAAGGCAGCATTGGTGAATCAATGATTTGTAGAAAAGGGGTTTGTTGTAATAAACTAAACTTTGCTATTTCTAACTGTTTAATCCCTTCTATATAAATGGAATTATTTACTTCCACATTTCTTCGTAATTGAATTTCTGCCATCATTCCTTGTGCTTTTACCAATTGGAAATTCGCATCTTTCCATCTGGCAAGTGCAAATTCGGCATCTTTAAGAGCAATAGTAATAGAGTCAACCCTTCTTTGAACAATATCTACATTTTTTCGTCCTTTTTCAGTGATGCGATTGACATAAAAACTGGTTACCGCCTCCACCAAATATTGATTAAAATATTTTGAAAATAATTCAGACTTAGTCTTTGTTGTTATTGTAATAATTCCACTTTTGGATTTTTCCGTTGTTAAAAATTTTTTCGTGATTTGGGAATAAAACATTTTAAAAACACCATTTTCTTGCACGCTTAGATTTTCTTTCTGATTTATAAATCTGAAATCTTTAAGAGAATCATTCTCCCACTTTTCTTTATATCCAAATAAATTTATGAAATGGTTAGCAAGTATGTCGTTAGTAGAATCAATAGTAGCTTTTTTAAATAAGGCAGTTTTAATAATTGTTTCCGCTTTAATAATTTCGAGTAATTTTTCTTCACTAATTACAGAAGAGGAACTCCCGCCCATTAAACCAAACTGGCTCGCTAAAGCAAGAGCTCCGGACATAGAACCACCACTGTTCGAAGTTTCAAGCATCACGGTGCTGGCAGCAACATATTTAGGTTTTGAATTAAGAGCATACAACAAACCTAATGTTGAAGTGATAAGGACAATGATACTTACTAAAAACCATTTCTTTTTTAATTCAGCAAAAAATCCCTTTATGCTGTTAATCATATCTATCAAACTTATTTCGTCTTCGTCTTGCTCCATGTTATTTAACATTTTTTTTTACATTAATAAATTTAGTAGGTTTTTGAGTTGATTCCTGCCCATCCCATTTACCTAAAAGAAATACCGACACTAACCAAAAAGTCCTGATTTCAGGAGGACACAAAAACTAAGCTCACACCTTCTAATGAACAGCGGAGATAACTTTGTAGCCAATATATAGCGTCATAATTGCTGTAAGTTTTGCTATAGTATTATTAATAGTGCTATTCAAATCTACTGGTTCACTTTTCTTTTTCTTCCTTTCTTTTGTTGGTTTTTTGAGAACCATTATAGTAGATCCTTTCGGAACTTTAGGGTAAAACTTTAAAAAAAGGAAGCTATGTGTTCTTTTAATAGACCCACCAGCCAATGTAATATATGTTTTATTTTTTTTAGCACCTTTCTTAAAACCTAAGGCATAATTTTGTATATAGTAATGTGCATTCTCGCCGGGGGTGTATGGGGCATTTATTTGTTCCAAAGAATCTATGTTAGGATAATTAACAAAACCTTTAATCTGAATTAATTGATTCTTTTTAGGGACGGTAAGTGTGTCTCCATCTCTTAGTATATAATTATATATGGAGTTGGTATCGTCTAATACCTCATCCAATCTTAAAACAAGTAAACCTGCTTTAAATTCTTTTCTTAATAATGTGGCTCCTTGAGGAAATGCCCAAATAGTTAGCCCACCTGCTCGTTTAAGAACATCAGAAATTTTTTCATCTTTATTTAGTAGAGAATATGTACCCGGATACATGACCTCCCCTTCAATGACAATATCTTTTTGTAATTCAAAGGCTGGATCTGTTCTAACCAATATTTGATCATAAGGTTGAATTATAAAATCTTCCGATGCCTTATCTATTGTCAAATCATCTCCGACTTGAACTGTTTTTATCAATGTTCTGACAGGAAAGATTTTTTTTGTACGTCCATCAAAATCAATTGCTCTTGATATTTCAATGCGAGTTCTTAAAGCTTCTTTGTTTAATCTTCCGGCAAGATACAAAGCGTCTTTCAAAGTGATTCCTTGCCCGTATAAGTATTCTCCAGGGCTTCTTACTGCCCCTAGTAGTGTAAAAGTGAACCGGTCTTTGAAATAATTTTTAGAAAATATCTTGATAGAATCAAAATTTTGAAGTTGAATATTATCGGAGGAGGAAGAGGGATTGTTTAATACATCTTTTAAATTAAAAGAAATGTATTTTTTTGACATGTCAGAGTCAGTACGAATAACATAAGCTCTGCTATCAAACACATCATATAGAATACCCTCAGCTCTTTCAATAATATCCGAAATTCTATCGCCTGATTTTAGTTCATATTGTCCGGGTAGTTTTACGGGACCAATTATTGCAACATAATTAATGTATTTTTGTTGAATTTTACGAACCATTATTTCATCTCCATCCAATAGTTCAAAGTCCTTTTTTGTGAGCATTAAACTATCGTAGTTAACATCAATAATAACTTCTTTATCGTTTAAAAATCGTTTTACTTGAATACTACCTCTATAAGCTCCGGCATCAAATCCTCCGGCATACTTAATTAAAGATTCTAAATTTTCTTTTCCAATTAATTCATAGCCAAATGGTCTTTTTACTTGTCCTGAAATTTTCACTACTCTTTCGGAAGTCGAAACAAAAAGATAATCATTATTTTCCAAGAAAAAATCTTGTTTGCTATCAGGGTTCATCAGGTATTCATAAACATCTAATGTTTTGATGGTTTGTCCTGCTCTTTTTAAATAAATTTTCCGAACCGAACCGATTGGACGAATACCTCCTACAGTTACTAATGCGTTAAATGCGGTATTAATAGCCGGAATAGTAAATGCGCCCGGATTATTCACTTCTCCAACAACATTGACTGTGATAGTTCTTGAATAAGTAAGTGTTACGTCAATTTGAGAATTAGCTAAATCATAAACTCTTGAAAATTTACTTGCAATTAGCGCTTTTGCATTTTTAAAAGTAAGTCCATTCAAATAAATTCTTCCAACCAATTTCGGATTGATAGCTCCATCTTCGTCTATCGTAAATGATCCATTAAAATCTGAAAAGCCCCAAATGGCAACACTCAAGTTATCGCCTACACCAAGTATATAATTATCAGGCGCTTTTAGTTGATTGGCTTTATCATAAAATTTAATATTATTGTTTTTGAAGAACGAGTGTCCGAAAATTGTTTCAGCAATAGCGGTATCTTTATTTTTATCTGTAACTGGAAGCGGAACATTTGATATTTTGGAAGCTACACTATCTTGTTTACCATTTTTTTTAGGTTCTTGAGAAGTATTTTTATTTTTTTCTGCTAACTTTCTTGTTTTAAATGCGGTAATTAGTTTTATTTCTTCATCTGAAGTCCCCATCGCTTTTAATTTTGCAGGACTTGGAATTTCTGCCGGATTGATGGTATTTGTATCGATAGTGGAAGGCAATTGTCTTACCTGAGCAAAAGAATTAGTGGTGAATAATACTCCAACTAAACCAATAATTAACAACTGTTTCATAATGAAATTTTATTTTCGCAAAAGTAATAATTTTAATTGAAATATTATGTTATTTTATATTCGTAACAGAAGGACGGTTTTGACACTAATTTCACGAATCTATATATAATTCAGTAGATATAGGTGTTTAAGTCGGGGAACGATTTATCGTTTTGGTTGATAAGTAATACTCTGAACAGCATATATTTATTACAAAATCCGAGATTAATTTTTTTTAATCTCGGATTCGTTTTTAATATTTTGCGGACCGGACGGGACTCGAACCCGCGACCTCTGCCGTGACAGGGCAGCATTCTAACCAGCTGAACTACCGATCCAATGTTTATTAGAATAAGGAGTGCAAAAATACTTTTATTTTCTATACTGCCAAACAATATTATTAAAAAACAATAAAGAATATACTCTGGACGAATTTTAAAGCAATTTAATACTTTTAAAAAACGAGCTTGTAAATTTATTTTCCAACTATCACAAATTCTGTTCTTCTATTTTTAGCTCTTCCGGATGCTGTTAGATTATCAGCAACAGGATGCGAGGCTCCAAAACCTTTAAAGGCAACTAATCGCTTTTGATCAATCCCTTTTTCAATAAGCATTTCACGAACAGTAAATGCCCTATCCGTTGAAAGTGCAAGGTTTGCTTTCTCATTGCCTACATTATCAGTATGTCCCCATATTTCAATTTTTATTGACGGGTTAGCTTTTAAATATTCAGCAAACTCTTCAATTACAATCATTGATTGCGGTTCTAAATCAGCCGAATTAGTTTTATAATAAATATTGTTTAACGTATAATTTTGTCCTACTTTGATAGTATCAACCACCACATTTATTTTCGCAGGTTTTGCATTTACTATCGAATCCTTTAAAACTAATTGAGAACTGAATGCGTAATTATCTTTTTTTGCAGTAATGATTAAATCATTTTTGACTTTTGTATTCACCACTACCGAATACTCTCCGGAGGAGGTATCCACCATAGCTTCCGTTATTTTTTTAGTAACGGCATCTTTTACTTCCACAGTAAAATTTTTATTTGTTCCATTACTTTTATCTTCTATTTTTCCGGTAAAAAAAGCTACTTCATCAGGGCGAGCTGCCTTGTATAATTCGAAAGAATAAATATCATATTTGCCAACACTTTTACCTTTTACACGAGATGGTTGGTTGGATGCAAAATATCCTAAATGCCCATCTGTACTAACAAAAAATCCTAAGTCATCACTGGAAGTATTAATTGGCACACCAATATTTTTAGGAGTTGTCCAATGTCCTGCTGTATCTTTACGAGAATAAAATATATCGCTACCACCCACGCCGGGATGTCCTTCGGATGAAAAATAAATGCTTTGAAAATCGGAGTGAACGAATGGCGACATTTCATTTCCACTTGTATTGATTATACGACCCAAATTTTCGGGTTTACTCCAAATGCCTGTAGAACTATTTTTAACAGTACTATACAAATCAGCTCCACCATATCCGCCTTTACGATCACTGGAAAAATAAAGCGTTTTCCCATCGGAAGCTAAAGAAGGTTGAGAATCCCAATAAACAGGATCATTAATGCCTTCCACCTTTTTGGGATCTGTCCATTCTCCATTTATTAAATCGGAATAATAAATATCGCAATTTATTTGAGGACCACCCTCATCGTTACACATTGTAAAAAATAAATGCTTATTATCAATTGACATCGTTGCGCCTCCTTCGCTTCCCTTTTTATTGAAAGGATAAGGCATTCGTTTTCCTTTATCAAACTGATTGGTTTCTTTATTCCGTTTGCTATAACTGAATAATTCAATTTCTTTATCAGTCGCAAACGGTGTGTCTTTATTAACGGATGGTTGCTTTCGGGTAAAAAGCATCATTGCGTCATCTGCTGAAATAATAGGTAGATATTCATCCATTTCAGTGCAAATGCCTGCAACAGGCATTGGGTCAAAAGGTACAGGATTTTTATAAATGTCGTTGTAAAACTTTGCATACTTCAACATTTGTTTTGCTTGTCCTAAAAATGCTTCGTAATTTTTATTAAATTTTTTTTCATCATCATCTTTAAAATTCAAAAACTCTTTTAAATATTTTGCTGCTTCCTCCCAATTTTGTTCTTCATAATAAATAAACCCAAGATAATAATATGGATCGGAATGATATTTAGGACAAATTTCAATTACCTTTTTATAATATGGTTCAATGGGTTTAAATGAAGCGTTTTCATATATCAGCGTTTTAATACGCTCATCTGCAAAAGCAAAATTAGCATCTACATAATCAGGTTCTAGTTCAATAGCTTTTTTGAGAAATATTAGGCGTTCTTCTTTTTTATTTTTTTTATTGGTGCCCTCTTCATAAGCCTTTTTAGCTTTTTTGTTATCAATTTCCTGACACTTCTTTTCATCTTGCGCTATTGCGGAAAAAGCTATTGAGGTTAATAAAATAAATGAAAGTATAAACAGTTTCAAGTCTATACTAATACATAGAACTTCCAACTTCAATCTTCCAACTTTAAACTTTAAACTTTTCAACTTATTTTAATTTTTTATCCGACTCCGCTTTAGCATTTGTTAATACAGCGTCTGCTTTTTTGTTTGCGTCATCTAAAATTTTCTGTACATTTTTATCAACTTCTTTTTTAGCAGCCGGAGCAGCTAATTTTGCGGCGCCTCTTGCAATCGGATTTCCCGCATTAGAAACAGTTTTGTCAACAGCGTCATAACCTTCCTGTCTTGTTTTATCAGCTAATGCCTGGGCATCTGCTTTTATTTTAGCAACTTGTGTTTGAGCGTCCTGCATAATTTTATCGGCTTCTGCTCTTCCTTTCTCTTTTGCCATATCAATACCTTGACTGATTACCTCTTTCACTTTTTCTTTTACTTCTGTTTTATCATTTAGGTTAAACAAATCGGTTTTGATAGTTGGCTTTGTTATTGTTCCGCCAAACAGAGCTTTCACTTTTACTTTATCACCCAACTTCACATTTGTTCCTGCTTTTTTGTTTAGCTGATCAAGAATGCTTCCCACAGCGGCTGTTGCTTGAGATCCAAATTCAGCAGTAGGTATTTCCAACACCCATGTATAATCAATTGTTTGATCAAAACCTGTTGAACCTTTTACGGTACCGGCTATATTACCTGATTTTATTGGCATTTCATCCACTTCCACTCTGCCGTCTTTAAATTTGAAACTTGCATTTATATTTTCAAGCGTTAGTTTTTTATATTTCGGTTGTTTTAACGCATCAGCCAATTTATTGATTGGTTCAAAACCTTCTATTGTAACACTATTTGTATTTAATTTTCCACCACCGGTAAGTGTTTTCATATCGGGATTCATGTGTGCATCCAAAGATGTTTTGAATGCTAATTGCGTACCAAATTTTCCTTTGGCATACTTCCCGATTGGTGCCAATTTTTGAACAGTATTAAATGTTTTAAATGTTTTTGTTATATCAAAATTCGCGATGTCTATATCAAAATCAACCAAAGGTTTTCTTTTGTTTTCGGTATTGTACACACCTGTTAGCATCATTGTTCCTTCCAAATCTTTTAAATCCATTTTTAATTTATCCATCGTAAGTTTACTGTCTTGTATTTTTACACTTCCGGAAATTGCTGTGATACTCAAATTATCATACAGCATTGTTCCAATTGCAGCATTTAAAACAACATCTAAATTGGATGGCACTTCTACTACATTCATTGGTGCAGCAACTGTATCGCTTGTTTTTGGTTTTGCCGCAGTACTGTCTGTTGCCATTAACTGATTGATGTCAAGCAATGTTGATTTTAAATTGAACTCACCTTTCAGCAATTCGTCTTTCATAGCGTATTGTAAAAAGTTTTCAATCTTACCATCTAGTTCAATATCACTCTTACCCATCTTAGCTGCAAATTGAGTAAGTTTAACATATTGAGGAGTAAAATTCATTAACAGATGTTGAATTTTGGTTGGGAAACTTAATGTTTTGGAAGAGTAATTCATATCTGTAATACTTAATGTTCCATGCGCATCAAAGTTTTCATATTGTTGTTTTTCAATTGCCGATAATCTGCCCGCCATCGTAATATCAGCCGTAATCAAGCCATTCAGGTCATCTCCTTTCGGAAGCGGAACAACATCTTTTACACTCGCCAAATCAATTTTCGCTTTAACGGTGGCTTTAATATTTGCATCGGATACAGGAGTTGACACGTGCATTTTCGCATCAACAGGGTTCCCTGCCATTTCCATGTGAAATTTATTTAAGTCAATAATAGTTGCATCGGGCTTTCCTGTTTTATTATCAACTAATAAATCTATTTGAATATTGGTTACTGATTTTGGCAATAATGGGTATTGGAACATCGCATCTTTGATAAGTAACTTCAAACCAAATGCAGGCATTTGAGCCTGTCCTGAGCTTGTCGAAGGATTATAAATTCCTTTTGCAAATCCATCTAAAGATAATAAGCCTGCTGTTTTTACATCTTTAAAATCTGCTGTATAAACACCCGGAACAAGCGATAATATATTTTTAAACTCCGTTTGGTTCGCCTTGAATTTCAAATCCAAATCCATGTCTTTTTTAGGCATCGCGAAATAGCCATCTAATCCGATTGTTAATTCGTTCAAAGAAAATTCATTGTTTTTAAAAGTGAATTTGAAGTTAGGCATGTCAGCATCTAAATCGGCTTTAACATTAGTTTTCACCTTGTTCAAATATTTAACACCACCATAAGTTACTGAGAACTTTTCAATATCCGTAAGCGTTTCAAGAACAAAATTATCAGAAGTAAAATCGCCACTTAAGGTATGATTCATATTTACTAATTCCGTTTTAACGCCTAACGAAGCATCATCATAAATAATGTATCCATTAATAATCTCAAACTTTTTCAGTGTCATTTTAAAAGGGGTAGCTGCTGCCTCTGGAGCTTTAGTTGTGTCAGCTGAAGGTTTAGTAATATCCCAATTTGCCTTTCCGTTTTTCAAGACCAAAGCATGGATGCGTGGATGATTAATGGATATTGTATTTATTTTATATTGTTCGCCTTTTATTACGCTCATCAGGTTTAAACCGATGGTTAAATTTTTAGCATATAATAAAGTATCGCCTTCAAAAACGCCGGTATTGGCAATGCTCACATCATCCACCGAAAGTGTAAAATCAGGAAAGGAACTGATTAATGTTAAACCAAAATCACCAAAGTTCACTTTCGCATTCAGTTGCTCGTTGGCTGTATCTTTTACCAACTGAACAATTTGCTTTTTGAAAAGAAAAGGAGCAGCTATAATTACAATTAAAAGCAATAGAAATGTAATACCCGTCCATTTAAGGATTTTGCCGATTAAACTTTTTTTAGTTTGTGATGTTTCTGTTGTCATAGTTTTTTATTTATTTTCTTTTGTTAAGTCAGGTTTAGTGTCGATTTGTTCTATTGATTTTTTTTCATTGTAAATTTCAAAACAAGTATTAAAGAAGTATAGGAGCATTTGGGTTAGTGGAACCATAATTATCGCATTCAAAATTAACATTCCAAACAGTGGACTTTCAAATTTATCTTCTGATTTACGAGGGTCTAAAGAATCGTCTATTTCATATATAAAATATGGATAAATCAAAATTAAAAAAGCTGTAAAAATATGAAGTAATATTTTTTGGTCTTTTATTCCTAATCGTTGGTATGACCAACTTGTTAAAAGTGGAACTAAAATATAAATTCCAAACAATATATATATGTTCATTGTTTTTTATTTTGAATAGTATTCTCCATGTTTCTCAGTGCTCTCAGTGCCTTAGTGGTGAATTTTAAAAATTACAACTTCACTGTCCTTGCTCTTAATAAATGATCCACTAAAACCAATGCCGCCATTGCTTCTACAATAGGTACAGCGCGTGGCAATACGCAAGGGTCGTGCCTGCCTTTACCTGTCATTTCAACTGATTCACCTTTTGAATTTACAGTATCTTGTTTTATCATAATAGTTGCGACGGGTTTAAAAGCAATTCTAAAATAAATATCTTCGCCATTGCTGATGCCGCCTTGTATTCCGCCTGAGTAGTTTGTTTTTGTTTTTATATTCGCCCCTCCTCCTACTTCATTATTCGTAACTTGAAACGCATCGTTATGCTGACTGCCATTCATTTTAACGCCTTCAAATCCGCTGCCATATTCGAAACCTTTAACTGCATTAATACTTAACATGGCTTTTCCAATATCTGCATGAAGTTTGTCAAACACAGGCTCACCAAGCCCTACAGGAGTTCCTTTTATTATACAAGATATAACTCCGCCTATGGTATCGCCCGCTTTTCTAACTTGCTCAATCCTCTGTATCATTGTATCGGCAAGCAATTCATCCGGACAACGAATAATGTTGGATTCTATTTTCGTAAAATCTAAATCATGATATGATTTAAGTAATTTAATATCTCCTACCTGCGAAGTATAAGCAGTAATGGTTATTCCGTGTTGTTGTAAAATTAATTTAGCAATTGCACCGGCAACCACTCTGCAAACTGTTTCGCGTGCTGATGAACGCCCGCCACCGCGATGATCACGCATACCATATTTAGCATCATAAGTATAATCGGCGTGAGAAGGACGATATACATCTATATTATGTGCGTAGTCTTTCGACTTTTGGTTTTCGTTACGGATAATAAAACCAATTGGTGTTCCCATAGTTTTACCTTCAAAAATTCCTGAGAGAAATTCAACAGAATCAGATTCTTTGCGCTGAGTTACAATGTGCGATTGACCCGGTCGTCTTCTATCCAATTCGGATTGAATAAAATCCAAATCAATTACTAATCCTGCCGGACAGCCATCAATGATTCCTCCCAAAGCCTCGCCATGAGATTCGCCAAAAGTGGTGAGAGTAAAAATTTTACCAAAAGTATTGCCAGCCATGTTTGCTTTAAATGAGGTGCAAATTTAATGAATAAATGTGTGATATTTTTTTCTACATCAAAAAAACAAGATATTAACGATCATTAAATATAATATCTTTCAACTTTAAAATATA
>ODAK010003559.1_pt1 | contig 16099 bp, 19 predicted proteins | sample 1539591 | NCBI WGS metagenome assembly ODAK01 (sample SAMEA3539303, study PRJEB22396) | soil metagenome | biome: tundra; feature: field; material: soil | place: USA | collected 2010-05 | depth 0.15 m
AGCTCTTCGAGATCGAACGGCTTCACCAGATAGTCGTCGGCGCCGGCGTCCAGCGCCTTGACGCGGTCGGCAACCGCGTCGCGCGCCGTCAGAATCAGCACCGGTATCGAGTCGCCGCGGCGGCGCAGCGAGGCGAGCACGTCCAGACCGGCCTTGCGCGGCAGGCCCAGGTCGAGCAGCAGGGTGTCGTATGAATTGGTTGCCAGCGCGAGTTCGGCGGCGCGTCCGTCCTGCACCCAGTCGACCGCGAAACCGTCCTGTTGCAGGCCTGTTCGAACGCTTTCGCCGATCATGGCATCGTCTTCAACGAGCAGCAGGCGCATAGGGCGATTGGTTCAGCGTGCCTGTGCCATCTTCGAGTAGCTCTCGGCAGCGGCCAGGATCACGTGCCTCCCCACCGCTTGCTCCCGGTGGACGTTGGCCGCCGCATATTCGGGCGAGCGCATCATGTCGAGGAACGCCGCGCGCGAGGGGTAGCGCACCAGCACGACATAATCCCAGCGGTCCGCCACGGGGTCGCCGAATGCCACCGCTTCGCCATTGCCGGCCCACAGCACGGTGCCGCCGCGCGCCTTGATCAGCGGCATGGCGAGTTCGCTGTAACGCTTGTATGCCGCGCGGTCGCGCAGCCGCAGCATATTCACCATGACCACCGGACCCGCATCCGGCAGGCCAGCGATCAGTTCCGCGTTGACTTCTTTCGGTCCGGCCATGTGCCTCTCCTTTGTCCAGTTTCCGCCATTGTATGCCGGCGCGCGGGCATCGGCCTTGCGCGACGGGCAAATCAGTGCGCCGGCACGGGGGTACAATTTCCCTCCGGTTTCGACACGCGGCACATGATGACCTTGATTCGCACATCTCTACTTGCGCTGTCCCTGGCGCTGGCGGCGTGCGCGCCGGTGCCGCAGCGCGCGGGCATTCCGACAATCTGGCAGGGGTCGCCGAATTTCAACGAAAGGAAGCCCAACTTCGTCGTTATTCATCACACCAGCGATGACAGCGTCGATCAGGCGCTGCGCACGCTGGCCAATCCTGCGTGGAGCGTGAGCGCGCATTATCTGATCGGGCGCGACGGGGCGATCATCCAGCTGGTCGATGAACGCGCGCGCGCATGGCACGCCGGCGAGTCGAAATGGGGCGCCGATACGGATATCAACTCGGCGTCCCTGGGCATCGAACTCGACAACAACGGACGCGAAGCGTTTTCGGACGCCCAGATGGCCGCCTTGCTTCGCCTGTTGGCCGACATCAGGGAGCGCTATCACATCCCCGTCGCGAATTTCCTGGGTCACGCCGATGTTGCGCCAAGGCGAAAGACCGATCCCAGCCGCTACTTCCCCTGGAAGACGCTGGCGGATCGCGGCTTTGGCCTATGGTGCGATCCGCCTTTTCCGGAGCCCCCGACGCCGTTCGACTCGATAGCGGCATTGCGCGCGCTGGGTTACGACACCGGCAATCCTGAGGCGGCAATCCGGGCATTTACCTTGCATTTCTTGCCGGATGAACTCTCGTCCGCGTTGACCGAGAGCAGCCGCGCCCTGCTTTATTGTCTGTATCAGAAAGCCGCCGGCTGAGATACGCGCTGCGCGCGTCCACCAAGTCGGGTTAGCGCGTCAGCGCTTCGACGAAATCGGTGCCGTAGACGATCCGGCTGGTGGCGGGATAGCCGTAGTTGCCGCCTTGCATGGCGTGTGCGTTCCGAGTGCCTGGCAGGCCCGGTCGAGCACTGCCGCAGGCCGGGCGAATGTAGACTGGCCCTAACGGCCTTCGAATTTCGGCTTGCGCTTTTCGGTGAACGCGAGGACGGCCTCGTGCTGGTCCTTGGTGTGCTGCGCCAGCGCCTGCATCGAGGATGCCATCTCGAGGGCGATCGGCAGGCTGACCTGCTGCGAATCGCGCAGCAAACGCTTGGTCAGGCGCAGCGAATGCACCGGCTGGGCGGCAATACGCCGCGCGAGGGACTTGGCTTCTTCCATCAGTTTGTCGTTGTCCACTACCTTCGATACCAGGCCGATGCGCAGCGCTTCGTCAGCGTCGATGAAATCGCCGGTGAACGTCATCTCGCAGGCCTTCGACATCCCGATTGCGCGCGGCAGGAACCAGGCGCCGCCATCGCCGGAAACCAGACCGACGCGAAGAAAGCTCTCGGCGAAAGTGGCGCCACGAGCGGCGATGCGCATGTCGCACATGGATGCGAGGTCGCAGCCGGCACCGACCGCCGCGCCGTTGACCGCGGCGATCGACGGCGCTTCCAGCGCGTACATCGCCAGCGGGATGCGTTGAATGCCATGCAGGTAGCTGCGGCGAATCTCCGCCGGGCTGCCGCCAAACAGGCCCGTGCGCTCCTTCATCACCTTGACGTTGCCGCCGGAGGAAAAACCCTCGCCCGCGCCGGTAACGATGACGCAGCCGACGCTCAAGTCGGCATTGATGCGATTGACGCATTCGACCATCGCCTCGACGATGGCGGGCGAAATGGCATTGCGCGTGCGGGGCTCATTCAGAGTCAGTGTGACGATACCGCCGTCCTTTTCGTATCGTACCGGATCGCTCATGCTCGAGTTTCCTTTCTGGGTGTGGCTGGCCTGGAATTAGAACGCGGTGACATGTCAGTCGCCAGGGACACGCTACATTCTGCGACTGAATTTTACCTTTTGCATGGCTGGGGTGTCTCGGATATATTGGCCGGGTTGGGTTCTGCCAGCGGTCCGCCGATTGCTGCAAGCATTCAGTTTGGGAGGGGAAATGCACGAATTCAGGTTCGAACCGGCGCGCCTGCCGGCGGGGGCGGAGGCCCGGCGCAGCGAAGTGCGCGCATTCATCGCGGAGGAGGTGGCCAAGGGGGCATTCACGCCGAGCCGCAATTCCTGGTCTTCCTTCGACCCGGACTTCAGCCGCAAATGCGGCGAGCGCGGCTATATCGGCATGAGGTGGCCGAAAGAGTACGGCGGTCATGAACGATCGGCCCTGGAGCGTTACGTCGTTACCGAGGAGATGCTCGCCGGAGGCGCCCCCGTGGGCGCGCATTGGGTCGCCGACCGGCAAAGCGGCCATCAGATTCTGCGCTATGGCAGCGAGCCGGCGAAGCGAACGATCCTGCCGAAGATTGCCGCCGGGGTGTGCTTTTTCAGCATCGGCATGAGCGAGCCCGACTCCGGCTCCGATCTTGCCGCAGTGCGCACGCGCGCTTCAAAAGTAGAAGGCGGCTGGAAAATCAGCGGAACCAAGGTCTGGACCAGCGGCGCCCACCGGACGAATTTCCTGATCGCGCTCGCGCGGACAGCGCCGAAAGAGGAAGACCGCCATGCCGGCATGACCCAGTTCATCGTCGATCTTTCGCACCCCGGCGTCAGCGTGCGCCCGATCTACAACCTCTATGGCGGGCATGACTTCAATGAAGTGGTATTCGATGAGTACTTCGTTTCCGACGACATGATCCTGGGCGGCGTCGGCATGGGGTGGAAAATGGTGACGGGCGAGCTGGCGTTCGAGCGCTCCGGTCCGGATCGTTTCCTCAGCACCTACCAGCTTTTGATCGAATCCATCCGCAGGATCGGACCGGATCCCGACGCGCGCGCGGCCAACGAGATCGGGCGTTTCGTTGCGCACGTGGCGACTTTGAGGCGGATGTCGATCTCGGTCGCGGGCATGCTCGAGCGCGGGGCGCAGCCGATCGTCGAGGCCGCCCTGGTCAAGGACGTAGGCACGACATTCGAGCGCGAAGTGCCCGAGACATTTCGCCACCTGATTCCGACCGAGCCGACATTGGGCGACGGAGCGAGCTATCCGGAGTTGCTCGGCATGACCATCCTGCGCGCGCCGGGGTTCACCATACGCGGCGGCACGCGCGAGATCCTGCGCGGCATGATTGCACGGGGGCTGGGATTGCGATGAGCGAAATGCGCAACGATCTGCTGAAAACCGTCGACCGGATCTTCGACGCGCGTTGTCAGAAGCCGGTGCGGGAATCCGCCGAAGCGGGCGAGTGGCCGGCTGCGCTATGGCAGGCGCTGGAGGAGGTTGGCGTCGATCGGGCCGCGCTGCCGGAAGAGGCCGGCGGCTCGGGGCTCGATTTCGAGGATGCGATGCTGGCGCTGCGCCGCAGCGCTTATCACGGGGCTCCGGTGCCGCTGGCGGAGACCATGCTAGCCGGGCGGCTGCTTGCTGCCGCAGGGCTCGCGATTCCGCAAGGCGCCCTGACCGTGGCCCCGGTGCAGACCGGCGACCGGCTGCAGTTCGTGCAGACTGGTGCGGGAGCGACGGTGTCGGGCACGGCGCATCGTGTGCCTTGGGGCAATCTGTGCGCGCATGTGGTGGTGGCAGGCGAACTCGATGGCAAAGCCATCGTGGGTCTGGCTTCGACATCTGGCGCCGCGCGGGGCGTCGACAAGAATCTCGCGGGCGATCCCCGCGCGTTGCTCGAGTTCGAGGCAACGCCGCTGATTACGCTCGCGCCATTGAAGGATGCGCTCGCGCGCCTCGAAGCCGAGGGCGCGCTCTGCCGCAGCGTGCAGATGGCCGGCGCGCTCGAGCGCGCGCTCGAACACTCCTTGCAGTACGCGAACGAACGCGTTCAGTTCGGCCGCCCGATCGCCAAATTTCAGGCGATTCAGCACATGCTTGCGGTGCTGGCCGGGCAGGTAGCGGCCGCCAGTGCCGCGGCCGACGCGGCAGTCGAGGCATCGCGCCATGCGCCGGACGAGTTTGCGGTATCGGTGGCGAAGTCGCGCGTGGGCGAAGCGGCCGGCAAGGGCGCCGAAATCGCGCATCAGGTGCATGGGGCGATGGGCTACACGCGCGAGCACAATCTTCATTACAGCACGCGCCGCCTGTGGTCGTGGCGGGACGAGTTCGGCAACGAAAGCTACTGGCAGACCCGTCTCGGCCGTGCGGTCGCGGCCGCCGGCGCCGACGCGCTCTGGCCGATGCTGAGCCGGCTTTGAGCGGCGGCGGCGAGCATTGCGCGCTGCGCGCGGACGGGTTTTCGTCCGTGCGCAATCGGTGATCCGCGCGGACGGTTTCTCGTCCGCGCAACATCGCAATTCTGGAATTAGAGGGGGCGCGAGTTAACTCGCCACGTATGCACCGCGGAGATGACATGAAACGAATGTGGCTAGCGTTCCTCGAGCTGATGCTGATTGCGCCGCTTGCGCTGGGACAGGCAAAGGACTTTCCAAATAGGCCGGTCAAGGTAATTGTCCCGTATACGGCCGGAAGCGGATCCGATACGTCGGCCCGTTTTTTCGGCGAAAAACTTGCAGCGCTACTCGGCCAGCCGTTCGTGGTCGAAAATCGGCCCGGTGCCAGCGGCGTGATTTCCGTAATGACGGTCAAGTCCGCGCCCGCGGACGGGTACTCGATACTCCTGGCCAGCAACTCCCCGCTGTCGGTGAATGCGGTCACGATCAAGGATCTTCCGTATGATCCGCTGAAGGATCTGAAACCGCTGTCCGGCCTGACCCGGGGCATGAACGCCTATGTCGTGGCGGCGAACTCAAAGCTGAATAGCTTTGCCGATCTGCTAGCAGCGGCGAAGAGGGAGCGGCAACCGCTGAACGCTGGCAGCTATTCGGACGGGTATCAACTTGCTCTCGAATGGTTGGCGAACGTCATGGGAGTGAAGTTCAACTATGTTCCCTACAAAGGCGGGGCACAGGTTTTCACCGACGTGATGGGAAACCAGCTCGATTTCGGCCTCGTGGACATGGGCGGTGTCGTGCCGCTGCTAAAGAGCGGAAGGTTGCGTGCGCTGGCGGTGTCGGGAGAAAAGCGGCACGCGGACTTTCCGAATGTGCCGACGATCAGCGAGAGCGGTTATCCGGACTACGTGAATTACTCCTGGACTTCGTTTTGCGTCCGATCGGAAACACCGGACGACGTGACAACCAAGTTGGCCGACGCCCTGCAAATGGTGCTTGCAACGAGCGAAGCCAAGGATTTTGTGAACAGGATGGGTGCAGACCTGATGCCCTTAGCGCCCGACGCTATGCGGAAATTTCAGCGGGATGAGATCGACCGCTTCCGTCGCATCGCCGAGACCGCCGGATTCAAGCCGCATTAGTCAGTTCTGGCGGAAGATCTGCCATGTTTCGTGACGGTTTGCTCGCAGGCAAGCGGATACTGATCACCGGCGGCGTGGCCGTCGGCATTCAATATGCAGAATTGGCCGGATGAAACCTGGGAAGCGCTGCGCAAACCCAAATCGTGAAAGAGCCAATCGTGAAACCCCCAATCGTTAAAGACAATGGGCAGAAAATGACAGACGCTGCTCCCCGGGCCAATACAACCGCAATCGCGCCGGGCCCGCTCGCCGGCGTGCGCATCCTGGACCTGACGTCTGTCGTGCTCGGTCCGCTGGCCACGCAGATACTCGGCGATTTTGGCGCGGAGGTCATCAAGATTGAGACGCTGGAGGGTGACCTGATGCGCGCCAACGGCGTCTCCTTGCACCCTGGCATGAGCTCCATTTTCCTGGCGATCAACCGGAACAAGCGCTCGATTGCGGTCGATCTCAAGTCCGCCGAAGGCAGGAAGATATTGCAACGGCTGATTCCCGGCGTGGATGTGCTGGTGCACAACATGCGCGTGGCAGCGATCGAAAGGCTGGGGTTTGCCTACGGCGCCGTGGCCGAACTCCGGCCCGATATCGTCTATTGCGCCGCGACCGGTTTCGGCCAGGATGGTCCGGATCGGGACAAGCCCGCGTTCGATGACATCATTCAAGCGGCTTGCGGGCTCGCCAACCTGAACAGCATCGGACGCGAAGAGCCGGATTACGCGCCGACGCTGGTCGCCGACAAGACTACCGGCATGGCGCTGGTGAATGCGGTGCTGGCCGCGCTGTTTTTTCGCGAGCGCAGCGGCCGCGGCCAGTACGTTGAGGTGCCGATGTTCGAAACCATGGTGGCGTTCCTCTTGTCCGAGCACCTGGGCGGGCTCACGTTCGATCCGGCGCCGGCCAAGGCCGGCTATGCGCGCCTGCTCGCCGGCGGCCGCAAGCCGGCGCCCACCAAGGACGGCCATATCGCAATCCTGCCTTACACGGCCGATCACTGGTCTGCATTCTTCGGCGCGGTGGGTCGCGCCGACCTGGCGCAGAAATACGGTGCCGTCGACCGGCAGGCGCGCAATGCCAACATTGCGGCGATGTACCGGGATATGGCGGAGGCGACGCGCCAGCGAACCACCGCCGAGTGGATGGGTATCTGCGCTTCACTGGACATTCCCGCGACGCCTATCTACGCAATCGATGATCTGCCGGCGCATCCTCATCTAAAGGCGGTCGGACTGTTCGGGCATACCGATCATCCGAGCGAGGGAAGCATCCGTTACCTCAATCCGCCCACCAGATTTGCCACCACCCCGGCCACGGTGAGATTGCCGGCGCCGCTGCTTGGGCAGCACACGCAGGAAATACTGCGCGAGGCGGGCTATGGCGAGCAGGAAATCGCTGATCTGGTGACGCGGCGCATCGTGTCTCAGAGCTCAGGCTCTAGTGGCGCGCCGCTATCGCATCCATGAAGCGGTGCTTGATCGCCGTGGGGCTCGGCAGGCCACCACCCATGACGGGCTTCTCCTTGATCAGGCAGTGGATAAACCAGGGGCCCGGCTCATCGAGTGCGCGATCGGCCGCGTTCTGGAACGCCGCCAGCGTATCCACGCGTTCCACCTTGGGGTAGCCTGCCCCCTTGGCCATCGCGGCCAGGTCCGTACGGAACGCAGTCGCGGTGGGCTGGCCGCCGGTCATGGCATAACTGCGGTTGTCCCACACGATGTGAATCAGGTTCTTCGGTTCCCGCGAGGCTATGGTCGCCAGCGAGCCCAGGTTCATGAGCAGCGAGCCATCGCCATCGTACACGATCACCTTCAGCTCCGGCCGCGCCATGGCCAGCCCCAGCCCCATCGACGAAGCCATTCCCATGGCGTTCCAGTTGTAGAAATTCCGGTCGCGGTCGCCGCCCGATCGCAGATCGTACTTCTCGTTGCCCAGCGAGGTCACCACCAGCTCGTCTTTCAGCTTGCCGACCAGGTACTTTGAGGCTTCGGTCCGGTCGATCATGATTTGGCCTTTCCTTCCTTCCAGCCTGCCAGTTCGTTGGTTACCAGAATGGCCACCGGTCCCTCGCTGGCGTAGCAGACGCGCAGGGCGCCGTCGGTCATCTTCTCGGTCTCGTCCTCGCGGGTGATGCGGTAGGTGGGGATGCGCAGGGCGTTGAGGATATCCTGCGTGGCCTGCCCCATCATCATCTGGGCCGGGTTGAACTCGCCCAGGTCGCCGCGCACCCCGATGATGATGGGGCAGGGAATGCGGTAGGGAATGGCCAGCGACGCCAGGGCGTTGATCGAGTTGCCCAGCCCCGCCGTGGGGCAAAGCATCACGCCGCGTCCGCCCCCGATGGCCTGCCCGCACACCACCCCGATTCCCTCTTCCTCGCGCGTGAGGGGCAGCGCTTCGAAGCCACCAAGCTGTCGCGCCGCTTCCAGAATCTTCTCGATCTTGGTGTCTGGTACATAGTTGAGGAACCGGACGTTGTTTCTCTTTAGAACGCTGACGATGATTTCCGCCCAGGCCATGGCTTCCCTTTCAGTAACCGGATGACGCGCCGCAAGGCAGACCTATGTTAGTCCGCCCGTTTTTCTTGCTATTACCTGCTTCCACGATTCTTGCGTTTTTGCACTGCCTGGGCCGTCACCGCCCCTTGAATGCCGGCGGGCGCTTTTCGACGAAGGCGCGCGCAGCTTCGCGATGATCCTCGGTCCTGCTGGTCTTGACCTGGTTCAAGGCCTCGAGGTCCAGGAGTTCGGACAGCGAGCCGTTCTCTGCGGCATTGAAATTCTGCTTCATCAGGCCGAGCGCAATGCTGGGTCCACCGGCAAGGCGCCTGGCCAGCGCCATCGTCGCATCGAGAAGCTCGGAATCGGGCACCACCTCGTTCACCACGCCGAGCGCCAGCGCCTGTCTCGCATCCAGCGGATCGCCGGCGTAGTACAGTTCGCGCGCCTTGCCGGTGCCGACCAGCTTGGACAGAAAGTAGCTGCCGCCGAAGTCGCCGGAGAAACCGACTTTGACGAAGGCAGTGATGAAGCGCGCCGACTCCGCCGCGACGCGCAGGTCGCAGGCGAGCGCCATGGCGAGTCCGGCGCCGGCGGCAGCTCCATTCACCATGGCGATGGTGGGCTTCGGAATTTCGTGGAGCAGGCGCGAGACTTCCATCCTGCCGCGCAAGCGCTGCACGGCGTCCTCCACATTCAACAGGCTCGTGCCTTCGGCCATGCTCTTGACGTCGCCGCCGGCGCAGAAGCCGCGGCCGCCACCGGTCAATACCACGACGGCGATTTCCGGATCGGCGGCGAGCCGCGGCAGGGCTTCCAGCAGGCCGTCGAGGATGGGCGTGGAGAGCGCGTTGAGCCGGTCGGGGCGATTGAGCGTAAGCGTGGCGACGCGATCGGTCACGGTCTCGAGCAGTTCATGCGGCATGGAGAGGCTCCTTGGATATTAGACAGGATAAGTGAAATTATTGGGCAAAGCTCAGCGGTGGTATTGTAGTTGACGAACCGCGGTCACGCCGCGGCCGAATAACGCGCGGGGCGCCCGGCATCAGCGCAGGCGGGCGAGCATCTCCGGCGTGACGAGCGTGACGCCGTTGTCGCTGCGCTCGAACCGCCTGGCGTCCTCGACCGGATCCTCGCCGATCACCATCCCCTCGGGAATGTTGCAGGCGCGGTCGATCACCACGCGCGTGAGCCGCGCGTGGCGGCTGACGACGACCTCCGGCAGGAGCACGGCTTGCTGCAGTTTGCAGTAGGAATTGACGCGGCACTTGGAGAAAAGCAGCGAGTTTTCGATCGTCGCCCCGGAAATGATGCAGCCGCCGGATACCAGCGAATCGAGCGCCATTCCCCGGCGGCCATCCTGATTGAAAACAAACTTGGCCGGAGGCAGTTGTTCCTGATAGGTCAGTATGGGCCAGGTCCTGTCGTACATGTCGAGCGAGGGCTCGACCGCCGTCAGATCGATGTTGGCTTCCCAATAGGCATCGATCGTGCCCACGTCGCGCCAGTAGGGTTCCTTGGTGGCGCCGCCCATGACGCAACTGTTGCCAAAGGGATGCGCCACCGCCTCGCCGCTGCGTACGGCATGGGGGATGATGTCCTTGCCGAAATCGTGACTCGAGGCGGGATCGGCGAGGTCGCGTGCCAAGGTGTCATACAGGTACTGGGCATTGAACACGTAAATGCCCATGCTGGCGAGCGCGCGCTCCGGCTTGCTCGGCATCGGCGGCGGATTGGCCGGCTTCTCGACGAAGTCGGTGATGCGGCGCGACCTGTCGATCGCCATCACGCCGAAGCCGCTCGCATCGGCGACGGGCACTTCGATGCATGCGACCGTGCATTGGGCGCCTCTTTCGACGTGGTCGGTGAGCAGGAGCGAATAGTCCATTTTGTAGACGTGGTCGCCCGCCAGCACCACGATGAATTGCGGTCTTCGGTCGCGGATGATATCGAGGTTCTGGAATACGGCGTCCGCAGTGCCGCGGTACCAGTCTACTTCACTGACGCGCTGCTGCGCCGGCAACAGATCAATGAATTCGTTCATTTCGGTTTTCAGGAACGACCAGCCGCGTTGCAGATGCCGCAGCAGGCTGTGCGACTTGTATTGAGTCGCGATGCCGATCTGCCTGATTCCTGAATTCAGGCAATTGGACAGGGCAAAATCGACAATGCGGAATTTGCCGCCGAAATACACGGCGGGTTTTGCCCTGCGGTCGGTGAGTTGTTTCAGGCGTGTGCCCCGGCCGCCGGCCAGCACGATGGCAAAGGCGCGCTTGGGAAGCTGCAGTCTGGCAAGGGTATCGGTGGGCATGGACCTGCTCCTTTTGCATCCCGACAGGATGTGGAAAACGCGGGCACGCCTCTATATTACTGCTAGCGCGCGGCAACGTCATGATTCCCGCTGCTGATATCGGGTTACTTACGGGCCAATTGCGCGACCGCCGCATGCTCTATTCGTCCGGGTATGGAGTTGCCACGGAAGACCCAAAACTGATAGCTTGATAGCTTTCCTGCAAGCGGAGCAGCGCGGCGAACGCTTCATTCTGGCCACGCCCAACGCGCGCTTGGCCGCCCCGATCATTGTTCGCACTGGAAAGGCGGTCATGGCCATGGGGGGATTCAGCGGGCTGGATCCGGCCATTGATGGGGACACCATTTCGCGCATGGTGCACGAGGGGCAGTTGCGCTTCGTACTGATCGGCGGTCCGGGCAGCTACGGCGGCTCCGAATTCGCCGAAGGCCGCCGTCGCGCGATCGTTGCACTCGCACGAGAACAAGGCGCGCGGGTAGATCCCGCGTGGCGTACTGAGTTTCCTGAGGGTGATGTCTTGCAGCAGCGGCGCCAGGGCGCTCGTATGCGCTTGTGGGATCTTCGGGCAAAGCCATTGAATGTAAACCTTGGCGAGAGCGAGTAGGCCGGAATGGCCTAACCGGCCTTCAAATCCGCGTTATCTAGCGGCGCTGGGATTTCACACGCAAGAATGCAACACGCGTTTACTTGTGTTTGCAGGAGGCTCTCGCCGCACCCAACGCTCGACATCCGCAGCATCGGGTCGGAAGCACCAGCTCGCTACTGCACAGAGGTCAAAACCTGCCATTGACGCCAATACCGGATTGCAGACAAGCGGCTGCAAATGGCGGATCACCTTATGCAATGTGTCATTGAAACCGGCAGCAGCCCGTTCGCTCCGAATATGGGCGGGCTCGCTGAAAGATCGGACTATTCATCAGGTCAAATTCAGCCAAGCCTACTTGAGCGTTTCCAGGTATCTGATCAGCGCCGCGCGCATGCCGGCATCGGGCATGCCGGAATAGGGCATGCGATTGCCCGGAATGACCGTTTGCGGGTCCGCCAGGTACTTGTCCAGGTTCTCCGCAGTCCAGACGATGCCGCTGCGCTTCATCGGGCCGGAGAAGCGGAAGCCGTCGACTTCGGCCGCCCGGGAGCCGACGACGCCGAACAGGGTCGGGCCGACGCCGTTGCTGCCTTTTTCGACTGCGTGACAGGCAGTGCATTCGGCATAGGCCTTCTTGCCGACATCGAGCACGTTTCCCTGGGCCGGCACGCTCGCGCACACTGTGACCAGTGAAGCACCCAGCGCGAGGTGAGACAGTTTGCACATGGATGTCTCCTTAAGCTGAAACAAGCGCGCCAGGCTGCTTGAGGTACTGTTTCTTGATGGCGTCGACGGTGTGATAAGCCAGCGCGCCAACCGGGCCTGTCGGGTTGTAAGCGGAGTTGTGTGGGAACACCGATGCGCCCGTAATGAACAGGTTTGGCACATCCCAGCTTTGGCAGTATTTGTTGACGACGCTATTGCCAGGGTTCGTGCCCATGATGGTGCCGCCGGTGTTGTGCGTGCTTTGGTAGGGCACTACGCTCCATGGACCGGTCCGCGGGCTGGGCCTGGTCATGTGGGTCGGGTTCAGCGACCTGGCGATTTCGTCGATCGTTTGCGCGGCGTGGGTCGAAATCAGGTGCTCATTCTTCTTGTAGTCGAAGGTCATGCGCATCAGCGGCAGACCCAGGGCGTTGCGGTAAGTCGGATCCAGATCGAGATAGTTATTCCGATTGGCCATCACCGATCCGCTCGCGCCGATGTTCATCGAGCGGTTGTACCACTTGCCCATCGCATCCTTCCAGGCTTTCCCCCAGCGCGGGGTGCCCGGCGGAACCGGATGGTAATCGATCGGACGGCCGTGGAACATTCCGCCGTTCATCGTGTAGCCGCCCACGAAACCGCCCGCCTTGGCGCGGTCGAACTCCCAGTTCTGGTGAAAGTCGTCGATCGTAATGCTGAGCGAACCTGTGGACATGAACGGATTGAACAGGTGACCCTCTTCGAAGAAGAGGTTCGCGCCGGCACCAGTCTGGTACGCGTAATTCTTGCCGACCAAGCCCTTCTGGCTCACCGGGTCGTACACCTGGCCGATCTCCGACAACAGCATCATATGGACGTTGTTCAGGCCGTAAGCGGCCAGGACGACAATCGAGGCGGGCTGGAAGCATTCTTCGCCGTTGTTCAGGTTGGTATAGTTCACGCCGGTAGCGCGGCGCTTGGTATTGTCGGTCACGACCTTGGTCGCCCATGCGTGAGTGCGCATTTCGAACGTAGGCTGCTTCAGCGCCAGCGGGATCACCGTGATATTCGGGCTTCCCTTGGCATTGGATTCGCAACCGTAGCGCTCGCAGAAACCGCAATACTGGCATTGGCCGAACTTCGAGCCGTCCGGATTGGTATACGGTTGCGACGCGTTGGCGGCAGGCGTGGGGAAGGGGTGATAACCCAGTTTTGCCGCAGCCTGCCCGAACAATTCGCCGGCGTAACTGGTATGCAATGCGGGCAGCGGATAGGGGTTTGACCGATCGCCTTCGAAAGGATTGCCGCCTTGCTCGATCTTGCCCTTCAGCTTGCCGGCCGTGCCGGAAAGGCCGGCGATCTTCTCGAAATGATCGTAGTAGGGCTCGAGTTCCTTGTACGTGATGCCCCAATCCTGGATAGTCATGTCCTCGGGGATGTAGTTCTTGCCGTACTTCTCTTCGTACATCGACCGCACTCTCAGGTCAGAATCGGTCCAGCGCCATGTGTGTCCGTTCCAGTGCGAGCCGGCGCCGCCCACGCCCGTGCCCGGAAGAAACGAACCCAGGCGCCGCATGGGTAGTGCGGTCTGGGTTGGATTATTGCGAATCGTGAGGGTATCGGTCTTGGTGTCGATCATCAGGCCGGTGCGGCTGCTGTACTCGAGCTCGTCCCGGATATGCGGCACTGTGAAGGCTTCTTCGGGTGTGCGGTAGGCGCCGCGCTCCAGGGCGACGACTTTGAGGCCTGCCTGAGACAACTCCTTGGCGAGGATGCCGCCGGTCCAGCCGAGGCCGACGATGACAACGTCCACTTCCGGAAACGTTTTGACCATGGTGGGCTCCCCTATGCCAAATCCGAAATGCCGAGGTAAGTCGTCGGGAACGGCTTGTTCTTGTACGCTACGATGTTTCGTGCGTGAGTCGCCACCACGCCCGGAAAGCCGATCAGCTTCCAGCCGGCCTTGTTCTTGTTGCCGCCATAAACGGGATCGGCAAAGATGCCCTGCACTACACACTGATACAGCGCGTCGGAGAACGCTTTCGACGGCAGCCCGTTGTCGAACGCCAGCTTGCCGCTCGCGAGGCCTTGCAGCACTTCTTCTTTCTGCTCGGCACGCAGTTGGTCGAAACTCCTCCCATACTTCTTCTGGCACGAGGCGTTGGCGCTTGCTATGCCTTGACGGAATAGCTCTGCCGGCGAGAGCGGTAGCTGATAGCCTTGCGATGGCATTCCCACTTGCCACGGGCCATCCATGTAAAGGCGGTCTCCCTTACCCCAGGGGCCGGCCAGCGCGCGGTCGATGAAGATGTTAATGCCGAGATCAACGCCACCCGGGATCTTTTCGTCGGCCGGAAACATGTGCTCCACCGCTGCCTCGATGAAGGCGGCTTCGCTCGGCATCAAGAATACATAGCCGGCAGGCACGTCCGCGGCAGTGGGAGCGGCCAGCGTTTTTGTCTGGGCCAAGGCGGTCAGTGGCAATGCCGAGCCTGCTGCTGCGGTGCCACTCGCCACGGCTCCCTTGAGAAAATCGCGCCGCGCTTGTTGAAATTCCTTCATCGGCATCTCCCGTATTGGTTTCAGGTGGATATCTGTTGCCGTCTGTGAACCGTTGTTTGAGGATGAGGGGGAGCTTCCCCTCATCTCGTAACAGGTCCCAAAGCACCGGCTTACTGGTTCAAGAGGGGCATATCCTTCGCCGCGCGGCGACCCGGTAGCGAGCGCAAGAACGCGTGGATGTCGGCCGCGTCCTTGTCCGAAAGCACCGACTCGGCGTAGGCCGGCATGTCGTTGAGCCCCGCGCGCAGCAAAACGCTGAACACTTCGAGCGAATGTTGTATCTGCGCAAGCGGCGGCGCCGGATAGTTCATGGCGCCACCATGGCCGGCGTCAAGGCGGCAGCGCCGGTGAGCGTCACGCCCCTCAGGAAATTGCGCCGACCGGCGCCAGGCAAATCACTGGAATCCTTTGACATCTACTCCTCCTTTGCGGAAACAGGTTGGGTAATCGCTCTGCGGCGAATCCGGTCCATGTGTTGCCTCGGCATAGCCGGGCAGGTTGACGGATTGAGGCAGACGATACGGCGAATGCGCGAGAAAGTCTAGATCGCCTCCGCGATCACGGCTCCCGCGAATCCAGCAGAATGTAAGCAACGCGGCTGATGGCGGCGACGCCATTGGCGAGGTGCCACTCCCGATGCAGCTAGGGTGTGCAGGCCGAGGCAGAGGCTGCAAGACGCGGACTGCGCGCGGACAATGAACCGGTGCCGCCGTGGGATTTCAAGGGCTCGGGCAAACAGCGCGGCCGCATTAGAACGGAATCTTCTCCAGGTCCGAGCCCGATGGAAAACGTCCCGTCTCGTAGCGCGAGTAGACGAGCTTTTCATCGACGACGATGTCGAACTGGCCCGACTTGCCCGGCCGAACGTCGACCGGCCCGCGCCCGCGAGCTTCAATCCAAGCCTTCACACGGAGGGCTTCGGGTTTGTAGCCTCAGACGGAGCAGTAATGTATGAGAATAGCCATGATCATTGCCTCTTTGGCCGCAAGCTTGCACAAGCGCACGCCGGCAGTTTACCGGCAGCGTATGGGAAATGCCAGGTCTTCCTCGCCTTGCGCGACCAGGCGGCGCTAAGCGCGGACCCGACGATGAGGGGGCTGGCGGCTTTGAGTCTGGTGCCGCGTGCGGTGGATGCCGCCTTGAAAGCGCGGCGTAGCAATTGATGGGGATATGACTGGGTTTTGACGCAAGATGCCCGGAGAACCGCGTGCCTATTGGCTTACGGGCATATTGCCGCTCTGACTGATTGCGCGATTCAGGGTGACTTCCGGTGTTCCAGCTCTCGGCCGACGAATCGGACAGTTTGAGGTCACAAATTGTGACCTCATCCAAGGGACACGATCTGAACTGGTCACAAATTGTGACCGCATGTTAATCCGCAGGTCCCAGGTTCGAGCCCTGGT
>ODAK010003561.1_pt1 | contig 16098 bp, 14 predicted proteins | sample 1539591 | NCBI WGS metagenome assembly ODAK01 (sample SAMEA3539303, study PRJEB22396) | soil metagenome | biome: tundra; feature: field; material: soil | place: USA | collected 2010-05 | depth 0.15 m
TATTTCTATTATGCGTTCAAATTAATGAATTTCATTATTCCAATCAAACTGTTGGTTTAATTCATGTAATAGTTAATTCTTTTACCTCCTAACTTAATTACTCATTTATCCCTTTTGATGAAAAACCTAATCTCTTTAAACCATTTTGAATTTCAGGGATTTTCATAAATAAACTCCATATCAAACCACTTCTGTAATTTTCAATCATTACTACAATCGGGCCTTCATCAATAGCAAGATGCGTTTTTGCATACCAGTTTTTTGTTTCACTAAATCCATCTGCAAAACCATATGACCCCCAAATTTTATCACCCAAATCATAATAAAAATGTTTTAATGCCTGCATGCTGTATTTGGGAGTATAAGGAAAAGATGATAAGGCGGCTGTTGGTTGAATTACACCCCTGTCATCCTGTGGGCAATGGGCTACATAACCTTTATAACTATCCCCGGCAGTGAGTCCCCAGCAATTTTCACCATAGCCTTTAAATTCTTTGGGATTGTCTATACAATATGCCCTGTTGATGAGGGTATGATTTTTTGTTTGTTCCTGGTAATTAATACCGTTATCATCCATGAGGCCATTGGGATTGATTCCCATAAAAGTATATTGCTCAAAAAATAGAGGGCCGCCATATTCGAAGTTTCCCAGCGGAAGAAAAATTCCATAATAAGATTTACCATTTTTCCAGGAAGCACTTTTCACCCAGGAATTTTCATACAATTCTTTGGATATATGGTGGTATTTAGATGAGGCTGCCACGATATAGGTAATCAAACATTCATCCCATCCATATATAGGAAAATTCATATCAAAATCATTTTTAGGGCTCCAATGCCAGTATAATAATTTATCAGAACCTTTACTGTGCCAGTTCCAGTCGGCATCATTCCACATACTCTTAATACGATTGCGAAAATATTTTTCTAAAGGCGTATCTCCGTTAAAATATTCTTTAGCGCAAAGAAGGCCCATAAATAAATAAGAAGTTTCCACCAGGTCGGCCCCATCATCTAAAGGGCCAAAGGGAATCGTTTTACCGGTTTTCCCATTCATGAAATGCGGAAAAATTCCATGAAACCGGTCTGCCTTGTTGAGAAAATCAACCATCTTCACTAATCGCCTTAATGCAGTATCCCTTCCTATCCATCCCCTTTGAACTGCCACAATGGTAGCAAGCACCCCAAAACCGGAACCACCAATAGCGCAAGCTTCGGAGCCAAATGTACCTTTGCTAAAATTAGGTACATCATCAGCCTCATTGATATAATCCCAATAATAGTCGGCTCTAACTGTATTATCCCTTTCTCTTGCCAGGCCACTTACAGGATACGCAAAATGCCAGAAGTAACGGAATGTTTGACGCTGGACTACATCAAGTAATTCAGAATCTGACATGCCTTTTATTATTCCAACAGGAGTAATGGAATCAGGAAATATTTTGGCCTGCTCTTTATTCTGACTATATAATAATATAGTAAACCCAAAAGCCAGACAAGTACAAAAAATTTTTTTAAACATTAAAAGAATATTAAAAAGCAATCATTTATTGATTAGTTCTTTATTTTAAATAAGTACTTTCAAATCCAAACTTTTTTAATCCCGCCTGTATTTCCGGAATATTCATAAATAGCTTCCATAATAACCCACTCCGGTAATTTTCAATCATCACTACTATCGGACCTTCGTCTATGGCCAGGTCAGAATTGGCATACCACTCTTTGGTTTCATTGAAGGCATCAGTAAAACCATATTCTCCCCATATTTTATTACCCAGGTCTTCATAAAAGTGCCTTGCTGCTTTCATAGAAAATTCAGGAGTGTAGGGAAATGCAGAAAGTGCTGCCGTGGGTGCAATAGTTCCATTATCGTTGGTAGGTGAAAATGCATTGTATCCATTATAGGTATCACATGCAGTTAATCCCCAGCAATCTTCGCCATAACCTTTAAAAATTTTAGGATTGTCCAAACAATAGGCATGATTTATCAATGTTTGATTTTGATTTTGCTCCCAATAATCTGCATATTTATCAGAAAGCCCATGAGGATCGAGGCCAAGGTAAGAATAGTGTGAAAAGAAAAGAGGCCCTCCATAGTCAAATCCTAGCGGTAAGGTATAGCCGTAAAATTTCTTACCATTCAAAAAGTAATTGCTCATAGCCCATCCTTTATGGTATATGCTGGCCGGCACAGGGTAACGGGTAGCTGAAGCAGCTAATATGTATGTGATCAATGTTTCATTGTAGCCATGCAAAGGAAAGTTCATCGCCCATCCGTTATTGGGGCTCCAGTGCCAATAAAGAACGTCGAGGCCATCATGGGTAAACCAGTCCCATTCAATATCATTCCAAAGCCAGGTAATACGGTTCCTGATTTCTCTTTCTATAGCATTATCTGCATTAAAATATTGTTGGGCACAAAGCAATCCTTCGAAAAGGTAGGAAGTTTCCACCAGGTCCGCCCCATCGTCTTTGCGGCTGAAAGGAATGGTTTTTCCTGTAGCTCCATTCATCCAATGCGGAAAAACACCATGATAGGAATCTGCCTTCGATAAGAATTTAATCATTTTCAGCAGCCTCTTTGCCACTGTATCTCTTGGAAGCCATTTTCTATCAACACCTACAATTAATGCCATTATTCCAAATCCTGTTCCACCGGTAGTTACCACTTCATTTCCATAATCATAGGCAACATTGCTTCTTTCTCTCGCCATTCCGCTAACAAGGTGGCCAAAGTCCCAGAAGTACCTGATAGTTTGTTTCTGAACAAGATCCAGTAAGGCAGAGTCAGAAAGACCCTTTTGAATTACCAGTGATTTATCTACCAGAATATTATCGACGTTCCCATTCTTGTTTTGGGAAAATGAAAAATCAGAAAAGCAAATTAGCAGGAAAATCAGGAGAAATTTCTTCATTATCAAACCATCGTTTTTCTCTATAAAGATAATGGAAAAGAGTGCCTCTATCCTCAATTTATTAACCGAAAAAATGTTTTTATATGAGATTGACACCTAAAAAAGAGATGGGTCACAGGTGTTTTGATCAAAAAATCAAACTTCAAAATCAAGGGGGTCGATGCGATAATGAAACAGTATAATTCTTAATCAAAAAACAAGCGTTATAAAGACTAAGAAATTAATTTCTAACGCAAGAGGAAAACTGAAGAATTATTTGACAGCCGGTAAAGATTTCTTTGGAGGAGCTAATTCTCTTCGCGGGAATTTTTTATTGATTTATAAATGGTAACTCCAAAACCCAGGTAAAGTACTGAAACCAAAATAGTCAGAATTATTATATCTATATTTTCCATATTACTGTTGTTTTTTTGAATTTAAATACATTAGTAATATTAGCATCGTGGGAGGCCACAAACCGATAAAAATAGCTCTGTCATGTTCTTTTAATACTGTATAATAAAATTCGGAAAGGAAAATTATTAAGATGGTTAAGAGCAGGATTGCTAACTCAAATTTTGAAAATTTTTTCATTATATATTACTTTTAAAAATTCATTCTGGTTTACTTATTCCTAGATTATGATCCGGTATTGGTGAAATAATCTAAGCCAATTTTTTTCCAGTCTCGTTGAAATTTAGAATCGCTGATTTCCCAAACTCCAGATCGTTATAAAAACCTTAGGTTTAAATTTACTCCAGGAAAACAGTCAGGGAAATCCTATAAATTCTAATATCTTCCAAGTTAACAACAAATAGCGGGAATGGTTGATGTTAATAGGTATCCCTGTCAAATACTTCCTCCAAACAGGTTCAATTGCCAGGCAATTTTTCATCCAACTCAATGTCTATTTGATCAATTAGACGTTGATTTGAATTCATCTTTTATTATGTAATAAAGCATTCCTATCCAAAATCGACTAATTCGTGCTACGTCTTGAATATTATAAAGCTTCGGCTAAGGGGAAATGACCGTCATCTCAAAGGAACTGGAAGCCCGAGCCCTGGCAATTATTCATTTTACATGCGCTATGAGAAGGGTTCCTTATTTCCTGCGCCCTTAAAATGAATAAGCCAAAAATTTTATTAAAACATTTGCAGCATTTAAGCAGCATTTACCTCTCACCTGATGTCTCGGATAATCATGAGAGGGTCCTGGATTGCCTTTTTTATAACCTTCACTTTGCTCGAAACGAACTGCGCTGCCCAGACATATTTGGAGCCCATTTCAGGATACCAGGTGGATCCCAATTATTCCAGCAGATTTCAGCAAATAAATACCGGCGCACAGATAGCTTTCAGGAAAAGCCGGAGGTATGAATTTATTTTAAGGTTACAAAAAAGCTGGGCACTCCCCTATCATTCGTCAGATTCTTCCTTTACTGCAAATCCGGCGTTACCTCTGTATTCTCCGGCATTAAAAACAATCGAACCGGGCGCCTGGTACCTCACAATTGATCATCGGTTCATATTAGGTAGTAAAAGCAAAAATCACCAATTTTCAATTTTATTACTAACCGGTTTAACTTCTCAAAATTTGAAAGTGACCTATCAATATGACAAGAATAACTATATCATATTAAACCCGGATAAAACACAGCAAGTATCAAGTTTATCAATTGGAACCGGCTTTGAGTATATGCGAAGGTTTAAGGATAACCGATTGTTTGTGAGACTTACGATAGATGCCCCCCTTGCGGGTGGAAGTATTAATTATCCTTCTTCGTTTACTTATATGTCGCCCATAGCTTTTAATGCAGGATATTCCGTCCTTATAAAAAAGAAGAAAGATGCAAAATAGACTTATAAATATATTGGCGGTTTTGGTGCTTCCCTGGCTCGTACTTACCGGGTGTTATAAAGTTGAAACCAAATATTTTTCAGATGCTGAAAATAATGGACTGGCAATTTTCTCTAATACAGGCAACAATATATTTACTTGTTATGTAAATGGAGCACCCTGGCGAACACAAGACAGAACAACAGGCGGATTTTTTTCGGGTCCTCAATCTGAGGTGTATTTGTCAAAACAATCTGATAGCAGTTTGCCAGTCCAAATAATCATTCAATGGGATGGTTTTTTTCAGGACAGCACTTTTGATCTAGGATGGGTGTATTTATACATAACCGTTCCTGCCAATTTTACTAATAGGGACATAAGAAGTCTGCAAGGTAAGCGACTGGTAATTGATAGCGCCAGTGGCCACTTTTTGGCCTATATGGGAGCACTAGGCAACTATAATTATGAATGGGGCACGGGCAGTATTTACTTTAACAAGGCTAGTTATGATACCACCGGTGCTGGTGGCTTTTCAGGTAGCTTGTCAGGTCTGCTGGAGGCTGATTTCCCTGATTTCAAAATTACGGGAGGCAGGTTTGATCACCAACTCACTTCCTTACAAGTTCAGTTTTAACAATTACTATCCAGTAACGTGATTGGAAAATTAATTTTTATCTCTTCCGTCATTTAATCAAGAGATACATCAAAAAGATCAGATTAACCAGGAAAATTCCCCTATTCATTTCTTAAGTTAAATGGATCATAAGAAATTGTATTTTTTACCGATAATTGTCGCAGAAATCACATTATTGTAAATTCAGAACCGGGTTGTAAAATATAAATTTAAGTAAGTTAATTTCGCTTCTATGAAACCAACTTTGGAAACCCTGTTTAAACTAAACTTATAATACTGAAATATGAAAGAAAAGTATTTAATAATGCTTGTCTCCTTACTGTTTATGAAATTTATCGTTGTGGCCCAGATAACAGATAAAGATGGCCACAATTATACCACCAAACAAATTGGGAAGCAGGTATGGGTGGTTGAAAACCTTGATGTGAGCCATTTCCGGAATGGAGAACCCATCATGGAGGCAGAAAGCCCCGAAGAATGGACAAGAGCCGGTAATGAGGGCAGAGCTGCCTGGTGTTATTATAAAAGTGATATTGATTCCGGAAAAATTTATCATAGACTATATAACTGGTTTGCAGTAAATGACTCGCGGGGATTAGCGCCAGATGGATGGCATGTACCTTCTATATTAGATTGGACCATCCTTACGAATTCGTTCGGCGGACTGGACCTGGCCGGCGCTAAAATGAAATCTGCTACTGCATGGGATGGTACCGATGAAAGCGGCATTACCTTCCTGCCCGGTGGTTATCGCAATACTATAAGTGAATTTAACCATGCCGGCAAAATCGGTAGCTGGTGGAGCTCTACGGAAGCCAGTAATTCAGAAGCATGGTCCTTTTCGCTGGGCAGGGGAACTCCGGTTGTGAGCAAAAGTTTCGACAGTAAAAGGGTGGGATTATCTGTCAGGTGCCTTAAAGATTAGCAAACTCATGGCCTTTGTTTTTCCTTTCTATTTTCAACCAGGCTTCAATTAAGAACTGCTTAGCTGGGAAAAAGTATCTTTAGAATTTAATAAACTAATTAATTATGAGAAAGCTTCTTTTTTCCCTGGTAATTCTGGTATCCGGCCTTCAGGTATCTGCACAAAAAACTTATATATGGTGCGGCACTCTAATAAACGGTGTTCCCAATGAAGCCAGGAAGAACATGACGATTGTTATCGAAAAAAATAAAATCCTTTCTGTAGAAAACGGATTTTCTCCCGCAGGCGCTGGTGATAAGATGATTGACCTTAAAACTAAAACGGTCACTCCGGGATGGATTGATGCTCATGTTCATTTATCCCACGAAACGAGCCGTAATAATTACCTCGAAAATTTTCAATTGAATGATGTGGACTATGCCTACCGGAGTGTCGTATACGCAGACAGAACGCTGATGGCCGGATTCACGACAGTTCGGGATGCAGGCGGTTCTATCGTTATTTCATTAAAGAAAGCGATTAACCTGGGCTTGATTCCCGGCCCGCGAATTTTTGCTGCAGGAACACCCATAGGCTCTACCGGTTCCCATACCGATCCCACCAATGGTTATCGCAGCGATCTGATGGGCGATCCCAGTACCCGTGAAGGCATAGCCAACGGAGTGGACGAATGTATGAAAGCCGTTCGCCAGCGATACAAAGACGGATCAGATGTTATAAAAATCATGGCTACAGGCGGCGTATTAGATGTCTCAACCAATGGCAGCGGTGCGCAATTCACAGAAGAAGATAATGAGAGCAATTGTGCAAACAGCCAATGACTATGGTCTCAAAGTAATGGCGCATGCTCATGGGGCGGAAGGTATCAAAAGAGCGCTTCGTGCCGGTGTTATCTCCATTGAGCATGGAACTTTTATGGATGATGAATGTATTGAACTGTTCAAGAAAACCGGTGCCTGGTATGTACCAACTATCATTGCAGGAATTTCCACGGCCGATTCAGCAAAGCTTCCTTATTATTATCCTCCTTCGGTTACCAAGAAAGCATTGGAGATTGGGCCTAAAATTCAGGCAACTTTTGCTAAAGCTTATAAAGCCGGAGTTAAAGTTGCCTTTGGGACAGATGCCGGTGTTTACAAACATGGAAAAAACTGGCTTGAATTTACTTATATGATACAGGCAGGTATGCCACCGATGGAGGCGATCAAAGCCGCAACTATCAGTGCGGCAGATTTGCTGGGGGTAAAAGATCAGTTAGGAAGTATTGAAATTGGAAAAATTGCTGACGTGGTGGCTGTTGACGGCGATCCACTTATAGACTCCCAGGCTTTTGGAAGGGTGGTTTTTGTAATGAAAGATGGTGTGATATACAAACAATAAGGCTCCAATTCTCTTATCTGCTTTTATGCCCTGAAAGCGAGTGCCGGAACATGATATAAAGTGTTTTGTTTGATTGTTATTTTTTATCAGGAAATTTGTGTTCTAAAAAATTGAATTTTTCTCAAAAAACTAAGTGACGCATTTTAGAACGATAAAAGAAATCATTATACTTTCCTCCGCTATTCTTTATTCCCATATCGGATCATTTGCTCAATCAGGTAATCCAGACCTAAACGTAGCTGACAGGTTAAAGGACTATTTTGCTACTCACGCCCCGCAAAAAGCATATCTCCAATTCGATAAACCTTATTATGCCGCAGGTGATACTATTTACTTTAAAGCTTATGTAACCGAAGGTGAGCGGCATAAGCTTTCCGGATTGAAAGAAGTATTGCATGTAGATTTAATCAACCCGGAAAATAATATTGATCAATCAATAAATTTATTGCTAAATGAGGGAGTGAGTTGGGGAGACTTTGCGTTGCCGGATTCATTGACCCCGGGAAATTACCGCGTGAGAGCATACACCCAATGGATGCGCAACAGGGGTGAAACAGATTTTTTCGTACGCTCCATCCCAATAGGATCCTTATTAAATGACCAGGCCCCGGAAAGTAAGGCGAATCAACCGACGCCGGAATCAAATAAAAAAGCAGACATACAGTTTTTCCCGGAAGGAGGTAGACTGGTGACCGGTATCAATACAAAGGTGGCTTTTAAAGCAATCGGTACTAACGGACTATCAACCTATGTTCATGGAGTAGTACTTGATAATGAGAACCAGGAGGTTTGTTCATTTGCATCTGCCCACCTCGGTATGGGGTATTTTTTTCTAAATCCCGCCTATGGCCAAACTTATAGGGCAAACGTAACTTTTGCTGACAGCAGCAGGGCTACAGTTGATTTACCAAAGCAGCAAATATCCGGAATTTCTTTGTCGGTAAATAATGATCAAAGCTCTGTAGTCTCATTCATCATAGAAGCAAATGCTGCTTATTACAATGTTAACAAGAACAAGGATTTTTTACTCGTCATTTATTCAGGAGGGAAGGCAATTACCTATCCTTTTAATCAAGATGTTCATATAATTACCTTTGACCTGGAAAGACGGCTGCTTCAAACAGGCGTTGTTACGGTCACATTATTTTCAACTGAAGGAGAGCCTTTGTGTGAACGGTTGTTTTTCGTGCAAAATAATGACCAGCTTGGTTTGCACATTGATGCAGATACAACACGCCATAAAAAAAGAGAAGGAATGAAGCTGATTTTCGATGCAAAAGACAGGGCTGATTCTTCCGTTACCGGCCATTTTTCAGTCTCAGTAACAGATGAAAGCAATGTACCGGAAGAAGAAAATAATGAACGAAATATTCTCACCGATCTGCTGCTTTCGTCCAGCCTTACCGGTTATGTAGAACGGCCCAATTATTATTTTAATAATCCCGGTGCAGATGTCTTCAAAAATCTTGATATACTCATGCTTACGCAGGGATATCGAAGTTTTGAATGGAAAGAGGTTTTGGATACTAACCATGCACCTTTGGCATACCAGCATGAAGCAGGACTGGAAATCAATGGGAAGGTAACTAACCTTTTCGGGAAACCGGTATCAAATGGAACGGTTACTCTCTTACCTTCCAATAGAGGCCTCGTGCTAAGTACCATATCGGATAGCAAAGGCTTGTTTCATTTTTCAAACCTGATTTTCACAGATACAACTCATTTTGTTTTGAGTGCGGTCAATTCAAACGGGCGCAACACGACTAAGCTCACTTATTTCCGGGATAGCAACACACCGGAAATAATTAATGATCCTTTGTATGCCCGGCAGTTACCAAAAGACTACTTCATAACTGTATATCTTAAGAACGAGAGAAAAGTACAGGATGATTATTTGATCTATGGCCCCGGAAAAGGAAAAATGTTAAAGCCAGTGATTGTAAGAGGAATTAAGCGTGATGATCAATACCGAACCCAAAGCCTTGCCGGGGCTGGGTTTGCAGACCAGGTGATGCACGCTGATGAAATTGGCAGGATAGGCGGGCAATTAACAACAAGTTTAGACGGGAGATTATATGGAGTTTCGTTTTCTGACGGCGCTCCCTACTTAAGGGCACCAATGGGTAACGGGCCTATGATGGTAATTATAGACGGGGCACCAGGAAATATGAAAAATGATACTGCCGGTCAATACCAACCTTTTGATATTAATTCTATCCCTCCATCCCAGGTAGAAACAATTGAAGTGCTAAAATTTACCAGTGCCAGTATTTATGGCATGGACGGCGCAAACGGTGTACTGGTTATTACAACCAAACAAGGCGAGGAAAGAGGCAAAGGTGTTTCATCCCTTGGCGTTTTACCCATTGCTCCCATGGGATTTTACATGGCGAGAACATTTTATTCCCCAAAATATGATCATACCAACGTACATTCACAACCAGCTGATCTGCGATCTACCATTTATTGGAACCCGGAAATAGAAACCGGCAAAGATGGTAAGGCTTCCTTTGACTATTTCAATGCCGACGGTACCGGAATCTACAAGGTAACGATTGAAGGGATTGATACTAACGGTAACATAGGAAGGCTTGTGTACAGGTATAAGGTCGAATAATTACGGACATTCTATCTCAGCCTTTTTCAAAGGGGCCCAGGTGATACTTCTCTAAGTTTAGTTTAATAAATTTATCATACTTTGGTGATAGCTTGTAATTTCAACATTGTTATCATTCATAAATCATAGTCTCCGGTAAATGCTCAATGTACAGGACTTACATATTGAAGAAGAGATAAAACCTTTATTTGATTTTACGTTTAATATTTATTCAGGAAATGAAGTAAAGGATATACTCTCCAAACCGCTTAGTTCAAAAGAAGAAATACTTCAGCGACAGCAGTTGCTAAAAGGTTTTTTGGCCAACAGGGAAGTTTTAAAAGATTATTCTTTTTACCGGTTTAATTTGTCAGAGACCTATGATTTTCTTGAAAATATTTTTGTAGGTTCAGTTTCCGCCAAAAAGCTGAGATGGAAGTTTATGTTTTCCGATAAGGAAAGAGAGCAAAAAAGGGGAAGACTGATATTATTGGTTCGACTCTTTTACGCAATTAATAAAAATTATTTATGCCGGATCGATACCAGTTTATTCCCCGCATTATACTTATCAGAACTGGAAGAGATGAAAAACTTCTTTGCCGGCTTTAACCTGGATCGTTACGAAACTGCTTTCATTAAAAATAAATTCCGCATCAGGCACATGGTTGAGCTGATGATGATCATTACCGAAAAAACCGCTGCAGGTGAAGTTGCGGCATTCTGGAAACGCTGGTTTTTATTTGAGGCTTATCAATCAGTAAGTACTGGTATAGCCAATCATGACTTTGTCTTTCCCGTTTATGCAGATGAACAATTTTCATTGCAGGATTTTTATCACCCCGTATTAAAAAATCCCGTTAAAAACGATCTTGTTGCCCGACACCAGGTGATTCTTTTAACAGGACCGAATATGTCCGGAAAATCTACCATGCTGAAAGCAGTAAGCCTCTGCGTTTATCTGGCGCATACCGGGCTTGCTGTGCCCGCTAGAAAAGCAGTGATGCCTTTTTTTAGCACAATTTCCGTTGCCATTAATCTTACCGACAGCATTGTAAGTGGTTACAGTCATTTTATGTCGGAGATCATTACGCTGAAAAATGTGCTTACAGAAGCCAGGAGCGGCGCTAAGTGTTTTGCTGTTTTTGACGAATTGTTCAGGGGAACCAACATTGAAGATTCCCTTGAAATAAGCACGACAACCTTAAAGGGGCTGACCCACTTCCCAAATTGCATTTTCATTATTTCAACCCATCTGCACCAGTTGAAGAATTTGGAAGAAATAAAAACCGGTAAAATATATACCTGTTATATTGATTGCAGGATGACGGATAATATTCCGGCGTTTACCTACACCTTAAAAGAAGGCTGGAGTGATCTGAAACTGGGCAGAATCCTGTTTGAGAAAGAAGGGCTGAATAAAATGCTTGATAAGTAAGCTTTAGCGTAATGAAAAATCACCTGCCGGCTAGTTTTATTTCTTTTTCTCTTCGTTTAGCCAAATCACTTTTTGTTCTGATTTGTGTTTTCGCCCAATGATGTCCCGGTACAATTCCGGGCGCCTTGCTTTTATATACCGGTGGCCGCCGGCCTGAACAAGTTTTTCCGGCGTTATGGTAGCTGTTACAAAACTGTCTTCAAAGGAACGGCATTCAGCGATAATATCTCCAAAAGGATCAATGATCATAGAACAACCGTTTTTTAACTGGTCATCATCCATCCCGATTGGGTTTGAAAATACCGAATAAACTGCATTATCGTAAGACCTCGCCGGCAGCCATTTCATTAACCAATCCCTACCCTTCATACCATCAAACTCCAATCGAAGTGAAGTAGGGTCTGTTTCCCGGTTTGCCCAGAGTTTAGGATCCACAAAACCTGCGCCGGGCCGTGGGGAAGGCGTGCACATGGTGACGTGAGGCATGAAAATAATATTTGCGCCTAAAAGAGTTGTGGCCCTTACATTCTCAATTATGTTGTTATCATAGCAAATTAAGATCCCGCATTTCCATCCATTTATTTTGAATATGCAATAACTGTCTCCCGGTATCAGATATGGGTTAATGAAAGGATGAAGTTTTCGGTATTTTGCTACCAGCCCGTTCTTATCCACACAAACATATGCTTTGAATAAATTATCATTTGTATCCTTTTCAAATAGCCCGGCCAATATGGTAATGTTATCCTTTTTTGCGATTTCGGTAAGTCTCAAAATGCTTTTGCCACCGGGGATAAATTCTGCCAGCGCCAGCATTTGCTTTTTTGAAAGACGCCTGGCAAATGAATAACCGGTAATGGAGCATTCGTGAAAAGCAATTGCATGAGAACCCTCAGCTGAAGCTCTTTGCGAAAGCTTTTCAATTACGGAAAGATTATAGTTTATGTCACCGCTCCGGTGCTCAAATTGCGCTGTAGATATTTTTATGTTTTTCATGTGGAAAGTTCTGTTTTAAAATTGCCACCTGCTGCAATCTGTTAAAATCCTTGAATTGCTAACTATAAATCTAAAACAAAAATTCAATTTCTACCGGGCTGCTTTTTCTTACATCATAATAGTTCGACAAGGAATTAAATATTGTGTAAGAACATATTGCTAAATTACCAGGCTCTTGCCTGCAAAACTTTTTTTAACCCTGACCTAATGTGAAAAGACCTCCGGCCTGTCAGAAATATTTAATTCCCTGCTTTTTGGCTACTGCTTTTGCCCTTTAAGCGATTTACTCAAGGTTTTGCTAAAATTCAGATGTATCTTTGGATTAGAAATGATATGGTTCTTATCTTCAAATCAAAACGATTAAAATTTTTAAAAATGAAAAAGTTATTAGTGTTGTCAGCAGCCTTATTCATATTTGCCTCAACAATAAATGCACGGAACGTCATGGCGCCGGAAAAAAAAGAAATTAATACCGGGAATGCGCTAATCATGGTTAATCATCTTCATGTAAACCAATTGATGAATGATTCAAATTATCTGCCTGGAAATAGCGCCTACGCTTCCCTTCCGGTATATGAATCCTTTATCCCAAAAGATGTGGTTGATAAGTTAGTCAGCAAGTACGGGGCCAAACTTTATGATATTACTGCAATAAAGGAAGCGGATAACCAGGTTGGATATGTAGTGAGATTATTGCAGGATGGAGGACAATATGCTTTCTTGAAAGTTACAGACCTGTGATAATCATTTTCTTTTCAAAGCAATGCCTCCCCTTAGGGGCGTTGCCGTTTAGCTGGTTATTGTTCCCATTCATTTTGCCACATCATCTTCTCTTTCCACAGCTATAGTACACTCTCCTATCAATGCGGCCAAAGCGCCGATAGCAGCAAGTACCGGCGCCAACACTGCTCCCACCACGCCAAAGGTTAAGGGAAAGGTCATCAGTTCTTTTCCCGATTTATCTTTAATGGTAATTCTGCGGACATTTCCTTCTTCTATAAGTTCTTTTACCTTTTGAAGTAAATGTTCGCCGTTAATGGTAAAACTTTCCTTTGCTCCCATAGTATATCTTTTATATTACAAAGTTAATTTCTTTGATCTGTTAATACCGCTATTTCAATATAAAATACAGCTAGTATTTTCTTAAAAAAACACTGCAAACTTCAATTTGGCAAAGAAAGGCATACCTGGTGTAAAGCTGATGTCATCTACCGGCGCCGGTTCATTTTTCAATCGCGATTCCACTTCATATTGTGCATCCCGCCACTTCACATTGAACAGGTTTTGTATTTCAAGGCCTATTTCATATTTCTTTCTTGTAAAGTTAGCCGTAAGGTCGTTTAGGAAATAACCTTTTGCAACGAGAGAATTATCGCTGGTAGCAGGCCGGCCCTTCATATACCGGGCAGTCCATCCGCCATTCATGCCATTAGGGAGCTTCACGTACAAACCACCAGTACTGTATAATGGCACTGCCAGGGGAAGGTAATTGTCGCCTTTAGGCGATGTAGCATCTCTTGCTTTGCAAAAGTTAATATCGAAATTAGCATACAGCCAGCGGCTGAATTCATAGCGGACCGATAAGTCAATACCTTGCCTTCTTGTAGGATCCCCGGGACTAAAGGTTCCTTCATCGCCATCATAGGTAAATTCCTGTTTAAGGTACAGGTACCATACAGCAGCATTGAGGTATAATTGGGGAACGGGCTTCCAGTTAATTCCTAAATCACCTCCATAGGCTGCCGGCAACACTTCATGGCCTGCATTTTCTGAAACTATTTTCGCATCATTTGAATGAAATCCTTTTCCCAACTTTCCGTAAAACTGGATTCCGTCAGTGAAGGTATATTCAACATTGAGCTTCGGACTAACAATTGATTTTCCGATAGCCTGTTTCACGGGATTGAGAAAATCCATGTAATAAAAATTCAGGTAATCCATTCTCAGCCCTGCATCGAACAACCATTTGCCGGTGCGGTATTGCTCATCCACGAAACCGTTCAGCGTCCATTCCCGTACATCGCCATGCTGAAGGTATTCCAACACTTCATTGTAATTCTTCGTATGGCTGAGTTCACTGCCGTGGATGTAATTCATCTGGAAGCCAAGGCCGGCGGAAGAGGATAAAACACCATTATTCAGATAAGCATGATGGGAAAGTTTCCCGTTATAACCATACAGGTCCCTGGATTCTCTTTGCCTCAGTTGATCGCCGTTAATGCTGTCATCAACGAAAAAAGTTTCATCATAATTCAGATTAAAGAAATAATGAGTATAATAAAACTGGTTTTCCAAGGTGAGCCTGTCAGATAAGGCCGTGGTAAGACGGGCAATAGCAGTTGTCCGTGAGGTATTGCCTCCCTGCGCACTGTCAATATATCCCCGCCTGCTGATAAGTCCTCCGCTTACTGCCCGTAAAGGTATTTCACCGGAAGACCGCCAAAGGCTGCTGAAAGCAGAAAAGGTAACTTTCAATTGGGTTTTGGGAGAAATTTTGGTAATGAATTTTCCAAAAATATTTCCGCGGTTAAAATGTTCTGCATAATCAAACGGCCCATCGGTATAAAAACCCTCGGCTGCAATATAAGCGCTTTCTCCTTTTTGCTTTGCTCTATCACTTAGCAGGTTAACGGCGGCAACAAGCCTGCCGGTATTAAATTCTCCGCCCTCAAGTTTTACCTCGCTCTTATCCAGTACATCTGCCGTCTTAAAAGCGAGATAAGAAGAGGTATTAAAATCACCATGATCAGCGTAATACGGGCCCTTACCATATTCCAGGCCGGAGACCAATTCAGGTATTACAAAATGCAGGTCCGAAAAACCCTGCCCGTGTATCTGCGATACAAGGTTCAGCGGCATATCGTCAACGGATACACTAACGTCTGTTCCATGGTCTGCATCAAACCCGCGGAAAAAGATATGATCGGCAATGCCTCCCCCCTGGTGCTGCATCAAAGAAAGACCCGGTACCAGCCGCATCAGGTCCTGCGCAGAATTAAGCGCATGCATATTAAGATCTATATTACTGATGGTAGTAAACAAGGCATTGTTAGGCATTGGCTGAATGGTTATTCCTTTTAAATCCACATTCCCGCGATTCATTTCTACCCGGTAAAAATGGTCCGTACCTCTAATGGCAATCGATCCGGGCTGAAACCCTACAAAAGATATGTGGATTGAATCTGTGGTATTTTTAGCCTTCAATTCAAAATTGCCCTGTTGATCGGTTATGGCATTTTGGCCATTTGTACCAGTAGTTATCACTGCGTAGATTAATGGTTCCTGTGTGGTTTTATCAATGACTCTTCCTTTAATAACCTGTTGTGCAAATCCCGGAGATGCTAAAGACAGCAATACAAGGATCAATATATTGCTGGTCATATTTGTATTAATATTATA
>ODAK010003562.1_pt1 | contig 16095 bp, 17 predicted proteins | sample 1539591 | NCBI WGS metagenome assembly ODAK01 (sample SAMEA3539303, study PRJEB22396) | soil metagenome | biome: tundra; feature: field; material: soil | place: USA | collected 2010-05 | depth 0.15 m
CGAGAGCATTCTCTCCAGCGCCATCGTGAAGGGCACCTGCAGCATCGGCAGCGTCAGCAGCACGCCGACGAGGCCGACGCCGAGCGTGATCGGAAAGCCGATGGCGAAGATGTTCATCTGCTGCGCGACGCGCGAGATGATGCCCAGGACGAGGTGGGCAAAGAGCAGCATGGCCACGATCGGCAGGGCGATCCACAGACCCGTGCTGAAGATCTCGGCGCCCCAGCGCTGCGGCTGCACCGTGCGCAGGAACGAGAACGGCTCGCTCGACACGGGAAAGGCGGTGAAGCTCTGGACGACGGCGCCGATCAGCATCAGGTGGCCGCCGCTGACGATGAAGAGCCACGCCACCGCGACGCCGTAGAAGCGGCTCACGGCGGTCTCGTCGCCGCCGGTCATCGGGTTGAAGAAGGAGGCGAAGTTGAGGCCCATCTGCAGGCCGACGATCTCGCCGGCGAATTCGACGGCCGTGATGACGAGGCGCGCGGCAAAGCCGAGCGAAAGGCCGATCACCACCTGCTGGGCGACGGCGAGAGCGCCGGCGGCAGAGGCGAGCTCGATCGGCTCGATCGCGGGAATCGTCGCCTGGGCGCAGAACGCGACGAGAAAGGCCAGGCCGATGCGCACCCGCGCCGGCACGCTGGTCTGCGCGATCACGGGCAGGGTGCTGAAGAGCGCGAGGACGCGAATGAACGGCCAGAGGATCGGCGTGATCCAGCCGAGCACCTGCGTGTCGGTGAAAGTGAGCATCGAGGCGTCGCGGCAGCCCGCTGAATCGTCAGCCGACGACCGAAGGAATCGCCTGCAACGTGCGCTGTATGAACTCGACAAGCGAAGTCAGCATCCACGGGCCGGCGACGGCGAGCACGGTGACCGCGGCGATGATCTTCGGCACGAACGACAGTGTCGCCTCGTGGATCTGCGTCGCCGCCTGGAAGATGCTGACGACGAGGCCGACCGCGAGCACGGTGAGCAGCAACGGCGCCGAGACCATCAGCAGCATCCAGAGGCTTTGCTGGCCGAGGGTGAAGACCTGTTGCGAATCCATGGGCCTGGGGCCTACGTCACGAAGCTCGAGGCGAGCGAGCCGAGGAGCAGGTTCCAGCCGTCGGCGAGCACGAAGAGCATCAGCTTGAAGGGCAGCGAGATGAGCACCGGCGACAGCATCATCATGCCGAGCGACATGAGGACGCTGGCGACGATCATGTCGATGATGAGAAAGGGCAGGAAGACGAGAAAGCCGATCTGGAAGGCGCTCTTCAGCTCGCTCGTCACGAACGCCGGAACGATCACCTTGAACGGCACGTCGGCGGTCTTCACCGAAGGGTCGATCTTGGCGAGCCTGGCGAAGAGCATGACGTCGGCCTGGCGAGTCTGCTTCATCATGAAGTCGCGCACCGGGCTTTCGCCGCGCTTGATCGCCTCCTCGAAGGCAATCTGGTTCGCGGCATAGGGCTGGTAGGCGTCGGCGTAGACCTTGTCGATGGTCGGCCCCATGACGAAGAAGGTGAGAAAGAGGCTGAGGCCGATCACCACCTGGTTCGGCGGCGCCGCCTGCGTGCCGAGCGCCTGGCGCAAGAGGCTCAGCACGATGACGATGCGCGTGAAGCTCGTCATCAGCAGCAGCACCGCCGGCAGGAAGCTGAGCGCGGTGAAGAAAAGCAGCGTCTGCACCGGCACCGAGTAGCTGGTGCTGCCGGCGCTCTGGCCGATCAGGAGCGGCAGCTCAGCGGCCATCGATGTCTTTCACGTCGTTGCGGCGGAAGCGGCCGAGGATCTGTGCGAAGGCGGGATGCGGTTGCATCGATGCCGAGGCCGAACCGATGTCCTGCGCCGCCATCGTGTGCAGCGTCGTGATCGAAGAAGGCGTGACGCCGAGGACGAGCCAGCGGCGCTCGTCTCCCGTTCCGACCTCGACCGTGACGATGCGTTGCGACGTCGAGAGCGGCATCGCGGCGATGCTCTTCATGACGCCATTGCCGCCGCCGCCACCGAGCGGCGTGCGCTTGAGGAACCACAGGCTCGCCGGGATCAGCGCGATGATCGCGAGAAACCAGAGAAACGAGCCGATGCCGTTCGAGATCATCAGCCGCGACTCAGGCGCCGCATGCGCTCGCTCGGCGTCACGATGTCGGTGAGGCGGATGCCGAACTTCTCGTTGACGACGACGACCTCGCCCTGGGCGATGAGGTAGCCGTTGACGAGCACGTCCATCGGCTCGCCGGCCATCGCCTCGAGCTCGACGACCGAGCCTTGCGCGAGCTGCAGGATGTTTTTGATCGGGATCCGCGTCCGGCCGAGCTCGACGGTGAGCTGGACCGGAATGTCGAGGATCATGTTGATGTCGTTGCCGGCGGTCGAGCCGGTCGTCGGCGCGAACGTGGCGAACGACGCCGGCGAGATCTGGTCGGCGGCTGCGTGCACCTCCGAGGCGGTCTCGCCGCGTCCGTCGACGGCGGCCCAGTCGGCGGCGGCGGCGTCGGCGGGGGCGGCGGCGGCGCCTTGCGTGTTGTCAGTGGCCATGTGTTTCTCCAAGCCAGCCGTCTTTCGATCCGGCCAGCAGTTGATCGACCTTCAATGCGTACTTGCCGTTCGAGGTGCCGTAGTGGCAGTCGAGCACCGGCACACCGGCGACCTTGGCCTGGATGCCGGGCTTCAGATCGAGCTCGATGAAATCGCCCGACTTCAGTGCCAGCAGTTGCTCGACCGTCGCCGGCGCCTGCGCCAGCTCGGCGACGAGCTCGACCTCGGCGGCCTGGATCTGCTGCGTCATGAGGTTGATCCAGCGCCGATCGGGTGCGTTGGCGTCGCCCTGCATCGTCGAATAGAGAACGTCGCGGATCGGCTCGAAGGTCGCGTAGGGAATGCAGAAGTGGATGGTGCCGCTGGTCTCGCCGATCTCGAGCGTGAACGAGGTCGAGACGACGATCTCACCGGGCGTAGCGACGTTGGCGAACTGCGGCTGCATCTCCGAGCGCTGGAACTCGAGCTCGAGCGGATAGATGCTGGCCCAGGCCTTCTTGTAGTCGGCCATCACCACGTCGAGAAGGCGGCGGATGATGCGCTGCTCGGTCGCGGAAAAGTCGCGTCCTTCGATCCGCGTCGGGTACTTGCCGGCGCCGCCGAAGAGGGCGTCGATCACGGCGAAGACGAGCGAGGGCTCGCAGACGATGAGGCCGAGGCCGCGTAGCGGCTTGACGCTCACGATGTTGAAATTCGTCGGCACCGCGATCTCGCGCAGGAAGGCGCTGTACTTGTGCACGCGCACCGTGCCGATCGAGACCTCGGGGCTCTTCCTGATGAACGCGAAGATGCCGGCGCGGATGTTCTTGGCGAAGCGCTCGCCGACGATCTCGAGCGTCGGCATCCGCTCGCGGACCATGCGCTCCTGGTTGGCGAGGTCGAAGCTGCGCACGCCGTCGGCGAGCGGCGCCTCGGGCGCGAGCGAATCGCTTTCGCCCGAGATGCCCTGCAGCAGCGCGTCGACTTCGTCCTGCGTGAGGATCTGCTCGTTCATGTCGACGCCCGCCGGGCCGCCCCAAGGGCGTTGACTGCCCCCTCGGGGGGCAGTGAAGGAAGTGAGCGTAGGGGCTTCATTGAATGATGAAACTGGAGAAGTTCACGTGCCGGATCGGGTTCTTCGTCGCCGGGCCTCGTGCCCTGATCTTCTTCGGCTGCGACGCGGCGCCGGAGGCCGCCATCTGGGCGCCGCTCGCCGGCATCGCGACGGGCGCCGGCGTCACCGGCTCCGGCGCGGCGATCTCGATGCCCATCGGCCGCACCGCCTCGCGCGCGATCTCGTCGGCGAGCCGTTCCTTGCCCGTCGGGTCGAGCAAGTCGCGAGAGGTCTTGCGCGTGATGACCATGAGGATGGCGTTGCGGATCGACGGCATGTAGCCGCGCATCTGATCGGCGACGACGGAGTTGTCGACCTCGAGCGTGATGCCGACCTGGGCGTAGCGGTCGGTCTCCTTGTCGGCCAGGTTGACGACGAAGGGGTCGAGCGGCAAGTAGGTCGGCGGCCCCATCGCGTCGTGCGCGTCGTGTCCACCGGTGTCGGCGTCGGCGTCGGCAGCGGCCGCCGACGCTCCGCCGTCGTCGCCGGCCTCGGCAGCGGCGTGCGCGGCCCTCTTCTTCAGGTAGACGACGCTGCCGCCGCCCAGCACCAGAACGAGGGCGAGAGCGGCAGCGACGATGACGAGGAGTTGCTTCTTGCCGCGCTTGACGGCAACGGCGCCACCGGCGGCGGCGGGGGCGGCAATCACAGCGGACATCGATGCTTCTCCTCGGGCAGCCCCGGCCCGCAGCCGAGGTCGGCAGCCGGGCGAGTCCTCGAGGAAATTATCGAAAGCGGCGCTGCCGACGAAGCGGCGATAAGCCGGGCTTTTGTGGCGCAGAACGGACCGCCGCGCCGCCGAGGTTTGTTCCCGCGGGAATAATCGGGCGGCGATCCGGATAGGACGCCTGGGAGGGCTTCGGTGTCCGGATCTGCGCGTTTCGCCTTGCTCGTGCTGCCGCATCTCGATGCCGGCTACAACCTGGCGCGCTGGCTGCTCCATGACGCGCACGACGCCCACGACGCGACGCAGGAGGCATGCTTGCGCGCCCTGCGCTCGATCGGCAACGTGCGCGGCGATGAAGCGCGGTCGTGGTTCCTGACGATCGTTCGCCACGCCTGCTACGACTGGATGAGCCGCAATCCGCGACCGGGGCCGGAGGCCGAGACCGACGCCGCCGCCGATCCTGCGGCCGATCCTGTGCAGCATGCGATCCGCAAGGCCGAGTCGAGCGCTCTGGCCGCCGCGATCGCCGCCTTGCCGCTGCCGTATCGCGAGGCCATCGTCCTGCGCGAGCTCGAAGCGATGTCTTACCTCGAGATCGCGCGCGTCGCCGGCATCCCGATCGGCACCGTGATGTCGTGCCTGGCGCGCGCCCGGCGCCTGCTGCGACGCTCACCGCTACTCGAGGCCGTGGGCGCGACGCGGGCGGGAGCCGAGCCGTGAACTGCAGCGAAGCCGAAACGCTGATCGCGACGCAACTCGACGGCGAGCTCGATTCCATGCGCGGCCGCGCCCTCGATGCGCACCTCGCCGATTGCGCCGCCTGTGCGGCCGAGCGTGCCTCGCTCGTCGAGCTCAGGTCGCGCATCGGCGCGGCGGCGCCGTATCACCGTGCGGCGCCGCCGTTGCGGCGCGAGATCGAGCGCATGCTGGCCGATGCGGCGGACCGAGAAAGAGCGGCGCCCTGGCGAGGTGGGAGGCAGAGCCGCCGCGTCTTCGCCGCCGGCGCGCTTGCCGGGGCGGCGACGCTCGGCCTCGGCGGGCTCGGCGCCGCCGCGTGGCTCGAGCATCGCGACGACAGCGACCTTGCGCATCTTCTCGTCGACGCCCATGTGCGGGCGACGCTCGGCGACCACTCCATCGATGTCGCGTCCTCCGACCAGCACACCGTCAAGCCCTGGCTCTCGGCGCGCCTCGACTACTCGCCGCCGATCGTCGAGGCGCCGCTCGATGGCGTCACGTTGGTCGGCGCGAGGATCGAGGCGATCGACCGGCAGCGCGTCGCGGCGCTGGTCTATCGCTATCGCGCGCATTCGATCGACGTCTTCGTTCGCCCGGTAGGACGCATTGCCGCGCCCGACGCGGTGCGAACGATCCGCGGCTTCAACGTCGCCCAGGCGTCGGGTGGCGACATGGAATGGCGTGCCGTGTCCGACGCCAGCTTGGACGTGCTGCAGCCGCTCGTCGCGCGGCTGGCGCATCCGCCGCCGCCCTGAACAGTCAGCCCTTACGCGTAGAGGTCGACGCCGCCGGCGGCCACATGTCGCGTCAGGCGCTGCGTCGTCGCATCAGGGCTTGTCGGCCGGTTCGAGGCGCCGCGTGACGGCCCGGGGCGATTCGGGTCGGCATCGCCGCCATTGCTGCCGTTCGATCCCGAATGCTGGGCCACGCCGCCGCCGGCGAGCGTGAAGCCGGCGTCGCGCAAAGCGCTGGCCAGCTCGGGCAAGCCCGCTTCGATCGCATGGCGGGTCGCGGCGGCGTCGGCACCGAAATCGACGCGGGCCTGCGTGCCGTCGAGCGTGATCAGGATCGAGACCGGGCCCATCTCCGCCGGATTGAGGTGAAGCTCGGCCTGCTGGACGCCATCCTTGGCGAGCACGCTGACCTGCATGCCGAAGGCGGCGGCGAAGTCGGGTGAATGGACAGGTGTCGACAACGTCGACGCTGCGACGGCGCTGCCGGCGCCGGGTGTGATGTTGCCCATGAAGGCGGCCGCTTGCACCGTCGACGCCGCGGCATCGTTGTTCGTGTGTCCCGTGGCCGACGATGCTGTCGTTGCGTGCGACGCTCCGGTTTCAGCCAGCACGCCAGCGAATAATGGGCCGGCCGGTGCTTCGACGCTTGGCTCGGCGCGCGCATCGCTGCCTGCGCTCGCGTCGGCGGCGGCCAGCGCGGCGCGGGGATCCGTCGCCGTACCGGTGGTCGCGTCCTGCGGCGAGCTGGCATCGAACGGCGGCGCGGTGGCGCGGGCGCCGGAAACGTCGCTCGCCGTCGCCGCCTTGCCGGGCGCTGCTGCGCCGCTGTCGCCGCCTTGCGCTTCTGTCCTTGGCGCCACGTCGGGCCGGGCGCTCGCGAGCGCGCCGGCGATCAGGCTCGCGTCGGGCGTTACCGTCGGCGCGTCCTTGCTGTCGCTTTCTTTCGCGTGCGTACCGTCCGCCGATGCCTCTGCCAATGGCGCCGGCGCTTGCGCTGATTGCGGCGCCTGGCGCGAGGCGCCACCGAGCCGCGCCTTGGCCTGCGTTGCGTCGCGCTGCGGCGCCGCCGAATCCGGCGACAGCGCCTGGTTGCTTTCGCCCGCATCGGCAGGGGCCGGCCGAGCGTCGGCCTTCTCCGCTGGCGTGCTCGGCGTCGCCGGGGCGGCAGGCGTGGCCGCGGCCAGGCGGTTTTGCCGCAGCATTTCGGCGAAAGGATGCGCGGTCGCCGTCGCTTGCGGCGTGCGGTCCGGCGGTGTCGGCGTCGGGGCGGGGACCGGCGCGCTGGCGACGGCGGCCGGGCGGATCGCTTTGTCGATCACCGCTGCTCGCTCAGAGGGTGCCTTGCGCGTTCGCGGCAGCGTAGCGCAGCCAGGCGACGCGCGCGGCATGTTCGTCGCTCTGTTTCTGTTCGAGCCGCACGGCGACGTGATGACCTTCCTGGAGGCGACGCTCGAGCAGCTTTTTCAGCGCCGCGGCGCGGACGTCGTGGCCGCGCACGATCGCCGCGGCGCGCTCCACCTGCGTCGCCGAGTGCTGGGCAAGGCGCTGCTGCTGCTCGACGGCCTGCGTCAGGCGCAGCATGAAACCCTGGTAGCAGCGGACGAGCTCGATCTTGCCTTCGCGACAGAACTCGGCGCTCCAGCGCTGTTCGTATTCGCGCCGGTAGATGACGAGCTGCTCGGCCTGCGTCTCGGCGGCGCGGCGCGCCGCCTCGAGCTTCAGCTGTTCGGCGAGTGCCTCGTCGCGCTGGCGCTCGGCCTGGGCGAGGAGGACGTTGAGTGAATGCAGGTCGTCGGTCATGGTCGTGGGCTCGTCGGGCGGGAAGGAAATGAGTTCAGACTGCGAGTACGGCGTAGAGCATCGCCAGGCTGTCGTCGAGGCGGGCCCGCTCGTGCATGTTCTGCTGCAGCAGGCGATCCATCGGCTCGTGCAGGCGCACGGCGGTGTCGAGGTCGGCGTCGTGGCCGGGCGTGTAGGCGCCGAGCTGGATCAGGTCGCGCGCTTTCTGGTAGCGCGCATGCAACTGGCGGAAGCGCCGCGCCGATTCGAGATGATCCGGCGCCGCCACGTTCGTCATCACGCGCGAGACCGAGCGCTCGATGTCGATCGCCGGATAGTGGCCGGCTTCGGCGAGATCGCGTGACAGGACGATGTGGCCGTCGAGAATGCCGCGCGCCGCATCGGCAATCGGGTCCTGCGGGTCGTCGCCTTCGGAAAGCACGGTGTAGAACGCGGTGATCGAGCCGCCGCCAGCGACGCCGTTGCCGCTGCGCTCGACGAGCTGCGGCAGCTTGGCGAAACAGCTCGGCGGATAGCCCCGCGTGGCGGGCGGCTCGCCGATGGCCAGGGCGATCTCGCGCTGCGCCATCGCGTAGCGCGTCAGCGAATCCATGAGCAGCAGCACGTTCTTGCCGCGGTCGCGGAAGTGCTCGGCGATCACGGTCGCGTAGTTGGCGCCCTGCATGCGCACCAGGGGCGGCGCGTCGGCTGGCGCCGCGACGACGATGGCCCGGCGCAGGCCTTCCTCGCCGAGGATGTCCTCGATGAATTCCTTGACCTCGCGGCCGCGTTCGCCGATGAGGCCGACGACGATGACGTCGGCTGCGGTATAGCGCGCCATCATGCCGAGCAGCACGCTCTTGCCGACGCCGGTGCCGGCGAACAGGCCGATGCGCTGGCCGCGGCCGACGGTGAGCATGGCGTTGATCGCGCGTATGCCGGTGTCGAGCGGCCGCCGCACCGGGTCGCGGTCCATCGCGTTGATCGGCCGGCGCGTCAGCGGCTCGTCGTGCACTTGCGCCAGCGGGCCTTTGCGGTCCATCGGCTGGCCTTGCGAATCGACGACGCGGCCGAGCAGGCCGTCGCCGACCGGCAGGTGCAGCGTGCGATCGACCGTGCGCCGCCAGGGGTGGCGCACCGTGCCCAGCTTCAACGGCACCGGCGGCGTCGGCCGCGGCGCCACGAGGGCGCCGCTGGCCAGGCCGTGCACGTCGCCGGTCGGCATGAGATAGGCGCGATCGCCGGAGAAGCCGACAACTTCGGCGATCACCGCGGGCTGCTCGTCCATGCGGACTTCGCAGACCGAGCCGACCGGCACGCGGATGCCGGCCGCCTCGAGCACGAGGCCGGTGACGCGAACGAGCCGGCCGTGCGTCTCCAGCGGCAGGGGGTCACCGGCGAAGGTTTCGAGGTCGGCGAAATAGCGGTGCCATTTCTCGGCCGCCATCGCGGCGGCGGTTTGCGCACCGAGGTTCATGGCGCTTGCGGTTCCGGCGCCGCGGCCGGCGCCTCGTCGCTCCAGCTGTCGTCGCAGCCGAGCGCTGCGGCGGCGCGGCGCCAGCGTTCCTCGATCGTCGCGTCGACGCCGCCGATGTCGGAATCGACGCGGCAGCCGCCACGGGCAATCGATGCGTCTGCGACGAGCCGGGCGCCGCGCGCCGCGATCGCTTCGGCGGCGCCGGCTTCGACAAGGGCGTGGTCGTCCGGATGCAGGCGCACGATGATGTGCCGCGCGCTTTGCAGGAGCGTGTCGATGGCCTGCTCGGCGACGAGGGCGACGCACTCGGGCCGCGCCGTCAATTCGCTGCGCACGATGCGCCGCGCCAGCTGCGTCGCCGTCGCGGCGAGGCATTTCGCCATGTCCTGCTGCAATGCGTCGAGCTGCTCGCCGATCGCCACGACCAGGGTGCCGACCTGGCTCGTCGTCTGCGCCGCGAAGCTCTGCTTGAAGCCTTCGAGGGCGACCAGGCCGTCGCGGTAGCCGTCCTGGTAACCCGACTGGCGCGCCGCACGCAGCTGCTGCGCGGCGAGCTCGGCCGGATCGATCGCTGCCGCCTTGTCGGCCTCGCGGCGTCGCGGCGCGTTCGCCGCGCCGGGCGCGGCCGAGATGTCGCCGAATGCCCAGGCTGCGAAGGAGCTCAGCTCCTCGCGCGGGATGAAGCGGGCATATGGATTCGTGCGTGTTCCTTCCGCCGGCGGCAGAACGTTGCGCAGCTTCGATGCGGTCATCAGACGAAATCGTCGCTGCTGCCGCCGCCGAGGACGAGCTGGCCTTCTTCAGCGAGGCGGCGCACGATCTTGAGCAGCTCTTTCTGCTCGGCCTCGACCTCGGCCACCCGCACCGGGCCGCGCGAATCGAGCTCTTCGCGCAGCGTTTCAGCGGCGCGCGTCGACATGTTCTTGAAGATGCGTTCGCGCATCTCGGGCTTGGCACCTTTCAACGCGATGACAAGCGACTCGCTCTGCACTTCCTTCAGCAGCGCCTGGATGCCCTTGTCGTCGACGCGATCAAGGTCGTCGAAGGTGAAGAGGTTGTCCATGATCGACTGCGCGAGGTCGTTGTCGGCCTCGCGGATGTAGTCGAGCGCCGCCGTCTCGATGCTCGCGCCCATGAGGTTGATCATCTCGGCCGCCGCCTTGACGCCGCCGAGCGGCGCCTTCCTCGCCTGCTCGCCGCCGGCCAGCATCTTGCTCATTACCTCGTTGAGATCCTTGAGCGCCGAAGGCTGGATGCCGTCGAGCGTGGCGATGCGAACGAGCACCTCGTTTCTCTGCCGCTCGCTGAAGGCCTTGAGCACGGCAGCGGCCTGGTCCGAATCGAGATGGACGAGCACCGCGGCGACGATCTGCGGGTGTTCGTGGCGCAGCATCTCGCCGATCGAGGCGGCATCCATCCACTTCAGACCTTCGATGCCGGAGATGTCGCCACTTTGCAGGATGCGCTCGATCAGGAGGTTGGCCTTGTCTTCGTCGAGCGCTTTCTTCAGCACGCTGCGAACGTAGCCGCCGGTGTCGGCGACGAGCGAGCTCTGCGCCCCGGCCGTGGTCGTGAATTTCGCCAGCACGCCGTTGAGGCGCTCCTTGGGCACCGAGGTCATGCGCGCGATCGTCTCGCCCAGGCTTTGCACCTCGCGCGGCGAGAGATGGCGAAAGACCTTCGCCGCTTCGTCCTCGCCGAGCGACATGAGGAGGATGGCGGCGTCCTCGAGACCTGCTTCGTCCATGCGTTCGTGCTCCTGTGGCGTGGGTGGCTGGGGCCTTGTCGGCCCTAGGCGGCCTGGCCGCCGACCCAGCCGCGGACGATGCCGGCCACGGCGGCCGGGTTGTCCTTGGCGAGCGCCTTGGCGCCTTCGATCTGCTTCAGGTAGGCGGGCGGGGCCAGGGCCGCAACGGCGTCGAGCGTCTGGTCGTCGTCAACCACGGCATCGATGCGCGTGCCGCGTCCCGAAAGGCGCGGTGTCGCGAACGCCGCCTTCGCAGCCGGGCGCAGCAGACCGAAGAAGACGAGGATGGCGACGACGGCGAGACCCGCCGGCAGCGCCGCGGCGCGGACCAGATCGATCAGCTCGGGACTTTTCCAGAACGGCGTGTCGACGTTCGTCAGCGCATCGACCTTGAACGGCGCGTTGATGACCTTGACCGAATCGCCGCGCTCCTTGTTGAAGCCGATCGATTCCTGGACCAGCGCCGTCAGCTTCTCGATCTCTTCGGCCGAGAGCGGCACTTGCGTCGACTTGCCCTTGGCGTCGACGACGGTGCGGTTGTTGACGACGACGGCGGCGTTCAATCGCCTGACATTGCCGCTCGCGTTCTTGGTCACGCGGACCGTCTTGTCGACCTCGTAGTTCGTCACCGCTTCGCGGCGGCCGCTCGGCCCGGCCGCGCCCGAGACCGGCGCACCCTGCAGTGGCTGCGACGCTCCTGTGAGCGGCGCCGTCGCGGCGATGGGCGGCTGGTTCGAGGCCGCGCCCGGAACGCCGCTCGGAAGCCCGGTGCCGGCGCCGGCACCTTGCTCGCTCGTCTGTTGGCTGCGGATCGCGATGCTGGCGGCGTTGCCCTGGTTGGGCTTGAATTCCTCGGAGGTCGCTTCGGTCTGCGAGAAGTCGATGTCGGCGGCGACAGTGGCGCGCAGGTTGTCGGCGCCGACGATTGGCTCGAGCAGCTCGCGGATGCGCTTCGTGTAGCCGCCTTCGACCTGGCTCACGTATTGCAACTGCTGCGCGTCGAGGCCGGTCTGCGGGCCGTCGCCGGCGCCGGTGAGAAGCGTCCCGGTCTGGTCGAGCACGCTCACCGCTTTCGGGCTCATCTCGGGAACGCTCGACGACACGAGGTGGACGATGCCGGCGAGCTGCGCCCGGTCGAGCGTGCGGCCGGCGCGCAGCGTCAGCAGCACCGAGGCACTGGGTTTCTGCTGCTCGCGAAAGAAGCCGTTCTGGTTCGGCAGTGCCAGGTGGACGCGCGCACTCTCGACTGCGGCGAGCGACATGATCGAGCGCGTCAGCTCGCCTTCGAGGCCGCGCTGGAACGTCAACCGCTCCTGGAACTGCGTCTGGCCGAAGCGGGCGTTGTCCATCAGCTCGAATCCAGAGATCGTGCCCTTCGGCAGGCCGGCCGTCGCCAGCTTCAGGCGCAGGTCATGCACCTGCGCCGCCGGCACGAGGATGGCACCACCGCCCTCGGCCATGCGATAGGGCACGTTCATCTGCGAGAGCTGGGCGATGACGGCGCCGCCGTCCTTGTCGGACAGGTTGGCGTAGAGCACCTTGTAGTCGCCTTGCGAGGCCCACATCGTCATGGCGAAGATGACGCCGGCGAGTGCCGCGACGCCGATCGCGAAACTGGCCTTGCTGCGGGCCGGCATCGCCTTGATGCGGCCGGCGAACGTGGCGGGCAGGGCTTCGTGCATGGTGGGTTTGAGGGCGACGGCGTTGTCCATGGGATTCGTGGTGGCGGGCCGCAGGGCCGACGGCAAAGACCTCGGGTTGACGAGCGATTATTCGGAAACGCTCCTGTCGCGGATGGCCGGAACAGGCGGGCATTGGCGCCTCAGTTCGCGCCACCGTCGGCCGACTCCTTGCCTACGATGGCGGCCAGGGAACGAGCCCATGAACGTCACATTGAAGCCCTTCGATTTCGCCCAGGCCGTGGCCCGCGCCGGCCTCGGCACCGACGGCGTGCCGCTGGCCAAGGCGGGCCCGGTCCAGGGAACGGGCTTCCAGAAGGCACTCGGCCAGGCGCTCGACGCCGTGAGCCGCACGCAGAACGACGCCGAGAGCCTGCAGCGCGAGGTCCAGCTCGACAACCCGACCGTGAGCCTCGAGCAGACGATGGTGGCGATGCAGAAGGCGCAGATCGGTTTCTCGGCGACGCTGCAGGTGCGCAACAAGCTCGTCCAGGCCTACACCGACATCATGGGCATGCAGGTCTAGTCTTTTGTCGCAGAAAGATGCTTCGCTCCGGATGACATGCAAACGCTGGATCCCGCCGCCTGGACGAGATGGCGTCACAAAGAACTGTCCGACCGTTTCGGCCCGGCGCCGTACGAACTGGTGCGCCACATCGGTCGAGTCAACGAAGCTGCCGCCCACGCCGCCGTTCCCGCAGCAGCCGAGGCATCCGACGACTTCCTGATCGACGTTCGTGCCGCGATGGCAGAACTACCTCAATCCGTGCGAAACCCCCTGGAAGTCCGGCTTCTGGGTGTGTACTTCGCGCGCGGCCTTGGCTGTTCCGCGGTCACCGACGTTGTCGTTCACGACGCTGAGGTGGTCGGCTGCGTGGTCGTGCTGGACATCGACGTCTTGGCGGGCCGCAAGGCCAACGCCTGGGCCACCTGGAAAGAGAACAAGCCGTTTTCGGCATCGGGTTCGGCAAAGCTCTCGGTCGTGATCGAGGTACCCGGGCAAGACGTCCGCAGGAACGCCCTTCAATTCATTCTTCTGCACGAGTTGGGTCATGTGCTGGGCACGGCCGGGCAATTCCTGCCCGATTGGTGGATCGATCCTCGCGAGCTCAAGCAGGCATGCGACTACGCGTTCCTGGATTTCTCCTGGCAAATCGACGCCGGAAAACAGATCATTCCAAGTGAAAGCTGCAGCTTTTCGATGCGGGATTCGCTCGTGTTCTACGGCAGCGCGCTCCTGTGCGAGGGCGACATGGTCGAGGCCTACGAAGCGCTGCGCACGACGAGCTTCGCGACGCTTTACGGCGCCGGCAATCCCTATGACGATTTCGCAGAATGCTTTGCGCTCTACGTTCACACGGTGTTGATGGGCAAGCCTTACGAGGTAGAGATCTCCGGCGACAAGACTGTCGTGCTCTGTGACAGTCTTTCGGTCGTGGCCAGGTGCGCCGAGAAATACACCTTCCTCGAAGACCTGCTTCACACGACCGGCACGCCATCGCCATAGGGCGACATCGAGCGCGACAGCATCGAGCGAAAGGCAGCGAACACCTTGTTCATGTGCGGGCGCTTGTACGGAAAGACGTCGACCGGATCCATCGCGTGGACCACGGCACCGGTGCAGACCTCGAACATCAGCAGATCGCCGTCGCCGGTTTCCCCGCAATCGATCACCAGATAGTCCAGCGCGAAGCGTTCGGCAACGGTTCGCAGTGCATCGGCGTGCCGCCGGGCGAAGTCGATCTCGAAGCCATTCATGAAGGCTTCTTCTTCCGCGCGCTTGAGAGCGCTATCGGCCATGCCGGCGTTGAGATAGTGAATCATCCAATGCTCGGATACACCCATATGTCCGGCATGGGGAACGCCATCGATGAAGACGATCCGGTACTTTCGGAAAAGGCCGTCTTGGCTGCTGTAGTCGACGAAGCGGGAGATGAAGAACTCGTCGCCCCCGGTCGCAAGCAGGTAAGGTTCGAGGTCTTCTGCAGCATCGACCTTCGCCAGGCTGCGTCCGGCGTGCGAGTCGACAGGACGAACAATCAGAGGGAAAGCACCATCGCAGAGCACATCTCTGAGCGGCAGCGCGGCCGTCGAGATCCGCTGCAACTCGGCGCGGCTGGCCCGTGCTGTCACCGGCATGAAGAGGCCCGGAATGCCTTCGAGTAGCTGGTAGGCCTGCGTGCGCGATGTGTTCGTGATGCGGTCGGGCTGATTGATGACAGGTTTGGGCCAGGACGGCGCGGCGGCGGCAAGCTGGTCGAGCAGCGCATGCGTCCGATCCGATTGGGACACGGCGACGAACAAGACGTCGTGGGCGGGCAATTCGCTGGGTATCGGCTCGTCCGGCAGCACATACAGCATGCTCAGCGAAATGTCCGAGTCCTCGATCAGGAACTCGAGCGGCGTGTTGGTCATCAGGTCGCCAGGCGCCATGATCGCGAGAAGGCGAATGCCGGGCGCGCCACGGCTCTGCAGCCCGAACAGTCGTTTTGTCTGCAGGGCGTGCGCTTGCGTGGTGACGCCGAGGTCTCGGATGCCTTGCAACTGAAGGATCGTCGAGAGATCCATCAGCGCGTCGGCGTCTGACTGATCGGCTGAAGCGCGTGCGATCAGCTCCGTGGCGAGCGGCGCCAGATCGATGCCTTCGAAGGCCATCGTCATGAGACGGGCCAAGCCCTTCAAGGCGGATCTTGCGGCCGCTGGCGAGGCCGGAAGCAAAGAGCAGGTTGGGTTCATGCTGCCGTGTACGGTGTCGGTTCCTGAGTGCGGCCAGTGCCGAGAGCTAGAAGTAGCGCTCAAGCCAAAGGATATGGGCGGTCGCCCGGGCCTAAAGCGTCGGGACCGTGCGGATTCGGGCCCATCTCTTTCGCTTTCGCGCCTCAGCAAGGCGCGGCGTCCCGGCCCTGTTGAGAACCCCTCCGCGACACTCGGACGCGGCTGAGATGAGCGAGCAGCCGCCGGTACCGCGGAGGCTGCTCGCTCGATCGAAGCATCAGTTCAAGGCCATCAGCTTGCCGCGTTTTTGCGTCAGGTCGATGAAGCGCTGCAGGGACCGCAGCGAATCGCCGCCGACGCGCTTGAACTCGAAGCCGAGGCGCACGCCGCGGGCCTCGGCGTTGATGGAGGTGACGTGCTGCAGGCACATGCTGACCTCGAGCTTGGTGTCGGTGTCGAGCTCGATGCGCACATCCTGGAGGAGAACGCCGGCGTTCATCGTCGGCACGTCTTCGGGCAGGAAAAGGCCACAGCCGCCGATCGAGACGTCGATGACGCGCAGCGAGAACTCCATCTCGGGCATGTCCGGGTGGCGGATGCGCGCCACCGGCGAGGTGCGCATCAGCGGCCGCACGCGAAAGGCGTTGCGCCGCTGGAAGCGGTACATCTCGCGCGGCGCCGGGCAGCTGAGCACGCTGGCCTTGTTGCCGTGCACGAGCACGAGGTCGTGGACGTCGAACTGCAGCTTGACGCTGTCGAGATAGCCGACGACGACGACCTCCTCGCATTCGAGCAGCGCCTGCATCGCCGGATCGTTCGGGTCGGCGTTGAAGCCGACCGTGCCGCGGCTGCTGTCGAGCGTCCAGATGGCACTCGTGAAGACGCTGCCGTCGCTGGCGTTCAGGTTGAGCAGCACCGAGCCGTCGAGCAATTGCTTGAGCAG
>ODAK010003564.1_pt1 | contig 16092 bp, 30 predicted proteins | sample 1539591 | NCBI WGS metagenome assembly ODAK01 (sample SAMEA3539303, study PRJEB22396) | soil metagenome | biome: tundra; feature: field; material: soil | place: USA | collected 2010-05 | depth 0.15 m
TGAGAGAGCGGGGCACTACCGCCGGAGGGGAAGCGTCGGCGTGCCTGCCGCTCACCTCAAACCCTAGCAAGTTGCTGACAGCGTTGTCACGAAATCCCTGCGATCACTGCCTGTGCATCGAGGACGGCATCCCATCCAGACGTCGGGGGCTGATCCTGGTGACGTTGCGGTGCTGCCGTTGCGATCAGGTGACCGCGTGAGGCGGCGGAACATCGACCCCGCCTTCTTCAGCAGCGACCAGGTGATCGCTTGCTCGGTGCCAGCGCGACTGCTGTTCATCGGGCTCTGGACGCTGGCCGATCGGGAGGGCAGGCTGCGCGATGAACCCGGTCGGATCAAGCGTCAACTCTTCCCCGATGACAAGACCAACGTCGAGCTATGGCTCCGTGAATTGGCCGATGTTGGATTGCTCGACCGGTACTCAGTAGACGACGAACCACTGATCTGTATCCCCGGCTTCGGTGAGCACCAGACGATCCATCCCAACGAGGCGAGGTCGAAGTTGGCGCCACCACCGCGTGATCGTGAAATGTCATTGCAAGGTCCACCAAAGGAAGTGAATGTACACCGGAACTCAGGACCTTCGGAACTCAAGCCTTCGGTTAACTCAGGACCTTCGGAAACCCCCAAACCCCCATCGGGGGCTGTCGTCCTGGTTTGGGAAGGATGGCTAGCTTCCACTGGGCGAAGTGGCTGCAAACTGGACGAGAAGCGCAAGCGCCTCATCACGGCGCGCCTTGCTGACTACCCGACCGACGATGTGTTTGACGCTGTACGTGGCTGGGAGCGTGATCCGTGGCCGGAACGCAAGCAGCAGAACGGCATCGAAATCCTGCTGCGGGATGGGGCGCATCTGGAGAAGTTCCGCGATCTCTGGCGACAGCCGCGCGTTGCACCGACGACGCGCTGGAATCCAGACGTAGACCAGAGGATCCGCGACGCCACGGCACGCGATCAAGGCTGGCATCCGCCGGCGAATGTGATCGACATGGGGAGGGTGGTCAATGCCTGACAAGATCCCGGTCCACGCCGACGGGCGGCTCCGTCACCGGGCAGCAGCCGGGGCACTGCAACCGAACCTACCCGGCGCCGGCCCTGACCCGGAGTCGGCATGCGACCGACCGGCGCGGGAGTACGCGACCGATCAAGACCGATGCCCTGACTGCGGCGGCCGCATGCAGCACATGCAACACGCGGTGGTGATCGGCAGATCGCGGGCGATCCATTTCGACCACGATTGTCTCGGGCGGTGTGGGTTGAGGTTCCGGGATGCCTGACGAACCCGAAGTCCCGCAAGAGGTCACGACGATGTTCAACGTCGCGATCGGCTACTTCCCGCAGGCCACCGCGCCGAACTCGCAGGCCGTTCGTGTCCTGTGGGGAGCGCAACTCTGGCCGCGGTTCACGGTCGACGACGTCTGCTACGCGCTAGCCCGACTGGCGACGTTCATCGGCAGCGAGGCCGACCCCCGCCGGCGGCAGCGGCGCGAAGGCTTCCCCGACTTGGCCGAGGTCATCACGGCAGCGGACGAAGAGAAGCGCAAGCGCGAGATCGAGGGACGCCCGAAGCTCACCGCGCGCGATCGCAAGCACGGCTCGATCGACGAGCAGTTGGCGGCGTTCGACACCTACGCGGGGAGACGTTTGGTCGGGCCGTATGAGGGCCGGGTGCGCGAATTGATCGCGGCCGGCGCATTCCAGGGTGGGAGTGCTGCGGAAGCATTCGCGAAGCTGCAGCCGTTCACGTACCAGGTGGGAAACAGCGTGCTCACGCGGGCATTCTCCGACACGCCACCACCCGTCCCTGCTGAGGTTCCGGGCGATCTACTGACGCCTGAGCATGTCGCGGAGATCGTCGACGCCTGGCAGATGGGTGAAGAGATCGACGTCTCAGCGATGTCAGTGACTCTGCGGACAGCGTGTCGGGCAGAGGTGGAACGGAGACAGCAGGCAAAGCTTCAGGAGGCGACGACATGACCACGCTGCTGGACATTTCGCGGATGCGCCTCACCGCGCGTCAACTGCGAGCTCGGGCACGACGGGCCGAACAGGAAGCGTCGCTGCTGGAACGTGCTCTCGACGGAGCACTGGCGCTTCGGATGCTGCAAGAGACGGAGAAGCCCGCGTGACCCCGTCCCCCGCCCCGATCCAGAGGAGCCAGAAATGACACAGACTGCCAGCGGGTACGAGCCTGTGGATTGGCAGGCGAAGTGGAACTTTGAACACGAACTGGTCGTCGACCAAGAGGCCGAGATAAAGCGCCTCGATGCCCGTATCGCCGCTCTGGAGCGGGGAAGGGACCAACGGAGGGAGGGAATTCAGTCAATCTTGGACCGCCATGTCGCCATAGCCATCGCCCAGCGGGAGCAGATCCAAGCCCTCGAAGTCATGCTGAGCCGCTGGCTGGATCGTTTTAGCTTTCGGGGCGACTCGGCTATCAAACTATTAGTGGATGATACCCGCGTCCACCTCCCGATCCCGGGAAAGGCCGACATGGAAACGACTGAGGGCTTGGTGTGACCACCCCGTCCCCCGCCCCGATCCAGAGGAGCCAGAATGGACGCCACTGATCGCAACCGCCACCACGAGAAAATCGGCCACGCGCTCACGGCCTGCGAGAAGTACCTGACCACCATGAACGAGAGCAACGCCGCGCTCCACATGGCCGACAAGGTGTTCTATAGCCCGCTCACCGTGGCCGTCCACGACGCCTTGGAATCGCTCCAGTTCCTCAAGGACGCGCCCTACCGATGACCCCGTCTATCAAGACCCCGCCGATGAACGAGCAACAGAGGATCGCGCTGTGACCGAGTTGGTGATCGACGTACCGCTGGCAGAGTTGCCGCCGTCTCCGAACCAAACACGAGGGATGCACTGGGCACAGCGAGCGCGATATACCGCTGATGCCCGACGCTGGGCAGCAGGTTGCGGTCTGCGTTCTTGGGCACCCCTCCGCGGCGACTGGATCATCAAGGGCGTCAAGGGCGAACTCTACCCATGCAAGCCCGACATCTTCGACGCAACGTACGAGCTGGTTTCCGGCACCCCCGAGCAGACATGAGTGACGCTCCGACTAGCCCGCCAGTTATCGAGAGGCAGCTTCGACTCGTTCCTGTGACCCTCACCGCCGCCCGTCGCTACGTCACGGAGCACCACAGCCACAACGCGGCCCCCATCGGCTGGCTATTCGGGGTCGGCGTGGAGAACGGTCACGGACTGGCAGGGGTGGCGATGGCGGGCAGACCCGTGGCTCGGATGCTCCAAGATGGGGAGACCGTCGAAATCACACGGGTCTGCACCGACGGCACCAAACACGCCTGCTCGATGCTCTACGGAGCCATCTGGCGAGCTGCCCTCGCGCTCGGCTACCGGAAGGCGATCACTTACACGCTTGAGCGCGAAGCGGGCGTCGCCTTGAAGGCGACGGGATGGACGTGCGATGGGCCGACGCAGCCAGGCGGTCAGTCATGGTGGCGCGCTAAGCGGCCAGGAGACGAGGCTGTAGACCTGTTCGGCCAGACCCAGCGACCGCAAGACCCGAAGGTGCGATGGAGCAAGAGCGTGACGGTCGAGCCTCTAGGCCTTGGACGCGCTGACGACGAGCGACCCCAGGAACAGCCAGCGTGAGCGCGAGAACCACGACTATCAGGAGCAGGGGCAAGGTTCTCGAAGAGCGGCGCCGAGCGCTGCGAAACGAGGAGACGCGGATTCAGGCTGAGTACCGCGTCCTGATTTCTGATTGCAAGCATCCGAAGGCAGTGACCACCTCGCACATGGGCGAGACCTGTCACCACTGCTATGACTGCGGAGGATGCGACGTATGACCACCCCGTCCCCGGCCCCGATCCAGAGGAGCCAGAAGTGAGCACAGTCATCGAGCGCACGAAGCCCGGCCCGGTGTGCAAGTCGTTCGCCTGGGTTGGCGCGCCCTTCCATACCTGCGATCAGTGCGGTCAGCCATTCTGGGAGCACACGCACAAGGACGGACGCCCTTCGACGCCGTTCGGCCCTGACGATTCCAAGCCCGTACCCATCTCTGCTGAAGAAGCCGAGGCAGTGCGCGCGAAGTGGGGCCGTGGGTATCACGTCCCTGCCGACGGCGAACGCGGCGGATATGACGTCCTGCTGGAGCGAGACAGGCGCATAGGAAAGGACCGTCGGACGTGACCCCGTCCATCAAGAGCCCGCCAATGTCGGAGCAGCAGAGGATGACGCCGTGACCGAAGAGTCGGAGCACATCTGCTTTGGCTGCCAGAAGACGCTAACCGAGACTGACCCGCACATTCACGTCGGGCTGGATGAGAGCAACGCGAAGGAAGGGGTTGCCCCGCTGGGCCTCGATGATCTCTTCACATTCGCCTTCTGCGAGCCCTGCACTGTCAAGTCGAAGGATGGTTGGCATCTTCACACGCATCCCCCTGTTTGAACTGCGGTAAGCCCGTCCATCGGCCAGCACACCAGGCGCTCATGGGACAGCATCAGACAATCCGGGCAAGAACGAACCGATGTACGGCACAATGGGGACGTGGTACGCAGCCCGGAGATCGAAGCAGCCGACGCAGAGATTGAAGCCCTATTCCCCGAGCGAACGACGCAGGAGCAGCAGCAGACGCTCGACGTCCTTGCCATCGCCGACGCGCTGCTTGAGGGACTGCCGGTGAATAAGCCATTGAGCTGCGTCGTCCATTCGACGGCGTCGGGACTGCGGCGGCGGCGTCCCGCCCTGTGTCCGATATGTGCTCTAGCGTTCGTGCGGCGACATCACAGGACCCTGATGCGCTTTGGCCTTGAAGTTGGAGATCTCATATGACGGTCGCGGAAGCGCCCACCCAGGTTCGCCTCGTCAACGTCCCGGTCGTCCAGATCGAGGTCGGCCAACGCCACCGGATACAGAAAGACGTCACCGAGATCCGCGACAGCATCTACCGGAACGGCCTGTTGAGCCCGATCACCATCACGCACGAATTCAAGCTGGTCGCCGGCGCGGGGCGCCTACTCGCGGTGAAGGAGTTGGGCTGGGGAACGATCCCGGCATTCATCCGTCAACTCGACGAACTCGAGGCCGAGCTGGTCGAGATCACTGAGAACCTGCACCGCAACGATCTGACCGAGCTTGAACTGGCCGAGCACCTCATGCGCTACGAGGAGATTCTCATCAGTCAGGGCGAGAGGCGCGCAGCGGGCCGATACCCGACGCCTAACCCCGTCGCATCTGCAGGGGTTAGCGACGGAGCCGCCAGCGATGTCGACGAGTTCGATGGCTCGACGGGCACGACGAAACCCCAGCAGACGACTGCCGAGATCGCGAGCGGACGAGGGCTCGGGAGCAGCGCCTATCAGCGACGGCTTGCCATCGTTCGGAGGATCCCCGACGAAGTGCGCGATGCCATTCGCGACACGGAGATCGCAAACAACCTGACAGAACTGGGGTCGCTCTCACGACTCGCGCCAGCGCGCATGGCGACGGTAGCCGACATGATCGCATCGGGGCAAGCAAAGTCTGTTGGCAATGCGGAGCAAGTCATCGACGGACCACCCGAGACGCCGCCTATCATCGATACCCCCGGAACGGATGTCGGAGAACGCGCGGACGTCGTCGACACGACAATCCTCTTTCAGTACCACGTCGCCAGTGGGAAGATGCGGCGACGTACGATCAACGGTGAGGATCGGCTCTATCCGAGAGAGGCCGAACCGGCTGAGCGCCGGCTGCAACTGCGGCTCGGAGGGAAGTCGCTCGACACCGAGGATCCGGCGGCGGCTCTGGACTTTCTCTGCGACGACCTTCGCCGGCAACTTCACGCTGAGTTGTCGCGGCAGGGATGGCCCACCCCGAGGTCGCTGTAGTGCCTTGGTTCGCCGTGAAGCTCAACCCCGAGGAGATCGACCTCGCAAAGTTCATGACCCACGTGAAGTTCTACTCCGACTGCTGGGGGTGGAACGGAGCACACGACCGTGGGGGATATGGCCGTTTCTGGCACAAAGGCAGATACGTAGCCGCTCACCGGGTCATCTACACGAAGTTGGTCGGGCCGATCCCGTGGGACAAGGAGATCGACCATCGCTGCAAGTTCACCGGCTGCGTGAATCCAGCGCACCTCGAAGCCGTCGCCCACGGCGAGAACGTGTTCCGCGGCGAGATCGGGCAGAGGGCCGCTCGACGGGACAACCGTGAATGGGTCGACTACAACCTTGAGATCGGCGTGCTCGTCGACGGCGCCGACAGCAAGATCACCAAGGTCGAAGGGCGAGACATGAAGCAGCCTCCACGCTCATGGATACGGGCCAATCGCGAGGCCCGAAAGCAGAGGCGCGCGGCATGACCTCCGTCAACCCCGAAGACATCACCAAACCAGGGGGAATGCAACGTCTCCTGGAGTCGGCAACAGAGGACGAAGGACACACCGCGATCATGTGCGAGCAACACAAACCACCGAAGGAGATGGAGCGCACCGATGACTCAGCGTCCTGCTGGGAGTGCGGGGTGATGGTTCGGCTGGTGTGGGTGGCTGAGTGAGAGCCGCGATTGATCGCTTTGTCGGTCACGTCCGCAAGATGGCGGAGTCCGAGGAAGACGACGCCGTGCTCGAGAAGCGGCTGGGCGATGCGATCGAGCAACTCTGCACCGCGGTGATTGACGAGGCGGTCAAGCGGATCACCGGACGGCAGTGATCGCAGTGACCCCGAAGCCGGTTGGTCGACCGACCAAACTCACCCCGAAGCTGCAGGAGCAGATCTGCGACAGCCTGCTGAGTGGGGCGTACGTCGAGACCGCGGCAATGCTCACGATGCGATGGTCGCCGCCCTGGACACGCGGCTCGCGGAACCCGCGCCGTGACTGACGAGGCCGAGGTGGTCCGGCGCCGGCTCAAGCGCGACCGTGAGCTCCGTGGCTATGTCTACACGAGCGACAACCAGCCGACCCCGAGGAACAGCCTGGCGCACCCGCTGCCGATGAGCGTCCGCTATTCGAGCGACAGACCGTGATGTGGTGGGCGCGACTTCGGTGCGCGTTCGGACTGCACCCGTGGGAGCCCCGCAAGATGTTCTTGGTGGATCGGAGAGCCCGCTATGCGATCTGCCGGATCTGCGGACTGATGAAGCCCGCGCCGTGAGACGCATCCCCGCCACCGCGCACATCGTCGGCTCTCACGAGGAGCTCCGTGGCACTCCTGGAGCAATGACCGAGTACAACCTGGGGCCGACGAACACCTCGCACGACGTCTGCTGTCCTGGCTGTGGCAACGAGGTCTACTGCCTGAACGGGGTGAGCTATCCGATGAGCGGATCCTGTCAGGGGACGGTGAGCCTGACGTGCGCGAAGTCCGTCACGTTCCGCCCCTGCTGTGGCAGCTCGTGGCGGCTTGAGGCTGGCGTGTGGATCGAGCTGACGGAAGTTGTCGCCGGCCTGCGCGAACTACCACCTCCGGGCGGCGGCAAGCTCTACACATGAGCCCAGAAGTGGAGGATCGCCCTAAGTTCGGGTTCGCTCGTCTGACCCTTCGGCAGATGGCCGTCCAGCATTGTGGGGGGATTGCCACCGAGCACAACGAGAACTGTCCGGAATGCGTGCTCAATCGTCGCTGTCGAGCACTGGTGGCGAGCTATGAGGCGAAGGTGGACGATCTGCGCCGCGAAACACTGCGGTCCGAGGAGTTGGCGCTGGAGAGGGACGAACTCAGGGTTCTGCTGCGGGAAGCGCAAGCAGCAATCGAAGCCTTCGCCCTGCTGAATCCCGAATCCGGCCCGTGACGGCGCTCGCCATGTCCGGGCTGGGGATCAGGCTGCCGAAGTGGACCCCCCTAAACCCCACCGAGAATGGCTGGCGACCGAAGGACGCATTCTAAAGCGATGGCAGACGAACCACGTTGTACTGGACACAGCAGTCAGACGGGAGAGCCGTGTCGGAAACAACCCATGAAGGGGATGACCGTCTGTCGGTCCCATGGAGGCAGTGTCGGGAAGACGCGTGCCGCCGCCGAACGTCGATTGAGCACGGAACGAGCGAGGAATGTGGTCATCACGTACGGCCTGCCGGTGGAGATCGACCCCCACGATGCGCTCATGGAAGAGATCGCGAGGACGGCCGGCCACGTTCGCTGGCTCGCCGGCATCATCCAGGCGATGGACGACGAAGCCTTGGTGTGGGGCCAGACCGAGACCCAGCAGAGGGGCGGTGGCGGGCCGACCGGGAACTACGCGCAGGTCACCCGGACCGCAGCACCATCGGTGTGGCTGACGCTCTACCAGGCAGAACGGAAGCATCTCGTGGACGTCTGCAAGGCTGCGATCGGAGCGGGCATCGCTGAACGCCAGGTGCGGCTCGCTGAGCAGCAGGGAGCGTTGATCGCGACAGTGATCCGCGCCATCATCGGCGATCCGGAGTTGGGACTTGACGATGACCAGCAGGAACTCGCGTTCAAGGTCGCGTCACGGCAGTTGCGCATCCTGCCCGCGGCATGATCGCTCCGTCGCCCTGGAAGTTCGCGGCCGATCTGCTCGACCCACCCATCAGGGTTGAGGAGTACGCGTCTCCGGGTGAACTGGCGATGGCCTTGGACCCATCGACGGTGCAGACCCCGGCACTGAAGCTGATCGACCAGGAGCTGGTCGACATCAGGGATGCGATCAAGGTCATGCGCGCGCGCAATCGCGTCTTCGTACGGCTGATGCACAGCGGGATGGATGAGCGCGAGGCTCTGCTCAAAGCCGAGGCGTCGGTGCCGCCGGCGGGAAACGATCGCCTGATCCTGTCAATGCCACCCCAAGAGGGGAAGACGGACCGCATCGGCAGACGCGGCGTGCTCTGGCTGATGCGTCAGTTCCCCGGGTTGCGAGTCGCGGTCGTGTCGTACGACGGCGATCACGCCCAGCGGATCAGCTATCAGATCCGTGCGGACATCGAACTCTTCAATGGCGAGGATGCGACGATCGACCTCGGGCTGAGACTGGCCAAGGATCAGAAGGCGATGTCTCGATGGCTGCTGGCTCCGCCACATGGTGGAGGGATCTTCGCGATCGGCATCGGCGGTGGACTGACTGGTAGACCCACAGAGTTGCTGATCATCGACGACCCGGTGAAGGACTACCGCGCGGCTGACAGCGTGCTGCTGTCGGCACAGGCGGGTGAATGGTGGGAGACGGTTGCTCGACCACGCTTGGCTCCGTGGGCGCCGGTGCTGATCGTGTCGACCAGATGGCACGAGGCCGACCTGTCCGGACGTATGCAGACCGCGCAGGCCGAGGCTGAGGCGATGGGGCAACGACACTACGACAAGTGGCGGGTGCTCAACATCCCCGCTCAGGCCGACCACAAGCCGGAACTCGGTCAGGTGGATATCCTCGGCCGTCAGCCGGGTGAGTTCATGGTGTCGGCACGAGGTCGGACGCTGGATCAGTGGGAAGCTACCAAAGCCGCCACATCACCGCGGTTCTGGAGCGCGCTGTATCAGGGTCGACCCTCGCCGGATTCGGGTGACGTCTTCGAGCGGGGTTGGTGGAAGCGCTACGCCGCACCGCTGTGGACGCAGCAGCCTGACGAGAGTTTCCGGGTCGAAGGCAAGTCGACAGTGATCCAGTCGTGGGATATGACGTTCAAGGACACCGCGAGCGGGAGTTTCGTGGTGGGTCAGGTGTGGATGCAACGCGGCGCATCGGTGTATCTCCTCGACCAGACCAGAGCCCGGCTGAGCTTCACCGACACGCTCACGGCCGTGCGACTGCTGACCAAGAAGTGGCCACAGGCGACCATCAAGCTCGTCGAGGACAAGGCGAACGGCACGGCGGTGATCGACACGCTCAAGCGCGAGATCGCCGGCATGATCCCGGTCAACCCAGGCACGGACTCGAAGGCTGGCAGGGCGCGTGGGATCAGCCCCTTTGTGGAGGCCGGCAACGTCTTCCTGCCGACCACGGACGTAGCTCTGTTCGACGTCAAGGGGTTGATCGAGGAGACCGCTGCGTTCCCGAACGGGGCGCACGACGACCAGGTGGACGCTCTGTCGCAGGCGTTGGTACGCTTGCTGGCGCATCCTCGCGAGACGAACGTCAAGGGGCTCATGCAGGCGAACGAAGACCTCAAGCAGGCGGTTGGATCGCGGTGGAGCGGTCTCGGATGACGAAGCGTAAAATCAGTGGCGTGCGCGACCTATATGAACGTCGCATGGCTTCGCGAGAGCGTGAAGAGATCCTCGTCGAGACAGCGTCGGAGCGGTGGGAAGATCTCCAGGACTGGCTCGACAGGACGCTCATCGTGCCGGGCGACACGTTTGAAACGGTGTCCGAATGGAAGGAAAGGAACTCAGGTCCCCCCGCCGTGCAATCCATTGAGTGACCGAGACGAAGCCCTGACCGACCTCCACGACCACCTCACGTCGATGATCGACCGAGAGGACGGGCCGCAGGCAGGAGTACGCGAGCCGACCCGACCGTTATCCCCGAGCGGCCTCACCTTCGCCGTGATTGAGGAACCCGACCTTCAGCGGGGCGACCGCGTGGATATCACTCGCCACGGTCGGACCGAGCGCTATGTCGTGCGCGAACCTCGCGCCCACGGAGCGACACTCGACCGCCTGACGTAGGGCAACACCCCGGACACCCGGACAGTGCGTCCGATGGCAAAGGTGTCCGGACGCTGGGTCATTGCTCTCGTAGCAGCCCTGCTCTGTGTGGGAGCCACCACGACCACGGTCCACAGGGTCGCGGCGGGGCGCACACAGGCACTCCTGCTCGATCTCGATAGCACGGCATACAACTGGGCGACCGTTGCGCCGCACTACTCGGTGATCGCGCTGAACGCCTGGAACTATGCGTGGATCCCCGCCATCCGTGCTGCCAATCCCGCCGTCGAGGTGTTCGTCTACAAGGACCTCACGTCGTCGCGCACGTCGGCATGTAGCGGTGGTGTCGATCAGGCTGAACTGCCGACCGGCGTCGGCTATTGCTGGGCGATGGCGAATCACCCCGAGTGGTTCCTGCACAACGCTTCGGGCGGCCTGCTGCAGGAGAATGGCTACCCGACCCAGTTCGAAATGGACTATGGCAACCCCGCGTATCAGCAGCAGTGGGCGAGCAACGTGGCCGCGGACCTCGCTGCTCACGGCTGGGACGGGGTCGAGATGGACAACGCGCTCGACACGGCCAACGCCTACGGAGTGTCGCCGAGCTATCCGACCGATGCCAGCGTGCAGACCGCGATGGCCGCGATGCTCGCGCTGGTAGGGCCGCAGATCAAGACGGCGGGGAAACTCGAAGTCGCCAACGTCGGCTATGACACGAAGTACCCCAGCCTGTGGGCCGCATGGCTGCCGTACCTGACTGGCCTGATGGACGAATACACGTGGTCGTGGGGCACGTCCGTTGATGCAAGCGTGCCCGACTGGACGGCGTTCGAGGCCGAGGTGCAGTCCTGCGCGACCGCCCACGACCTCTGCTGGTTCCACGTCGGTGCCTATGCACAGCTTCCGACCTCACTGGTGAACTTTGCGGTGGCGAGCTACCTGCTCCACGCGGACGGATCGAGCGTGCTCGGCATGGGGGATATGCTCTCTGTGGAGTATCCCGAGATGTACGTGAATCTCGGGGCGCCCCTCGGTGCGGCCACCAAGACCGGCGCCGGCTGGCAGCGTGCATTCAAGAGCGGCACGGTGAGCGTTGATCTCGCCACGTGGACGGGTCAGAGCTGATGATCGGCCGACGACTGCCGGTCGTCGATGACGACGGTCATCGACGCATGACCATGCCTGAACGCCCTGGTGATTACTGCGGTCCGCTCCGTGGTTACACCGGCGACCTAGAGGCGTGCTTCTTCCTGAAGCCGAACGCTCGCGACCCCGGCGTTCCGGCCTCGGCTCGCAGCGTGCAGCACGTCACCTTCCCACCGCACACCTACCGCGAATGCGCCGACGGCAGTCTGGAGATCAGGAACAGCCTCGGGTCTACGAAGAGAACCCCGACGGGCGTTCCTGAGATTGACGCCGACGACGGCTGGCACGGCTACCTCGACGAAGGTCACGTCTGGCGGAAGGCGTGATGGACGCAGCCGATGAGGCGGAAGAGGTGAACGTTCACTTCTATCGTGCGGTGCGCGACGGTCTGATCGTCCCCACCGGAGCGGACCAGGACGGCGCCCTGTACGACCTGACCGAGATCGGTAAGGTACGCGCCCGCGTCTTGGCGCCGTATTACCACCTCGACCCTGACCTGATGAACGAAGCACAGGCGCTCGCAGTCGTCACCGAGATCGTGGGGCTGTGAGTCGCCGACGGTGCGACGTGATCGTCGCCGACCATCAGGCAGACTGCGTGAACGGCACGCCCGAAGCGGCCGACCCTGATGACTGCAATTGCGAGAAGGGACTCCAGTGCGGCTCGATCGCGGTGTCGCAGGTATGGAACCCGAAAGACGGAGACCGCTCCGGAGGCGTAGTCGCGTACTGTGCCGAGCACCTCGTGGAGTGCGCTCGCGACGGCGACGTTGTCTGGGGCGTGGACGAGTGATCTATCGCGTCACCGTCACGTGTGAGGAGTGCGGCCACCGGATGCTCTTGGAGCGTTACCGGACTGACGGCGAGACGGTCTACCTGATCTGCCACGAATGCGAGGCGCTCTTGGCGGTGCAGGTCGAGATTCCGGCGGAGGTGGGCGTCCGTGGCTGACGACGACACGAGAGTTCCAGCCAAACCTGACCTGAGAGAGTTGGGAGTTTCGGGCACTCGCATCCTGACTGGAATTCCATACGAAGAGGTGATACCTGCACTATCAGGAATGCAGGCATACAAGACGTACAATGCGATGCGCTTCGACGCCACGTGTTCAGCCCTGAAGAAGTCGATCGAACTGCCGATCCGAGCGGCGCGCTGGTTCGTCGAACCTGCCTCGGACGATCCGAAGGACGTCGACAAGGCCGACTTCACCCACTGGGTCCTCTACGACTTCGGCGATCAGTCGATGGACGATGTTCTCCGCCTCGCGTTGGGATGCCTCGACTTCGGATTCACCCCGCTCGAGGTCTGCTACCAATACATCGCCGAGGGCGACTATGCGGGCAAGGTCGGCTGGAACAAGCTGGCGTGGCGTAACCAATCTTCGAAGTGGCGTTGGAACATGGGCGAGATCAACGGCATGCAAGAGCTCGTCTCGATGACGCAGCTCGCGCCGCCGTTCTACACGCAGGTCGACATTCCGCGCAACAAGATGCTGCTCTTCGTCAACGATCTCCTCGGAGACAACTACGACGGGACCAGCATCTACCGGCCGGGATACAAGAACTGGTTCATCCGCGACCAGCTCTACAAGATCCAGGCGATCGGGCTCGAGCGGACGTACATGGGTATCCCGGTGGCGACCCTGCCGGAGAACTACTCCGACGAGATGAAGGCGCTGGCGATGCGGATCGTCACCAACCTCCGAACCGACGACAACGCAGGCATCACCAAGCCAGCGGAGCTCGGGCTCGAGATCCTCCACAACGCCATCAACGCAGGGACGGAGATGCAGGCCGCGATCGGCTTCCACGGTCGCGAAATTCTCAAGTCGTCGCTGGCGCATTTCCTCGACCTCGGCTCAGCCGGATCCTCTGGGTCGTGGGCGCTGTCATCGGATCAGTCGGAGTTGTTCCTGATGGCGATCAACGCGCCGGCCAACATGGTCGAGGAGCAGTTCAACCTCGAACCCGGCATCCCGGCCCTGATGCGCTTCAATTACCCCGACGCCCAGGTCGGAGCGATGCCGAAGCTCACCCACGGAGACATCGGCCAGCGGTCGTTGCAGGCTCTCGGGCGGACCCTCATGGCGCTCGGGCAGTGGGGATTCCTCACCCCTGACGATACGACCGAGGACTGGTTCCGCCAGGTCTTGGACATGCCCGAACGGGCTGAGACGCTCGACGCTGAGGCGCTGAAGGACCTGCTGCCGGCGATGTTCCCGGCGCCCGACGACACCGGGCGAAGCCACACAACCCCACGGGGCGGGTTGCCGGTGAAGCAGGTCGGAGCGACCCCGCAGGTCCCGCGGCTGCCGGTTGGCGGCACACCTCCGCCCGGTGGACCGGCCACGCCTCCGGCAAGCGGAGCAGCCGCGCTGATGTCCGAACTCCGCGCCCGGGCACGGTTGGAGCGACCGAACGGACGTTTGACCGCCCAGGAACGGGTCAGGATCCAGCTTTCGGAGCACCTGGTGGACACGCTCGACCAGATCAAGCGCGAGACCTCGCGGGTCCCGGAGCGGCCGTCGATCCGGATGGCCCGTACCCGCAGACCCTACGCTCTCGCCATGTCCGAGAAGTCGCCAAAGGAGAAGATCGCCGAGATCAACGCCAAGGCGAAGTCAGGCGATCTCAAGCCGGTGGGCGGGACGCAGCCGCCGAAGAAGGTCGTCCAGCGTCACCAGTTGCAGGCCCGGAAGCAGGGGAAGGACATCGAGAAGTTCTTCAAGAGATTGAAGCCGTGAGCGCCCCGATTCTCCGACCCAACCCCGGTAACAATGAGAAGGTCTGTTCCGGCTGCGGTGGCCTGTATCCGGAGTGGTGGGTCGAGGAGATTCATGGCGCTCCGGCGCATCAGCACCCGACACCCGACACCGGCCCGAGGTTCTGGAAGGCGCATCTTCCCGGCTGCCGATGACCGACACCCTGCTGCTTGCACACTCGGCAAAGGGGCTGAAGCCGTGAGCGACTGGATGCGGGCAGCACCCGGGTCGTGGGCCAAAGCTGGCGAGACTATCAAGGCGGCTGAGAGCGCAATGATCGAACGCTATCTTCGGACCGATGTCGAGACAGAGGATCGCCTTCGCAAACAACTTGACCTGCCGCTGCGAGACAAGCCATGAAGCGTCGCCTGCGCTGGTTCATTAGGCCACTGCTGGTGAAGGTCTCGTGGTGGCTCACTACCCACGACGGGTTCTACTCGCCGTGTGACGACGATCACTGCTGTGACGTGCGCGAGAAGGCCCGCAAAGGATGACCGACGCCCTACTCCTTGCGCACTCCGCCGAGACGCACGCGAAAATCATCGACGCCTACAAGCAGCACGGCACGATCCGCAAGACCGCAGCCGCCCTCGACCTGCCGAAGTCCACCGTTCACGATCATCTCAGACGAGAAGGGATCTCGACCAGCACTGAATCGGGGCCGCCGGTTGAGGACATGCCTGGCCGGATCATCCCCTCGAAGGGCGAGGACATCCAGAGCGACGAGGAAGCCCGCAAGCTCCAGGAGCAGTCGCCGACCGACGAGGAGAACGCCGACCCCCTGCCGAGAGGCACGCCGCCGATCCCACAGGACATCAGCCCGATGGACATGGAGTCGCTCCAGGATCCACAGGAGCAGAAGACACCGAGCCATCGGTTCGCTTTGGAAGCCGTCTATCGCTACGTGAACTGCCTCGCGAACGGGGTGCATCCGACCTACGCCGAGAATGCCGCGAAGCAGATCGACCCGACGTTCTACGCCTCACCCGAGGAGACCGACCGCTGGCAGACCGCCCTGGAATCGGCCGGCTACAACCCCAGAGCGATGCCCTTGAGTGAGCGGCCGCTGATCTGGCTGTTCTCCTCGCCGAATCCTCCCGGGTACATCTCGGACATCTACGACCAGTTCGCTATGAGCGACGGCGATACGTCCTCCCTTGCCGACCTGATCGAGCAGATCCGCCAGGACGCGTACCTCAACGGTGTCAACGAGCAGCTGACCCTGCTGAATCTTGACAACATCGACGCAATCACCGACCCTGATGTGTTGGCGCAGATCAAGAGCGACGCGGCATCGGCAGCGGAGCAGATCACGAGCACGTACAACTCTGACCTCGCGTCACAGGTGGGCTCGTCCTGGCTGGACTCGGCGTCGTCCTCTGCTGAAGCGACGAGCACTCGCGTCGGAGCAGCATCACAGGGTGCGCTCACCGCTCGCCAGCGTGAGGATGTGGTGCAGTCGGACGTCTCATCGTGGGCGGACGACAGGGCAGCGTGGAAGTCAGAGAGCATCGCCGTCACCGAAGCATCCGACGCCTACACGAATGGCGTGATGGACTTCGCAACGCAGAACGGCGGAGCGACTGTGACGGTTGTCCCTGACGCTTGCTCGTGTAGCGGGTGTCAG
>ODAK010003566.1_pt1 | contig 16091 bp, 4 predicted proteins | sample 1539591 | NCBI WGS metagenome assembly ODAK01 (sample SAMEA3539303, study PRJEB22396) | soil metagenome | biome: tundra; feature: field; material: soil | place: USA | collected 2010-05 | depth 0.15 m
CAGTTGTCAGCTATAACTACTTTTGGAATTACAACACCGTTTGTGTATGATGGATATCAGTTCTTTACAGCAGCTATAAATAGTACAATGCCAGGTAATGGGACAATAAAAATACTCTTCAATGGCAACTATATAAGCACACTAACAATACCAACAGATCTTACGCAACCTCCATCGGTAGCAATCACTGTGCTGGATTATACGTTTGTCGAAAGCAGCCAACCAATCGCAGAGCCTCGTAGGGATGCTGGTGATGTGTCGAGAGAGGGTGGATAATAAATGTATGGATTTGATACTTCACCGACACCGCCGCAGCCACCGTTCTATGATAATCAGGACACCTTCAATCCAGATATCGATGAGCTTTATACAGGGTTTATTACACCCATTGATCAGGCAAGAAGCCATTTCAATGCACTGATACCTGGGTCGCAAGTGGTTACGCCGGGCTATCAAGAAAGCCGATGTCATGCATTTTTCAGGATGATGGGCTTTCCGGTGGCATCAAATAAAAGTAACGGCTATTATAGCCCTGGTTATGATCCAAGTCTAAACCTCGATACCTCCGCGCAAAACACCAATACTCAAATCGCCAACAAGGTCTCGGCAGATGCAGATTTTGTATTCTCTCAATACCAGAGAGAAACACAAATACAATCAATATACCTCCCGGTGTTCAATAATGGTGGTATCAATGCTACGGCAATATCAATTGGCTCAATGCATATTCGTTCATATGCTACTCAATTCACAGATGGATTAGGGCCCCTTTATTCTGATAGGGGTCAGATGCAACAAGTAATCCCAGAAAGAAAATCCGATATTGATAGCTTTTTCAGCTCCTTTACTAAAACTTTCCCATCTCAATATGATAACATCACTCAATCATTGCTGACTTCAACTCATGTCATAAAACCTTTTGTTGTTGACCCACGTATTGATAATACAATACAGCCTAATGCGAATAGAATAGCCGCGCCGTTTCTTCGTGACCGCTCATGGTTAAAAATATTCGATGGTCAAAGCCAAGCCCCAATCATATTGAAACGGCCATACATTGAGTTTGTTCTATCTGCGATTTTCAATAACACAAACGCCCAGCAACTGGCAGATGCCAAATATGTTAGTGACGTGGTTGCATCTATAACAGCAAGCGATCCATCTAATCCTGCATTGTTGGATGCGATTAGAAAAACAAATCTAACTCAAACTGGTATATCGGTGTTTGGCAGGTATCTAAAAATGATTCGTTCGCTGGTGACACTATTAGTTCAATCTCAAACTCAGCTGGAAGTAGTAAGAACCAATATGAACTTTCAGCCAATACCGAATAACACTTATGGCGTAGAGGCTGGTGCAATGGGGGCTACTATACCGCAGCCCACGCCTGGAGATCCTAATAATCAGTTAGCCGAAGCAAGCCTAATAAATACACAAACAAAACAAATAATGCAGGAGTTTCAATTGGGTGTTGGATTAGATGGTGTGCCTAGCCCCGGAGATTTTGCTTTTTCTGGTGCTGATGATATAGTATTCGATGCCAAAAAAGTTGCTAAAACATCCTATGACGATATAATACAGGAGATGATAACAAGAAGAACACAAGTTGGCAATGATGGTATGAACGCCCTAAAAACTATTGAGATCATCGTGGGCGAGTTTAGTGGATTGGGATTATTGGACATCTTTGCTATACAGGCAGCAATGTGGGTTGTAGATCCGTCAGTATTAGTATCAATGATAGATAAAAGAGCTATCGATCGAATGCAGCAAAGACAAGACTTGGCTTTCAATGGTGTATCACAAGGAAGCGATATTGTTGAGACATTGACACAGTTTGAGACAGTTGTTGTTTCTATGTATAAACTAATAGATGCGTATATTCAGGACCTGACAACTAACGGACAATACAAGGATATTCCGCCGGACAAATAAGTTGGTATAGCTATATAGCATCTATTATTATGGAGGGTTTCATTGTCTTTTGATTTACAGGTAAATAACGGCGATCTTGTTATTGGAGCAAATGGCGATCTTGGTATCGTCCAAGGATCTGCAAAACTACAACAAAGCTTATTGAAGATCATTCTAACTCCGGTTGGGGCTAACCCAGTGCAATCCTGGTATGGCTCACTAATCAACAAAACACTTGTGGGCAACATATTGAGGACTGACATAGTGATTACAATGGCACAAACACAACTAACTAACGCAATAGAAACCCTGCAAAAAATTCAGGCATTGCAGGTTTCCGGTGGACAAAAAGTTACTCCCGATGAGCTAATAGCTGCGATATCCAATATCAACATCACACGAAACACAATCGATCCAAGGCTAATGCAAATAGTGGTTAGCGTATTGAATAAAGCTTTTGGCAGAGTGAATACATCATTTACGGTTCAGAGCTAATATGGTTACTATCCTTCAACAATCAGATATAGCACAAGCACTCGTCAACTTTTTCAAGATATCGCAACCACTGCTTGATACATCTCCGGGATCCGTAGCACGCGATCTGATGATTGATGGGCCATCGAGCCAACTCGCCATTCTATATAACAATCTGTCACAGATTTCTAATCTTCAATCATTACGAATAGTTTCTGGTTCAGATCTTGATAGATTGGCACAAAACTTTGGCGCTGTTCGTAAAACACCAACACCATCATCTGGCACAGTATTATTCACATTCAGCGCAATACCAGCTGTTGTTAGTATAAACACAGGTTCAATTGTTACCGCGTCAACGGGCGCAACTTTTGCAGTCATCAACGGTATAAGTGTAAATCCAGCCCAGCTAAACACATATCGGGCAACCGCCATCAAGTATCAGAACAATCTGAACTTTCTCAATATTACTGATCAATATGCGGTGGAGGTTTCAGTCCAGGCAACTAATGCTGGTTCTGCTGGTGACATATCCCAATACACCATCAACTCAACTAATATTCCTAGCGTTTCTAATGTTACCAATGCATTTCCTTTTACAGGTGGTGCAGATACGGAAGATGATGCATCTTTTAGAAACCGTGTTCTTGCCATATTCAGCGGGTCTAATGTTGGAACGGCACTCGGTTATCAAAATACCGCGCTCGCTACTGGATCAGTTGAGGGAGCTATTGTTGTTGGTCCTGGTAATCCACTGATGGTGCGAGATGGATCGGTTGTAACTAAAAATCCAGACGGATCAATGACTATAATATCAGAAGGAACTGGTGGAAAAGTTGATGTTTATATACTTGGAAATATACTATCATCCTATACCAATAGCTATATATACCTGGATCAAAGTAATACAAATAATCCAGCAAACATAAAGAACAACATCGTTCTTGGGCAAATCCCAGGAGAACAAGGCCTATCAATAGCACAAAAACGAGTTCAGGATATAGCAAACCAAGTATTACCGGCGCAACCAGTTCAAACAATATTGCAAGTATCTGGATCAATCAGTGGCTCAAACTTTACCCCAATGACCACAGATGCCTATGGAAGGGTTTTTGGTAACTATGAACTTATCAAAGATACTGGCAATTGTGCTGGAAGCCCATGGGCACAAGATGCTATCCATTGGGTATCTAATCAAATTACAATGTATCAAGAGAATGAGATAAAATCAACATTCAATGGGCAAGATACTACGGGGTTTTCAGATATTTTACAGATACCATCGGTCCAACAAAACATATCAATCACAAACGAAAACAGCACTGTATCAACATCGGATCATTCAATAATCACATTGCTGCACTCCCCGGCCTCCAACGTTACTCGTGTATTGAATACGAATACTGGTGAAAGATATGTTGTTATCAATCAAAATATCAATGGGTCAAGTAATCTGAATACAAGTGGTGTAATACAGATATCGGGTAATACTCTTCCAGCTATAAGTGATATACTCCAAGTTGATTATACATGGGTAGTTAGCTATGATCCATTTAGCGATTACGATGGCAAGATACTCAATGAGAATGTTAGATCAAGCTCTGATTCGATTGATTGGGGTTTGGCAAACGCCATAAGATCAGAAAGAATTTTATTCACACCAAATTCAACAAATACCATCTATTCGGGAATTGCAAAACATCCAGTGTCATATGTAGTATCATCGAGTGTCTTCGGTAGCACGGTAGGCATTGTATCTCAAAGTACCATATCGAATTACTCCAATAGGATTGTCATAAATCTTGTTGGCATCCCATCCGCAATCAATAGTATTACTGGTATAAAACTCACCAACTCCAAACAAGAAGTATATATAACTGCACAAGGCAATGGTATAATATTCAACTCACCGATCGTAATCAATAGTGTATTGCTATATGACATCACCATCATTTTGCCAACAGACACAAGCGCAGTGCTTGGAGATGATTGCACGATAGAATACAATGATCAAGATGTATTCAATATAACGAATTCAACAGGTAACTTCAACGCCAATCAAATTACTGTGCCATTTGCCAACATATCCAGCTCCCCAACACAAATATTCCTTGATGTTGTTTATATAGCATCAGTGCAAACAGTATTGACTACTGGTATAACAAGCTTCCCATTGAGCAGGTCTGGAAACGGATTTTTGTCAAACGCCAATACTGGATCAACCAACGCCATAAAGTCAAATGTATCCAAACGAGAAAATCAAGTAATACAACAGAATTCTTCTAATCAACTTTATGCAACGATGAGCGTATCATCTACCAATTTTACAATGGATGGGTATGATGTAGTTAGTGTTATTGATCTAACAAGTGGATTAGAGATATGGAATTATGATTATCCTGGCACTGTGTCAGTCAATACCAACGGATTTTATCAGCTCACATTTGTTGGATATAATACTCCTAAACTTGGAGATAATGTTCTCATAATATACTTTGCTGATGATGTAAATAATACACAACCATTCACCTTCTCTAATCAAATTATATCAAAAAGTTTTCAGACATTGGCATATGATTATTCAACAAACAGCTATACTGTTCCAATAAATGATTTTGTTCAAGAAAGTGGTATCAACTTCCATATAATTGATACAACCACTGGGCTATCTATTGGCGCAGATACAGATGGCTATCTTTTCAATATTCTTGATGGTGGTTTGACAGCCTCATTTTCAAGCGATACTTTTAGTTTTGGAAGCGTTCAAGATCTAACTGGCAAACAAATAAATCTACATAATACCGTCAATGAAAACAATATGGGGCAATATAGCATTCTTGGCTATAATGTTGCAACTAATGCCATTACTATCGGTGTGGTAGTTTCTAATCTTACTAAAAACCAAGTTAGTATTATTAGGGTAAAGGATGGAGCTGATTTGTGGAGCACATCAACTTGTAGTATAAATGCTGCTAGTAATCTATTAGAGTTACCATCCAATACGCTTGCCGCTATTGCAGATGAAGTCGTTGTTATGTTGTTTGTTTCTAATGTATTGCATCAAGCACCAACTAAATTATCAATCACTACATCGGATCAGAATAACAATACTGGCAAGGTAGTTGTATCTGGCTTGACGCTAACAAAAGTTGCATCAGTTATTTTCAGCGCCATCGATAACGGGCTAACGCAAAATCTTTCTGCTGCCATAACATCATTCCTTGGCCAAAACCCCAGCTACAAATTACCAAGTAATATTTCATTAGCCCGCGTCGTTCAAGTGCAGAATGTTTCCGTAACAACTGGTAATATTGTTCTATCAACAAAAGTCACATATGATGTTGTTGGAACACAAATACTCAATAATGTATTATATCCCAATGAGATGATAGCTAATACATCATTGTCTAATGTTCAATTCATACTACCACCGACAACCAACAATACAAGCAATGCGCCAAAAATCGGTGATACACTGCTAATAACTTTCTACTATATGACTGATAATGATACAGACAGCGTATACTTTACAAGAAATGGAACACAATATACAAATAAAGAATTTGCACTATTGAACCAAATATATATAGCCAGCGGCTTCAATACAACACAATCGGCAAAGTTTGCCTTTACATACTTTACTCAGCCAGCTACGGGTTCAGCCTACACCTCATACTATAATTATCTTGCCCCACAACCAAACGAACGCATATCGGTCAATTATAACTACAATCAACTGATAGCCAATGTGACTTTTGCCATAGAGAACACGCGACCAATAACAGCAGATGTATTGGCTAAGGCTGCGGTAGAACTATTAGTTGATGCAACGGTGAATATTGTTGTAAGTTCTGCATATAAATCATCAGCTGCCATAGTATTACAAAATGTTCAGAATGCCATAACTGCAAGCATCAATACCAATACGCTTGGCGCAGTATTGAATTCATCTGATCTAATAGTTGCGGCGCAATCAGTTTCTGGCGTTGAGCGGTCTCGTATATTGGCCTTCAATCTTGATGGTCAGATTGGGCAGGTCCTAACATTACAGGCACAAGGAAACCAATACTTTGCTGCTAACACTATAACTGTCAATCCAGAAAGTATTTGATGGCTAACCTTAGAATTTCCCTTATAACGGTAACAACCAGCATAAACATAGTTGCTAACTTTACAGCACCATTGTTTGAGGATATTGGTGTTGGTAATGTTAGTATTACCTCGCAGACAACCGGTGTCGCAGATCCCGATGTATTGTTTGTCAATGTATCCGGCTCAACACTAAATATACAAACACAACCGCTTGTTCCATATGCAGCTTACTTCATTACATTTCAATCTACAAGTGAGGTATTATTCAAGTCCCTCAATGGAAACCTCGTCATCCCAAATGATGGTGTTAGCAATAAACAACTCATTATTGCGCCAGCAGCACCCGACGATCCAGTTATCTCATATCTAACACAATTTTTCAAAAACAATGTGTATGATACCATTCAGCCATCATTAGTATCTTCATATATACAGGGGCTGTCGAGTGTAATATCACAGGGTTTATTCAGCATTGGTCAGTCAGCCAATGAAAACTATTTATCATACCAGATAACGGATGAGCAAAAGATTAGAGGACAGGGGCCATTTGATAGGCTAAACGAAGAGAGCGCATATGAGGTTTTGAGAGTTGGACTTACTCCAACCGGTGGAACCGCCACAAACCTAACACAGATGGCATCATTTCCAAACTATCCGGTTTCCCTTATTGCCACTCAATATACTGATACACTAACATTAGGATCGCAAGATCTGTCAGGCGTTCTTAATCTAAATGATCTTACGCTAAACCTAACGCAACAATTTACCATCATATTGAATAGTGTTGTTATTCTATATTCAAGCTCACAATCATATACATATGATATTCAACGGTATGGTTATCAGATCAATAATTCTGAATACGATCCAAACCACGCCTCTACATTGGTATCATTGGCAACTAATCAAATAGTATTAAGTAATCAAATACTCAATGACCCAACCTTTTCATTGGATAACATTGCAAGCATCGCGGTATCATATCAGTATAAAGATACCGGAAAGATCATTGATCTAACAACGTTGGCTATCGATACTAATATTGCCCTACCAAGAGAGACAACGCCACCAATAGAAAATATTTTCACACTCCAGCACGCCCCAATCGTCAGCGCTGGTGATGTGATTAGCACATCTGCTGGAGTTAAGTTTATAAATCCAAATGCATTGCCTGGCTCCAATACATCGCATCCTGCGTTTCTATATGAGCTGCCATTCCGTTTTGATTACCTGCCATCTATTCCGGGGCAATATGCTATAAACTACAACACTGGCGTTGTTTATGTATTCGGGGCAGATAGCACACAAACCGGCACGGGGCCATATCCGCCATTAGCGACATATTCATATCGTTATATATTCAAGGAGAATATCGATTATGTTATTCAATCAGATACATTTGATCTGGTTGCGCTTCCCAACGGAAGCCTCATAGGATTGGCAAACAACATCAATTATAACTATGAAGATGTATTAGCGCAAGGTATTGATTATCAAGCAGACGTTCATATAGAGGTCTTAGAAGAGTTTGTCAATAATAGCCTCGTAGCACTCAATTCTATAGAGACACAAAATTATCCAGTAACTGATGTATTTAGAATACTAAATCAAACGACAGGAGAGGTATATTTACCTATATATTGGACAGATAGCCAGATATACTTTACATACAATAAAGCCCCCAATATCCAGCCAAAGAAAACTGAAAGAGCATCGTTCCAAGATATTGGAAATGAAGTGCTATTCATCAATGCAAATACTGCTATATCTGGTAGCATCAATCTCATACAGTTCAATTTAAGCAATAATAATATCATAGGATCATCACAAGATTGTATAGGCAGCAGTATCAATACAAGCGTGAGTTTTTTAGAACAAACATTATTCAAACAAGAGCGATACTTTGATAATGATGTGTCGCACGCTATAAATAATGCAAGACTTAAAAATCTAGGCGATTATCAGATTGATTATGTAAATGGTATAGTGTGGATGTTAGCATCGAGCACGCAGGGGGCATACTTTGGATCCATCTCATACAAACGTGGTTATATCGTTTCACAATTCCCAAACATAATAACGGCCAATGATCTATACTATCAATTAGTTGTTTTAGGTGTAAAGGTCAAACACTTTTCATATATAAACTTCACCAACAATACTATTTTACCGAGTTCATTTGACAGTTCTAATGAAGAGTTTCTAAATAGCAATACTGGATATCCCTACCTATTGGTGAATAATAAGATTGGAACAATAGATAATGTAACATTCACTCCTGGTGTTTCAGAGCCAATAAAACAGGTTCGCGGAGTTTTTGAGTATAATGATCTGGCCAACAATATACAGCCAATAAACTTTGCATCAACGTCAACATTTGATAATACAGTTATAACAACAACGCCATTGTCATTCAGTGAATATCACACAGCTCAATTTGATGGCACAAGCTACTATGTGAAACTAAAAACAGCACTATACTATCAATCACCAAACATCACGATGAATGTATCGGTTGTAAGGCTGAGTGATAGCGCCCAGCTTTGGAATGGTTCAGGCACAGTTGAGCTTGGTGCAAACATTGAATTGGTATTACCTGGAATAAATAGCCCGAACACAGGCGATCAGGTTATTGTGGTTTATTCGTATACTATCAATAACATTGCTCGCGTAGTTGTTGATTACGATAAAGGCGGATACTATATTGACTATACATATCTTGCTGATACACTTGTAGTAAGCTACGAGTATGGAGATAATATTTTAGATTTCGGCCAATCAAATGCCCTGACAGCCGGACAATCATATTATGTGAGTTACAAAGTCGGTGCGCTCCGTGAAGCACTGCTAACAAACTTTGGCACTCTCATCAATATACCCATACTAAACGATCTGGATGTATCTTTTGCACGAGAAAGTTATAGGGATGCATTGATAGCCGCAATGCAATCCTTTACAACTGGGCCAACAATACCATCTATATATAACATAGTAAATACGATAGTCCATACACCGCCAACAATTATTGAGGCAGCGTATCAAAATTGGATACTGGGAGAAAGCACATTAAGCCTTGCACCTATACAAACTACAGGAGCGCTTGATCTGGTTCCAGCCAAGTATGATAATGGCGTTCTGATTGATCGTCCCGGCCAAACAATTACAATGCCAGTTTCATCAAACATAAGGTTGGAGAATGGCAGCTTTGAGTGCTGGGTGCTCCCTAACTGGAATGGTATCGATAATCAATCAAATATAAACATCACTATCACAGAAGATGGCTACACATTACCGTTACAAGATGTTTTTATTGGCCAAGCAGGATTGCATCCATCATATTCGTCGGGCACGATAATAACACTAAATACATCAAATGAAGATGTGTTTGGTATTCCAGATGAACACAAGAATGGCGTATTCATTTACTATGCGCCAGATGTTAGTGAGGTCTTCAATAGATGGTATATAGATGTTATTGATGGATATGCAGATGGATATGGAACAAAAAACTATCAGCTCACGGTAACAAGCCCCGGTAAATTTTATGATGTCAAATCAACGATTATTCCAAAGCCCTCAACATCAAGTATAACAAGCAGCAATAACAAGGTTGTATTCAATATAACTGGCACAAGTGATCCTATGCAAGGAATAACCTTCATCGCTGATAATAGACACTACATTTTTGACTTTGGTGAGAATACAAAAAATAGGTTCTCTCTGTATAAAGATGAAAGTGGGTATATGAACTTCCAGATCATTGATAGTTGGAAGAATAGATATGTTGTAGATGCAGACATATCAGCGTGGCAAGTCGGGCAATTACATTTCCTTTCTATGTCTTGGTCGATCGGATCAAAAACAGGTATGGACGAGATGCATTTGTTCATTGATGGTTTTGAGGTGCCTAATATAATAAAGTATGGAAGCAAGGTCGTTCCATATCTGCATGAAAAGTTTAGAACTGTTGATCCGGAAGAGATCGCTGGTGTCATATCGAAAAACATAGTAAGTTCGGTTGATTTAGTTACAACTTTCGGCTCCAACCTCGTGTCATCATCACTTGATTTCAATGCCTATGGTATTAGTGTGCCAAGCACAATATACATTGAAGAGAATGGTTTTTCTTCGTCTGGATATTCAATTACAAATGTAAATGGCCAAACCCTAACATTGAACACAACAATGCCATATTCGATAACGGGTGGGCTATTCACAATCAATAAGGCCACATTCGATGTTCAAACCGAAATCGATCTTTATGCCAACATAACAGTATCAGTTTTGCATAGCATACTTGCTATTACTGATTTGCAAGTAATATCAGGATCTCCAAATGTATATTCTCCAACAATCAACTTTGCACTACATGGTATAGTTCCTGGTAATCTAATATACATAAATGAGCCCAACTTTGCTATTACCTATACAATCATAGCTGTAAATACTAACACGCTAACTCTTACCGATCCAATGCCGGTATCTCATAATCCTGCCTCAGCTAATCTCTATGTGAATAACCCAGTTGAGATACCCGGTGTTCGCGCATTGAGACCAGCCTATTCTTTGAGTAGGGGCGCCTATCCTAACTTCAATAGTGAGCTAACTATTCTAAATGATGCATCGGCCAATGATGTTGTTATTATCAATACCCTTGGATTGAATAATAGATTACTAAATCAAACATATTACATATGGGGCTCTACAAGCAATATAGCGATGACAAAGATGCCCCCACCTATTCTACTTGATCAGGTGCAAATTACCCATGTTCTATTGGCACCTATGAGCATTGGCCCATCAAACTCAACACTTGCTGGTGGTATCTTTACATCTAATAACATTGTGACAGATCAGCCATCATTGAGCAGCGGTGGCAGAACCCTTTCAATCTACATATCTGGTAGTAACATCAATTATTCTTCTCCAATCAGTGTCACGATCAATGGAACAATTAATAGCATTCCTAATCAAACAGAAACACTAACATTCACACAGAATGAAACACAATCAACGGCCAATAGATTTGAAACAGTAAATTATATCAATGTAGTTTGCAAACCTAATAACGCTGCTCAAAACTGCTGTGTTGTATCTGTTCAAGAAGTATTCCCAATCACAGTGCCAGAAAACAACTCAACGATATACCCAGTAATCAGATACAGCTATCAAATGCTGGTTGGCAATACATTGGTTGGAACAAATACTAATACAGTTTCAGATGCCAATGTGTTTTTCTCATCCAACGATATTGGAAATTATTTAGTTATAACAAGCCCATCAATAGCGGCTGGACAATATCAAATAATTGCGGTATCTGAGGCGCATAATAGCGTTACATTGTCTTCAGTTGTTCCTGGAAACTTTACCAACGGCCAATATCAAGTATTGAATATAGTTGATTACAGCACAGGCTTGCAAAACGGCTTCTTTACATTTGAAGCAGATGGATATCTTGATGGATATTTTGATGGATACTATGGACAACCGTATCAGTTAGCTCAGGGCGGATACATATTTCAATACTATACATATCTAAAACTACATTTGGACCCCAAAGAATATACAGCATATATTGGATCAGATATTGATGGTAAAAATCAGGCTAATGCTGTCATAGATGATCTCCAAACCTTATCGGTGAAGCTTACAGATACAAGAGTTGGAGAGATGGTGGCTGCTAATCAAGAAACAATAACCAAGGATTTCAACTCGCTCAAGGCATTACAATCAAATCCTAATACCTTGATGTTAGCCACTTTTGATACACTGCCCTTCACCAATAGCGCTAATAACTACACAATAGCAGCAAATGGTTTCTTGCAGTCATCATTCAGTGTCAACGATAACTTTGATCAGAGCATTGTATTCACCGATACGCCTTTACAACTTGACAATACCGGCATACTCAATACGCCGCAACAAGGAACGATTGAATTTTGGATGAGCCCGTTGTTTGATACTGGTAGCGATCCAAATTACAGGTTCTATTTTGATGCAACGAGCGTAGTGAGCGAGCAAGTTATCAGTAAAAACAATGCAACAGTAGTGGTAGCTGGAAGAATATCAAATGTATTGAATGTAAAACTACAAGTTGGCAATCAGTTGGTTGATTATTTTGCTGGTGGCAGTATTGACGCGGATATGCAGACAATACATTTACGAAGACCATTACCCTCACAACAAACCCCCGTCGTTGTAAATTATGTGCCTGTCGGGACGCATGGTAATAGACTTTCGATATACAAAGATCCATCGGGATATATAAACTTTGGCGTGCAGGCCAATAATGGGAGTATTGTTGTGCAAGCTCCCGTGTTTTGGACAGTTGGTACTTGGCATCGAATTATGGCAACATTCAAGTTTAATTATGGTATTGGGGTTGACGAGATATCCTTATTCTTGGATGGCTATGAGCGTGGTAATGTTTTGTTTGATGGTGGTTTATTATTCGGGCAGGGACAAGTTTATGGATCGTCATATTCCGGCCCAAATCTGATTAATACCAGTATATCTTTTACAGATGTAATCAACACATTATATATAGGTTCAGAGTATACAAAAACACAAGGTGCTTTTGCCCTAATTGATAATTTCAAGATTAGTAACATAGCAAGGCCAGCACTTACAGTTTATGGAGAAAGTATAGATCCAAACTACAGCGTCAATACAAGTATTGTAACGCCAGTTGTTAGCGATCTATATACAACATACATACAAAACTTTGATACCGTTCGAACATTGAACACGAATGATACGGCATTATATGATGAGTATGTGGGCCAGTATGACTTTAGAATAATGATTTACGACAGTTATGGAATTGTAGCAGGAAGCGCGAAAGTGAAACAAGTATTGGAAACACTAATTGATACACTAAAACCAGGCACAGCAACAGCGGTGCTGGACTATGTAGAAACGCCACATGTTGTTGCATTGAATGGAGTAGCCTAATATGACATTGCCAGTATCCGCACCAAAAAATGATTTTTTCGATGGAATGGCTGTTACAGTCCAGGATTTGGATCTCGAACAACAATATAATACGGCTATACAATCATCAATAATTGATAGCCACGTGGGCAGTGGCGTTCTTCCATCTGCTCTTGTTCCGCACATGCTATTCAATAGCAGCCTTATAAACAATCTATTAGATGGAGTGGTTCTTCAATCACAGGCGCAACCATCAGACCCAAACAACGGTGATCAGCTGTCTGTTACTTTGAGTAATTCGAAAGCCGCTGGCAATAGATCGATAAAAGTTCTGATAATTGGGCTTGATTTTGAGAATAGCCTTCAATATGATGCTCTAACATTTCATACCAATGAAACGCAGATAACACAAAAGCATTATACATTCATTGTGGCCGTTGTATTTAATGATCTTTTTGGCCTTGCGTCACAATCACTAAATCTTGGAGGAACAGTTATTATTCAGGAAGTATCGCCACTTACATTATCACGTGATGTTATTATGGCATCGCAGACAATTCAGCCAAACCTTTTCTTTAGAGATTTTTTTGTATCTTCTGGCGGAACAATTCTCAATCTGCTCTCTTCTGCCCTACCAAATTACAATGTCAATAATCTCAACATACAGATAGGATATAGTAATTTACGATCCCTTGTTGAAGATGATGTATCATCACAGATTGGTCAAAAGTTTCTTGCTACAACAAACAATATACAGAAAGTAACATTATTACTTGCAATATATAATGACATTACCCCGACAGATCTTGTTTGGGATGGCGATATGCTTATCAGCATCTATCCGCTACAATCAACAGTAAGTTCTCCGTCTGATATTGTTCCCGGGATTGCAATAGCGTTTGATCCGTCTAACATTCCAGTTGCACAGCTGAGCTTTACATATGGATCATTGCAAGCTAACGGTATGGTGCTCAATGCTACACCTCAGCCAGTCAGTTTTATATTCAGCAATACTACTGCAGGTTCAGGTAATTCAATAATACCAGGTAATTATTATGCGGTTACTATCAAACGGGCTGGCTCTGCCGATACCTGCCAGATACAAGTCGCAACTGGTATGAATACTTCTACAACTTCATGGGAAACATTATTCAACGGATCTGTTTGGACAGATGTTCCTGATGAAAGTATCTGGTATGAAATATGGTCAGATGCCGCAAAGGTATCTGATGGCCAAGGGTATGATGCAGGGCAAGGCTTCATAGTTCCAAAAAATCAAATCAATACGGTGACAGGCCTCGAACAAGATTATTCTCTTGGGCAACTACAATTCCTGCGCAATGATGTTTATTACGCACTGGCACAAGCAACAACGCAACAATTAGCACTTGTTGAAAATCCTAAAACTGGTAATAATGTTTATTCTGAACAACAGATAGTTCCCACAATAAGTTTGTTGAATGCTCCCGGATTAGCTAATTTGAGCAATGTTTCTGAACCTTTTGTTGTAGGGACAATAACAGATCAGAATGTCAAAACATATAGCTTGGCTAACTCTATTTATGCCGCGAGCTTTCATGAGTATGGTATTGTTGGAAATCAGATTGTTCTCAAAGTAATCACAGATCAAACAGATGGTTATCGTTATGATACAAGCATCATAGACTTCGCATCAGCACTTGTCAATGGAAGCCTCAATGGAGCTTTATTCTGTCCAGGAACTACCAACCCAAGCACAACAAACCCAGACGGATACTACAGAGTTGCTAAAGCAGAATATCTAACTATGCTTTATGGAGATGTTGATGGTAATGGCATTGTTGATGATAATGACCTTTTGCTTGCAGAACAACTATTAGGGTATAATCTAAATACAGTCCCAACATATGACCAATATATTAGCCTAACAACTTACTTCATAAATGATACAGGTGTTCATTGGCAAGTTGTAAATCCTGTTGGTAATATAGTTATTGCATCTGGAACAGACGGTGTGCTAACAACAAATCCAATCAATGGTATACAAACAAATCTTCATAGTGCATCGGCATCCTTTGCAACCATAGTAGGTATTGCTAACTATATTATAGTGTTGTCAAACTCCAATGCAAGCTTGGGAAACAATGGCACGTTTACGATATTTAGTTTAGTTGATACACATGATATAACTGTGCAGAAACAATACTATACTTCCGATGTATTGTTGCAAGTTTTCAGAGCCAATGTTTCTGGCAATATGGTGGTCAATACAGGCGATATTACTGCCATCACCAACTACATTGAACTTGTTGAGCCGTTTCCCGCCACGAGTGCTCCTGGTAATCTGGTAGGCACACCATTCAATGCTATAAGATTGACATTAGAAGAGTATGTTGATCGCCACGATGATTATCCATCAACAGGAACCAATAGATCTACAACCATACATCCTTTACCAGATATCTATTTAGATGGTTATATTAGTTATGAGGGTCAGGATTTAGAATTTGTTCCATTAGCATTTTCTTGCCAACAACAACTCGTATGGTATGAAACAAGCGTTGTAAGTAATAGCAACCCAAGAATGGTTGAAACAGCTTTCAATTATCAAACAGGATATATTGATTATACTGATATTGTTCCAGGTGCTGTCGTTTCAGAGACTTTTCCATTAGCACCAAGTTTTGATCCGGGCCGCA